>Ga0308161_1000425_pt1 | contig 68175 bp, 60 predicted proteins | sample PhyFR2_FD_201034 | JGI IMG/M metagenome (GOLD analysis project Ga0308161, IMG submission 201034) | Phyllosphere microbial communities from UC Gill Tract Community Farm, Albany, California, United States - DLSLF.R2 | ecosystem: Host-associated > Plants > Phyllosphere > Unclassified | place: USA...
CTCGGGCGTGCCCGCGCTGGAGACTGCCTTGACGACGTTCACCGCGCCGGTCCACAGTGCGCCCGGAACGGCTGCCGCCTGCGCCTTGGCGAAGTCCTGTGCACGCGTGACCTGCTTCTGCACCGGGTCGAGGTGCCAGACCTTGAGCCACTGCGTCTTGATCTGCTCATAGCGCTCGCGCCCTGCGCGGGTGCCGAGCACATAACCTACGCCGAGTCCGACGACGAGTCCGATCTTCCCCTTCATGGGAGCCTCCTGACGTTTGTTGCGGCGTCTTCGCCGAAGGCCGAACCGTCTTGCCCCCGAACGATCGTGTTCCAGGGTAGTCGCATATTCCTGCTTCGGCATCTACTCTTGCGCGCAGACGAACTATGGCGTAATAGGGGCTTCAGCGAGCCCAGAGCAGTTGACTGCGCAGCCTGTCCGCCTCTTCCGCGGCATCCGGGACGACCTGCGCCAGACCGGTGCCCGCGAGCCAGGCTCCCACCACGGCCAGGCGCGGGGTGTTCCGCACCGCCTCGCGCACCGCCGCACGGCGTTCGGTCGCGCCGATCAGCGAGGTCGGCTGCGACTGCACGAAGCGTGCGCGGTGCGAGGCGCGCAGCTGCTCGGGGCGCAGCCGGACGCCGAGCAGAGCGGATGCCTCGGACAGCGCGAGCCGCGCTGCCGCGTCGTCGTCGAGCGAGGCGGTCGCCGCGGCCTCACCCTGCGTGCCGAAGGAGACGCGTACGACATGGCGGCCGTTCGCGGCGCGACGCAGCCAGCCCCACTTCGCCGTGGAGTGCGTGAGCGCCTTGGCCGTGTGGCTGCCCGGGACGGTGAGCACTCCGCTGCCGCGGGGAGCGGAGTCGAGCTCCGGGGCGTCCAGCAGCAGCGTGACGATCTCGATCTCGGGTGCAGCACCGGGGTCGCTCAGCCCGGTGACGTGCGGGGCGAGCAGGGCGCGCGCAGAGGGCTCCGCGGTGGCGATGACGACGGCGGTCGCGGTGAGGGGCTCGGGAGCGTCCGACGCCGGGGCGTCCGGGGTGACGAGGGTGTCGTCGCCACCCGCGGCACCCGATTCCGCGGCATCCGATTCCGCGGCATCCGATTCCGCGGCATCCGATTCCGAGGCAGCCGATGCGACGGTGTCGAGTTCTTCGAACGCGACCGTCCAGCCCTCTCCGCTGCGATCGAGCCGCACCGCGCGCGTTCCGGTGCGCACGACCGCGCCGAAGAGCGCCAGCTCGTCGCGGAGCGCCTCGACGATCCGCCCCATACCGCCGTCGATGCCCAGCACGGCGGCGCCCGGTGTCTTGCCCGCACGGTCGCCCTGCAGGGCGAGCACCGCGCCGCTCAGCGAGCCGACACGCGTGAGGGCGGCGCTCAGGCCGGGGGCGGCGATCTCGACGTCGACGTCCTCGGGCAGAGCGGAGTACACGCCGGCGGTGACAGGGGCGACCAGCCGGTCTCGCACGCGGGCACCCATGCGGGTTGTCACGAGCCTGCCCAGGCTCTGCTGATGCCCGATGGTCAGCGGCGGGCGCAGCCTGTCGAGGTAGGCCCGCCACACGCCCCGCCAGCCGATGATCGCCCGCACGTCCTCCTGGAACGGATTGGCAGGGATCCCGAGCAGTCCGCCCTTGGGAAGGGGAGCATCCGGCGCGCCGGGGATGCCGCTGAGCCAGGCACCTCCGCCCTCCGGCGGGACGACCGCATCGGAGAGCCCGAGCTCGTCCACGAGTGCGCGCACGTGCCCGCCGCGGGTGGCGAAGCTCTCGGCGCCGGCGTCGACGATGACCCCGTCGAGCTCGGTCGTGCGGATGCTGCCGCCGAGCTGCTCCTCCGCCTCGAGCAGGGTCACCCGCATGCCGACCTTCGCGCATTCGCGGGCGGCGACGAGGCCGCCGATGCCTCCGCCGATCACCACGACGTGCTGTTCGGCGGCGCGGGCGGCGATGTCGACCGGATGCTCGGAGCTCATGCTCCGATTCTTCCATCCGGCCCTATGCGCGCGCCCGCCGATCCTCCCGCCCTTCGCGCCTTCGGCGACGGCTCAGGGCATCCGCCGGCCGCCCAGGTCGCGATTCGTCCCGCCTTCAGCCGCTTCTCGCCGTCCAGGTCGCGATTCGTCTCGGTATGCGCTCGGCTTTCCGGGATCAAGTGCGACCGGGATGCCGGGGCAACCGGAACTCCGGGACGAACTGCGATCTGAGGGCGCGCGAGCCGGCTGACGAACGGCGGCGCCGCGCGTCAGAGCTCGCCGTGGGCGAGACGGACGATGCGGGTGAGCTGGTCGGGGTCGGTCTCGGGCGGGACGCCGTGACCCAGGTTGAGGATGTGGCCCTCCGCGCCGCGCCCGCGGGCGATCACGTCGCGGACGTGCGCCTCGAGCACCGGCCACGGCGCCTGCAGCAGAGCGGGGTCGATGTTGCCCTGCACGGCCACGTCGGGGCCGAGCACGGCGATGGCCTCGTCCAGCGGCATCCGCCAGTCGACGCCCACGGCCGAGGCGACGCCGTCCAGGCGCATGTCGCCGAGGAAGGGTCCGGTCCCCACGCCGAAGTGGATGCTCGGCAGCCCGATCCCGTCGAGCGCGGCGTGCGAGTGCGGCGCGATGTGCGCGCGGTAGTCGGCGGGGCTGAGGGAACCCGCCCAGGAGTCGAACAGCTGCACGACGGATGCTCCGGCGTCGCGCTGGATCTCGAGGAAGCGGCGCGAGACGCGGGAGAGCCAGCCCGCCAGCCGGTCCCACGACTCCGGGTCGGCATGCATCATGGCGCGGGCGCGCAGGTGCTCCTTGGACGGCCCGCCCTCGATGAGGTATGCGGCGAGCGTGAACGGGGCGCCGGCGAAGCCGATCAGCGGGGTCTCCCCCAGCTCCGCGGTGACGATGCGCACGGCCTCCGCGATCGCGGTGCCGTCGAGGTCGGCGGGGTCGATGGCGGTGATGCGCGCCACGTCTTCGGCGGTGCGCACCGGATTCGCGAACACCGGCCCGCGGCCCGGCTCGATCTCCACCTCGACGCCCGCCAGGCGCAGCGGGATCACGATGTCGCTGAAGAACACCGCGGCGTCCACGCCGTGCCGGCGCACCGGCTGCAGGGTGATCTCGGCGGCCACGTCCGGGGTGAGGCAGGCATCCAGCATCCGCGTGCCGACGCGCAGCTCGCGGTACTCGGGCAGCGAACGGCCCGCCTGACGCATGAACCAGACGGGGGTGCGCTCGACGGATTCACCGGCGAGCGCGCGCAGCAGATCACTCATGCTCCGATCCTTTCACCGTCAACCTATGCGGATGCTCGGTTAGGCACCCCTCAGATGCCGATCACAGATACCAGGCGTACCCTGGAGAGGTGCTGCTCTGCGTCACGGCGAGTCACAAGACCGCCTCCTTCGAACTGCTCGAGCGCCTCAGCCGCCATCCCGAGACCGTTGCCCCGACCCTGGTCGAAGCCGGTGCGCAGGGAGCCGTCGTGCTCGCCACCTGCAACCGCTTCGAGGCCTACGTCGAGAGCGACGGGCTCGACACGGATGCCGTGCTGGACGTCGTCGCGCAGGCCACCGGCATCCCCTCCGCCGACCTCGACGGCTCGTACCGCGTGATCGACGACCGACGCGTCGCCGAGCACCTGTTCGCCGTGGCATCCGGCCTGGAGTCGGTCGTCTCCGGCGAGGGCGAGATCGCCGGCCAGGTGCGCCGAGCTCTGACCGGCGCCCGCAAGCAGGGCACCACCTCCCCCGCGCTGGAGCGACTCTTCCAGCGGGCAAGTCAGGCACAGCGCAAAGTCAAGAACGTCACGGCTCTGCAGCGCGCCGGCCGCTCGCTCGTGCGGCTCTCGCTGGAGCTCGCCGACAGCCGCATCGCCGACTGGGCCGCCGAGCGCGTGCTGCTGGTCGGCACGGGCGCCTACGCCGCCGTCACCCTCGCGACGCTGCGCGAGCGTGGTGCTGTCGACATCTCGGTCTACTCACCCTCGGGCCGGGCGGAGCTGTTCGCCAAGAAGCACGGCATCCGACCGGTGTTCGACGATGACTACGCCGCCGTCGCGCAGCGCTCCTCGCTGCTGATCACCTGCACCACCGCCACCGAGCCGGTGCTGGGTCCGGCGCACCTGCAGCGGATCACGGCCGCGCAGGTCGCGGACGCCAAGAACGGATGCCCCGTCGCTTCCCCCGGCTCAACGCCCCATGTCTCGTCGCAGCTGGTGATCGACCTGGGGATGCCGCGCAACGTCGACCCCGCGATCGCACAGCTCGAGGGCGTCGCGCTGCTGGACCTCGAGACGATCCGGCTGCACGCGCCGCTCGAGGAGCTTCAGGCGACGGATGCCGCCCGCGCGATCGTGCACGAGGCGGCCGAGGACTTCCACGCCGTCGGCTCCCGCGCGACCGTCACCCCCGGCGTCGTCGCGCTGCGCACCCACATCTTCGGTCTGCTCGAGGCCGAGATCGAGCGCGCGCGCAACCGCGGCGATGAGAACGGCCTGGTCGAACAGGCCATGCGGCACCTCGCCGGCGTGCTGCTGCACACCCCGACCACGCGCGCGCACGAGCTCGCGGCCGATGGTCGCGGCGGCGAGTTCCTCAGCGCACTCGAGACGCTGTACGGCCTGGTTCCGGATGCCGGTGAGGCCACGGAATCCGAGATCGCCTGACGCACGGCATCCGCCCCTCCGACCGCATCTGAGTGACACTGGATGCATGAGCGACGCACTGGATGACGGACCCTTCTTCCACGGCACCGCGGCGGCCCTGCAGCCCGGCGAGCTGCTGACCGCGGGCTTCCCCTCGAACTACCGGCCCGAGATCACGATGAACCACGTGTACTTCACCGCGCTGCGCGACGGAGCGGGTCTCGCCGCCGAGATCGCCGCTGTCGACGGCGACCCGCACGTCTACCTGGTCGAGCCGACGGGCGAGTTCGAGAACGACCCGAACGTCACCGACAAGAAGTTCCCCGGCAATCCGACCCGCTCGTACCGCACGCGCGAGCCGCTGCGCGTGATCGAGGAGGTGCACGACTGGACGCGCCTCACGCCCGAGGCGCTGCAGGAGTGGCGCGACCGGATCGCGGCGATCGTCGAGACCCGCGGCGAGATCATCAACTGACGTGCCCGCTTCTGAAGGACGATCGACGTTCTGAAGGAGATTCCAGGCCGCAGCATCCTTCAGAACGTCTGATCTCCTTCAGAGATGAGGGGTCGGCCTGGGAGACTGGTCGCATGGCCCTTCACATCACCGGAGACACCGCCGCCGACGACCTGCTCACGAACAACCCGCTGGCGCTGCTGGTGGGGATGCTGCTCGACCAGCAGGTGCCGATGGAGACCGCGTTCACCGGTCCGCTCAAGATCGAGCAGCGCACCGGGGCGGCGGACGCCGCCGCCATCGCCGGGATGGACCCGGATGCCTTCCTCGAGGCGTTCAAGCAGACGCCCGCCGTGCATCGCTTCCCGGGTTCCATGGCCGCGCGCGTGCAGACGCTCTGCCAGACCCTGGTCGACGACTGGGGCGGCGATGCCGCGGGGCTCTGGACCGCCGGCGACCCCGACGGCGCCGAGGTGCTCAAGCGCCTGAAGAAGCTGCCCGGATTCGGTGAGCAGAAGGCGAAGATCTTCCTCGCCCTGCTCGGCAAGCAGTACGGCTTCACCGGAGCCGGCTGGCGCGAGGCATCCGCTCCCTACGGTGAGGACGGCTCGTACCGCAGCGTCGCCGACATCGTCTCGCCCGAGTCGTTGACCAAGGTGCGCGAGCACAAGAAGGCGATGAAGGCGGCGGCGAAGGCCGCCGGGTGAGGCCGACCGGCGGCCCGCACACCGCCGGCGTCGGATGCCGGTACCTCAAGGATCTCGAGGACATCGACCTCGACGCGCTGCGCGGCATCCTGACCGCCTCGCTCCGTTGGGCGGAGGGCGGCGGCGACGAGCACGCCGCGCTCACCGTCACCGGCTGACGCGGGCGCCCTCCGGGCGGTTGACCGGGGAATCGGGCGCGCCGCTCTCCTGCAGCGTCACCGCGTTCTGCGCCTGGATCCGCACGTACTCGATCTCGGTGCGCTCTGAGAAGTACGCGATGTGCGGGGTGAGCACCACGTCGTCACGGCCGACCAGCGGATGCCCCGGCGACGGGGGCTCGGTGGCGAGCACGTCCAGCGCGGCGCCGCCGAGATGTCCGGCGTCGAGCGACGCGGCGAGCGCGTCGTCGTCGATCAGCGCGCCGCGCGACACGTTGACCAGCAGCGCCCCCTGCGGGATCCCGGCGAGGAACTCGGCGTCGACCATGCGCTCGGTCTCGGGCGTGAGCGGCAGGTGCAGCGACAGCACGTCGGAGGATGCCCGCACGTCGTCGAGGCTCCCGCGCTGAACGCCCAGGGCGTCGAGGTCGGCGCGCACCTCCGCGGTGTCGGGCATGAGAGGGTCGTACCCCAGCACGCGACCGAACAGGGGCCCTGCCTGCCTGGCGAACTCCCTGCCGATCCTGCCCAGCCCGATCACCCCGAGCGTCCTCTCGCTCAGGCGCGGGGGCGCCTTCGGCGCGCGCTCGTTCCAGTCGTCGGGGTTCGCGCTGCCCAGGTAGAAGCGCAGCTGGCGCAGACTGTGCAGCATGATCGCCAGTGCGTGGGTCGCGACCTCCTCGGTGGCGGCGCTGGGCACGTTCGTCACCCACACCCCGTTCTCGGTGGCGGCTTCGAGGTCGACGTAGTCGAAGCCCATCGACATCAGCGCGATGATCTCGAGGTTCGGCATCGCCTCGATCATCTCGCGGGTGACGGACGCGTAGCCAGGCAGCAGGGCCACAGCGTCGCGAGCACCGTCGACGATCAGCTGCGGGTCGCGCGTGCCGAGCACGCGCACCTCGAAGCCGTGCGCCTCCAGCAGGGCGATGCCGGGAGCCGGATCGGTGTCCTCGACGTCGGTGTAGACGGCGAGCGGTCGAGCGGTGTCCACGTGCTCTCCTCCTCCGGCGCTCACTCGCCGCGTCCGCGCACGATCGCGCGTGCCATGGCGGTGAGGATCTCGTATGCCACGTGGCTGGCGGCGATGCCCGTGATCTGAGCGTGGTCATAGGCCGGGGCGACCTCGACCACGTCGGCGCCGACGATGTCCAGATCCGCCAGGCCCCGGATGATGCGGAGCAGCTCCCTGCTGGTGAGCCCGCCCGCCTCGGGGGTGCCGGTGCCCGGCGCGTGCGCGGGGTCGAGCACGTCGATGTCCACCGACACGTACAGGGGCCTGTCGCCGATGCGCTGCCGCAGCCGTTCCATGGCGGCAGGTACACCGTGCTCCTCGACGTACTCGCTCGTGATGATCGAGAAGCCGAGGCGCTCGTCGTCCTCGAGGTCGCCCTTGCCGTAGAGCGGCCCGCGCGTGCCGACATGCATCGATGCGGTCCGGTCGATGAAGCCGTCCTCGGAGGCGCGGCGGAACGGGGTGCCGTGCGTGATCGGCTCGTCGAAGTAGGTGTCCCAGGTGTCGAGGTGGGCGTCGAAGTGCACGACGGCGACCGGGCCGTGCTTGGCGCTGATCGCCTTCAGCAGGGGGTAGGCGATCGTGTGGTCGCCGCCGATCGTGAGGATGCGGTCGACGCGCTCGCCGAGCTCCGTCGCGGCCTCGGCGATCTGCTCGACCGCGGTGTGGATGTTGAACGGATTCGCGGCGATGTCGCCGGCATCCGCCATCTGCACGGCCTCCCAGCCGGAGAAGTCCTGCGCGGGGTTGTACGGGCGCAGCAGCCTGCTGGACGCGCGCACGTGCTCGGGGCCGAACCGCGCGCCCGGGCGGAAGCTCACTCCGCTGTCGAACGGGATGCCGACGACGGCGATGTCGGTCTCGCCGACGTCCTCGATGCGGGGCAGACGGGCGAAGGTGGACAGGCCCGCGTAGCGCGGGGTCTTTGAGGCGTCCGCCGGGCCGATCGGTGTGCTGGTCATGATGCTCCTGTCTCAGAGGGCGAACGTGGACTGGTCGAGGTGGATGACCTGCAGGCCGCCCGCGGCCTGCGCCTGCTGCACGGCCGCGGCGAGCTCGTCGGCGGAGGAGACGTGACGGCCGGTGCCGCCGAACGCCGTCCCGAGCGCAGCCCAGTCGGGCTGAACGAGGTCCACGCCGATCGGTGCGATGCCGGCGTCCGCCTCGTTCTGGCGGATCTCGGCGTAGCCGCCGTTGTCGACCACGATCACGGTGACGTCGAGGCGCTGCTCGACGACCGTGATCATCTCCTGCATCGAGAACATCAGGGCGCCGTCGCCGGTCACGGCGAAGACCGGACGCCCGGGATCTCCTAGGCGTGCGCCGAGAGCCGCGGGCAGGGCGTAGCCGAGGGTGGCGTAGGTCGCCATGTACGGCATCGAGTTCGGCTTCGCCACGCGCAGCACGTTCATCAGACCCCAGTACGCGATCTGCGACGAGTCGGTGGCGACGATCGCATCGGCCGGCAACGTCGACGCGATGGCCTCGGCGAGAGCCGCGTTCACCGGCGACAGCTCGTGCACCTCGGCGCGCACAGCCGCGAGGGTCTCGGCGACGCGTGCGCCCGTGCGCGCGGGACCATCGCCCAGTGCGGTCAGGAGTGCGGAGAGGGATGCCGCAGCGTCGCCGACGATGCCCACATCGGCCTTCTGGTTCTTGTCGATCTGGGAAGCGAGCAGGTCGATGCGGATCACGGTGCCGCGGGCGTCGAGCCGGTCGACCCAGAGCTCGGCCTCGCCGAGCTTCGAGCCGACCACGAGCAGCACGTCCGCGTCACGGGCGCGGTCGCGCGCGGCGGCCAGGCGCAGGTTCGCGCCGAGCGAGAGCGGGTGGTTCTCGTCGAGCACGCCCTTCGCGTTCGCCGTCGTGACCACCGGCGCGCCGAGGCGCTCGGCCACGGCCCTCAGGGCGGCACCGGCACGGCGCGATCCGCCGCCCGCGAGGATCACGGGGTCGGATGCGGCGTTCAGCAGCCGAGCCGCCTCGGTGACGGCATCGTCCGACGGCACGGCCGCGGGCGGGAACACCCGCGCGGCGAGGTCGTCGGGAGTGATTCCTTCGGCCTCCTCCTCGAGCAGGTCGAGCGGCACCTCGATGTACACCGGGCGCGGGCGGCCGGTCGCGAACAGCGCGAAGGCGTCGTGCACGGCTGTCACGGCCTCGGCGGCGCTCGTCACCCGGCGACCCCACTCCACGACGGCGGATGCCGCGGCCAGCTGGTCCTTGGTCTCGTGCAGCGTGCCGACGTCGGCGAACTCGCTGCCGCGGGCGGGCCCGGGCGACAGGATGATCATCGGACGCGACTCGCAGTAGGCGGTGCCGGCCGCGGACAGCGCGTTCAGCAGGCCCGGTCCGCTCGTTGTCACGACGACGCCGGGCATCCCGGTCTGCAGGGACCAGCCGTCGGCACCGTAGCCTGCGCCCTGCTCGTGGCGGGTGGTGACGGGACGGATGCCGAGCGCCGGCAGCGGCCGGTAGAACTCCAGGTTGTGCGTGCCGGGGATGCCGAACACGGTGTCGACGCCGTAGCCCCGGAGGGCCTCCATGACCACCCAGCCGGTGGTCCGCTTCGTGACGGTCTCCATAGCGCTCATCCTTCCCGGTCGCTCCTCTCGACCGCAGCCGTGTACTTGAGGACACCGTCCACCCAGGTCTCCAGCACCGGGATGGCGGCGATCTCGTCCCCGGCCACCGACAGCGGGTCGGCGCCGAGCACGACGAAGTCGGCGCGCTTGCCCGGGGTCAGGGATCCGAGCTCGTCGTCGCGGCCCAGCGAGGCCGCGCCCTCGAGCGTGTGCCCGCGCAGGGCGTCCTGGGCGCTGATCCGCAGGGAGTCGGGCCCGAGCTTGTGGCCACGGCGGGTGACGCGCGTCACCGCCGCCTGGATGGCCTCCAGCGGACGGGGCTCGGCGACCGGGGCATCCGACGAGATCGTGACGGGGACGCCCGCCTCGAGGAACTCGCCCAGCGGGTTGAACCGCTCACCGGGGGTGCCGATGGCCTGCTCCACGCCCTCGCCCCAGTTGTAGTAGTGCTGGGTCTGGTTCACCGGGCGGATGCCGAGCGCGGCCATGCGCGGGATCTCCGCCTGGTCGGGCAGGCCGCAGTGCTCGATCCGGTGCCGCGCGTCGGCGTCGGGGCGGGCCGTGAGCGCCTCCTCCAGCGCGTCGACGACCATCCTGATCGCGGTGGGCGACTGCGCGTGCGTGGCCGTCTGCAACCCGGCGAGGTGCGCCTTCTTCACGAGCCCGGCGTACTCCTCGGGCTGGTGATAGAGCTGTCCGGTGCGGCACGGATCGCCGACGTAGCCCTCCGGGAAGTACGCGGTCCATCCCCCCAGGGTGCCGTCGGCGTAGAGCTTGATGCCGGCCACGGAGAGGAATGCGTTCCCGAACGGACCGGTCAGGCCCAGGTCGATCACCTGGTCGAGCAGGTGCGAGAGGAAGTACATCGACACCCGCACGTCGAGGGCGCCCCGGTCGGCCAGGGCCAGGTAGGCGGCGAACTCGCGCTGCGACACCTGCGCGTCGCCGATGGCGGTCACGCCGCCGGCGAGGAACTCCCGCTGCACGGCGTCGAGCTGCCGCTGGTGCTCGGCGGGCTCGTCCCCGAGGTGGAAGTTCGGGCCGTGGTGCCCGACCTTCACGCCGTGCAGGCCGGTGAGCACGTTGCACGCGGCATCCGAGAGCTCGCCGGTCAGCTCGCCGTCCGCGTCGCGGAAGAACTCGCCGCCCTCCGGGTTCGGGGTGTCGCGGGTGATGCCGTACTTCTCCAGCGTGAAGCTGTTCACCACGCCGCCGTGGCCGGAGGCGTTCATGATGTACACCTCGCGGTCGGTGGCGATCTCGTCGAGCTCATGACGGGTGGGGTGCCTGCGCTCGGCGAGGTTGCGCTGCTCGTAGCCGTAGCCGCGCAGGGGGGCTCCCTCCGGCAGCGTCTGCGCGCGCTCGGTCATGAGCCGGACGATCTCGGGGATGGATCCCGCGCGGTCGGGACCGATGTCGACCCAGGTCAGCATCTGGCCGTACATCAGCGGGTGCGCGTGCGCGTCGATGAAGCCGGGGATGATCGTCGCCCCGGGGTGGTCGACGCGCACGGGCTGCAGACCGGCCGCCTCGGCTGCGGCGTCGACCTCGGCGATCGACCCCACGGCGAGGATCCTGCCACCGACGGTGAGCATGGCCTCGGCCTGCGGGCGCTGCTCGTCGACGGTGCGGATGGTCTGAGCGGAGATGATCGTCGCGGCGGAGTCGCGGGAGTCGTACGTGGCCAGTCTGCGCATCTCTCAGCCTTCGACGGTGCGGATCGCGGTGGTGCCGCGGGCGATCAGGGACTCGGTGACCGGTGCGTTGTCGGAGTGCTGCGGGGCGAAGTACGCGCCGAACACGGCGAGGATGCACAGCACTCCGAAGAACACGACCGCCGCCCAGAAGCTGCCTGTACCGGCGATCAGCGCGGTCGCGATGGCCGGGGACAGCCCGCCCCACACCGCAGCGCCGACGCCGTACGAGAGCGACATGGACGTGTACCGCGCCTGCGGCCGGAACATCTGCGCCATCAGGGTGGACAGCGGGGCCCAGGCGCCGCTGAGCGTGATGCGCAGGGCGGAGGCCAGCACGAAGATCCAGGCGATCTGGTGCCCCTGGATCACCAGCACGAGCGGTACGAACACGGCGATCGACCCCACCGCGCCGATGTAGATCAGGGTCTTGCTGCCCCACTTGTCGCCGAGCCAGGCCAGCGGCAGGGTGATCAGCAGCTCGACGAACGACGCGATGGTCATGGCCGCGAGGATGGTCTGACTGTTCAACCCCACCTCGGGCGAGGTCGAGTAGTTCTCCACGAACGTGGTGGCGATGACGTAGCCGCCCGACGACATGGCGATGATGCAGAAGCCGAGCAGCATCGGCCACCAGTTGTTCCGCACCGCGAACAGCACCGGCGTGGACTGCTTGTGCCCCTCGATCTTCGCCTCGAACACGGGCGTCTCCTCGACGCGGTAGCGCACCCAGAAGCCGACGCCGATCAGCACGATGCTGAACAGGAACGGGACGCGCCAGCCCCAGGTCGTGAGAGCCTCGTCGCCGAGCGTGGAGAGCCACCAGAACGCGCCGGTGGCGAGCATCGCGCCGAACGGGTTGCCGACCTGGGTGAACCCGCCGTAGAAGACCTTGAACCGCGGCGGCGCGCTCTCCACCGCCATCAGGCTGGCGCCACCCCACTCGCCGCCGACGGCGAGCCCCTGCACCATGCGCAGCAGCACGAGCAGGATCGGCGCGGCGATGCCCAGCGTGGCGTAGCCGGGAAGGCAGCCCACCAGCACGGTCGCGATGCCCATCATCAGCAGGGTGACGGTCAGCGCCGGCTTGCGGCCGAGCTTGTCGCCGATGTGCCCGAAGATGATCCCGCCGAGGGGCCGCATGAAGAACGCGACCGCGTAGGTGCCGAACGACGCCAGGGTTCCGGTGACCCTGTCGACGTCGGGGAAGAACACCTGCGGGAAGACGAGGGCGGCGGCGGTCGCGTAGACGTAGAAGTCGTACCACTCGATCGAGGTGCCGACCATGGCGGCGAAACCGGCGCGGAGCGCGCGGCGGTGCGAATGCCCCGCCGGCTGGACTGCGGAGGTGGACATACAGGGCTCCTTTGCTCTGTCGAAGGGTAAGCGGCAGTGAGGGGCTGCAGCATCGGGATGAGCCGACTATAGGCCCCTCTTCACCGCAGATCCACGCGTGCGGAGGGCAGTTGACCACCGATCTGCGGTAAGATCACCGCTGAACGTGTTCACTCGCGGGCCGTCGGCACCCTCTCGCCGACGATCTACTGCTCCGGATCCGCAGATCCGGGGACTTCGCGGATGTTCGGAATCAGGAGGGCGACGTGGTCTCCGACGATGTTCGCGGGCGGGCCGACCGTGACGTGGCGGACCTGGACAGCAGGCTGATCCACGCGCTGCAGGCCAACGGCCGGTCCAGCATCCAGGATCTCGCCCGTCTCCTGGACGCACCCCGCGACTACGTGTCCCAGCGTCTTCGCGCCCTCACCGACCGCGGCGGGCTGCGGGTGGTCGCGGCGCTCGACCCCGGCTTCGCCGGCCACCACGTGCTCACGCACGCGATGGTGAGCCTGAGCGGCGCCGCCCGACCCGTCGCCGAGCAGATCGCCGAGATCGACGACGCGGTGTTCGTGTCGCTCGTGAGCGGTGCGCGTCCGCTCGTCTTCGAGTCCCGGCACGGCGACGAGAGCCGGCTGCACGAGATGCTCGACCAGGTGCGCCGGATCCCCACGGTTCAGCAGATCCAGGTCACCACGTACGCCGAGGTGCTCAAGGGCTTCTTCGTCGCCGAGTCGCGCACCGAGATCACGCTCGACAGCCTGGACGAGCGGCTCATCCAGGCACTGCAGTCCGACGGCCGCGCCAGCTATCAGGTGCTCGCCGACACCGTGCACCTCTCGCCTTCGTCGGCGCGGTCGCGCGTGCGCCGGCTCATCGACGCCGGCGTCATCCGCATCTCGGCCATCCCCGCGGGCGGCCTCTCCCGAAGCCGGCTCGCGGTCGGCGTCGGAGTCACGCTGCGCGATGACGCCGAGCCGGTGCGCCGGTACATCGCGGAGCAGCGATCGATCGAGTTCGCGGCCCGGACGCACGGGCTCTACGACTTCATCCTGACCATCGCCGGGTCGTCGTCGGCCGGGGTGCTCTCCGTGCTCGAGGAGCTGCGCTCCCTCCCGCAGGTGGGGGCTCTGGAGAACTGGGCGCACCTCGACATCGTGAAGGAGGACTACGCCCGCTCGCTCGGGCTGGTGGTGCGTTCCGGCTCCGTCGGCAGTCCCTGAACCATGCCGCGCCGCACGACCGCCCGCTGAGCGCTCACTCCCCCGAGCTGTACACGCTCGTCGATCCGGTCACCGGCCGGGCGGCCAGCACCATGGCGAGCACACCCAGAGCACCGGGCGCGCAGATGCCGATGAAGGCGGCCAGGCTGATCACTGCGTTCAGCACGTCGGGGCTGTCCGTCAGGACGGGGACGGCGAGCAGGCCCATCGTCAGCAGCCGGGTGGCCACCACGACGGCGAGCACCCACAACGGTGCCCAGTTCCACGGCCCCGGCACGACGCCGCTGCGACCGATCTGCACCACGGCGAGGATCGCCAGCACCAGCGCGACCACCTCCAGGGTGATGACCACCATGCCCATCAACTGGACCCGCGCACCCCAGCCGACCATGTCGCCCATCGGATCCGGTGGCATGAGCAGCCCGTGGATCATCGGCTTCACGAGCAGCCACACCCCGAGCCCGACCAGCACGCCCGTGCCGAGCGGACGGCGCGCCGTGACGCTGCCCGGCTGCCCCAGCCCGATCGCGAAGACGACCGTGCCGGCGGCGAAGAGCAGGTCGGGAATGATCCCGACCGGCGCGCCGGGAGCCGAGGCGACCCAGAGGTTCAGCAGCGCGGATGCCGCCAGCAGACCACCACCGAGCATCCAGGTGCGTCGACGCGCACGGGCATCCGTCCCGCCTGCGTCCACGTCGATCATGCCGCCAGGCTACCGCCAGGCACGCTCGATTCAGCCGCGCGCGATCCGCTCCGCTTCCTTGGCGGCGACGATCTTGCGCAGCCCGGAGCTGGAGAAGCGGTGGTTGCGGCTGTTGAAGTACAGCTCGATGCCGGCCTCCTCGCAGTACGAGCGGCCGGTGAAGTCGCGGTTCTCGTACTCATCGCCGACGATGCGCACGTCGAGCTTGAAGGAGCGCAGGATGTCCTCGAGGTCCTGCTCGGTGGAGTACGGCACGATCTCGTCGACGTACTCGCAGCCGCGCAGCTGGATGTAGCGCTCCACGACGGTCTGCGTCGGGGCGTTCTTCTCCGGGCGGTCGAGCGTCGGGTCCATCTGCAGGCCGCAGATCAGGTAGTCGCACTGGCGCTTGGCCTCGGCGAGCATCATGATGTGGCCCGCATGCAGCAGGTCGAAGGTCGAGAAGGTGATGCCCACTCGAGGACCCGGGTTGTAGTCCTGGTGCTTCTTCGTCGTCTCGTCCATGGTCTCCGTCATCGCTTCGCTCCGGTACGCCGTTTCACCGCGTCCCCACAACACGGCCACAGGGATTCTACCCGGGTGGGCTGGCACCCTCGGGCAGGCCGATCGCGGCATCCGCCCGCTCGAACTCCGCCAGGGTCAGCGCGGAGCCGCCGTTCCACGCCCGCTCCGCCATGGCCCGGAGCGGTGCGCGGACGCCGTCGGCGACCTCCGCGACGGTCTGCGCCCCCGGCTCGTCCGACCAGATGGCGAAGCAGCTCCCGCGCAGCGAGTCCGGGTAGGGGTGCGGGATCTCCTGCCTGCCGCCTCCCGGCAGTACCGGGAACAGTCCGGGATGCCAGTCCGCCGCCCAGATCCGCTCCGCGGTCGGGTACCGGTAGCCGGCGTGCTCGCCGAGGACGTAGTAGAACAGCCCGTCGTTGACGTTGACCAGCGGATGCCCCGCGGCGACGGCATCCGCCAGGGGACGCATCTGCGGATGCCAGTTCGTCCACCAGGTGAGCTCGATGCCGGCATCCAGGCGCACGACGGAGCCGCGCAGCATGCCGTCGTTCCATGCCCGGGCCCGGAACCCGTGTCCGCGCAGGTGTGCGGCGATGCGGTTCACGAAGGCGGTGAGCAGATCGAATCCGCTCGCCTCGGCACCGTAGCGCGCATGCGCGGCGTCGCGCAGTGCCGGGTAGTCGTCGATGCGGGCGAAGTCGACGAACTCGTCGCCGCCGAGATGCCAGCGACCGCAGCCCTCGAACACGGGCGCCACGTCGTCGATCAGCCTCTCGGCGAAGGCCACGGCCTGCTCGCGAGTGATGTCCAGCGCATGGTCCGTGCCGGTGATCGCGGCATCCGCCCGTTCCCGGCCCGGCGGCAACCGCAGGTGCGGATGCTGTGCCAGCACCTGCCGCAGATGGCCGGGCATGTCCAGCGAGGGGATCACCTCGACGTGCAGGCCGCGGGCGACATCGAGGATGCGCACCGCATCGGCGCGGGTGATGTGCCCGGCCGACACGATCTCGGGGAACGCGGCGGATTCCAGCCGGAACCCCTCGTTCTCGGAGAAGTGCCACTGGAGGACGTTGATGCCCACGTCGGCCGCTGCGTGCAGCAGGGCGATGATCCACTCGGCCGGGTAGTGCTTTCGGGCGGCGTCGAGATGGACACCGCGTTCGCGGACGGCAGGCGTTCCGGCGACGGAGCCCCGGGGAACACACCCCTGCGCACGAAGGTTGTGCAGCAGCTGCCGGGTGGCGCGGAAGCCGCCCGTCGCCGAGGGGACGCGGATGTCGATGTCGTCTCCGACATCGATCGCGTAGGCCTCGTCGGATGCGACGGCTCCCCCCGGAGTCGAGGCCGCATCCGACGAGGTGATCGGGGCCTCCGTCGACCGCAGGAGGATGCGCGATCCCGTGCCGGGAGGGATGCCCAGTGCGGCGAGCTCGCGCTGCAGGCGGGCCGCCTCGGCAGCCAGGCGCTCATCCGCGACGATCACCTGCACAGTGTCCGGCCGCCAGGCTCCGCCCTCGAACCGGACGGTCGACGGATGCGGCAGCGCGTACCAGCGGCGTGCCGCATCCGTCGATGTCATCAGAGCGCCCTGCGGGTCAGCCGCACGCCGGCACGGCGTAGGTGCGGTCGACGGTCATGGCGCCGTCGGGGCCGTCCACGCGCACGGCCACCGAGCCGTCGGCGACCGCGCCGCCCTTGGCCTGCTGCACCGCCACGCGCGTCTCGCCGTCGAGGATTCCGCTGAAGGACCGGCTGCCGATCGAGGAGGTCACGGTCGCGCCCAGTGCGGCCGCGTCGGCGCTGTCGATGCGGACCTTGAGCTTGACGTCGCCGCCGGCGCAGGTCGCGTCCGCGGCGACATCGACGTCGTACCACGGCGCCCTGTACACGGTCGCGTGACCGGTCAGCGGGGTGGTGAACGAAGAGATGTAGCCGGAGTGGTCTCCCGCGGTCAGGTTGTACGTGACATACGCGCCGAAGCCCTCATCGACGGTGCGCTGCGCGTAGCTCGCAGCCGTGGCGGAAGAGGTCGCGGTGAGGTCGATGGCGGCGGCGCCGAACTGCTGCTTCGTCATACCGGGAACCTGCGGCGGGATCCAGCTGCCGTAGTACGGGTTCCACGAGTAGTCGAGGTCGGCGCTCGCGCCGGTGCCCTGCCAGTCGGTGAGGGTGTACGACGGGCCGATGTTGTAGAGGGTGATCAGCTTGTCCGGCCCGAGACGGTCGCGCAGGGCGTCGAGCAGGTAGGCGAACGAGGTGCTGTTCGGCTGCGCAGTGCCGTTCTTGCCGTACTCCGACCACTCGTCGTCGAAGTCGATGCCGTCCAGCCCGTAGGTGTCGACGGCGTCGGCGAGCTGATCGGCGAACGCCGCCGCGCTCTCGCGCGAGGTGAAGTTCGCGAAGCCCGCGCCCTCGTGGTTGCCGAGCACCGAGAGCAGCACCCGGGTGCCGCGCTGCTGCAGCGGGCGGATCTGCGTGTCGGCGTTCTGCAGCGTCTCGGTGACGCGGTCGTTCAGGTGCAGGTAGGCCTGCTGCTTCGTGGTGTCGTAGTTGATGTTGGCGGCGAAGATCATCGCCAGGTCGAACGCCGGCCGGTTCGTGCCCTCGAGCGTGTAGTCGGCCACGTTCGCCATGTCGTTGCTGTTGACCTCGACGTAGACGACCCGCTTGGGGTCGGTCTGCCCGGGCTGGTCCTGCGCGGCGGCCGCCGCGGGGACGGCGAGCCCGACCGCGGCGAGGCTGAGCGCGGCGAGCGCCGCGATCCGCGCGGTCCGCCGCGGGGTGGAGTGATCAGTCATGTTCTGTTCTTCCTTTCGTGCGTCTTCGCAGTTCCGGGGGGAGGGACTCAGGGGGTCGGGATGTCGAGCGCGAACAGCTCGAGCTGTCGCAGCGTGACGGGCTCGGATGCCAGGGCGCGCAGCATCCGCGCGGTGACGGGTGCCGTGAGCGCGAACGGCGTCGTGCGGTCGGCGAGCAGCGGCTCGCTGTGGGTGGTCTCCACGTCGTGCCAGAGGAGGCCGTCGTCGCTCGCCTGCCAGCGCAGGATGCCGGCGGGGGCATCGCCCGCCCCGGTCACGGTGACGTCGGTGACCGTGACGCGCTCGTCGAACACCCAGCCGGCGGCCTCGCCCGCGGCGAGCGCGACCGCGGTGAGCGGGTCGGCTCCGTCGTCGAAGAGTGCGCCGTGGGTGCGGTCCAACGGGTGTCCGGCGGTGCCGGTCAGATCCGGATGCCAGGGCTCCACCGGCACGGCAGGCGCCTCCCAGAGCGGGCTCGCGGCGGCCTGTGCGGCATCGGCGGTGAACTCCAGCTCGAGCACGGCGTCCGCGCTCCCGGCGAGCGCGTCGACGGCGAGCACAGCACGGTCCAGCGGCGCGCCGTCGAGGGTCGCCGCGACCAGCCACCTGGCATCCGGGCCGGGCCGCCGCGACAGGATCCGCAGCGAGCCGCCACCGGCACGTCGCGCGGTGATGTCGTCGAACAGCGGGCTGCCGATGCGCAGCTCACCCGAGGCGAGCTCGAGCGGGTAGAGTCCGAGCGCGGCCCACAGCCACCACATGCTCATCTCGCCGTTGTCCTCGTCGCCGGGGAAGCCCTGGCCGATCATCGCCCCGGTGAAGAGCCGCCCGGCGAGGGAGTGGACCAGAGCGCCGGCGCGCCAGGGCTGGTCGCCGTGCACATGCATCCAGGGGATGTGGTGCGCCGGCTGGTTCGAGAGCGCGCACATCCCGCTGCGCTGCGCACGGGCCTCGCGCTGCTCGTGGATCACGGTGCCGTAGCTTCCGCCGAAGGCGGGATCGGCCGTCTCGGCCTCCGCGAACAGCCGGTCGAGGTGGGCGCGAAGACCGGCAGGGCCGCCGTGCAGCGCCGCGAGTCCTGGGCCGTCGTGCACGGCCGTGACCGACATCCCCCAGGCGTTGGTCTCGACGTTGTCCCCGCCCCAGACGCGGGGATCGCACGGCCGTTCGTCGAACCGGCCGTCGCCGTCTCGACCCCGGAAGAACCCGGACGCCTCATCGAACAGCTGCCGGTACGACCGCGCCCGGTTGGCGAAGTAGCGGGCGTAGGCGGCGTACCTCGCGTTCGAATCGCGAGAATTGCTCGATATCGGCCCCGGATGCAGCAATTCGCGCGATTCGAAATCGGAGTCGCGCCCCGCCAGCCTCTCGGCGAACCGTGCGATGCCGGCGTCCGACATCGCGTTCTCCAGGCTCCAGCTCATCCCCTCGGGTACGTCGTTCGCGACGTACCCGGTGAAGCGCGCCCGGCCGATGCCCTTGCGCCCCTTGCGGGGATCGTCGCTGGGCTCGCAGGCGTCGCGCCAGGCGGTCTCGAACGCGGCGTGCTCGTCGAACGGGACGTCCCAGCGCTCGGCATCCGCGAAGATCTGGTCACTGGAGGTGCCGACCATCGAGTCGACGTAACCCGGAGCGCTCCACCGCGCCATCCAGCCGCCGCGGTCCGCCTGCTGCCGCAGACCGTCGAGCATCCGTCCGGCGAGCGGGGCGTCGAAGAGGGCCAGCGCGGGCCACGCGGTGCGGTAGGTGTCCCAGTATCCATTGTTCACGAACAGCTCGCCGTCCGCGACGGGCGCGCCCGTGACCTCGTCGCCGTGCGGGTCGGCGGGCGCCGTCGGGTCGGCGAAGCGCAGGCGCGGCTGCTCGGCGGAGCCGGTGTTCTCGGCGGTCGTGTTCGGGTACAGGTGCAGGCGGTACAGGGCCGAGGCCAGCTGCGCCCGCGACTCGTCGTCGGCGAGGCCGCGATGCGCGCGCTCGGCCGCATCGAGCGGCGGGATCTCGACCGCGCTGAGCAGCACGTTCCACTCGTCCCGCAGGGCGTCGCGCAGCTGCGCGAAGGAGCGGGTGGCGGGCAGCTCCTCGGCGAGCGACCTGCGGGCCTGCTCCACCGAGAGGAACGACTGCGCGATGCGCACCTCGAACCCGCCCCGCGCCTGCAGAAGTCCATCGGTCGCGGTCACGCCGTCGCCGAACACGATGCCCGCGAAGTAGGCGCGCGGGGCGTTGCCCCAGTTCTCCGATCCCTCCGGCGTCCAGCCGTCGAAGGTCCCGTCGTCGTGCATGCTCACTCGCCCGGCGCCGTCGGTCGACCCGATCTCGAAGCCGACGAGCTGGTCGGTCTCCTCAGCGGTGATCCGGAAAGCGCCTCCGTGCGAGGTCGCCGTCATCTCGGCGACGCCGGCCCCGCCGTGCGCGGCGCGCACCCGCGCCCGGTAATGGTGCGGACGGGCGTGCTCGCCCTCCGGTGCGATGCGCAGCGGCTCGCCGTCGCGCATGCCGAGGAACGGTCGCAGCTGCAGCACGCCGCGGTCTCCGATCCACGGGCTCGGCTGGTGCGAGAACTGCAGCGCGGCGAGCGGACGGCCGCGCCGGTCGTCGTGGACCGACCAGCGGTACGGCCAGCGCGTGTCCGCCGTCCGGGTCGCCGGCGTCAGGAAGCAGAAGCCGTGCGGAGCAGCCGTGATGGGGATCGTGTTCCCTCGGGAGAACCGGTCCCCGGAGTGACTGCCCCGTCGTGTGTCGACCCGATCTGCCGGGGTGAGTGCCGGCCCGCCGTCCGTGGTCGGCGGAGCCAGGGCATCCGTCCTACTGCCGAGCACGACCTCGACGAAGCCCTCCACGGCGCCACCGGCGGCCGCGCCCGAGGCAAGGCCCGGTGCGCCCAGCACGACCTCGACCCGCGCCGCGCAGCCGGCCCACGCCTCGAGCGACACCGAGTCGGCGTTCCACTGCTCGGGCATCGACCAGGCCGCATCGAACTGCGCAGCCGCTGTCAGCGGCACGCCGTATCGATCACGGGCATCCGGGTGCTGACTCAGCCGCTCCTCCGCGCTGCCGGGCCCACGCTCGAACGCCACGTCGATCGTAACGGCGAGCGCCGCGTGCGGGGCGAGCGTCGCGTCCGGGCCGTCGGCGTAGAACGCCCAGTGCAGCACGGCATCCGGCGCCACCTCGAATCCGCCCGGCAGTGGCATCCGCTGCACCCCAGCGACGGGATCGAACCGGAACGCGTGCACGCGCCCGCCCAGCACGCCGGCCCGGGGACGGGACGAGGGCGGATCCGCGGGGCCTTCGGCGGGGCTCAGCGTCGCTGACGTCATCCCTTGACGGCTCCCTCTTGCACGCCCTGGAAGAAGAAGCGCTGCATCACCGAGAACAGCAGGATGATCGGGATCAGCGCCACCATGGTGCCCGCCGCGATCAGACGCGGGTCGGGCGAGAAGTTGCCGTTCAGGTAAGCCATGCCGACCGTGAGCGTGTAGTTGTTCGGGTCGGTGAGCACCATCAGCGGCCACAGGTAGTCGTCCCACTGGCCGATGAAGGTGAAGATCGCCACGACGCTCGCCATGCCGCGCACGTTCGGCCACACGATGTGACGGATCCGCTGCCAGGTGGTGGCGCCGTCGACGGTCGCGGCGTCGAGCACGTCCTGCGGGATCATGCGGCACGCGGTCGCGATCAGCAGCACGTTCATCGCGCCGATCGCGCCGGGCAGGAACACGCCCCACAACGAGTTCGCCAGACCCAGCGAGTTGATCGTGAGCAGGTTCGCGGTGACCGTCACCTCTCCCGGCAGCAGCATGGTGGAGACCAGGATGCCGAGGGCGATGAACTTGCCGCGGAACTTCATGCACGCCAGCGCATAGCCGCCGAACACCGAGAGCACGACGTTGGTGACGACCGCGCCGGTGGCGACCAGCAGGGAGTGCCAGGCGTAGGTGTAGACCGGGATCAGGTCGGTGACCTTGATGTAGTTCTGGATCGTGGGGTCGGTGGGGATGAGGTTCGGCGGGAAGGTGTAGAGGTCGTCGGCGGGACCCTTGAACGAGGTCGCGAGCTGCCACACGAACGGGCCGATGAACAGGATCAGCACCAGCGTCAGCAGCGCGTAACGGCCGATCAGGCCGCCGACGGTCGGCTTGGTGAAGTCGCCTGAGCCCTTGCGGCGGAACCGGCGGTCGGGGCGGATCCGCTGCTCAGCGGGCTGCGGAGCGGATGCCGCTGGGCGGTCTTCGATGACGCTCATGCCGGCACCTTCGCCTTCTTCTCACGGTTCATCAGGGCGATGGCGACCAGCGGGATCAACGTCAGCAGGAACAGCGCGACGCTGATCGCGGCGGCGTAGCCGAGGTTGCCGCTCAGGCCCGATCCGACCTGCCGGATCAGCATGACGATCGACATGTTGTAGCCGCCGGGCCCGCCGGTGCCGTTGGAGAGCACATCCAGCTCGGTGAAGACGCGCATGGCCGACACGGCGACGAGCACCGAGATCAGCAGCATCGCCCCGCGGACGCTGGGGATGGTGACGCTGACGAATCGGCGGAAGCTGCCTGCGCCGTCGAGCATGGCGGCCTCGTGCAGGTCCTTGCCGACGTTGCCGAGGGCCGCGAGGTACACGACCATGTAGTAGCCGAGACCTTTCCACACGGTCAGCAGGATGCTGACGGCCAGCATCCACCACCGGTCGACCAGGAACGCGACCGGCTGATCCGTGAGGCCCATCCACTGCAGCCCCTCGTTGATGATGCCGCGACTGTCGAACAGCCATCCCCAGATCAGCGCGACCACCACGACCGACGCGATCACCGGGAAGTAGTACGTGGTGCGGAAGAGGGCGATGCCGGGGATGTTCTTCTCCACGAGAAGAGCCAGCAGCAGGGGCAGCACGGTCAGCAGCGGCACGCAGACGATGACGTAGATCAGGCAGGTGATCAGCGCGTACCGGAACTGCTCATCGGTCAGCAGCCGCTCGTACTGCGCGAAGCCGACCCCCTTGACCGGCTGCAGGGGTCGCGCGTCGGTGAAGCTCAGCACGACGGTGTTCAGGAACGGCCAGAGCGAGAACACCAGCACCCAGATGACGGCGGGGGCCAGGAGCAGCCAGGGGGTGAACCATCTGTGCGATCTCATGGCGCGTACCTCTTCGGGGTGCTGGTGTTCTCGATCATCGGACTCGGGGTCCGGTCACTTGTCGATGCGGTTGTCGTTGGCGTACTTCACGATCTTGTCGAGCGTGTCCTTCGCCGTCGCGTCGCCGCGGATGGCGAGCGCCATCTGCTGGTTGAGGTAGTCGGTCATCGCACCGGTCCACTGGAACGGGGTCGACTTGGCCTTCGGCAGTGCGTCGAACATGACCTTCATGGCCTTCGCCTGCGCCGGGTCGACACTGCTCTCGACGGCCTTGACGACGTCCTCCGCACCCGCGGCGGTGCCGGGGGCGAAGCCGACGGCGATCTTGGCGAAGTCGACCTGGTTCTTCTCGTTGGTGACGAACTCCGCGAACGCGAGTGCGGCGGCCTTGTTCTTCGAGTCGGCGGAGACGTTCACGCCCTGGACGAACAGCGGCGGGGTGCCGGGGCGCTGAGTGGCGACGGTGTGCTCGAGCAGGGTGGGTGCCTTGGTGCGCAGGTCGCCGGCGAAGCCGGAACCACCGGTCGAGTAGGCGACCTTGCCCTGCAGGTACATCTCGGCGTTGCCGCCGTAGCTGCCCGTCAGCGACTCAGGCGGCATGGCGCCGGCCTTGTAGGCGTCCGCGTACTTCTGCACGATGTCGACGGCTTCGGGGGTGTTGAAGACGAACGTCCCGTCGTCCTTCATGATCGGGATGTCGGCGGCGACGAACGTGTCCAGACCGGGCATGGACGAGACCAGCTGCACCTTTCCGTTCGACTCCTGGGCGACCTTCTTGGCGAGGTCGAGCCAGCCGTCGGTGGTGGTGGGCAGGTCGGCCTCGGTCACGCCGTAGGGCTGCAGCTGCTCCAGGTTCCACCACGACTCGTCGCTGCCGAGGTACCAGGGCAGACCGTAGGTGCCCTCGACGCCGCTGAACTTGCTGTAGGCCTCCCAGCCGCCCGCGTTGTAGACGGTCTTCAGCTTGGGATCGGCCTTGGCGAGGTCGAGGAGCTTGTTCGCCTTGACCAGCGGGAACGCGATGTCCGGCGGCAGGTTGAGCACGTCGGGCAGGGTGTTCGAGTTGGCCTGGCTGAGGATCTTGTCCTGGTAGCCGTCGCCGGGCTGGTCGATCCAGTCCACCTTGACCTTGGGGTGCTCCTTCTCGAACGCCTTGATGAGCGAGGTGAAGTACGGCGTGAACTTCTCGTTCTTGAGCGACCAGGTCTGGAACTGGATGGTGCCGCTGAGCTCTCCCGACGTGTCGATGGGGCCGGAACCGCCGGCATCCGGTGTGCCGCCGCCTCCGGTGCAGGCCGTCAGCGCGAGCACCGTCGCCGCGGTGAGGCCGACGGCGAGAGTCGATCGGATCTTCATGGACGTTCTCCTTCGAAGGGGTCCGGCTGCGCACCCGCTGGGGTTCGCATCCATTACTAAACCGCTATAGTGACCATAGCATTGCACAGGAGAGCGACGACGTCCACCTCGAAGGGTGACGCGCTCAGGAAGGCTTCCCCCATGCCAGCACCCACGTCCGCCGACGCACCGCTGCGTTTCGGCGCCAACTACACCCCGTCGAAGGACTGGATGCACTCGTGGCTGTCCCTGGACCTCGACGACGTGCGCCGCGACTTCGAGGGGCTGGCATCGCTCGGGCTCGACCACGTGCGGATCTTCCCGCTCTGGACCGTGCTGCAGCCGAATCGCACCCTGATCCGCGGGAAGGCGGTCGCGGATGTGCGCGCCGTGGTCGACGTCGCGGCGGAGTTCGGGCTGGACGCCGGGGTCGACGTGATCCAGGGCCACCTGTCGAGCTTCGACTTCGTCCCCTCGTGGCTGTTCACCTGGCACGACAAGAACATGTTCACGCACCCGGACGCGCTCAGCGGCCAGGTCGCCCTGGTGGAGACGCTCGGCGCGGCACTGAACGACGCCGGCAACTTCCTCGGGTTCACGCTCGGCAACGAGACCAACCAGTTCTCCGCCGAGACGCACCCGCATCAGTGGCCCGTCACCGAGGCCGAGGCGGCGAACTGGATCGCCTCGCTGCTGGATGCCGCTGAGCGCGCGGCCCCTGGCCGCGATCACCTGCACAGCGAGTACGACGCCGCCTGGTACATGGACGGGCACGGCTTCACCCCCGCGCTCGCCTCGCGCCTGGGCGCCATGACCACCGTGCACTCCTGGATCTTCAACGGCACGGCGCAGCGCTACGGCGGCCGCTCCGCGGCATCCGACCGTCATGCCGAGTACATGATCGAGCTCTCCCGCGCCTTCGCGACCGATCCCGCCAGGCCGATCTGGCTGCAGGAGGTCGGCGCCCCGTCGAACTGCCTCACCCCGGAGGAGACGCCGGGCTTCCTGGAGGCGACCGTGCGCTCCGCTGCTCGCACCGAGAACCTGTGGGGCGTCACCTGGTGGTGCTCGCACGATGTGAGCCGAGAGCTCGCGGACTACCCCGAGCTGGAGTACTCGCTGGGTCTGCTGGAGAACGGCGGGGCTGTCAAGCCGATCGGCCGGCGGTTCGCCGAGATCATCCCCGAGCTGCGTACACGCGGCGTCGCACCGGCGCGAACGACCGGCATCGTGGTCGACGTCGACGACGCCGACGTGCCGGTGAGCCGCGCCGCGCTCAGCCCGGGCGGCGCGGTCTTCCAGGCCTGGGTCGACGCGTGCGAGACGGGCGTGGACGCATCGTTCGTCACGTCGAAGGATGCCGCGGATGCCGCGGTGCTGGCGTCCCGCGGCATCACCGAGCTGGTGCGGCCGGACCTTTCGACGGGGGTGGGCGTCTACTCGTCCAACAACACCGTCGTCTCCTGAGTGCGGAGCTCAGCAGCGGGGCGCTCAGGAGCGCGGCGGCGCCGTGCTCTCGCGCACCGTCAGCCTCGGCTGCGGCCCGGTGCGGTCCGGCAGCACCTCGGCGGAATCCAGCTGCTCGATCAGGAAGTCGGCCGCGGTCTCCCCGAGCGTGAACGTGTCGCGGGTGAGGCAGGTGATCGACGGACGGACGAGGCCGGTCACGATCGAGTCGTCGAAGGATGCCAGGGAGAGCCCGGCAGGCACGGCGACGCCCATCTCCTGGGTGATGCGGAGCCCCGCGATCGCCATCATGTCGTTGTCGAAGACGACCGCCGTCGGCCGTTCGGCTCGGCTGAGCAGCGTGCGCATGACCGTGGACACCTGCGCCGGCGAGTAGTCGGTCTGGATGACCTCGCCGACGATGTCCCGCTCGGCCATGGCGGCCAGGACGCTGCTGCGCAGCCGGACGTGCTCGTGCTCAGCGGGGCCGGAGATGTAGACGATGCTGCGATGGCCGAGGCCCGCCAGGTACCCGAAGACCGTGCGGGCGGCGTCCGCGTCGTCCAGCCACAGAGTGGCGTGCATGTCGTCCGGGGACGGCTGGCCGCCGATCGTGATCGAGGGCAGCCCGAGCGAGCGCAGCAGCCCTGGTCGCGGGTCGTCGACGCGCGGGTCGAGCACGAGGACGCCGTCGACCTGGTTGGACCGGCGCCACCGCCGGTACGTGTCCATCTCCTCATCCATGCTGGGCACGACGACCAGCTGCATGCCGATGCGACGGGCGGCGAGCGCCGACTGCACACCGGCGATCAGGTCGGTGAAGAACGCCTCGGTGCCGAGGGTGCGGGCGGGGCGGTTCACCGCGAAGCCGACGACTCCCGCCCTCGCGCCGACCAGTGCGCGGGCGGTGGAGCTGGGCCGCCACTGGTGCTCGTCTGCGATCGCCAGGATCCGCTGCCGCGTCTCCTCGCTCACCCCGGGGCGCCCGTTCAGGGCGAAGGACACCGCACCGGGCGAGACTCCCGCCTGTCGCGCGATATCCGCGATGGTGACACGCTTGGACCGTGACATAGACTCACCGTACTAGATCGTTTTAGTATCGGCCGTCCCAGTGAACCCCGCAGCCGATCGCCCTCATTCTTCCATCTGCAAGGAGCCCCCGTGCACGAAGAGACCTCCCTCACCGTCGGCCGTGTGAACCGCGTGCTCACCGAGCGCGTGCGCCCCGCGATCCACTCCTCCCGGGTGCCGCTCGAGATCGCGGCGCACCAGCTGCCCGGCGAGCCGATCGCCCCGGTGGAGGGCCTCGCGCTCGAGTTCGAGCCGTTCACCGCAGGCAGCATGTGGGGGCCCGCCTGGAGCACCACCTGGTTCCGCGTGCGCGGGTCGGTTCCTGCGGAGTGGTCCGGCCGGCGGATCGAGGCCCTCATCGACCTCGGCTTCGACATCAACATGCCCGGTTTCCAGTGCGAGGCGCTCGCCTACCGCCCCGACGGCACGCCGCTGAAGAGCATCAATCCGCGCAACCAGTGGGTGGCTGTCGAGGCCGAGCCGGGCGGAGCCGTGGAGTTCTACCTGGAGGGCGCCGCCAACCCGGTGCTGCTGGACTACCACCCGTTCCTGCCGACGCAGGAAGGCGACATCCGCACCTCCTCCCCCGAGCCGCTGTACCGCGTGCGGCACATGGATCTCGCCGTGTTCGAGGAGGCGGTGTTCGAGCTCGCCCTCGACCTCGAGGTCCTGATCGAGCTGCAGGCGGAGCTGCCCGAGACCAGCCCGCGCCGCATGCGCATCCTGCAGGCTCTCGACGACGCCCTCGATGTGCTCGACCTGCAGCACATCGTCGAGACGGCGCCGGATGCCCGCGCCCGGCTGGCCGACGTGCTCGCCTCACCGGCGGATGCCAGTGCGCACCGCATCGCCGCGATCGGTCACGCGCACATCGACTCGGCGTGGCTGTGGCCGGTGCGTGAGACCATCCGCAAGGTCGCCCGCACCACCTCGTCGATGACGACGCTGATCGACGAGCAGCCCGATTTCCTCTACGGCATGTCCAGCGCGCAGCAGTACGCCTGGATCAAGGAGCACCGCCCCGAGGTGTTCGCACGGGTGAAGGACGCGGTCGCGGCCGGACGCTTCCTGCCCCTGGGCGGCATGTGGGTGGAGTCCGACACGGTCATGCCGACCGGCGAGTCGCTGGTGCGCCAGTTCTCGCACGGCCAGCGCTTCTTCGAGCGCGAGTTCGGCATCCGTTCGAAGGGCGTGTGGCTGCCCGACAGCTTCGGTTACTCGCCCGCGCTGCCGCAGCTGATGCGCCGGGCCGGGTTCGAGTGGTTCTTCACGCAGAAGATCTCCTGGAACCAGCGCAACGTCTTCCCGCACCACTCGTTCCTGTGGGAGGGCATCGACGGCTCGCGGATGTTCACGCACTTCCCGCCGATGGACACCTACAACTCGCAGCTGAGCGGCTCGGAGGTCGCGAAGGCCAGCCGGCAGTTCAAGGAGAACCGCAAGGCCACCATGTCGATCGCACCGGTCGGCTGGGGCGACGGCGGCGGTGGCACGACCCGCGAGATGACAGGCAAGGCGGCCCGTATGGCGTCGCTGGAAGGCGCCGCGCAGGTCGAGTGGAAGCATCCGGACGACTTCTTCGACGACGCCAGGGCCGAGCTGACCGACCCCGCCGTCTGGGTCGGCGAGCTGTACCTCGAGCTGCACCGCGGCACGCTCACCAGCCAGCACGCCACCAAGGCGCTGCACCGCTGGGCCGAGCAGGCCCTGATCGAGGCCGAGCTGTGGGCCGCGACCGCGACCGTGCAGCGGGGTGTCGAGTACCCCCACGACGAGCTGGACCGGCTGTGGCAGACCGTGCTGCTGCACGAGTTCCACGACATCCTGCCCGGCACCTCGATCGCATGGGTGCACCGCGAGGCCGTGGAGGTCCTCTCGGGAGTGCTGTCGGATGCCGAGAAGCTGTCGTCCACGGCCCGGCAGGCGCTGGCCGGCGAGGGCGACCGCGAGCTGGTGTTCACCCCGACCTCGGTCGGCGGCGGACGGGCGCTGGGCGCGGCACCGGTCGTCCTGAGCACAGCATCCGCCAGCCTCACGGAGTCGCCCGACGGCTTCGTGCTCTCCAACGACCTCGTCGCCGTCATCGTCTCGGCCGAGGGCCTGATCACCTCGGCCGTCGACAAGGCCACCGGCCGCGAGGCGATCCCCGCCGGAAAGCCGGCGAACCTGTTCCAGCTGCACCAGGACTTCCCGAACATGTGGGACGCATGGGACATCGACCGGTACTACAAGAACCGCGTCGACGACCTCACGGCGGTCTCGTCGATCTCGGCATCCGTGGTCGACGGCGCCGCCGTCGTGGTGGTCGAGCGCGCATTCTCCGAATCGCGCCTGACGCAGACGATCACGCTGCGCCCGGGCTCGCGCACCGTGCTGCTGCAGAACGACATCGACTGGCATGAGACCGAGAAGCTGCTCAAGCTCGCGTTCCCGCTCGACGTGTTCGCCCGGGAGACCCTGGCCGAGACGCAGTTCGGCTTCCAGCGCCGCGTCACGCACGTGAACACCAGCTGGGAGGCCGCCAAGTTCGAGACCTCCATGCACCGCTTCGTGCTCGCCCAGGAGGACGACGGCTTCGGCGTCGCGCTCGTGAACGACTCGATCTACGGCTACGACACCTCCCGCGAGGTGGACGGCGACGACGTCACCACCACCGTGCGCCTGTCGCTGCTGCGCGCGCCGCGCTTCCCCGACCCGGACACCGACCACGGCCGGCACGAGATCGAGGTCGGTCTGGTGATCGGCGCGGATGCCGAGATCGCGACGGCCGAAGGCATCCGCCTGAACGCTCCCGCGCACGTGGTGCGCGGCGCGAACGAGGTGGAGCCGCTCGTCTCGGCGACCGGCTCCGGGATCGTCGTGTCCAGCGTGAAGCTCGCCGATGACCGCTCGGGCGACGTCATCGTCCGCGTGTACGAGTCGCTCGGACGCCGCACGACGGGCACGCTGACCGTCGGCTTCGAGCACACCGGCATCCGCGAGGTGAGCCTGATCGAGGATGAGCTGGACTCCCCGCGCACCGGCGGTGAGCTGACGCTCAAGCCGTTCGAGGTGCGCACGCTCCGCATCGCGCGCGCCTGAGGCGCAGCATCCGCTCTCTCGGGAGGAGATCTCACGGACGGGAGGAGGCGTCCCTCGGATTCCTCCTCCCGAGCCGGAGTTCTCCTCCCGAACGGATCAGACCGCACCGCCCGTCCCGGATGTCACACTTCCGGGACGGGCGGTGTCTTCATGCCGACGGCACGAGAGACGTGCCGGCTGAGGAGCAGCGATCATGAACGAGACCCGCATTCCCGCCATCCCGGTGACCGGCCTGTACGGCGCGGTGGTGAAGGCCGCCGCGAAGAAGATGCTCGGCAAGGTGCCGGACTCCCTCGGGGTGATGTGGCAGCACCGCCCGGTGATGATGGACATGATGAAGTTCGGCGGCCGCACCGAGAAGTGGCGCGAGCTCGATCAGAGCCTGGGCACGCTCGCCAGCATGGCGTGCGCCGCGACGGTGGGCTGCAGCTTCTGCCTGGATCTGCACTACTTCATGTCGCGCGACCACGGCCTCGCCGAGGAGAAGGCGCGCGAGGTTCCGATCTGGCGCGAATCGACGCGGTTCACCCCGCTGGAGCGCCGCGTGATGGAGTACGCCGAGGCGATGAGCCAGACCCCACCTGCGGTCACCGACGAGCTCTCCGCCGCGCTGCTCGCCGAGCTCGGCGCACCCGCCCTGCTCGAGCTGGCGGCGAAGGTCGGGTACCTCAACGCCACGGCCCGCATGAACGTCGCCCTCGGCGTCCACTCCGACGGACTCGCGGATGCCTGCGGGCTGGCGCCGCTGGCCACGGCGACGCCCGCGGGGGTAGCGTCGCACTCATGAGCGGCTCCACCGATCCGGCATCCGAGGACCCGTTCGTCGTCCACCGCGGGCTGCTGTTCACCGTCGCCTACGAGATCCTCGGCTCTGCGGCGGATGCCGAGGACGTGCTGCAGGAGTCGTGGCTGCGGTGGGCGGATGTCGACCGCGGCCGCGTGCACGATCCGCGGGCGTACCTGGTGCGGATCGTCACACGGCAGTCGCTGAACCAGCTGCGGACGGTGTCGCGCCGGCGTGAGGAGTACGTGGGGCCGTGGCTGCCCGAGCCGCTGCTGACCTCCCCCGACGTCGCCGACGACGTGGTGCTCGCGGAGAGCGTCTCGCTCGCGATGCTCACCGTGCTCGAGACGCTCACCCCGACCGAGCGAGCGGTGTTCGTGCTGCGCGAGGTCTTCGACGTGCCCTTCGACGAGATCGCGGATGCCGTGGACAAGACCGCAGCCACGGTGCGCCAGATCGCGCACCGGGCCCGAGACCACGTGGCCGCGCGACGTCCGCGCGTGGAGGTGGACGCCTCCGAGCACGACCGCGTGGTGCGGCGCTTCATCGCCGCGCTCGATTCGGGCGACATGCAGGGGCTGATGGACGTGCTGGCGCCGGACGTGGTGTCGACCACCGACAGCGGCGGCCTGGTGCGCCATGCCGCCCGTCGCCCGCTCTTCGGTGCGGACAGGGTGGTGGCATTCCTGCGCGGCAGCATCGCCAAGCTCGACATCGCCTACCGGGTGTCCGCGATGACCGTGAACGGCCGGCTCGCGGCGCGGATCGAGGTCGGCGGCGTGCTGATGGCGGCGGTGAGCTTCGAGGTCGAGGACGGGCGGATCTCCCGGGTGTTCTCGATGGCCAACCCGCGCAAGCTCGAGGCGCTGGGGGCGGAGCATCCGCTGGCCCGCTGACGCGCCCACCCGATCGCGCTTCCCAGAACAGGAGAACCATTCGAAACAGGAGAACCTCGTGCGATTCTGTCCTGTTCCGGGCGGTTCTCCTGTTCTCAGCAGGCCGGCCGCGGGGTGCCGTTGATCAGAACTTGATGACCTTGCCGACGCTCATCAGGGAGTCCGCGGCGATGACGCCGGCGCCGATCAGCGCGATCTCCTGCTCGCCCTTCGCGCCGCGGTACTTCAGCCAGATCACGCGGAACAGCAGGGCCGCGAGCACCAGCCAGCCGGCGTTCGCCGTGGCGACCAGCAGGCCGGTCGCCAGCAGCACGCCCATCTGGCGCTTGGAGCCGCCGATCAGCTGGATGAGCGCGCCGGGGATGGCCCAGAGCGCCATGGTCAGCGCCACGTGCGGGTCGGAGATGCCCACCGCGAGGGTGTCCGCGAACACCTTAGAGGACGGCGGGATCTTCCCGTCGGCGAAGAGACCCTGCCAGGAGATCGCGACGATGCCGATGGCGATCACGATCGCGACCAGCGACGCCTTCAGTTGCTCGCGACGGCCCTGCAGCTCGTACGCCTTCCACGGCCGGCCCTCGCGGCGCAGGATCCATCCGGCCTTGTAGTCGTAGCCCATGTCGGCGAAAGCGGGACCGGTGGCGGAGCAGTACGCCACCAGGACCAGCAGCGGCACCTGCGGCATCTGCAGGAACAGGCCCAGGATCAGGAAGATCAGCGTGACGGCGAAAGCCGGGAACCATCCCGCGTGCATCGCCGCCAGGCCCACGATCAGTTCGTGCACGATGGCCGCGAAGCCGGCGAACAGCACGAACCCGATCAGCGCGGGAATCGACAGGTCTGATGCCACGCCACCGACCAGCGCGATCACGAGGGCACCGACGACGAATGCGACGTAGCCCAGTCCGAGCGCCCGCCCCAGCCCCTTGCGGGAGATCGTGTAGTCGAGGGTCTCGTCGAGTTTGATCGCCTCGGTGTGGCGCGCCTCCTGCGCCTGCTGCTGCTTGGTCCGCGCGCCGAAGATGATCCACATCACCTGCAGCAGGGCGACCACGCCCGCACCGATCATCACGCCGTGCGGGATGTACAGCGCGCCGAGGTTGATCTGGAAGAGCACGGGTGCGTACTGCGAGATGAGCAGGCCCACCGCGAACATCAGCAGGGCCCAGATGTTGCCGATGAGCGCGACGCCGGCTGCCGACATGGGCAGCGCGAACAGCGAGCCGATCACGCCGATCACGCCGCCGCCGACGAGGATGAGCGCACGACGGCCGCCCTCCTTGCCCGCGAGGATGGTCTCGGCCGCGGCGACGCCGGGGGGCCACGCGGCGGACGCCGGCAGGAACTTCGAGCCGAAGGCCTTGAACAGCACGAACACGTCGACCAGCACGCCGAGCGATGCACCGAGCAGCATGGGCCACACCAGCTCGGGCTTGCCCATCGCCCACGGGATCGCGATGGGCGCGAGCAGGCCGTTGGCGGCGGCGAACGTCGCAGCGGACACCGCCGACTGGATGAGGTTCTGACGGTGCTTGCTGCGGAACTTCGCGAACCCGAAGAACGTGATGCGGCCGAGCAGCATGGCGATCACGGCGCCGATGACACTCGTGTTCGCCGAGATGCCGAGCGTGGTGATCAGGTGCACGCCGATGACGGCGCCGAGCACGCTCAGCACGACGGTGACGATGAGGGTGATCGGTTCGAAGGCGCGGGGGTGCGTCTTGGGAGGCAGCTGCTCCGTGGAGGGAGAGGAGGTCATGTGCAGACTTTCTGATGACTTTCGGACGTCGGCTTCATCGCCGGCGGATGCCCGTGATCGGGCGGGTCAGCTCTGGAACCGGGTGAGGTCCCCGTACTGGGCGACGAGACGGTCGTACTCGTCGATGTCGAAGAAGGACACGCGGTCCTGGGTGAACTGCTTGGCGGTCTCGACGACGAATCGGGTCGCCTCCTGCAGCGCGGGCTCGTAGCTGGCGCCCGTGGATGAACCGGGGACGACGGCCGCGGCCGTCAATGCCACGCCGACGACCGGAGCGCTCGTGGCGACGGTCGGCTGCATGATCGAGTTGAAGTGCCGGTACCCGTTGGAGTACGGCGTGATGTCCTGCAGGGCGAGCGGGAAGGTGCGAGCGGGTGCCCCCGTCGCCTGCTCCAGGATGGTCAGCAGCCCTGGCGCCACGGGCAGCAGGTAACCGGCCATCGCGGTCGGTGAGATGGCCACGCCCGGGTGGTTGATGAGCCGATTGCCCTTGGAGGCGTCGATGGACAGGATCGCGTCCATCGCGGCATCCACCTCGTGCAGGTTCATCGTCTCCGATGACACGGGCATGCCCATGAAGTCGGCGGGCTCGCGCGGGGTGATGCTGACGTGCGTGGCGATGTGGGTGGTCACGATCACGTCGCCGGGCAGTTGCGCACCCGCGGCGGCGAGGCGCAGCAGGCGAAGGGCCGCGGCCATGGCGACGGTGGAGCCGTCGGCGTCCGAGACGTAGCCGATGCGGTCCGGCTGCGCCTGCTGGGCGCCGAGGCGTCCGACGATGCCGAGCGTCGGGGCGTGGCCACCGGCGAGTGCGCCGCGCGTGCCGGGAAGCACGACGCGCACGAAGTCACAGGTGCGGCTGGTGTCCTCAGGGGCCTCGTACGGGATCGGAGTGATCTCGATCCGGGCATCCGCAGCTCCTGCGCTGCGCAGCAGGACGGCGATGCGCTCGCCGTCCAGCCGCGGATCGTCCATGAGTTCGGTGACCTCGGCGATCTCACGCATGCCCATCAGAGCGCCGCTCCGCGGATCGACGACAGCGCGAAGGTCTCCTCCGGCGCGATGCTGCGCACATCCGCACCGTGGCTGAAAACGAGACCCTCGCGCCCTCCCACGATGCGCGCCTGGTCACCGGTGACCCACAGGGCGCAGCCTTCGTAGAGCGCCAGTACCTCTTCGGTCGGGTTGAGGTCGGTGAACTCGCCGAGGCGCTCCTCGCGGCTCTCACCGTTGTGTCCGACGGGCTTTCCGGGGATGAAGTGCGGGTTCATCTGGAACGGCACCAGGCGCAGCGCGCGGAACGACGGAGGCTCCACGATCGGCATGTCATTGGTGGTGCGGATGGACGGCGTGGCCACGTTGGTACCCGCGCTCCAGCCGACGTAGGCCGCTGCGCCCGACGCGACGCGTTCACGGATCTCGTCCACCAGTCCGGCCTCGTAGAGACGGCTCAGCAGAGCGAACGTGTTGCCGCCGGCCATTGCGATGACCTCGGCCTCGCGCACGGCCTGCACCGGGTCGTCCATGCGGTGGATCGAGGTGAGCTCCACATCGTGGGCTGCGAACGCGGGCTTCGCGAGCTCCTCGTACTTCTCATAGGACGTCGACACGGCGGCATAGGGGATCAGGACGGCACGGGTCGGCTTGGCGCGATCCTCCTGCTCGCCGAGCAGGAGCCCGAGCTGGTCGTGTGCGTGCTCCAGGTAGCCGAGGCTGTCCTTGCGCGAGCTGCTCATCAGGAGTGCGCGGATCATGCTGCTTCCTTTCCGGCGAACGCCGTGATCTCGGCGACGAGACGGTCGATCTCGTCGATGGTGTTGAAGTAGTGCACGGATGCCCGTGCCATGGCGGAGATCCCGTAGGCGTTCAGGATCGGGGTGGCCATGAAGTGGCCGGCCTCGATGATGATGCCGCGGCTCTCGAGATGGTCGGTGAGCTCACGGGGGTCGACGCCGGAGATGTTGAAGGGGATGATCCCCAGGCGGTTCTCGTCGGAGGGTCCGTAGATCGCGGCGCCGGGGATGCTGCGAATTCCGCGGACTGCGGCATCCGTGAGGTCGCGGACACCGCGGTGGATGCTGTCGATGCCGCGTCGCTCGGCGACCTCGACGGCCGCACCGAGCGCGAGAATGGCGGGCACGTTCGGACCGCCGGCTTCGAAGCGCTTCGCGGTGTCGGGCAGGGTGATGCCGCCGGCATCCAGGCCGGTGTTCCACCATCCGGCCAGCGCGGGGGTGAGCCCGGGGATCAGGTGCTTGCGCGCGGCGAGCACGCCCGAGCCCTCGATGCCGCGCAGCCCCTTGCGACTGCACGCGGAGATGAAGTCCGCCTGCCAGGTGCGGAAGCCCAGCGGCATCATGCCGATGGCCTGGGCGGCGTTCACGTGGGTGAGCACGCCGGCATCCGCCGCGATGCGGCAGATCTCGGCGACCGGCTGCACGGCGCCGGTCACGTTGGAGAGCGCCACGAACGTGATGAGGCGCGTGCGCGGAGTGATGGCCGCGCGCAGCCGCTCGGGGTCGAGCATCCCGTCGGGATCGGCCGCGAACGGGACGACGCGGATGCCGGCGTCCGACTCGAGCATCCGCCAGATGGCGATGTTGCTGAGCATCTCGGTGTCGGGCACGATCACCTCGTCGCCGGGCTGCCAGCGGATGCCCCGGGCGACCAGGCTGATGGATTCGGTGCCGTTGCGGGTGAAAGCGATCTCCTCCGGGGCGGCCTCGAGGAAGCCCGCGACGGATGCCCGGATCTGCTCGAGCTTCTCGTACACCTCGCGCCGGAAGCTGGGCAGGTACGGACCGTCGACGGCCGTGCGCTGCAGGTACTCGACGGCGGCCTGCACGGCCTCGGGCACAGGCGGTGCCGCCGCGGCGGTGTCGAAGTACGCGTACTGCTGAGACGCGTGCGGTGCCTGATCGTCCAGTGCCATCTTCTCGGTCCTCTTCGTCGGGGGGCTCAACACAGATTCGGCCCCCGCGGAAACGCGGACAATACTCATCCCGCTATGCGGGATAATCTCCTCATGACGGAGCGGCTGAGCAGCGTGGGCCGGGCACTGGAGACCCTGCTGCTCTTCGACGCGAACCGGCACTCGCTGAGCGTCACGGAGCTCGCCGAGCTGCTCGGGTGCTCCACCTCGACAGCACAGCGGACCATCGCGACGCTCACCGAGCAGCAGTTCCTGCGGCGCGATGACATCACGCGCACGTATCGACTGGGCGCCTCCGTCATGCAGCTGGCGCGTGCGTGGCGCAGCACGGCCTCCCTGGCCAGCATCGCCCGGCCCGTGCTGGAGCGACTGGCCGAGAGCACCGGGTTCAACGCGACGTTCGCGGTGCCGGACCACGCGCACATGCGCGTGGTGCTGTCCATCGACGGCGCGGAAGGACCGCTGCGGGACTATCCGATGGCGAGCGAGCTGTACCCCGCGCATGCCGGCGCGATCTCGAAGGCGTACTACGCGCAGCTGCCGCACGCCCTGCGCGCGCGCTTCATCGGCGACCGTCCGATGGCGCGGTTCACCGCCGAGACGAAGACGGACCCGCAGCAGCTCGAGGAGCAGTTCCTGGCGATCAGAGCCCACGGCTACTGCTATTCGCAGGGTGAGTACGACACCCACGTGTCGGCCCTGGCGGCGCCGGTGTGGATGGGCAAGGAGCCGCTCGGAGCGGTGGCGCTGTCGTCCCTGTCGACGCTCATGGTGGAGCAGCCGCTGGTCGACGCGCTGCTGGCCGCGACGGGGGAACTCGGGCGACTGCTCACTCGCGAGAGCTGAGGCCGGGGACGATCCCTCGGGCTCACGTGCCGGACGGCTTGCGATGAGTCGGGTGCGAGAGCAGCATGCCGATCTTCTTCGCCGTCTCCTGCACGGCCTCGACGTGGTCCAGGATGTCGTCCACGGGGTCGTTCTTCCGCTCTCCGACGCTCACGGAGCCGATCGGCTGGGCGCCGACCATGACCGGCGCTGCGACCGCACGCGTGTTGACGTCGTACTCTCCCTCGGAGTACGCCCACCCTGCTTCCGAGGTCTTCGCCATCTCGGCTTCGATGGCGACGGGATCCAGCTCGGTCAGCTTGCTGAACCGTGCCAGGGGTCCGCGGTAGATCAGGGATTCGCGCTGCCCCTTCGGGAGGAACGCGAAGTAGGCGCGCGACGTGGCACCCGCATGCGCGGGGTAGACCTCGCCGACCAGCGGATGATCTCGCATGGAGACGTGTCCGCCGTCGACGGCCGCGACACAACGCAGATACGCACCGTCGGCCAGGGTGAACACGGCCGTGCGCATCGTGGCATCCGCCAGCTCCGCGAGCAGCGGGTTGACGAGCATCGCCATGCCTCCGCGGCGCTCCCAGCTCGATGCGATGCGCCAGACCGCGGGCCCCAGCCGGTAGCGGTGCGTGATCTCGTCGACCGAGAGGAACCCGCGTGCGGCGAGCGCGGCCAGCAGACGCTGCGCCGATGACTTGTCGAAGCCGAACTCCTCAGCGAGTTCGGTGACGCCCCACTCCGACCGCCGGGCCGTGAACGAGAGCAGCACGGCGAGGGCGCGATCCACGGTCTGCAGGGGCGACCCGGCACTCTGTGATTTCGATGCGGAACTCATAGCTCTCCTTTGACGACACAAACGTACTGGCGTTCGTCCAAGAATGCACCAGCGTTGCATATAACGGGAAGTCATTGCGTGCGGCTCGGGCGCAGGGCGATAGTTCTCAGATGTCGACGAAGACAGCCCCCATCCGATGACCGCGCAGGAGGAGAAGTGAAGACGACGCTTCGCCGCGTGCTGGCGATGATCCCGACTCTGCTCGGCGTCATCGTGATCATCTTCCTGATCACGCGCGTGCTGCCGGGAGATCCCGCTCGCACGATCGCCGGCGAGAACGCCGCACCGAGCACGGTCGCCAAGCTCCGGCAGCAGATGGGCCTCGACGAGCCCATCTGGCAGCAGTTCCTGAACTACTTCCTGGGACTGTTCCGCGGCGATCTCGGATTCGCCTGGCACACCGGCCATCCGGTCGCGCAGGACTTCGCGAGCCGCTTCCCCGCCACCGTCGAGCTCGCACTCGCGGCCCTGCTCATCGGCATCCTGATCGGCGTTCCGCTCGGCATCGTCGGCGCCGTGCGGCGGGGCCTGGTGAGCGACCACGCGACCCGCGTGATCTCGCTGCTGGGGATCTCGATGCCGCTGTTCTGGCTCGGGCTCCTGGTCATCTCGTTCTTCTACGCCAACCTCGGCTGGGAGCCGGCGCCGATCGGGCGCATCGGCGACACCGTGAACCCGCCCACGCACGTCACGGGTCTCTACGTGCTCGACAGCATCATCACCGGCGACTCCGTCGCCCTCGGCAGCTCCCTGTCGCACCTGATCTGGCCCGCCATGGTGCTCTCGGTCGGGACGATCGCGATCGTCTCCCGGATGACCCGCTCCTCGATGCTCGAGGTCCTCGGGCAGGACTACATCGCCACGGCGAAGGCGAAGGGGATGGGGCCGGTCAAGGTCGTCGGCGCCCACGTGCTCAAGAACGCGGCCCCCACGATCGTCACGGTCATCGGCCTCGAGCTCGGCCAGCTGCTGGGCGGCGCGGTCATCACCGAGACCATCTTCAGCTGGCCCGGCATCGGCAACTACGTCGTGCAGTCGATCGAGGCCACCGACTACGCGCCGGTGCAGGCGATGACCCTGGCCGCCGCCGTGATCTACCTCATCGTCAACCTGCTTGTGGACCTGTCCCAAGCCGTCTTCGACCCGAAGGTGCGCGATGCCTGAGACGACGACCATCACCGTGCTCACCCGCGAGGCGAAGTCGCCCCGTGCCGTGAACGCGTTCACGCTCCTGATCCGCAATCCGTCCGCCATGGTGGGCGCCGCGATCGTCCTGCTCTGGACGGTCGGCGGCCTCGTCACCCTCGTCTGGTCGCCTTACCCGCCCAACCTGACGGGCGCGGGACCGCTGCTCGCCGCTCCGTCGCCGGAGCACCTGTTCGGCACCGACAACTACGGTCGGGACCTGTTCTCGCGGGTGCTCGCGGGCGCCCGGGTGTCCCTGTGGACGGGCGTGATCGCCGTCTCCCTCTCGGTCGTCATCGGCGTTCCCGTCGGCGCGATCGCGGGGTACGTGCGCGGCGCCACCGGCATGGTGCTGATGCGCCTGATGGACATGCTGCTCGCGTTCCCCTCGCTGCTGCTGGCGATGGCCCTGGCGGTCTCCTTCGGCCCCGGACTCGGCTCGGCCATGATCGCGGTGGGCATCGTCGGCATCCCCGAGTTCGCCCGGATCGCCTACGGGCAGGTCACGTCGCTCCGGCAGCGCGAGTTCGTCGAGGCCTCGCACGCGATCGGGCTCGTCGACCGGGTCATCCTGTTCCGGCACATCCTGCCCAACGGCGTCGTCCCCATCATCGTGCGCTGCGCGCTGGGCATGGGCTATGCGATCCTCACCGCCGCCGCGCTGAGCTTCATCGGCCTGGGCGCACAGCCGCCGCTGGCCGAGTGGGGCGTCATGATCTCGGATGCCCGTGGCTACATCGTGTCGGGGCAGTGGTGGATGACGGTCTTCCCCGGCATCGCGATCGCCAGTTCCATCCTCGGCTTCAACCTCTTCGGCGACGGACTGCGCGACGTACTCGATCCGCGGCTGCGCACCTCCGGACGCTGAGCCCCCGTCCCCGCCCACAAGGCATCTTTCCCTCACCCGAACACATCACATGAAAGGCATCACGACGATGAGAAGCACGAAGGTCTTCGCTGCACTCGCGATCGCTGCCGGCGTGGCGCTGGTCGCCTCGGGCTGCGTCCCGAACGCGAACAGCAACGCCAACTCCGGCGGCAAGGACGCCGCATCGCAGAGCATCACCATCGCCTACTCCGAGGGCGGGCAGACGCTCGACCCGGCAGAGGCCAACGACGGCACCAGCGACACGCTCGTCGTGTCGGCGTACGACCAGCTCGTCACGTACGGGACCAAGCGAGTCGACGGCAAGCGCGTCTCCGACACCACCAAGATCGAGCCGATGATCGCCACGAAGTGGACGGCCAACGCCGACAAGACCGCCTACACGTTCGAGCTGCGCGACGACGTCAAGTTCCAGGACGGCAAGGCGCTCACGGCAGAGGACGTGGTGAAGAGCTTCGATCACATCAAGGCCTCCGCATCGGCGAGCTTCCTCTACCAGATGGCGGGCATCTCGTCCGTCGAGGCACAGGACGACCACACGGTGGTCATCACGCTGACCGGCCCGAATCACCTGTTCCTGCAGATCCTGCCGATGTACTCGTTCTCGATCATCGACATGGATCAGGTCGACAAGAACGGCGGTGCCAAGTGGCTGGCGACCAACACGGCAGGCAGCGGCCCATACAAGATCGACAGCTGGGACCCGGCGAACTCGGCCAAGCTGACCGCCAATCCTGACTACTGGGGCGACAAGCCGGCGATCACGACCGTGAACCTCAAGTTCATCGATGATGCGTCGAACCGCCTCCAGCTGGTCAAGAAGGGCTCGGTCGACATGGCGCTCGAGCTGGACCCGAAGGACGTCGTGAGCCTCGACGGCAAGGACGGTCTGATCGTGGACTCGAGGCCGAGCAACAAGGTGCTGTTCTTCGCGATGAACACCGCCATCAAGCCGTTCGACAACGAGAAGGTCCGCCAGGCCATCACCTACGCGATCCCCTACAAGAAGCTCCTCACCGACGTCATGCACGAACAGGCGAGCCCCATGCGCTCCGCCGTCCCGAGCTCGATGCCCGGCTTCACCGACGAGGGCAACTCCGCCGAGTACAACCTCGAGAAGGCCAAGCAGCTGCTCGCCGAGGCCGGGTACCCGAAGGGCTTCACGTTCGACTTCACCCTCGGCTCGGGCTTCCCGGACTGGAATGACGACGCCGTACTGATCCAGGCCGAACTGGCCAAGATCGGCGTGACGATGAACATCCACAACATGGCCCGCGCGCAGTTCCTCGACGCCCTCGCCGGCAAGAAGGTGCAGTCGTACATCTCGCGCTGGACGTCCTTCGTCAACGACCCCGGGTACCACCTGGGGCTGCTGCTGACCAGCAAGGGCTCCAGCGACTACAACAACTACTCCAACGCGCAGGTCGACCAGCTGTGGGACGAGGCCGCGAAGACGAGTGACGACGCGGCTCGCACGAAGCTGTACGAGCAGATGCAGCAGATCATCAACGAGGAGTCGCCGTGGGCGTACCTGTACGAGTACAACATCGTGGTCACGCACCGGGATGACGTGCAGGGATACACGTCCTACCCGGACGCCCTGATCCGCTTCTTCCAGCTCAGCAAGACCAAGTGACGCGCACGCGCCCCTGACCACGAAAGAAGGACGACGATGACGAACGCCGACTGGGAGCAGACGCTGCTGCAGGCGATCGACGACACCGCCGACGAGCTGCTCGAGCTGGCGGGTCTGCTGATCCGCACTCCGAGCGAGAATCCGGACGGGGACTGCACGCAGGTGGCCGGTGTGATCGCCGACCATCTCCAGGACGTCGGAGTGTCATCGGAGCTTCTGGATGCCGGTCAGGGGCGCGTGAGCGTGCTCGCGCATCGCGGCGAGTCCGCGGAGGGCGAGCGGCACCTGGTCTTCGCCGGCCACCACGACGTGGTCCCCGTCGGCGACACGTCCCGCTGGTCGTTCCCTCCGTTCGCCGGCGACGTCGTGGACGGCTGGCTGCGCGGCCGCGGAGCCAGCGACATGAAGGCCGGCCTCGCCGGGCTCATCCACGTGTTCGGCCTGATCCACCGACTGAACGTTCCGCTCGCGGGCCGGATCTCCCTGCTCTCCGTGCCCGATGAGGAGACCGGCGGACGTCTGGGCGCCGACTGGGCGCTGGACCAGGGTGTCCTCGACGGCGCCACCGGCGGAGTCATCGCCGAGCCGGCCGAGCGCACGCACCCGACGATCGGGCAGAAGGGCAGCAACTGGTTCCGGCTGACGATCCAGGGTCGGCCCGGCCACGGCAGCCTCCAGCCGCTGCACGGCACCAGTGCGAACCTGCTCGGCGCACGCGCGATCCTCGCCCTGCAGCGTCTCTGGGAGATGACCCCCGACCAGCCCGCCGAGCTCCGGCAGCTGGTCGCGGACTCCAAGACCTACGCAGAGGAGCGGGAGGGATACGGTCCCGGGATCGGAGACGTGTTCGACCACGTCACGATCAACGTCGGGACGATCCACGGCGGCACCTCCACCAACGTCGTCGCCGACACCTGCGTCATCGAGTTCGACACGCGTGTCCCGATCGGGCTCAGCCGCGAGCAGGTGCTCGCGCGGGTGCGGGAGATCCTCGACGAGGAGGGCATCCCCGCCGAGATCGAGCCGCTCGGCTTCACGAGCGAGCCGAACTGGACGGCTCCCACCGACCCCGTCGTCGAGACCCTGGTCGGTGCGCTGCGCGACCTCGCCGACCCCGACGCGCAGGGCGTCCTGCAGTGGGCGTCCTCGGATGCCCGAACCTTCCGCAGTCACGGCATCCCGGTGCTCCAGTACGGACCGGCCGACCTGCACACGATCCACGGCTTCGACGAACGCGCCCGCGCCGACGACGTCGTCCTGGCCGCCAAGGTGTACGCGCTCACGGCGCTGCGCTACCTGGGCACCACGCACTGATCCCCGAACCGAGAAGAGAAGACATGCTCCGTCACGTTATGGATGTCGTCGACATCCTCGACTCCCCCCACACCTCCGGCGAGGCGGTCTGCGCGTACCTGCGCAGCCAGGCCGTGACCGACGCCGACATCCGGTACGAGACCATCACCGGCGAGAACGGCCTGTCGACCGATTTCGTGCAGATCGTGATCCCCGGCTCCGAGGGCAGGCGCAGTGGAGGCGACGCCCCCACGCTCGGCATCATCGGACGCCTGGGCGGCGCCGGCGCACGGCCGGAGCGGATCGGCTTCGTCTCCGACGGCGACGGCGCGGCAGCCGCATTGTCGGCCGGAGCGAAGCTGCTGCAGATGGCGGCACGAGGGGATGTGCTCTCCGGTGATGTGATCGTCTCCACCCATGTCACGGGCTGGGCACCCACCGAGCCCCACCACCCGGTGCCGTTCATGGGCTCACCTGTGGACATGAGCGTGATGAACGAGCACGAGGTCCACGCCGAGATGGACGCCATCCTCTCGATCGACACGACCAAGGGCAACCGCACGATCAACCATCGCGGCATCACGATCTCTCCGACCGTGAAGCAGGGCTACATCCTGCCGCCGAGCGAGGATCTCGTCGGCGTGCTGGAGACGGTGACGGGCGACCGCGCCGTGATCTTCCCGCTGGCCACCCAGGACATCACGCCCTACGGCAACGGCCTGCACCACCTCAACTCGATCCTGCAGCCGGCCGTCGCGACCTCCTCCCCCGTCGTCGGCGTGGCCATCACCACGGTCGTCCCGGTCGCCGGATGCGCCACCGGCGCCAGCCACGAGGTCGACATCGAGCTGGCAGCCCGATTCGCCGTCGAGACCGCGAAGTACTACGGCAAGAAGGAGATCAGCTTCCATGATGCCGATGAGTTCGCGCGAATCGTCGAACTGTACGGATCCGCGACTGCCCTGCAGACGCAGGGGTCGTAGGCGGAGCGACTGATGGACACGCTGCTGAGCATCGAGGGGCTGACCGTCGAGGTCCGCTCACGCCGCGACACGGTCACCCCGGTCGCGGGGATCGATTTCGACATCGCGCGGGGCGAGACCGTCGGACTCGTCGGCGAGTCCGGATCCGGCAAGAGCCTCACGGCGATGTCCATCATCCGCCTGCTGCCCACGCGCGCCGTGCAGATGACCGCAGGGCGGATCGTGTTCGACGGCGTCGACCTGGCCACACTCAGGGAGGCGGGAATGCGGATGCTGCGCGGCAAGCGCATCGGCACGATCTTCCAGGAGCCCATGACGGCGCTCAATCCTGCGTTCACGGTCGGGTTCCAGATCGCCGAGCCGCTCCGCAAGCACCTGAAGCTGAACGGACGGCAGGCGCGCACGCGCACGCTCGAGCTGCTGGAGATGGTCGGCATCCACCGTCCCGCCGAGGTCGCGAGCTCCTACCCGCACCACCTCTCCGGCGGCATGAGGCAGCGCGCGATGATCGCCATGGCGATGTCCTGCGAGCCCGCCCTGTTGATCGCCGACGAGCCCACCACAGCGCTCGACGTCACCACGCAGGCGCAGATCCTGTCACTGATCAGCGATCTGCAGCGCGACCACGGCACCGCCGTGCTGCTGGTCACGCACGACCTGGGAGTGGTCGCCCAGGCGTGCGACCGCGTGGTGGTCATGCGGCGCGGCGAAGTGCTGGAGCGCGGTGATGTGAACGACATCTTCGATCGGCCCCAGCATCCGTACACACGTGCGCTGCTGGACTCCATGCCGTCGCGTAACGTCGGCAAGGACCGGCTTCCCTACATCTCGGAGGGGGTGCTCGCAGGATGACCGCACTGCTGCAGGCCCGCGACATCGTGAAGGAGTTCCGCCGGCGCGGGACGAAGCGATCGGCTGAGCCGTTCCGCGCCGTCGATGGCGTGAGCTTCGACCTCGAAGAGGGTGCGACGCTGGCGATCGTGGGTGAGTCGGGGTCGGGAAAGTCGACGACCGGCCGCTGCGCGCTGCGTCTGATCGAGCCGACCTCGGGCACCGTGACCTTCGAAGGCACCGAGCTGACGTCCCTGTCGGCGTCCGAGATGCGTCGGCGCAGATCGCGCATGCAGATCGTCTTCCAGGACACCTACGCCTCGCTGGATCCGAGATGGACCGTCGGTCGGCTGCTCGCCGAGCCGCTGCGGCTGCACGAGCGGACCGATCGCCGTGAGGAGACGCGCCGTGTCGGGGAGATGCTCGAGCGCGTCGGGCTTCAGGCATCGCACGCCGGACGCTACCCGCACGAGTTCTCCGGTGGGCAGCGGCAGCGTATCGGCATCGCCCGGGCGCTCATGCTGCGCCCCAAGCTGATCGTGTGCGACGAGCCGGTGTCGGCGCTGGACGTCTCCGTGCAGGCGCAGGTGCTGAACCTGATGAAGGATCTGCAGGATGAACTGGGGCTGAGCTACCTGTTCATCTCGCATGACATCTCGGTGGTGGCGTTCATGGCCGACGACATGATCGTGATGAACAAGGGCGCGGTGGTCGAGTCCGGCGCGTGTGCGGACATCATCGCGAACCCGGCGGATCCGTACACACGCGAACTGCTCTCCTCCGTTCCCATCGCGGACCCGAAGGTCTACGCCGATCGGCGCACGGCCCGCCTCAGGGCATCCGCGGATGCCGTCGCCCGGCAGACGGAGGCCGAGTGATGAGCGGACTGGCCCTCATCACCATCGGGCAGGCGCCGCGTGTGGACGTCACGCCCGACATCGCCGCAGCTCTGATCGGCATCGAATACGCCGAGTACGGGGCGCTCGATCTCCTCTCCGCGCACGAGATCGAGGGGCTTCGGCCGCAGGAGGGCGAGTCCGTGCTCGTCTCACGTCTGCGCGACGGGGGCTCGGCGGTCATGTCGGAGCGGCGGGCGCTGCCCCTCGTGCAGGATGCCGTGACCAGGGCTGCCCGGGACGGGGCCGAAGCCATCCTGGTGATGTGCACGGGCGATCTGCCCGGGCTGCATGCCGACGTGCCGGTCTACCTCGCCGAGCGGCTCGCCCGCGGTGGTGCCGATGCTCTCGCCGGCGATGATCGCCTGGCCGTTCTGGTGCCCAAGCGCGAGCAGTCCTCCGCCGTGGCAGGACACTGGCTGCACGACCACGGACGCGATGTCGGTACCGGTGTCGCCGACCCGTACTCCGCGGCGCCGGGCGCGTTCGCCGCAGCCGCGAAGCCACTGATCGCGGACGGGGCACGGTGGATCTTCCTGGACTGCATCGGCTACTCCGAGGCGATGGCGGATGAGATCCGCGCACTCGGCGTGCGAGTGCTCACCGCGCGGACGATGGCGGCGCGCCTGGTCGCCGAGGTCGCGAGCCGCTGAGGCTCAGCGGCCGGCCACGCCAGCCCGCTCGGCCCGCTGTGCGCGCCATCCTGGGACGGTGAAGATCAGCACCAGCCCGAGCACCATCGCGCGCACGATCCACAGGCCCGGCATCCAGGTGATCGTGTACGCGCCGGGCAGGCCGAAGAATGCCAGGATCAGGTTGCCGTAGGCCATCCGCCCGACGCCCTCGGCGTGGATGGATGCCGCGGCGATCAGGATCAGCACGCCGACGGCCAGCCACACCAGCGGCATGACGATGGCGCTCGGCTTCGCCCGGCCGCGGATGATCGCCGCCGTCGTGATCCACAGCGCGACGACCGGGCCCAGCCAGAACGCCGCCACCAGGGTGCCGAGAAGCATCGCCGCGGCCAGGAGGAACGGCATCCACAGCAGCATCCACGGCGAGTCCTCGCCGATGAAGTACTCGGGGCTGCGCAGCACGCTCACCGCCAGCGCGGCGAGCACGCCGACCGGCATGACGCACAGCGGCCACCACAGCCAGCACCGGTCGCCGCCGAACGCCCCGCTCATGCCGGTCCGCGTCGCCACGACGATGCACAGCACCGCCACGCACAGCGCCGGCACCCCGAACAGCATCAGCAGACCGGAGGCTCCGTCGTAGTCGCTCGGCTCGACGAGCACGAGCATCCACGCGACCAGCACGGACAGCGCGGAGACCAGCCCCGCCGGGCGCATCATCGACGCAGGTGCGCGCGTCACCTCAGCATCCGATTCCCCCACCCGATCACCCTAGCGCGGCACGGTCCTTGCCCAAGGTGAAGGATTCGCGCTTCTTTCGCGAGAATTCCCTCGCAAGAGCACGATTCTCTATCGGATGCTGGATTGAGACCCCCACGCTAGGAGCACTCATGAACGTCACCGACACCCACGACCTCTTCGACAGCGACGCCCTGCTGCACATCGGCCGCCCGCTGTGGTTCGACAAGCACCCCTCGCAGGCCGAGGGCGAGGACTTCTGAGCTCTCGCCTCCGCGCGCTCGACTGACGAGCGCAGACGAAGGCCCCGATTCCCGCGGGGGGAATCGGGGCCTTCGTGTGTCCGATCTCAGGCGCCGCGCAGGCGCTCGGCGAGGTAGGCGTGCAGGTCGTCCAGCGACACGCGCTCCTGGCCCATGGTGTCGCGGTCGCGCACCGTCACGGCATTGTCGTCGAGCGAGTCGAAGTCGACCGTGACGCAGAACGGGGTTCCGACCTCGTCCTGACGACGGTAGCGGCGGCCGATGGCGCCGGCGTCGTCGAAGTCCACGGTCCACTGACCGCGCAGGCCGTCAGCCACCGAGCGGGCCAGCGGCGAGAGGCGCTCGTTGCGCGACAGCGGCAGCACGGCGACCTTGATCGGCGCCAGACGCGGGTCGAGCTTCAGCACGGTGCGGGTGTCGGTGCCGCCCTTCGCGTTCGGCACCTCCTCCTCCTGGTACGCGTCGACGAGGAACGCCATCATCGCGCGGGTGAGACCGAACGACGGCTCGATCACGTACGGGGTGTACCGCTCGCCGGATGCCTGGTCGAAGTACGTCAGGCTCTGGCCGGACGCCTCGGTGTGGCTGGACAGGTCGTAGTCGGTGCGATTGGCGACGCCCATCAGCTCGCCCCACTCCTTGCCCGCGAAGCCGAACCGGTACTCGACGTCGATGGTGCCGGCGGAGTAGTGCGCGCGGTCCTCCTTCGGCACGTCGAACTGGCGGATGTTCTCCGGGTCGATGCCGAGGTCGATGAACCAGTTCCAGCAGGCCTCGACCCAGTGCTCGAACCACTCCTGCGCCTCGGCCGGCGGCACGAAGTACTCGATCTCCATCTGCTCGAACTCGCGGGTGCGGAAGATGAAGTTGCCGGGGGTGATCTCGTTGCGGAACGCCTTGCCGACCTGTCCGATGCCGAACGGCGGCTTCTTGCGCGAGGCGGTGAGGACGTTCGAGAAGTTCACGAAGATGCCCTGAGCGGTCTCGGGGCGCATGTAGTGCAGACCCGATTCGTCGTCGACGACGCCGAGGTAGGTCTTCACGAGACCCGAGAACGCCTTGGGCTCGGTGTACTGACCCTTGTTGCCGCAGTTGGGGCACGGGATGTCGGCCAAGCCGTTCTCGGCCTTGCGGCCCTTGCGCGCCTCGAAGTCCTCGATGAGGTTGTCGGCACGGAAGCGCTTGTGGCAGCTGAGGCACTCCACCAGCGGGTCGGTAAAGGTCGCGACGTGACCGGACGCCTCCCACACGCGCTTGGGAAGGATGATCGACGAGTCCAGACCCACCATGTCGCCGCGGCCGCGCACGAAGGTCTGCCACCACTGCCGGCGGATGTTCTCCTTCAGCTCGGTGCCGAGGGGGCCGTAGTCCCATGCTGAACGGGAACCGCCGTAGATCTCACCCGCTTGGAACACGAACCCGCGGTGGCGGGCGAGGGCGATGACCTTGTCAAGACGGGACTGTTCGGCCACGGTGGCTCCAATGGTCGCATGCTGCGGGAAACGCCCGTGATCACGGGCATCCTCATTCTATCCGCGGCTCTCTTCAACCCTGCCCTCCACCCGATCTCCACCCGCCGGCCCTCCGCCTCCGCCCGGCCACGGCGAAGAGTGGAGGCATGGACATCAGCGTTCTCACCACCATCCTCATCTCGCTTGCCGTGATCGTCTGGCTGAGCATCCGTCAGACCACCTGGCGGACGCTCGATCCGGGCCGTGCGTTTCGCACACCGCTGATCGTGATGGCGGTCGGCGCCGCGATGCTGGTGGCCTCAGGTGGAATGGTGATCAGCGCCCCCTGGATCGGGGCCGTCGCGATCGAGCTCGTGCTCGGCGCCGCCGTGGGAGTCGTGATCGGCCTCATGGCGCACCTGCGCCCCTCCCCGGACCACCACGGGGTCGAGGCGAGGAACGGCATCGGCGGACTGGCCGTGTGGCTGGGGCTGATCGTCGCGCGGATCGGCCTGGGCGTCGCGTTCGCCGCCCTCGGAATCGTCGGGCTGCAGTCCCCGAGCACGATCCTGATCCTGCTCGGCGTGAACCGGCTCGCCCGCTCGGTGGTCATGCTCTCCCGCGCTCGCGCGTTCGCCGTCAGCCAGGCGGATGCCGCTCCTGCGCGAGCGGGTCACTGAGAAGGTGCAGTCGCGGGAGGCATGCGGAATGATGGGCGCATGGCGCACGCGGGATTCGAGGTGAGCGCCCCCGCTGACGTCCCGATGCCGGCTCGAGTCCCCGGACCGCGCGGCGTCGGGCGCCTGATCTCCCTGCTCGGGATCGCGCTGATCGCGTTCGTGCTGTGGCGTGACACCGGCTCCTCGTCTCCCTGGATGACGGTAATCGCCGTCACGGCGCTCGTGGCGTGGCTGATTCTGGCCGCGCTGCCGGCGGGCGCCTCGCTCTGGTTGCGGCTCGTGCTGCTGGCGCTGATGGTGATCGGGGGCGCCGTGGCCTCGACCACCACCACGGGCGTCGCCTCGGCGGTGCTGATCGTCGGGATCGTCACCGTGATCGGGTCGACGGTGCTGTCGCTCGCGGTGGGGTTCGCATTCGTGGCATCCGGCCTGCTGGCCATCGCTTTCTGCGCTCTGACCGCACCTCCCATGCTGCAGGTGCTGGCGTCGATCGCCGGGATCGCGGCCGGCGTTCTGATCGGCCTTGCCCGGCGGCAGGCACGCCAGGCCACCGAGCGAGAGCGGCGCACGGCGCAGGAGCTGGTCGAGGCGCACCGCGCTCTCGCGGCATCGGCCGTCCGCGACGAGCGGGCCCGCATCGCGCGAGACCTGCACGACGTGCTCGCGCACACCCTGGGAGGACTCGTCGTGCAGCTCGATGCGGTCGAGGCGCTGGCCGAATCCGGCCGCGTCGAAGAGGCCGCAGCGCGCGCACACGCGGCGCGCGAGCTCGCCGCCGACGGCCTCCGCGACGCGCGCGTCGCCGTGGGCGTCCTGGACGGCACGCGCGCGCTGGACCTCGCAGACCTCGCGGAGCAGGTGCGGCATCTGGTGACGACCGAGCAGCGGCTGGGTGCGTCCATTACGGCGGACATCGCCGACCTGCGCGGTTCGGCGTCCCCCGCCCTGGTCCAGGCGTTCGGTGAGGCCGCCCGAGAGGCACTCACCAACGCGCGCAAGCACGCGGGCGGAGCGGCAGTCCGGCTGGGACTCGGGCTCGAGGACGGGATGCTGGTGCTCGAGGTCGTGAACGGGGGCGCCGACCCCCACGCTGTTCTCGCCGCGAGTGGCTCCGGTCGCGGGCTGGACGGCATCCGGGCACGCTTCACCCGACTGCCCGGGGGCGAAGCGGACATCACCACGGATCATGGGGCGTTCCGGCTACGTGCGAAGGCGAGGCGCTCATGAGCGACATCCGGATCGTCGTCGCCGACGACCAGCAGATCGTGCGCGACGGCCTGGTCACGGTGCTCGGACTGATCGATGACTTCGACGTCGTCGCCGAGGCGGACGACGGCGAGCAGGCCGTCCGGGCCGTCGGCATGCACCGCCCGGACGTGGTGCTGATGGACCTGCGGATGCCGGTTCTCGACGGCATCGCGGCGACCATCCGCATCCTCGCAGACTTCCCCGCGACGCGGGTGCTCGTGCTGACGACCTTCGACGACGACGAGTCGATCACCCGCGCGCTGCAGGCGGGCGCGAGCGGGTATCTCACGAAGGATGCCGGTCGCGCGCAGCTCGCGTCGGCCATCCGGGCCGTGCTGGACGGTCAGCGTGTGCTCGGCGACACCGTCGGCAGACGGCTGGTCGAGCGACTGACCGCAGGTCCGTCCGATCCGCCTGCGGCACTGCGCAGTCGATTCCCGGACCTCACCCGACGCGAGGCGGAGGTCGCCGTGCTCGTCGCCGCCGACGCCACGAATGCCGAGATCGCGCAGCGCCTGTTCATCTCGACGGCGACGGTGAAATCGCACATCAACGCGCTGTTCGCGAAGCTCGGTGTGAGGACAAGGGCGGAAGCCGTAGCGACCCTTCGCTGATCGGCGTCGCCGGTTCCCTCTGTCGGTCGCCGGTGGCAGGGTGGTGCGCATGGAACAGCGCGTGAGCTTCATCACCCTCGCCGTCGCGGACGTGAGCCGCAGCAGGGCGTTCTACGTCGACGGGCTCGGCTGGGAGCCGATCTTCGAGGCCGAGGGCGAGGTGCTGATGCTCCCCGTCGCCGAGCGGCTGATCCTCTCGCTGTGGAGCGTGGAGGGTTTCACCGCCGAGATCGGGGAGCCTCCGGCATCCGGCGTCGCCCCGATCACCCTCGCGCACAACCTCGCCACCGAGGCGGAGGTGGATGCGGTGCTCGCCGAGGCCGGGGCGCTGGGCGCCACGGTCTCACCCGCCACCCGTCGCGACTGGGGTGGGTACTCGGGTTACTTCGCCGACCCCGACGGCTTCCGGTGGGAGGTCGCGGTCAACCCCGGTGACACCGGCGCGTTCGTGCTGCCGCCGGCGTGACAGGTCACTCGATGAAGAGGTAGCCGCGGCCGGTCTCGAACCCGGCGAGACGACGACCCTGCGACAGCTGCTGCTCGATGTCGGCGCGCAGGCGCAGACGCCACTCGTGCGCGGCACTCGGATCGGTCTCGCGCATGCCCTCGACATCCGTCGGGATCTCGACGGTCGCGACCACGGCGTCGGATGCCGGCGGCTTGGCGATGTCGGCCAGGGCCCACTCCACATCCAGCCGGTCGCTCTCGTCGCCCGCGTCGCCGCCGCCGAAGATGCCGTACTGGTTGACCGTGTAGCCGGTCGCCCGCGCCCCGAGCACGGTGAGGAAGAAGTGCGCATTGCGGGCGACCAGCGGGTCGAAGGTCCACGTGATGCGACCGACCTCGCGGGAGAAGGCCCACTGGCGCTGGTGCTCCTTGAGCTCGCGGCCCCAGCCGCGTCCGCGGTACTCGGGCAGCAGCGCGGTGATGTGCGAGTGCATGGTGCGCTTGCCCGGCTCGCCGAAGAACGCGATCGAGGCGCCCACCATCCGCTCCTCGCCCTCGGATTCGTCGAAGAGCCCGACCACGTAGTTGCCCGACTGCTGCAGCGCGCGCAGCGTGCCGGCGTCGATGACGCGGTTGGCGCCGCGGATGGAGTCCAGCAGGCCCTGGGCGTCGATGATCAGTTCAACGGTGTCGAGTTCGCGGATGCTTCGCACGAACCCAGTCTGCCCCTCGCGGTGCGGAACGCGAAACGCGGCGGGCCGTGGAGCGGCTCAGCGATTCGGAAACGCGTGCCCGCCGCCCGCGGCGAGCGCGTCGGCGACGATGCGCAGGTGCTCCTCGGCCATCTCCGCCGGCATGGGCGGGAGCATCTCGTCCCAGAACGCGAGCGCGGCACCGCGCCCCTGCATCATGCCGGCCGGCCGCGCCAGCGCCCACAGGTGCAGGTGCGCGGAGCCGTCGTTCCAGCGGGCGAAGTGACAGCGGGCGACGCCGGGGATGCTCTTGACCGCCTGCGAGATGCGCTGCATCAGCGGACCGTACGCCGCCAGCACCTCGTGCGGGGCATCCTCGAGCAGCCAGTGCTCGCGCGGGGAGATCGCCCCGACGAACGGCAGCCCGTTGGCGTCCCAGCCCGACCGCACCTGCCACAGCTCGTCCTGCCAGATCGTGTGCTCGCTCGGCTTGCAGGAGGAGCAGTTCTCTGGTTCGAGCTCACCGCCGCGCGGCTGCTCGGGAACGAGCATCGGCTCCAGCGGGCGCATGGTGATCTGCTCGAACGCCCACGGCAGCCCCTCGGTGAGAGGAGTGGCGTCCATCCGCTCGCCGATCGGCAGGCGGGCGTGGAAGGCGGTGTCGGCCGGATGCTGCTCGTACTCGGTCATACGTCCATGCAACCACGGCATCCGAGCCGGGCGATCACACGGCCCGCAGCGCGTCCCGGTCCAGCTTCCCGATCGAGGTGAGTCCGGCGAGGCCGAGCGTGATGTCGAGCTCGGCCAGCACGTTGCGGATCACCTCGCGGACGCCCCGCTCCCCCGCGATCCCGAGACCGTAGGCGTACGGGCGCCCGAGCGCCACGACGTCGGCGCCGAGGGCCAGGGCGATCGCGGCATCCGCTCCGCTGCGGACGCCGGAGTCGAACACCACCGGCATCCGCCCGCCCACCCGCTCGGCGATCTCCGGCAGTACGGCCAGCGTCGGCACGGATCGGTCGATCTGCCGGCCGCCGTGATTGGACACCCAGACGCCGTCCACCCCGGCGTCCGCCGCCCGCTCCGCGTCGTCGGGGTGCACGATGCCCTTCAGGATGATCGGAAGCGAGGTCCACTCCCGCGCCCTGGCGAGGTCATCCCAGGTGAGGGTGGGCGTGGAGAACACGTCGAGGAACGTCTCGACGGCGGTGCGCGGCAGCGGCGAGCGCAGATTCTCGCGCAGGCTGCGGCTTCCGGTGAGGCCGGCGCCCTTGCGGGCGATCGACACACCGGCGGCGATCGTCCTCGGCGTGACGCGAACGGCGGAGTCGGTGGTCCGGGCCGCCTGGTCGGCCGGGGCGGCGCCCGCGCGCTCCCGCACCAGCGCCTGGAACACCGGATCCGAGGTGTACTGCGCGATACCCATCCCGCGGGTGAACGGCAGGCACGCCAGATCGAGGTCGCGGGTGCGCCAGCCCAGCAGGTGGGTGTCGAGCGTGACGACGATCGCCTCGCATCCGGCCGCCTCGGCACGACCGAGCAGCGACGCGTTCAGCTCGTCGGATGCCGACCAGTACAGCTGGAACAGCCGAGGTGCGCCGGGTGCCGACTGCGCGATGCGCTCGACGGGGAAGGATGCCTGGTTCGAGACCGTATACGGCACGCCGGCGGACGCCGCCGCCCGCGCGACGGCGAGGTCTGCCTCGGGGTGCACGAGTTCCATCACCCCGAGCGGGGCGAGCAGCAGAGGGGTGGGGCGGGTGCGCCCGAGGAACTCCACGGAGAGATCTCGGGAGGAGACGTCCCGCAGCGGCCGGGGCCATACCTGCCAGCGCCCGAACTCGCGACGGTTCGCCGCGACGGTCGCCTCGGAGCCCGCCCCGCCGGCGATGTAGGCGTACGCCTCCTTCGACAGGGCGGCCTCGGCCTCGGCATCCAGCGCGTCGACGTCGACCGGGACGGCGGGACGATCACCGCTGATGCCGGCGCGGAAGATGTCGGACTGAGCACGGCGCGAGATGCCTCGCGCCGCAGCAGGGTCGTTCGGAGCCACGTTGCTCATGGCGCCCACCCTAGCCGCCGCGGATCGGCCCGGACAGGGCCGGGAGTCGGCCTGCACGTAAGCTGGAGGGATGACTTCTTCGCCGGACACCGCCGAGACGACGCCCCCGGAACGCGGGTTCTTCGGTCAGCCGCGCGCGCTCGCGAACCTGTTCGGCGTCGAGATGTGGGAGCGGTTCAGCTTCTACGGCATGCAGGGCATCCTGCTCATCTACCTGTACTTCAGCGTCGCCAAGGGCGGACTGGGCATGCCCGAGGCGATCGCCGGCGGCATCGTCGGCGCCTACGGCGGATCGGTGTACCTGTCCACGATCCTGGGCGCCTGGCTGGCGGATCGCCTGCTCGGCTCGGAGCGGGTGCTGTTCTTCAGCGCCATGGTCATCGTCGCCGGGCACGCCGCCCTCGCCCTCCTCCCCGGTTTCGTGGGCGTGGGCGTCGGTCTGGTGCTGATCGCCCTCGGGTCGGGCGGCCTGAAGGCCAACGCCACCTCGGTGGTCGGCACGCTGTACTCCGAGGAGGACACCCGGCGCGACGCCGGTTTCTCGCTGTTCTACCTGGGCATCAACCTCGGCTCCTTCTTCGGCCCCGTGCTGACCGGGCTGCTGCAGTCGACCGTCGGGTTCCACTGGGGCTTCGGACTCGCGGCGGTCGGCATGACGGCTGGCCTCATCCAGTACAGCTTCGGGCGCCGGAACCTGCCGGCCGCGGCCTCCGCCGTTCCCAACCCGCTGCCGGCCCGTCGCTATCCGCTGGTCATCGGCATCGCCGTCGTGGCGATCGCACTGATCGTGGTGCTGACGCTCCTCGGCGTGATCCGCCCCGAGAACCTCGCGAACATCGTCATCGTCGGCGCGCTGGTCGCGACGCTGGCGTACTTCACCATCATCCTGTCCAGCCGTCACGTCGACGCGACCGAGCGCTCCCGGGTGTGGGCGTTCGTGCCGCTGTTCATCACGAGCGTGGCGTTCTGGTCGCTGTACCAGCAGCAGTTCACCGTGCTCACGGTGTACTCCGACAAGCGCCTCGACCGCATGATCCTGGGCTGGGAGATGCCCCTGGTGTGGGTGCAGTCGATCAACCCGGTGTTCATCATCGTGCTCTCCGGGGTGTTCGCCGCCCTGTGGACCAAGCTCGGCAAGAGGCAGCCGACCACCCCGATGAAGTTCGCGCTGGGCACCATGATCATGGGTGGCGCGTTTCTGCTGTTCCTGCCGTTCGCGAACGGAGGCGAGGGCTCGACGCCGCTGCTGGCGATCGTCGGCATCCTGCTGGTGTTCACCGTCGCCGAGCTGCTGCTCTCGCCGATCGGCCTGTCGGCGGCGACCAAGCTCGCGCCCTCGCACTTCAAGGCGCAGATGGTCGCGCTGTTTTTCCTGTCGATCTCGCTGGGCACGGCCATCTCCGGCTGGCTCGTGCAGTTCTACGACCCGCAGAACGAGGTGCCGTACTTCTCGATCCTCGGTGCGATCGCGGTCGTCGTCGGACTGGGCCTGGCGTTGTCGGCCAAGCCCGTGCTGAAGCTCATGAAGGGCGTCAGCTGACGCGGAGGCCTCGTCAGCCCAGCGTGCGGCCGTCCGGGTCGCCGGGGCGCACCGGGCGCAGGCGGGAGGGCGCCGGCCAGGGCAGCGTGAAGCGCTCGGCGGGTGGACGCTGCATGTCGCCGAAGTCGTCGACCTTGACGATGACTCGTCCGGCGGCCGCCCCCTCCGAAGGCGTCACCTCGACGAACCGCACGCGCAGCGGCTCGGGCGCCGCCCCCTCCAGCATCCAGATGTCGGCGAGCCAGGCCAGCCCGACCCGTTCCAGCGCTGCCTCGGCATCGAGCCAGTCGACGGGCGCGGATGCCGTGCGGCCGAGCACGTCGATCGCGACCCAGTCCTCGCCGTCGGGGCGGATCCAGCCGAGCAGTTCTCCGTCGTCGCGGCGGTGCGGGGTCCAGTCGTCGGGAATCATGCTTCGACGTTAGCCCCCGTCGGCGCATGCTGCTCCTCCCCTTCACCGTGTCGTTCCGACGCGAGGAGGCGTCGCAGCAGCGCATCCACAGCCGCCCCGACTCCAGCGGCGACCACCACCGCGATCACGACGGCGAGAAGCGGCTGCTCATGCAGCCACTGCCCGGCCACCAGTCCGAACAATGCGGAGTACAGCGCCCATGCCAGGCCCGCCACGATCGACAGCGGTACGAAGCGACGCGGCGGATATCCAGTGGCGCCCGCTGTCATGTTCACGGCGATGCGGCCGACGGGGATGTACCGGGCGGTGAAGATCAGCAGGGCCCCGCGCCGGTCCAGCCCGCGGCGCGCCCAGTCCAGCGTGGCCGCGACCCGTCCGACGCGCATCCAGCGGAACCGGGTGGTGCCCACGAGTCGACCCAGCAGATAGGCGGTGTTGTCTCCCGCAATCGCTCCCCCGGCGGCGATCCCGATCAGCAGGGGCAGGCTCGGCGAACCTGTCGTCGCGGCGATCGCCGCGGCACCGACGACCACGGTCTCGCTGGGCACGGGCGGGAAGAAGCCGTCGATCAGGCAGACGAGGAACACCACGAGGTACAGCCAGGGCGACGCAGCGAGGTCGGTGACCGCGTCCGTGAGCAGGGCGAGAAGGTCCATGGCTGCGACGCTACGGACGGTCGCGGGCCCGCACATCTGACGGAAGCCAGCAGCATCCCTGACTTTCGCCAGGTCTGCACGGCCATCCCGCTTCTTAGGATGGGTAGCATGTCGCGTCGCGCTGATCGAGAGCACCGGATGCCGACCGCGCTCGGCGTCCTGCTGCTGACATTCGCGTCGGCGACCGCGCTGCCGGTAGCCCGCTGGGGCGACTCGGCGCTCGTGCTGATGCTGATCCCGGCGGCGCTGATCGGATACCTCGCCGGACGGCGGATGCTGCGCCTCGCACCCGCCGTGATCACCTTCGCAGTGGTGCTGGTACTCGCACTTCCAGCGTCATACGCCCTGCCGGATGGCGCACCGGTCGGCGATTGGATGGCAGCAGTGCTGCTGGCGCTGCTCACGGTCGTGCTGCCCTGGTGGTGGGGTCGGTACCGGTTGCTGCGCGCGCAGCTGCGTGCCTCGGATGCGATCGTGCTGGCTGAGCGGGCACAGGCGGAGGAGCGCGCCCGTATCGCCGACGACCTGCACGACACCATCGGCCACGAACTCGCACTGATCGCTGTGCAGGCTGGTGCGCTCGAAGTGGGACCGGACCTGCAGCCACGCCAGGCGGTGCAGTTCCGCGAACTGCGCGAGGCCGCCGTCCGGGCCAGTGCACACCTGCGCGAAGTCGTTCAGCTCGCAGACCAGGGCGGCCCGGCCCGGTTGGAGCCGGCCGGCGGCGATCTCGACGCCCTCGTCGACGGAGCGCGCGGTGCCGGTATGAGCGTCGAGACAGACATCGAACGGGGCGCGATCGATCGCGTTCATCCCCTGATCGCCGATCTCGCCGTGCGCGCAGTGCGGGAAGGTCTCACCAACGCCGCACGTCACGCCGGCGGCTCCGCCGTGCAGGTGCGGGTCGCGTCCGCGGATGCCGGTGGCATGGTCACCACTGTCGGCTCGGATGCTGCACCGCTCTCCGGCAGAGCGGCATCCGCCAGCACCGGAACCCGCGGGAGCGGGCACGGCATAGCGAGTCTGCGCCGACGCGCGGAACTGCTCGGCGCCGCACTCGCCGCGGGTCCGGGCGAGGACGGAGGTTTCCTGCTGGAGCTGCGCGCTCCGGCCTCCCCGCAGCCTGCAGCTGCGACCACCACCGCAGACGACCCCGAGCTGGAGTCCAACGCGCGCGCTGCACACCGCAGCATGCTGCGCACCGCCTTGGTACCGGTCGGCGTCGTCGCCGTCGGGTTCGTCGTGTTCCTGGTCGCGCAGGCGATGACGTCGTCCCAGACCGCACTCTCGTCGACGACATACGCGCGGCTGGAGCTCGGCATGACGCAGACCGAACTCGTCCACCTGCTGCCCGCAGGTATCTCGCGCCCTGCACCCACGGTGGACGAGCCCGCGGCCCCGCTGGGCGCAGACTGCGACTACTACGAGGCGCGTGATGGCTGGCTGCACTTCACCGACGCGGCCTACCGCTTGTGCTTCCGGGACGGTGTGCTGGTCGAGAAGCTGCGTCTGGAGGATTCATGATCCGGGTGCTGATCGCCGATGATGAGGCGATGATCCTCGCGGGCGTGCGCGCGATCCTGGAGTCCGATTCCGAGATCGAGATCGTCGCCGAAGCCGCCGATGGGAGGGAGGCGATCATCGCCGCCCAGCGACACAGACCCGACGTCGCGGTGCTCGACATCCGGATGCCCGGACTGGACGGGCTGAGCGCAGCGGAGGAGATCATCGCAACGCTTCCCGGCAGCCGGGTCGTGATGCTGACCACATTCGACGAGGACGATTACATCGAGCGAGCGCTCGGCGGTGGGGCGCTCGGCTTCCTGCTGAAAGCCGCCGACCCCCGTGAACTCATCGCGGGCGTGCGCGCCGTGGCCGACGGCGGCGCATATCTGTCTCCCGCCATCGCGCGGCGGGTGATCGCACCGTACCGCGAGGGCACCCGGACGGGCGTCGTCGAAGCGCGACAGGCGGTCGCCGTGTTGACCGATCGGGAGCGCGAGGTGCTGTCGCTGCTGGGTGGTGGAGCCTCGAACGCCGAGATCGGAGGCCGGCTGCACCTGGTCGAAGGGACGGTGAAGGGGCACGTCAGTGCGATCCTGCTCAAACTCGGGGTGCGAAATCGCGTGGAGGCGGCGGTGCTCGCGCACCGTTCCGGCCTCATCAAGCCCTGACCGCTCGCATGCGCGCCAGGCCATCCGCGCTCAGGCTGCGGGCAGCGATCTCAGTGCGTGTACTCCATGAGATCCGTGCCGAGGATGCGGAAAGCGTCGTGCGCGCGCAGGCGGTGGCTGATCGACAGGTCGTCGAAGCACACGGTCAGCGCGTAGGCGATGCCCGCTCGCGGGCCCGCGAGCACTCCGGCCTCGGCGCGCACGCCGCGGTCGCGGCCGGTCTTGTTGATGAACAGCAGGCCGTGCGCGTCGTGATCGTGCGCGAACGGATCGAGTCCGGTCGCCGCGGCGACGAGGCTGAGGTCCTGGTTCAGGCTCAGCCACTCCGAGACCTGCGCGCTGACCGCCGCGTCGACGACGGACGCGTTCACGAGAGCGGCGAACAGGTGGGCGAACTCCCGGGTGGTGCCGACCGCCACATGCGGGGCGTCGTCGGGACCGCGCTTGTCGCGGAAGTGGTCGAGCACGGCGCTGCGCGGCATGCCGAGGCTCACCATGCGGGCGCGCACCTGCTCGTGCCCGACGGCGTCGAGAAGGGCGTTGGCGGCGTTCGGATCGCCGGTGGCTGCGGCGAGGACGGCCAGGTCGATCAGCGGCAGCGCGGGCACCCGCAGGTTGCGCCAGAGGCCGGAGCCGGCGACGAATCCCTCGGTGGTGCGGTCGACGATCCGCAGCGGGTCGAGTGTGCCGGCGTCCAGCGCCGCGGCGGTCTCGACGAGCACGGGCACGAAGCCGAGGCCGGCGATCGGCAGCGGCACGTGGTCGTCGCCGGCGAGGATCTTGCGACCGGTGTCGAGGTCGGCGACGTGCACTGAGACCTGGGCTCCGGATGCCGCGAGCTCCTCGAGCGCGCGGAGGGCGGAGCTGAACGACCGGCGGCCGACAGCCGCCCGTCGCGGTGTGCGCCGGCCGCCGCGCTGCGACCGATGCGATGCGGTGGCGACCCCATCGGCGGGCACGCGCGGTGTGCCACGCGAGGGGTCAGGTACCGAAGCGGAGGGGGAGCTCACGCAGGATTCCTCACGGGTGGAGTAGTCATCGGTGACCGGAGATCCGTGCGGGGGGAGCGGGATCTTCGACCGACTGGGCTATCGTAACCCCGCCGCCCGGCTGAGCGGACGGCGGGGTCGAAGCATTCACCAGATCGTGACGCGCTGGTCTTCCGGAAGATGCAGGGCGTCCCCCTCGGTCACGTCGAACGCCTCGTAGAACGCGTCGATGTTGCTGAGGATCTGGTTGCAGCGGAACTCGTTCGGCGAGTGCGGGTCGATCGTCAGCAGACGGATCGTCTCGGCGTCTCGGCTCTTCTGCTGCCACACCTGCGCCCAGCTCAGCAGCAGGCGCTGGACGCCGGTGTAGCCGTCGATCACCGGTGCCTCGGCGCCGCCGAGCGACAGCTCGTACGCCTTCAGCCCGATGCCGAGCCCGCCCAGGTCGCCGATGTTCTCGCCGATGGTGAGAGCCCCGTTCACGTGGTTCTCGGCACTCAGTCCGACCGGCACCAGCGCGTCGTACTGCGCGATGAGCGCCTTGGTGCGCTCCTCGAACGCCTCGCGGTCGGCATCCGTCCACCAGTCCTGCAGGCGGCCGTCACCGTCGTAGCGGCTTCCCTGGTCGTCGAACCCGTGGCCGATCTCGTGGCCGATGACCGCGCCGATGCCGCCGTAGTTGGCGGCCGCGTCACGGTTCGGGTCGAAGAACGGGTACTGCAGGATCGCCGCCGGGAACACGATCTCGTTCATCAGCGGGTTGTAGTACGCGTTGACCATCTGCGGCGGCATGTGCCATTCGTCGCGATCGATCGGACCGCCGATGCGGGAGACCTGGCGGTCGTGCTCGAAGACGGTGGCGCGACGGGCGTTGCCGATCAGGTCGGAGGGGTCGATCTCGACGGCGGAGTAGTCGCGCCATACGTCCGGGTGGCCGATCTTCGGGCGGAAGGTGGCGAGCTTGGCCAGCGCCTTCTCGCGGGTCTCCGCGCTCATCCACTCGAGCTTCTGTATGCTCTGCCGGTAGGCCTCGATGAGGTTGGCGACGAGCTCGTCCATCGCGACCTTGGATGCCGCGGGGAAGTGCCGCTCGACGTAGATCTTGCCGACCGCGTCGCCCAGCGAGCCCTCGACCAGCGAGACGCCGCGCTTCCAGCGCTCGCGGATCGACGGGGTTCCGGTGAGCTCGGTGCCGTAGAACGAGAAGTTCTCGTCGATGATGTCGTCGGTGAGGAAGCCGGCCAGCCCGTGCACGACCTTGGCGCGCAGCCAGGCCTTCCAGTCGTCCAGCCGCTCCTCGACCAGCAGACCGCCCAGGCCCTCGAAGAAGCTGGGCTGGTAGACGACGAGCTCGTCGAAGGCGGTGGGGTTGGCCACCGACACGGCGTCCCGCCACGGGGTGAGATCCACGCCGACCAGCGTCTGGAACTCGTCCCAGGTCTTCAGGTTGTAGGTCTTCACGGCGTCGCGCGAGGCGACGTTGTCCCAGTGGTGCCCGGCGATCTCGTGCTCGAGGCCGAAAGCGCGGTCCGCGGTGCCCGCCGCGTCCGCGACGCCGGCGAGGGTCAGGATGCGCTCGAGGTGGGCGCGGTATGCGGTGCGGGTGCCCTCGAAGCTGTCCTGGCGGTAGTAGCTCTCGTCGGGCAGCGACAGACCGGCCTGCAGAGCGAACGGCACATAGCGCTCGGGGTTGCCCGGGTCGGGCTCGATGAACACGCCGATGAGCGCGGCGACGCCCTCGCGGTCGAACGCGCCGACCGTGGCGAGGAAGGAACCGATGCTGTCGATCGAGTCGACCTTCGCCAGCTGCTCGTGCAGCGGCGTGAGGCCGAGCGCGGCGATGCGCTCGGTGTCCATGAAGCTGGTGTACAGGTCGCCCACCTTGCGGTTCAGTGTGCCGGGCTCGGCGTCCTGCGACTCCTCGATGATCGCGCGCACGTCCTTCTCGGCCTGCTCGGCGAGCAGGTGGAAGGAGCCCCAGCGCGCCTTGTCGGCGGGGATCTCGGCCGACTCCAGCCACGTGCCGTTGACGTGGCGGTAGAGGTCGTCCTGGGGGCGGATGTCGGAGTCGAACTCGCTGATGGCGAGACCCGAGGGCAGAACGTCAGTCATGCGGTCCAGCTTAGGCATCCGCGCGGACATCGAAGAAGACCCGGCGCCGGATGGTGCGATGTCTCGCGCTCAGCGCGCGATACGCGCGACGATCACACCCGGCTCCGCCCCCACCAGCGTCTCGCATGCCTGCGCGAGACGCATCGCGAAGGCCGCGGCGTCGGTGCCGCGGGTGAGCGCGTGCGCGGAGATGCCGTCGATCATGGCGAGGATCTGCCAGGCGACGGCATCCGGTGCATCGGTGCGGAAGAGCCCGCCGGTGCGGCCGTCCTCGATGATCTCCGAGATGAACGCCTGCCAGGCGCCCATCTGCTCGTCGATGGCGGCGCCGAGCGCCGCGCTCCCGCGACCCAGCGACCAGGCGTCCACCCACACCAGCGTGATGTCGTCGTGATCGCTGGCGAGCACCGTCGCGATCATGCGCGCCAGCCGGGCCGGCGGATCCTCGACGAGCGCGACCTCGGCCCTCACCTGCTCGAGCTCGGACGCCGCGAGCTCGCGGAATGCTCGCGCGACCAGGTCGTCCATACTGTCGGCGTAGTGCGCGACCAGCCCCGGGGCGACGCCTGCGCGCGCGGCGACGGCTCGCAGCGTCAGCGCCGACAGGCCGCTCTCGCGGGCGATCTCGACGGCGGCGCTGTGGATCTCCGCCGAGCGCTGGTGCGGGCTCTTGCGCGTGCGGGTGCGGGTTTCGGGCGTTGACATGGTGACTCCAGTGTAGGAACATTGCGTATTGATCGCTTGATCAATACGGCTTCACCCGACGGCCACACGATTACAAGGAGGTAATCATGACCCTCACGAGCACCCCGGCGGGACTGCATCGCAACCTCAGGCAGCGGCACGTCGTCTTCATCGGGCTGGCGTACATGTCGCCGTTCGCCGTGTTCGACACGTTCGGCATCGTGTCCGAGGCGACGAAGGGGCACGTCCCCATGTCGTACATCATCATCACGATCGCCGTGCTGTTCACCGCGTTCAGCTACGCCAGGATGGTGCGCGTCTACCCGTCCGCGGGCTCCGCCTACACGTACACGCGTCGCACGATCGCCGCTCCGGTGGGATTCCTGGTCGGCTGGGCGTCGCTGCTGGACTACCTGTTCCTGCCGATGATCAACGCGCTGCTGGCGAAGATCTACCTCTCGGCGGAGTTCCCCGGGGTGCCGGACTGGATGTGGATCGTCGGCCTGATCCTGGTGATCACGGTGCTGAACATCATCGGCGTCCGCGTCAGCGCGGTGGCGAACATGATCATGGTCGTGTTCCAGGCGCTCCTGGCGATCGTGTTCGTCGTCCTGACGGTGCGGGCGATCCTCTCCGACGACGCGCTGGCGTTCACGTTCGCGCCGTTCTACTCGGTGAGTGCCGACATGGCGAGCCTGGTCGGCGGCGCCTCGGTGCTGGCGCTGGCGTTCCTGGGCTTCGACGCGGTCACCACGCTGTCGGAGGAGACCGTCGACCCGCGTCGCACCGTGCCGCGCTCGATCATGTGGATCGCCGCCCTCGGCGCTGCATTCTTCGTCTCGATCACCTATGTGATGCAGACCCTGGTGCCCGACCTCGACACCCTGAACGCCATCACCCCCGACATCGAGGGCGCCTCGCCGTACATCGCGCTGTTCATCGGCGGCATCCTGTTCCAGACGATCTTCCTGGCCGGCGCCACGGTGTCGGTGGTCTCCTCCGGCCTGGCCTCGCAGCTGAGCGCCTCGCGCCTGCTGTATGCGATGGGCCGCGACGGCATCATCGCCCGCAGGCTGTTCGGCTACGTGCACCCGCGGCTGGGCACGCCCGTGATCAACATCGTGCTGGTGGGCGCGATCGCGCTGACCGCGCTGCAGCTCGACCTGAACGCGGCGACTTCGCTGATCAACTTCGGCGCCTTCACGGCGTTCGCGTTCGTGAACCTGTCGGTGATCGCGTTCTGGATCCGCCACCGCCGCACCGAGCACACGCACGGGTCGTCGATCGGGTGGACGCTGATCCCGGGCATCGGGTTCCTGATCAACGTGTGGCTGTGGCTGAGCCTGGACCAGCTGGCGATGACCGTCGGCCTGATCTGGTCGGGCATCGGCGCGCTCTACCTGCTGTGGCTGACGCGGGGCTTCCGCCGGCCGACGCCGGACGTGGCGTTCGAGGAGGCCGAGGACCTGCCGACGGGCGTGGTGCGCGTGGGGCCTGAGCGGAGGGTCATGTCCGAGCCCCGGTAGCCGCGGACTCAGCCCTGGTCGCAGGCGCGCGGAGCGGCCTTCCCCGCCAGCCGGTCTGCGGTCCAGTCGAGCGCATCCGCTATGGCCGGGGAGTGCGCCTCGGCGAGGTCGACGTGACCATACCCGGCGTAGTCGCGGAAGTCGACGTCGCCACCCGTCGCACACAGCTTCGCGGCGTAGAGCAGCTGCATGTCGGGATCGACGAGGGTGTCCGCGCCGCCCTGACCGAGCAGTACCGGGATGTCGGCGGGCGGCGCCGGCGGGATGTTCTTGGTCAGGCGGCTGCCGAGGGGGCCGGTGTTCGGGCTCTGGGCGAGGATGTTGGGGTCATCGGAGAGTGCGAGCACCGCGAGCACGGAGACCAGCATGTCGGGCGCGGCCAGGCAGCGGCCTGCCATCTGCCGCACGGTGACATCGGCGCCGGCACGGATGTACTCGTCGAACGCCACGTCCGGGTAGATGTCGCTGTACGCGGAGATCACGAACGAGGCGAAGACGCTGCCGCCCGTCACCTCGGGAAGATGCTCGACGAGCCCGTTCAGGTCGCTGGCCGGGGCCAGGGCCACCGTGCCCGAGAGAGGGACGTCGGGCGCGTAATCCTCGGCGATGGCGGTCGACCACAGCGCGGCGCCGCCTCCCTGCGAGTGCCCCCAGGCGACCGTCTGGTCCGCCAGGCGGGCACCGTCCAGCTGCCGGGCGGCGCGCACCGCGTCGAGCTCGGCGCGGGCGCTGTCCTGGCCGATCAGGTACGGGTGGGGTCCTTCGGTGCCGAGGCCGATGTAGTCGGTCGCGACCAGAGCCCAGCCGTTGCGGACGATGTCGTCGACGACGAACATCGCCCCGGATCCGAAGGGGTCGGATGCCAGCGACGGCGCGCACGCCTGGGCGAAGCCCGTGGTTCCGTGGTGCCAGGCGATGGCGGGGTGCTCACCGTCGGTCTTCGGCGCGACCACGATGCCGGAGGCGACGGCCGCGCTGCCGTCGCCGTGGGTGGTCGTGTAGAGGATGCGCCAGCCCACGGCATCCTTCGGAACACCCCGCGTGAACGGCTCAGCACGGATCAGCTCGCCCGGCTCCTCCGGCACGGTGCGGGGTGCGGCGTAGAAGTCGTCGACGACCGGCGTTCCGCCGCGCAGCGCGATGCTCGTGACGACGGCGCCGGCGGCGAGCAGAACCGCGCACACCGCGCCGATCGTGCGCATCCAGCGGCGCACCATGGTGTCGCGACGCGGGGCTCTCGGATGCCGGCCGCGCGAACGCAGCATCCGCCACAGCGCCGCGATCCCGGCGATCGCGAGGGTCGCACCGAACACGGCCGCGACGACGAGCAGGGTGATGTCCGGCCACACGATGGCCAGGATGCCGAAGGCGATGCCCGCGAGGCCCAGCAGCACCTCTGCGACCCTGCGGTCTGCGGGCTGCTCCCGACCGGTGACGATCGCGCTCACGCCGATCGCTCCGCGCACGATCAGCGTGACGCCGACGATGATCGCCACGGCCCGCACCGTGAGGCCGGGGAGCACGAGCACGACCACTCCGGTGATCATGAGGGCGATCGCCAGCAGCGTCCGAACACGTCCGCCGCGGACGGCCGGGAACAGCAGCTCCAGCAGCCCGCCGAGCACGAGGCCGGCGCCGATCAGCAGTGCGAGCACGCCCAGCGCGGTGGTCGGGCGCACGACGAGCACGACGCCGAGCACGACCGCCACCACGGCGAGGACGGCGATGACCGGCTGCGGGATCCGGCGGGCCAGCCGGATGAGCGCGGGGTCGTCGGCGGCGGGCTGATCGGCGGGCGCTTCGAGCGTCATGCGGTCAGCCTAGCCAGGGGCGAACACCTCTGTTCGCGGCGCGTCCGCCGCCGTAAGATGATGCCACGACGTGCGCTCTGCTGGGGATGCGGGCGTCTGCAGGCTGGGGACGCCTGCGGGAATGGGGACCATCGTGCGAGGACTCGCGCATACTCTCGTGCTGACCGGGGCAGCCCGGGCGGAAGAAGTCTCCGCCGCGCTCGCGGAGGTCGGTGACGGCGATCAGCTCGCGCCGCACCTGGTGCGCTCGGGCGCGGTGACGGATGCCCAGGTCGCCGAGGCGGTCGCGCTGGCGACCAACCATCGCTACGTCGACCTGTCGACCTACGACCTCGATCCGGACATCATCGCCCTGGTGCCGGGCAACCTGTGCCGCAGGTACCGCCTGCTCCCGCTGCGGCTGATGCGCGACGAGCTGACGGTCGCGATGCTCGACCCGACCGACATCATCGCGCTCGACGACGTCGCGAGCCTGACCGACCTGCGGGTGACGGCCGTCGTCGCGGCGGCGGACGCCCTGTCGCAGGCCTTCGAGCGCTTCCTGCGGTCGGACGGCGAACTGACCGACCTGTCGGAGCAGATCGGCGAATCGTCCTCGGCATCCGACGTCGTCTTCACCGAGCATCTCGACGACCAGGATGCCGATGCACCCGTCGTCCGCTTCGTGAACCTGCTGATCACCCAGGCCATCAACGACCGGGCGAGTGACATCCACATCGAGCCGGGCGAGCACCGGCTGACGGTGCGGTTCCGCATCGACGGCGTGCTGCATGAGATGCAGAGCGCCGACCGCAGCATCCAGGACGGAGTGATCTCGCGTCTGAAGATCATGTCGTCGATCGACATCGCCGAGCGGCGCGTGCCGCAGGACGGCCGCATCACGGTGCTGCACGAGGGGCGCTCGGTCGACCTGCGCGTGGCGACGCTGCCGACGGTGTGGGGCGAGAAGATCGTGATGCGAATCCTCGACAACACCGGCCAGGTGATGACGATGGAGGATCTGCGCTTCGCGCCCACCAACCGCGAGCGATTCCACGACGCGATCACCCGTCCGCACGGCATGGTGCTGGTGACGGGCCCGACCGGATCCGGCAAGTCCACCACGCTGTACACCGCGCTGCGCACGGTGGCGAACCCGCGCGTGAACGTGATCACGGTCGAGGACCCGGTGGAGTACCGCATCCCCGGCATCAACCAGGTGCAGGTGAACCCGCGTGCGGGGCTGACCTTCGCGACCGCGCTGCGGTCGATCCTGCGCTCCGACCCGGATGTGGTGCTGGTCGGCGAGATCCGCGACCGCGAGACCGCGGCGATCTCGGTGGAGGCCGCACTGACCGGCCACCTGGTGCTCTCCACGCTGCACACGAACGACGCTCCGAGCGCCCTGACCCGGCTCACCGAGATCGGCACCGAGCCGTTCCTGGTGGCGACCGCATTGAGCGCGGTGGTCGCGCAGCGCCTGGCCCGCCGGCTGTGCACGAAGTGTCGCCGGCCGTTCGACGGCGACGCCGAGACGCTGCGCCAGGTGGGCATGCCGGAGGAGATGATCGCGGATGCCCAGGTGCACACCGCCGTCGGATGCTCGGCCTGCTCGAACACGGGCTACCGCGGCCGCGTGGCCCTGCACGAGGTGATGACCGTGACCGACGAGATCGAGCAGCGCCTGGTGGCGCGCGCGACCGGCGCCGACCTGCGCGAGCTCGCGCTGGAGCAGGGCATGGTCGCGCTGCGCGACGACGGCTGGGTGAAGGTGTCCGACGGCATCACCACGATCGAAGAGGTGCTGCGCGTCTCGGTGTGAGGCACTGGGGCAGCGGCATCCGCTCGACT
>Ga0308161_1000429_pt1 | contig 67798 bp, 60 predicted proteins | sample PhyFR2_FD_201034 | JGI IMG/M metagenome (GOLD analysis project Ga0308161, IMG submission 201034) | Phyllosphere microbial communities from UC Gill Tract Community Farm, Albany, California, United States - DLSLF.R2 | ecosystem: Host-associated > Plants > Phyllosphere > Unclassified | place: USA...
CGCGCGCGGCGTAAGCGGCGTGGAGCCGAGCCGGGGAGAGCGAGGAATCGTGCGACTAGCGTAGATCCCGTTCCCCTTGACCTGGCTGAGAGGCGAAGAAGTGGCAGACGACGACCGGAACCCTGAGGAAGAGTTCCAGGAGCTCATGCGTCGCCTGATGTCGGGCGACATGTCGGGCATCGACCCCGAACAGCTGTCGCGGCTGTCGGGCATGCAGATCGACCCCGCGATGCTGCAGGCCGTGATGAGCCAGCTGCAGGGCGCGTTCGCGGGCACGCAGGACGGCGTCGACTGGAGCCTGGCCGAGCGCCAGGCCCTGCACATCGCCAACCAGGACGGCCAGGGCGTCACCGCGGGGCAGAGCACCGACCTCTCGCAGGCGTTCTCGCTGGCGAACCTCTGGCTCGGTGAGGCCACGAACATCTCCGACCTCCCGCAGCCCGCCCGCGCGATCACGCGCGGGGCATGGGTCAGCGCGACCCTTCCGCTCTGGCAGGAGCTCGCCGAACCCGTCGCGACGAGCATCGCCGACGCCCTGACCGACGCGCTGGGGCAGCAGGCGCCCGAAGACATGCAGGAGATGATCGCCGGCGCCGGTCGACTGATGCGCACCATCGGGGGCTCGCTGTTCGCCACCCAGCTCGGGCACGTCGTCGGCCGCCTCTCCACCGAGGTCGTGGGCGGCGGAGACGTCGGCATCCCGGTCATGCCCGACGGCGAAGCCGCGATCCTGCCGCAGAACTTCGCGGATTTCGGGCGCGATCTGGAGATCCCGGACGATCAGCTCGCCCTTTACCTCGCAACCCGCGAGCTCGCGCACGCGCGCCTGTTCCGGCACGCCCGCTGGCTCCGTCTGCACGTCATCTCGCAGGTGCGCGATTTCGCCCACGGCATCCGCGTCGACACCGACGCGCTCGAAGAGCTCGCGTCGCGGTTCGACCCCTCTCAGCCGGAAGAGCTGCGGAGCGCCCTGGAGAGCGGCGCGCTGCTGCCCGCCCGTTCCGAGGAGCAGACCGCGGCCCTGACTCGTCTCGAGAACCTCCTCGCGACCATCGAGGGATGGGTCGATGTGGTCACCGAGGACGCCACCTCGCGGCTGCCTTCCGCCGCGCGCATCGCCGAGGCGGTCCGCCGCCGCCGCGCGGTCGGCGGACCCGCCGAGCAGGCGCTCGGTTCGCTCGTGGGACTCGAGCTGCGGCCGCGCCGCATGCGCGAAGCGGCCGCGATGTGGCGTGCCGTCACCGACGCGGTCGGCGTCGCCGGTCGCGACGCGCTCTGGGACTACCCCGACCTCATGCCCTCGGCCGAGGATGTCGATGATCCGGCCGGCCTCGTGGCCCGCGTGGTCGCCGCGTCGCGCGGCGAAGCAGCCCCGACGGATGCCATGGACGACGCGCTCGCGCAGTTGCTCGCCGAGGAGAGCGGCGACGAGCCCCGCGCCGACGACGTCCCCCCGACTCCGGATGCTCCCGCGGGAGAGGAATCCGACGGGGATGAGGGCGCACCGGGCGACCAACGCCCGGTCTGACACCTCCTCCCCACCGTTGTCCGCACCCTGAGAGGGTGTGGACAACGGCCGGCGCGGCCGCGTCCCCCGAGATCATCGGGGAATGATCCGACTCGACCAGGCCGCTCCTCCGCTGTTCCGTGCGGACGGGACCGTTCAGTTCGGTGCCCCCGCGCGGGCGCTCCTCGATTCCTCGGCGCCGTGGGTGCAGCCAGCCGTCGAGGCGCTCGAAGCCGGTACGACGAGGAGCGAGCTCCGGGCGCTCGCCCGCTTGCACCGCGCGGACGACTCCGACGCCGACATCCTGTTGCGGGAGCTGGCACCGGCGCTCCGGCGTCCGCGGCGAGGTGGCTCGTTCATCGTGCAGGCCGCCGACGACCTGCCGTCGTCGGCGGTGCGCGCGGTCCTCGCGGCTTTTCCGGCGCGCACCGAGGTCATCTCCTGGGCCGGGCCGGACACGGCCCCGGTGGCGGCGGGCTGCCGTGTGGTCCTGCTCGCCGCGCACCGCGTCGACCCGCGTCGCGCGTCTGCTCTTCTCCGCGACGACGTGGTGCACCTGCCCCTCGTGCTCGACGGCGCGAGCGCGAGGATCGGACCCGTCGTACACCCCGGGCGTACCGCGTGCCTCTCCTGCCTGGATGCCACGGCCCAGCGCCTCGACGAGTCCTGGCCGCTGCTCGCCGCACAACTGCTCGCACGGCCGTGCGCGACGGTCGATGCGGCGCTGGCCGCCGAAGCGGCCCGCGCCGCGCGACACCTGCTCACCGCGCGGTGGCGGACCCCGTCCCGTTCGCTGCGCCTGCGCGTCGACTCGATCCGGCGGGTCTGGGAAGACCATCACCCGAGCGCAGACTGCCGCTGCCGATCTCTCGAAGGAAACGAGACGGCTCCCGATCCGCCCGGCCCCGTCCACGAGCCCAGCTCATCGACAGCGAGCGCGCGGCCCGCGTGACGCCGACGTAGGCGAGTCGACGCTCCTCATCGACCGCGTCGAACGTGGTCGCGTACGAGATCGGCAGAAGACCCTCACTCACCCCGATGAGGAAGACGTGATCCCACTCCAGCCCCTTCGCCGCGTGCAAGGTCGACAGCGTGACCGTGCGGGTCGCCGGCTCGTGCTGGTCGCGAGCCCGCGCCTGGAGATCGTCCGTGAACGACCGCAGGTTCGTGCCGGGAGGAGCCTCCTCGGCGAGCCTGAGCAGGGCCGCGCGCGCCTCCCAGCCATCGCGGAGCGCCCCGCCCGCCTGGGGCGGCTCGTCCGTCAGGCCCACGCCGCGCAACACATCGCGCACGGTGGCGAGGAAGCCGGTCTCGACCGGCGCCACCGACGCCGCGCGCAGAGCCATCAGCGCCTGCCGTACCTCGGGAAGATCGAAGAACTTCCGTCCCCCGAGCACCGTGGCGGCGATCCCTTGCGCGGCGAGGGCGTTCAAGACGACGGCGGACTGGGCGTGGGAGCGGTACAGGATCGCGATGGTATCGGGATCGGTGCCCCCCGCGATCGTCGCCGCGACCGCGGCCGCGACGCCCGCCGCCTCGGCTTCGTCATCGTCGTACGCCCGGACGACGGGGATGGGGGCGTCGCCCTCTCGCGCGGCGACGAGCTCCAGGGCTCCTGCGCGACCGCGCATGAGGTCGTTGGCCACGGCCAGCACGGGACCCGTCGAACGGTAATTGCGCTCGAGGCGCACCACACGGGCATCCTCGTGGGTGCGCTCGAACTCGAGCAGATACCGGGCATCGGCGCCGGTGAACGAATAGATGGTCTGGCTCGCGTCGCCCACCACGCAGAGGTCCCGTCGGTCCCCCAGCCAGAGTTCCAGCAGGCGGTTCTGCAGCGGCGACACGTCCTGGTACTCGTCCACGGTGAAGTGCCGGTACTGCTCGTGCACGGCAGCGGCCACCCGGGGTTCCGCCTCGATCATCCCCGCACAGGTGAGGAGAACATCCTCGAAGTCCATCTGCCGCCGCTCGTCCTTGAGCTTCTCGTACGCGCGCTGCAGATCGACGACCTGATCCACGCGCAGACGGCCGACGCCGTCCGGCCGAGCGACGGCGTACTGCTCGATCGAGCGCATGGTCACCTTGCGCCATTCGATCTGCGACGCGACATCTCGCAGGGTCGCCGTATCGGGAGAGAGCCCGATCCCGTCGGCGGCGTGGGCGAGCATGCGCACCTTGTTGTCGACGATCGACGGTGCCTGGTCGGCCGCCAGGGTCGGCCAGAAGTAGTTCACCTGCGCGAGCGCCGCCGCGTGGAAGGTCCGCGCGGAGACACCGCTCACCCCGAGAGCGCGAAGACGCCCTCGCATCTCCCCGGCGGCCTTCGCCGTGAAGGTGACCGCCATCACACGCTGGGGCGAGTAGGCGCCCGTGTCGACGCCGTGGGCGATGCGCCGCGTGATCACACGGGTCTTTCCCGTGCCCGCCCCCGCGAGTACGCAGACCGGCCCGCGCAGGGCGCGTGCCGCCTCCAACTGGTGCTCGTCGAGTCCCTCCAATGCGTCCGAGGTCATGCGACGCCCTCGTACCAGTCGTCGATCAAGCGGCGGGCGATCGAAGACGTCCCGGGCAGCTGCACCCCGTCCTCCCCGCGCAACGCGGCACCGATCTGGTCTCGATCGAACCAGCGCGCCTCGACGATCTCCTCGCCGTCCGCGCGGACCTCGGAATCGTCCACCACGCGGGCTCGGAAGCCGAGCATCAACGATCGCGGATACGGCCACACCTGCGAGCCGCGATACTCCACGTCCTGCAGGCGCACCCCCGCCTCCTCGAAGATCTCGCGGGCGACGGCCTCTTCCAGCGACTCCCCCGCCTCCGCGAACCCGGCGAAACAGGAGTATCGCCCGCCGCCCCACGCCGCGTTCGCCCCGAGCAGGACACGGTCGGGGTCCACCGCGGAGGTGAGCAGCACGATGACCGCGGGGTCGGTGCGTGGAAAATGCTCCCGACCGCAGCGCGGGCAGTGGCGCGACCACCCCGCGTGGCGGAGCTCCGTGCGCGTGCCACAGGCGGGACAGAACGGCGCGTCCCTGAGCCAGCCAGCCAGCGCGACAGCCGTGGCGAGGATGCCCGCCTCTTCCGCGGGCAGGTCACCGCCCATGCTCCGAAGCCGCCCCCACGCGGCCCCGGGCGGGAGAACGGGCTCGCCACCCTCGTCGCCCAGGACGGCGAGGAGAAGAGCCCCACCGTCGACGCTCCGCCCGAGGAACGCCCATTCGAGTACGTCGTCGGCCTCGGCCACGCGGAAAAGCGCCAGTCGATCGTCCGCGACGGGCGCCGCGTCTCCGCGGATCATCAGGACACGGGTTCCGGATGCCGCCCGCTCGCGTTCGATCAGATCCTCGGCCACGCGCTCGTCACCGTGCCGGTCGAGCGCACCGCCCGGCCATCGTGCGAGAGACGGGGAGGGCATCGAACACCTCTCTCAAGGGCGTGGCGCAAGGGGAACGAGCGAGCAGGCGACCTACCCTGGGGGCATGGCCCGCTCGCCCCTCACTCTAGCCGCGTCGGTGACGGCGGCCCTCCCGCGCATCGGCGTGACACGCGTCGGACCGCTGACCGAGAACGGTGCCGGCCGCTTCGATGCCGCCCTCGTCCACCTCGACGATGGACGCACCGCCGTCGTCCGTCTGCCCGCGTCCGAGGAGTTCGCATCCGACCTGGCCGCGGAGTCCCGTGCCCTGCTCGCGCTGACGCCCGGCGTTCGCGCCCTTCTCCCCTTCGCCGTTCCGGAGGTGCTCGGCGAGAGCGGCTCCGGAGCGGACCGCGTCCTGGTGACGACCCACCTCGAGGGGTACCGGATCGATCCGGCCCACCTGCCCAAGGGCCCGGGGTACGCGCCGGCCATCGGAGGCGCTCTCGCGGCCATCCATGCGCTCCCCGTCTCGATCGTCCGCACCGACGGGCTTCCCGTCCGCTCCCCGGAGCAGGTCCGCGACGACACGGCACGTTTGCTCGACCGCGCCGACGGCACGGATCGCGTCCCCGACGGTCTCATGCTCCGCTGGCGTCGGGCCCTGCGCGAAGACGACCTCTGGCGCTTCGAATCGGCCGTGGTCCTCGGCGGCGGCACGAGTTCGTCGGTCCTCCTCGAGGACGACGAGGACGACATCCCCCACGTGACCGGCGTGCTCGACTGGTCGGGCTTGAGCGTCGGCGACCCGGCAGTGGACCTCCGCTGGTTGGCATCCGCTCCGCTCGCCGCCGACGACGTCTTCGGCGGCTACACCGCGTCCGGCGACCGCTCCCCCGATGCCCTTCTTCGCGAACGCGCTCGTCTGTACGCCGAGCTCGAGTTCGCCCGTTGGCTCGTCCACGGCCACGATGCCGGCGACGCGTCCGTCGTCGCGGATGCCGTCGCCCTGCTCGAGGCGCTCGTCGAGGGGGTCCGGGGCGACCACATCGTGACCGACTCCCGCACCGACATCGACGACGCCCTCGCACTCGTCGAGAAGGTGCCTCCGGCCGTCGTCAGCACGGTGGACACCTCGATGCAGACCGACGCCTACGATCCCGAGGCCCTGTCGCTCTACCTGTCGGCTGAGCGCGACCGCGAGGCCGCGGCCGCCGGGCTCGCCGCGGCCCTGGCCGACGACGACCTCCCGGGCGCGAATGCCGACACGGGGGCATTCGATCTGCCCCCGGCGCTCAGCGAGGAACCCGGTCCGACCGCGCCGATCGACCTCGATGGCTGGACCGAGGCCGCGCTGCGCCCCGCCGAATCGGACGTCTCGGATGCCACGAGCAGCGCGACCGCCGCTGTCGCCGGCGACGCCGAGCACCACGCCGACGCGACGCACCACGCCGACGCGGACGACGAGGAAGACGCGGCTCGCGCGAGCCGGGCGGCTCTGCGTCGGTGGGGCGTGACGGGCGACGGCTCCTGAGAGGCCGCCAGGACGTCACCCCCGGATGACCAGCTCGTCTCCGACGTAGAACAGCGCCACGTCGATGGCCTCCAGCGGTATGCCGTGCTTGGCGTGGTACGCCTCGCGGTAGAGCTCCAGCTGGACCATCCTCGACCGGCGCTCTTCCGCTGTGAGCGGGGGTTTTCCCGTCTTCCAGTCGACGATCTCGTATCGCTCTCCGCGGCGGTACACCGCGTCGAGCTTGCAGATCACGACGTGCTCGCGCCCGTCCAGCCGCCGCGTGACGAAGTCGATCTCGGTCTCCACCTCGAGGGGTTGCAGCGCGGCCCACTCGGAGCGCTCGAAACACTCGCGGAGCCGCTGGAGCTCGGCCGCGTCGGCGGCCGAGGCGCCGAAGTCGTCGTCCTCCCAGAGGCCGCCGTCGTCGAGCCCCACTCCCGCGCCGACAAGGCCTGACCGCTGCTCGACCCACGCGTGGAACAGCGTGCCGAGCCGGGTCTGCCGGTAGGGCCGCTCCGGCATCGGGCGCCGCACGTCATCGACGGCCGCACCGTAGTCGGCGACGTAGTCCTTGAAGCGCGAGGCGGGGATGCGCGTGGGCGCGGGAGCGTGCACGGGCTGCAGTCGCGCCGCGCGCTCGGCCAGCAGCAACGCCAGATCGGGATCGGGCTGAACCGGCGCGGCATCCCGAGCCTTCCTCACCTCCGACGCCGCGGCCATCACCGCCGTGCGGCGAGAGCCCAGGGGGTCGAGCGGCCAGTGCAGCAGACGCCGTTCGCCGTCGTAGGGATCCTCCCCCACCTCTCCGACGAGCAGCTCACTGCCGAGCGCTTCGGCCGCCTCGTCGAGGAACACACTGGGCCGGCGAGGCTTCTTCGTCCCCGACCAGGTGGACCCCGACAGCAGCAGGTGATCGCGGGCGCGCGTGAAACCGACGTACGCCAGTCGGCGGTCCTCGTCGAGCTGACGGGCGCGGTTCGCCGCGACGAAGTCGTCGATGGCCGCCTTCAGGTCCTGCTGCGTCGCCGCTCCCCGCCAGCCGAGCGTCGGGAGCCAGGCCGCATCCCCACGGAAGTCGGAGGGCAGGATGCCGAACCCCAACCATCCCTTCGTGTCGCGCGGGAGCGAAGGAAGCTCATCCGTCACCAGCCGCACGACGGCCACGGCATCCCATTCGAGTCCCTTCGACCCGTGGATCGTGAGGAGTTGGACGACGTCATCCTCGGGCGGCTCGGTCCGCGGGGCGAACTCGTCGGCTTGTTCCGCGTGGTCGAGCCACGCGAGCAGACTCGCGACCGAGCCGGATTCATCGGCGGCGAGGAAACCGCGGATCTCGTCCACGAACGCCCGCAGCTGCGCGGAGGCGATCCGCGCGGGGCCCCGGGACTCGTTGGCGGCGAGCTCGATGTCGAGGCGCAACTCGGCCTCGATCAAGCGGATGAGCTCGGGGATCGGCGCACCGATACTGCGCCGAAGACCCGCGAACACTGTCCCCGCCTCACGCAGACGAGCGCGCCCCTCGGGGGTGATGTCGGCGAGCCACCCGTGGTCGTCCTTCTGCCGCGCGAGGAAATCGAGGGCATCGACGAGCGACGCGCGATCGGCGCCCGGCGTGGCGCGCAGCCGCTCGACGACCTCCGTCTCGAGCGGTCGCAAGGCGACATCGTGGGTCGCCAGGCGTCGCGCGAGCTGAGCGAGTGCGCGCAGGTCGGCGAGCCCGACGGACCATCGTGGTCCCGACAGGAGTCGGATGAGAGCCGATCCCGCCTCGGGGTCGCTGATCACCCGCAGAGCGGAGACGACGTCGACGACCTCGGGTGTCGTGAGCAACCCCCCGAGACCGAGAATGCGGTGCGGGATGCCGCGCCGGCCCAGCGCGTCCCCGAAACGCACCATGTGCTTCTTGCTGCGGAACAGGACCGCACCGGTCGTCGCCCGACCCTCGGCCTGACGCGCCGCGCGCACCCCGGTGAACCACGACGCGACCCGGTCGGCTTCGGCGTCGAGGTCGCTCTCGAACACGAGCTCCACCGCTCCGTCGGGAGCGCCGGGACGCGAGGCGAGCGCCCCCACGGCGATCGGGGAACGGTCGGCGAGCGGCGCGAGCACGGCGTTGGCCACATCGAGGACTCGAGCGCTGTTGCGCCAGCTTGTGAGCAGGGAGAAGTGTCGGCATCCCCCCTCCGGCGAGAAGGCAGCGGGAAACCCACCGAGGTTGCCGGCGCTCGCGCCGCGCCAGGCGTAGATGGCTTGGTGCGGATCGCCGACGGCCATCACCCCCGTGCCGCCGAACAGGGTCGCCAGCAGATCGGTCTGGACCACCGACGTGTCCTGGTACTCGTCGAGCAGGACGACACGGTAGCGCGCCCGCAGTTCGGCCACGACAGCCGGATGCTCGCGCGCGATCCGCAGCGCTCCGGCCACCTGATCGGCGAAGTCCATGACACCCAGCCGGATCTTCTCGCGGTCGTAAGCGGCGGCGAGGGTCGCCAGCAGACGGAGCGCGGAGACGCGCCCCGCGGCGTCCGCGATGTCTTTGTAGACGGTGACCCGCGCCGACGTCGACGGGCGCTCGACGATCCGTTCGAACTCGTCGGGGAACGCCGCGAGGCGTTCGAGATCGACGAGGTTGTCGACACCGTCGCGTGCGATCCGCAGCGCCGCGTCGATGAGGGTGCGCGGAGACTCCTGCCGCTCCTCGAGCCGCGGGTCGTCGGAGGTGAAGACCACACGCCGCATGAGCAGCCACGCCGCGGACTCGGAGAGGATCGCCGACTCGGCGTCGCGCCCGATACGCAGACCGTGCTCGCGCACGAGGGAGTCGGCGAAGCTGTTGTAGGTGGAGACCGTCGGCCGGTGCAGGAGCTGGTCGCCGTCGTCTTCCCCCGTGCCGAGCGTCGCGTACTCGTCGGCGAGGGCATCGAGGACCGCGCGGCGCGCCGCATCGCCGCGCGCGCCCTGCTGCGCTGCGAGCTCGGCGAAGACGGCCAGCCGCCCCGAGGCGTGCAGCTCGGGGAGCACCGGCAGCAGGCCGCGCGTCTCGAACTCGGACAGTCGCTGGAGGCGCCGCTGGATGCGTTCCGCCAGCTCTCCCGCGGCCTTGCGGGTGAAGGTCAGGCCGAGCACCTCGTCGCGGCGGACGATCCCGTTCGCGACGAGCCAGACGACGCGACCCGCCATCGTCTCGGTTTTGCCACTACCGGCGCCGGCCACGACGAGGGCCGGGGCGAGCGGCGATTCGATCACCGCGGTCTGCTCCGGCGTGGGTGGGAACTGGCCCAGAGCGGCGGCGATCGTCGCCGCGGGGAGCATCGCGGTCATGAGGCGCTCACCGGCGACACGGTGTGGATACGACACAGGCCGTAGGAGAACTCGTCACGACAGTGCACCTCGTAGGGCGCGGCGAATCTCCCTCCGCGCATCACCCCCACCGCTCGCTGGACACGCTCGACGAATGCGGCGCGGGCCTCCTCGTCGAAGGGCGGCTGCAGCGGCTCGGCGTAGTCCTTGGTGGCCGCGGTGGGGCGCAGCACGAGCAGCTTGGCGCCTCCGGGGGCCCGTCCCTCCGTGTTCTCGATCGCGCCGGAGGCGAAGGCCAGTTGGTACGCGGCGAGCTGCGGATTGTCGGCGACCTTGGCATCCGTCTGCGGTTCGTTCTTCCCCGTCTTGAGGTCGACGATGACGACTTCGCCCGACGGCGTCACCTCGACGCGGTCGATGTCGCCGCTCACCACGGCGCCGTGCTCGCCCGCGTCGTCGACGGGAATCGGCACCTCGAAATGCCGTTCCGCACCGATCAGCCTGCCTCCCGCGTCGTCGAAACGCCGCAGGTAGGTCGCGAGCCGCCGCACGAGGTCCCGGGCGCGCGTCCGCTCCGCGCGTTCTCTCCAGGCGGCGTCGAAGACCAGTTCCCCCCACCGCTCGTCGACCACGGCCCACAGGTCGTCCTCCGACGATGACGCAGCCGTCTCGAGCGCGGCGTGGATGATGGTGCCGATCCCGGCGGTCGTGCCGCTGCGGTCACCTCCGAGGTCGGCGATGACCCAGTTCAGTTCGCACTCCTCGAGGGCGTGGAGGCGTGAGGGTGACACGCGCACATCCTCTTTCGCCAGGTCGCGCAGCGGCGCCGTCGAGCTCGGGGCGGCGACGCCGTACCACTGCTCAGGCGCCGCCCCCGCGACGTTCGCCGACGCCAGCAGCGCGAGCTGCCCCGCGGCGTGCCTCCGGTCCGCAGCGGGGACGCGGGGAACGGTGAGTGTGCGCCGATGCCGGGCCACGAGCCCGCGGAGCGACAGCGGATGTTCGGGGATCGCGGATGCCGCCTCCGGCGTGGGAAGCATCTCGAACAGCACGCTGGGTCCGGTGTCGTCGTCGTCGACCGCCGTGACGATCAGCTTCTTCCCGGCGCGCGAGATCGCTCGGACGAACAACCGGAGTTCGTCGTGCATCGCCGCCCGCCGGCGGTCGAGCATGCCCGCGGCCGGAAGGTCGGGGAACTGCACCGCGTCCGCGAGGCGCCAGGTCTCGAGCAGTCCGCCGCGCAGACGGGTGTTGGGCCAGACCCCGTCTTGCACACCGGCGACGATGACGGTGTCGAACGCTGTGCCGGCGGCTGCCGCGGGCGTCAGCACGTGCACGGCGTCGATCACCGCCGGCTGCTCGATGCGGTCTTCGGCGACATCACTGTCGAGGATCGCTCGGAGGAAGACCGCGGCCTCACCGTCGGGCTCGCGCTCCGTGAAGCGCTTCGCCGCCTGGAACAGGGCCACGAGGGCGTCCAGATCGCGATCCGCCTGCTCGGCGAGCGGCCCGTGCCCGCGCGCAGCCTCTCGCCACGAACGAGCGAGACCGCTGCGCTCCCACGCCGTCCACAGCAGTTCGTGCGCCGTCGCGTGCTGCTCCGCTTGCGCGCGAAGAGCCGCGAGCGTCTCTCCGAGCCGAGCGGCGCGACGCGCTTCGCGCGAGTCGATCGTCGCGAATTCGAGCGGATGCCGAAGCCCCGAGGCCAGGACCTCGCCCGCCGACCTCGTTCCCCCGTCGCGGACTTCCTCGTGTCGAAGCACCGTGCGCAGTCGTCGGAGCTCGATGGGGTCGAGTCCGCCGAACGTCCCGAGAAGCGCATCGGTGACGGATTCGGGAGTCCACTCGGAGGGGTCGGTGGCTCCCAGTTCGACGAGGGCCACCAGGTCGCGCACGGGTCGCTGGGCGCCGAGCGCGACGCCGGGGCCGCCGGACCGCGCCGGGACTTCGCGGGCGGCCAGCTCGGCCTCGAGCGCGGCGACCTGACGGGAGTCGTGGGCGATCACCGCGCACTCGCCCCAGGGAACACCCTCGAGCACGTGACGCTCGCGCAGAAGGCGGGCGATCGCATCGGCTTCCTCCGCCGGCGACCGCAGCAGGAAGGTGCGGACCGAGCCGGTCGGGGCGACCCCCTCCGGCGCGCGCCGATGCGCCACGACGCCGGCGGAGCCGACGCGCGCGGCGACCGAACGCACGAGATCGACCTGCTCCGGCGTGCCACGGTGCACGGTGCGGAGCGCCGCGAGCTCCCCCAGCTCCCGCGTGAGGCGCGCGAAGTTCTCCGGAGTCGCGCCGCGGAACGCCCCCGATCCGACGTCCGGATCGCCGAACGCGACCACTCCGATCCCCAGGGTGCGACACGCCCGCAGAAGGTCGACGCCACCACTGGTGAGCTCCTGCGCGTCGTCGACGAGGATGCATTGCAGCGCGGCGAACCGACCGAGGACATCCCGCTCTCGCAGAGCATCTTCGAGGATGCCGACGGCCTCCCTCGCGAGGTCGGCGGCATCGCGGTGGGCGCCGCGCATCCGCCGACGGACGTGCCGATACTCACGGGTGAAGGAGGCCAGGGACTCCCACACCTCCACCCCGTGCTGCGCGCCCAACGCCGAGAGGTCATCCGGACGGACGCCGAGGTTCGTGCACTCCGCGAGGAACGCGCGCAGATCGCCGCGGAAGCCTCGGGTGGCGCGGATCGAGGGGCCGAGCCACTCGGGCCAGCGTGAGAGCCCGTCGCTCTCGTCGGCCGCGTCGCCGTCGAGGAGGTCTTTCAGGATCTGGTCCTCATCGCCGCCGGTCAACAGCTGCGGAGGCTCGTTCCCCCGTCGCACCTCGGCCCCGCGCACGAGCTGGAAGGCGAAAGAGGCGAGCGAGCGCGCGAGCGCGCCCGAGGTCGCCCGTCCCACCGCGAGGGCGAGGGGGTCGCGCAGCGCCGTCGCTCCCGGCCGAGTCGGGGTCAGAACGAGGATGTCGTCGGGATCCACGCCGGATTCGACGAGTCGGCGCACACGTGCGACGAGCGTCGACGTCTTCCCCGAGCCGGGTGCGCCGACGACCACCCCGCTGCGCTCCGGCGCCCAAGCGACGATCTCTCCCTGCTGGTCGTCGCCCGCGCCACGGACGTCCGAGACCTCATCGAGGACGGGCTGCGGGGCGTCGCGATCGAGCATGCCTTCCACGCTAGCCGGGGCCGCCGACACCGGCCGCGTCGCCCGACCGCGTGCACCCCGAGGCGCCCCGCCCCCGCCGCGGCGTTCGCCATCCGCGAAGCGGCCCGTCGCACGCGACGTCGTGTCGGAGGGCTGCCCTAGAGTCGAAGAGCGCACCGGGCCGACCGCGACCCGGGCGGAAAGGACGCATCGTGGAGATCCGCATCGGCATCACCAACACCGGCCGCGAACTGAGCTTCGAGACCAACGAGAGCTCCGATGTCGTGAAGTCGTCGGTCGTCACGGCCCTCGACAGCTCCGCGAGCCACGTCACCTTCACCGACGTCAAGGGCAACTCCTACATCGTGCCCACCGCGAACCTGGCGTTCGTCGAGCTCGGCACCGAAGAGTCCCGCCGCGTGGGCTTCGTCGCCTGATCCTCACCCGCGCATGGAGATCCTGCTCGGCCTGATCATCGGAGCCGTCATCGGGCTCGGTGTCCACTTCGCGCTGCCGCACCGTGACGTTCGGGGCGCGACGCTCGCCCCGTTCGCCGGTGCGGCGGCATCAGCCGTCACGTGGACCGTCCTGACCTGGGCCGGGCTCACGGCCGCGTCACCCCTGCTGTGGCTCGCCGCGATCGCCGCGCCCGCCCTCACGACGCTGGCGCTCGTCCCGCTGCTCTCGCGCACGCGGCGCCGCCGCGACGCCGCCGACCGCGCCCGCCTCGGCATCTGACACGCGCCCGACCCGTCACGCACGAGGGGTCGCACGCCTCAGCGCGTCAGGCCGCCAACCCCATGGCATCCATGCGACGCGCGTGCGCGCCCATGAGCTCTGTGAAGACCGGCTCGACTTTGGCCTCTTCGGCGCGATCGAGTCTCGGATGCCGCAGCGCCGCCCGCGCGACCAACAGCGTGTCCCCCACCAGGCGTCGCCCCCACAGTGCGAGCAGCCAGCGCCATTCCTCGTCGCTCGCGATGGTCGCCCCGAGGATGTCGACGATGGCCTGACGATCGTCGTCGGCCTGGAGGATGCGCGCGACGCGGCGCCCGGTGTCGCCGTAGCTCGAGGACAGGGCGAGGTAGAAGTCGTCGAGCATGCCCGCGGTGATGTGGACCGAGAGCATGGTCTCCTGCGGGCGCACGCCGTGGGTGTTGCGCCGGAACGCGTCGAGCGACTCCCGGAACGGCAACATGAGTTGCGTCGGGTCGGCGCCCCGCTCGCGGATGAGCCCCACCAGCTCCTGATGCTTGATGAGGGCCGCTCCCGCCGCTCGCGAGAGCGACTCCTTCTCCGCGAGTTCCGGCGTGAGGGCGATGAGTTCGCTGAGGGTCTCGAAGAAGCCGAGCTGCAGATACGCGGCCTGCCCGAGGAAGGTCTCGATGTCGGGAGCGAGCTCCGCGAAATCCACGCGCAGGGCCTCGCCGAGGTCTCCGCGCGAACGCAGCTGCAGCGTCCGACCGACCGGGCGCTGACGACGACGGAACCACTCGAACACGCCTACAGCCTAGGCGTCGGGGGCGCGCGAAACACTGTTGGGTAGAGTGGACACGCCCCGGCGATGGATCGGGGCCCCGCGCCTGTGGACGAGTGGAGGGCGTGGATCCGACTCCCCAGGCGGTTTCTCACCGCCGGAACAGGCACGCTCATGACGACATTCGCCGAACTCGGCGTCGATCAGGACATCGTCGATGCCCTGGCATCCAAGGGCATCGTCGATGCCTTCCCGATCCAGGAGCAGACGATCCCGCTCGGCCTTCCGGGACAGGACATCATCGGCCAGGCCAAGACGGGTACCGGAAAGACCTTCGGCTTCGGCATCCCCGTGGTCCAGCGCCTCGGCCCGAACCCCGAGCCCGGCGTCAAGGCGCTCATCGTCGTTCCCACGCGCGAGCTCGCCGTCCAGGTCTACGAAGACATGGACATGCTGACCTCGAACCGCCCGACCAGCGTCGTCGCCATCTACGGCGGCAAGGCGTACGAGGGCCAGATCGACCAGCTCAAAGCCGGCGCGCAGATCGTCGTCGGCACCCCCGGCCGCCTCATCGACCTGGCCAACCAGCGCCTGCTCGACCTGTCGAACGCGACCGAGGTCGTCTTGGACGAGGCCGACAAGATGCTCGACCTCGGCTTCCTCGCCGACATCGAGAAGATCTTCTCGAAGGTCCCGCCGGTACGGCACACGCAGCTGTTCTCGGCCACCATGCCCGGCCCCATCGTCGCGCTCGCGCGACGGTTCATGTCGAACCCGATCCACATGCGCGCCAACGACCCCGACGAGGGCCTCACGCAGGCGAACATCAAGCACCTCGTCTACCGCGCGCACTCGCTCGACAAGGACGAGGTCATCGCCCGCATCCTGCAGTCCGAAGGACGCGAGAAGGCCGTCATCTTCACCCGCACCAAGCGCGCCGCCCAGAAGCTCGTCGACGAGCTCGGCGACCGCGGCTTCAACGCCGCCGCCGTCCACGGCGACATGAGCCAGGAAGCGCGCGAGCGCTCGATGGCCGCGTTCAAGGCCGGCAAGAAGGACGTCCTGATCGCCACCGACGTCGCCGCCCGCGGTATCGACGTGAACGACGTCACCCACGTGATCAACCACACGATCCCCGACGACGAGAAGACGTACCTGCACCGCGCGGGTCGCACCGGCCGCGCCGGTAAGACCGGCATCGCGGTCACGTTCGTCGACTGGGACGACCTGCACAAGTGGGCCCTCATCAACCGTGCCCTCGAGTTCGGTCAGCCCGAGCCCACCGAGACCTACTCGTCGAGCCCGCACCTCTACACCGACCTGAACATCCCCGAGGGCACGAAGGGTCGCCTCGTGACGGCCCCGAAGGCCGTCGCGCCCAAGCCCGAGAAGAACGAGACCCCGGATGCCGAGGGCGAGCGCACTCCGCGCCGTCGCCGCCGTCGCGGGGGTGCGTCCGGAGCGGCGTCCGAGGGCGGTTCGACCGGTGAGGGCGCTTCGCGCGCCGAGGACGGTGCCGGCACGCACGATGGCGCCGGCAAGGAGCACCATGACGGAAACGCGGCCCCGCGCCGCCGCCGCCGTCGCCGCAGCGGAGGCAGCTCGGGCGCCCCGTCAGCCCCCGTCGCCTGACGCGGAGACCTCATCGGCGTCGGTCCCTTCCCTGGGGACCGGCGCCGTTCTCGTTCGGTGAGGCGGGCATCCGGCGCCAGGCATCCCCGGACGCTTACGGGAAGACCGGGGCCGTTCCGCGGCCGAGGGCGAAGATGCGCGCGACCATGTCGTCGGCCGTGGTGTTCTCGCCCGGGACGTTGGGCTTGCCGAGCCCGTGGTAGTCGCTCGAGCCGGTGACGATCAGGTCGCGCTCGGCGACGAGGTCCGCGAGTAGCGCGGTCGGTTCGGGAAGGTTCTCCCGATGCCCGAGTTCGAATCCCGCGAGGCCCGCGTCGAGCATGGCCGCGGTGACGCTGTCGGGGAGCAGCGCGCGCCCCGCCGGATGCGCGACGATCGGCACGCCGCCGGCACCGACGACGAGTTCGACGGCTGTCACCGGATCCGGCGCGTACAACGCGACGTAGTAGTCGTTCGACGGGTGCAGAATGCTTGCGAACGCCTCGGTCCGGTCGGCGACGATGCCCCGCGCAACGAGCGCATCGGCGATGTGCGGACGTCCGACCGTTGCGCCGTCCGAGGTCTGCGCGACGATGTCGTCCCACGCGATGTCGTAGTCGCGCGAGATGCGCTCGGCCATGATCTGCGCACGGTCCAGGCGTGACGAGCGGATGCGATCCGTCATGGCGCGAAGGCCCGCATCGTCCGGGTCGATGAGGTAGGCGAGGACGTGCACGCTTCTCCACCGATGCCGGGCCGACAGCTCCATCCCCGGGACGAAGGTCATGCCGAGCGACGTCGCGGTGTCGGCCGCTTCCGCCCATCCCGAGGTCGTGTCGTGATCGGTGAGCGCGGCGGTGCGCAGACCGTGACGATGAGCGGCAGCCATGACCAGCGCGGGCGCCTCCGTCCCGTCGGAGTGCGTGGAGTGGAGGTGCAGGTCGCTGGGCCCCTCGAATCGACGATCGTGCTCCACCCATCGAGCCTAGCGCGGGTCGGGATCGCCGGGCGGGCGGCGGTGCACCGGAAGCGTCCACCGAAGCCGTGGCATCCGTGGATCTCTCAGGCGGCTCGCCTAGGGTCGAGCGCGTGCGTCGATTGTTCGGAGTCATCGTCGCGCTCGCGTTCGCTGCGGGCGCCGCGGTCCTCACGTGGCCCGGCGTTTTCGGCCTCGAGCGCACGTTCCCGCTGGTCCAGGTCATCTCGTTCCGCGCCGCCCTCGGTGCCGTCTTCGCCGCAGCGACCGTGCTCGCTCTGCTCTTCGCGCTGATCCGCCCCCTCCGTGCTCTGGCGCTCACCCTGGCCCTCGTCTTCGGTATCGCCGCGGGCGTCAACGGCTTCACGATCGTGCAGCGCGGCACGGGGGACGAGAGTCTGCCCGACAAGACAGCGACGAGCCTGCGCGTGATGACGTGGAACACCGCGGGCGCGGCGACCTCGGCCGAGTCCATCGCGCAGTTCGCGGTCGACATGCAGGCCGACGTCGTGACGTTGCCCGAGACGACGATCGACACAGGCACGCGCGTCGCCGAGCTCATGCGCGACATGGGCAGGCCGATGTGGGCCCACCATGCCGAGTACGGCGTCACCGGGTGGGGAGCCACCTCGACCACCGTCCTCATCCGGCCCGAGCTGGGTGACTACTCGGTGATCGACTCCTCCCTCGACGGGTCCAGCAACACCTCGACCGTGCCGAGCGCCGTCGCGATGCCCGTCTCCGGCGACGGACCGATCATCGTCGCGGCGCACGCCGTCGCCCCGCGCGAGGACTACATGGCCCAGTGGCGGTCCGACCTGGAGTGGCTCGCGGACCAGTGCGCGAGCGACAACGTGATCCTCGCGGGCGACTTCAACGCGACGCTCGACCATATGACCGGACTCGGGGTCGACGGCGGCACGCTGGGCCGCTGCCGCGACACCACTTCCGAGAGCGGCAACGGCGGCGTGGGCACCTGGCCCACGAACGTGCCCGCGATGCTGGGCGCCCCGATCGACCACGTCATGGCGACGCCGGACTGGACCGTCTCCGGTTCGATCGTCATGCGCACGCTCGACGGCTCCGGCAGCGACCATCGTCCCGTCGTCGTCCAGCTCGAACGCACGGGCGGCTGACGACGGATCCCGGATGCCGCGCCCCGGCGTCCGCGACACGCTCGACCCGCCCGCGCGCCCCGGCGCGAGCGGTGCGAAACTGGACGCATGGATTCCCCCGCCACCGGCGAGACGATCGCCCCCTCCGAGCAGGCAGCCACCCCCGTCACCGCGGAGCCGCAGGCGAACGACGCGCCCGCGAACGCGACGACGAACCGCAAGGCGCCGTTCCCCCGAGGCTTCCTCGACACGATCTCGACCGGCTGGGCCGAACGCGAGGAGTCTCTGCCGGCCCCCCGCGAGCAGGCCGCGTGGGCCGCGCGACGACGGCAGAGGGTGTCGGCGGCTTTCCCCGGCCAGCGTCTCGTCATCCCCGCCGGCGGTCTCAAGCAGCGCAGCAACGACACCGACTACCCGTTCCGGGCGCACTCGGCGTTCGCGCACCTGACCGGGTGGGCGTCCGACGCCGAGCCCGACTCCATCCTCGTGTTCGAGCCGAGCGACGACGGACACGATGTCGTGCTGTACTTCCGGGAGCGCGCCGACCGGACCACGCCCGAGTTCTACGCCGATGCGTCCGTCGGGGAGTTCTGGATCGGGCCCCGTCCGGCGCTCGACGGAGTCGCTGCCGACCTCGGCGTCGCGACGGCGCACGTCGACGACTTCGTCGCGTCCGACTCCGACCGCACCGTCGGCGAGGATGACGAATTCACCCGGTTCGTCTCGGAGCTGCGTCTCGTGAAGGACGAGTTCGAGCTCGCCGAGATGGCACTCGCGGTCGAGGTCACGGCGCGCGGCTTCGACGACATCGTCGCCGAGCTGCCGCGCATCGTCGAGCACCCCCGCGGCGAGCGGGTCGTGGAGGGCGTCTTCCACCAGCGCGCCCGCGCCGACGGCAACGCGGTCGGGTACGACACGATCGCGGCATCCGGACCCCACGCCTGCTACCTGCACTGGACGCGCAACGACGGCGCCGTGAAGCCGGGCGATCTCATCCTCATCGACGCCGGCGTCGAGATCGACAGTCTCTACACCGCCGACATCACCCGCACGCTCCCCGTCTCCGGACGCTTCACCGACGTGCAGCGCCGTGTATACGAAGCCGTCCGCGAGGCCGCCGATGCGGCCTTCGAGGCCGCCCGACCGGGCGTGCCGTTCCGTCGCGTGCACGAAGCCGCCATGGAGGTCATCGCCGCGCGCGTGGCCGAGTGGGGCCTTCTCCCGGTCAGCGCTGAAGAGGCTCTGGATGCCGACACCGGCGGCCAGCACCGGCGCTACATGGTGCACGGCACGAGTCACCACCTCGGCATCGACGTGCACGACTGCGCCCAGGCGCGCCGTGACATGTACTACGACGGTCTGCTCGAGCCGGGGATGGTCTTCACGATCGAGCCGGGGCTCTACTTCCAGATCGACGATCTCACCGTCCCCGAAGAGTACCGGGGCATTGGCGTGCGCATCGAAGACGACATCGTCATGACCTCGGACGGACCGGTCAACCTGTCGGCCGACATCCCCCGCACCGCGGACGAGATCGAGAACTGGATCGCTCGGCTGTCGCGGTGAGCTTCACTCCCCCGCCCTCGTTCACGACGCGTCCGACCCTGCGGGGAACGTTCGGCATGTCGGCGTCCACTCACTGGACCGCCACCGCGACCGCCCAGTCCGTCCTCGAACGCGGAGGCACGGCGTTCGACGCCGCGGTCGCCGCGGCGTTCGTGCTGCACGTCGTGGAGCCCCACCTGAACGGCCCCGGGGGCGACCTGATCGCGCTGGTCCGTCCGGCCGGGGTCGCGGAGCCGGTCGTGCTCATGGGGCAGGGGCCGGCGCCCGCCGAAGCCACGATCGCGCACGTCACCGGCCTCGGGCTCGACCTCGTTCCCGGCGCGGGCGGGCTCGCCGCCACGGTCCCCGGAGCGGTCGACGCCTGGCTGCTCCTGCTGCGCGATCACGGAACCTGGGAGCTCTCCGACGTGCTCGCGTACGCGATCGGCTACGCGCGAGACGGTCACCCCCTCGTCGCCGGCGCGGCCGCGACGATCGGCCGCGTCGTCGACCTCTTCCGCGATCACTGGTCCTCCTCCGCGGCCCGATGGATGCCGAGCGGCCGGGCTCCCGCCCCGGACACCGTCGTGCGCAACCCGGCGTATGCAGACGTGCTCGACGCGCTCGTGACCGCGGGCGGGTCCGCTGACTCGCGGGAGGCCCGCATCGATGCCGCTCGAACCCGGTGGGCGGAGGACGTCCTCCCCGTGGCGGCCGCGTTCGTGGAGAAGCCGCACCGGCACTCGGACGGAGGCGACCACCGCGGAGTCCTGAGCGCCGAGGACGTGCGCACGTGGCGCGCGAACGTCGAACCCGCGATCTCGGCCTCGTTCCGCGGGTGGGACGTGTACAAGCCCGGGGTGTGGACGCAGGGTCCCGCCCTGCTGCAGACGCTGCGCATGCTCGAACCGTTCGTGGACGACGACCTCGACATCAGCCGCGGTCGCGGCGCGCACACCGTGCTCGAGGCGCAGAAACTCGCGTACGCGGATCGCGACGCCTGGTTCGGCGACGGAGACGGGGCGGTGTCGCCGTCGGCACTGCTCGCCGACGACTACATCGCGGAGCGTCGCGCTCTCATCGGCGAAGACGCCTCGAGGGAGTTCCGCCCCGGGAAGCCCGAGGGACGGCATCCGGTGATCCCGCCCCTCCGCACCGAGGCGGGTGTCGCCGCTGGGGCAACGGGTGAACCCACGGTTGATCGTTCGGGACAGACGCGCGGCGACACGTGCCACATCGACGTCATCGACCGCTGGGGAAACGTCATCTCGGCGACCCCGTCCGGCGGGTGGTTGCAGTCGTCGCCGACGATCCCTGAGCTGGGCTTCTGTCTCGGCACCCGCCTGCAGATGACGTGGCTGGTCCCGGGCCATCCCGCCTCTCTCACGCCGGGTCGACGACCCCGCACCACGCTCACGCCCACCCTCGTCTCCCGCGGCCACGAGGTGACTGCTCTGGGATCCCCCGGCGGCGACCAGCAGGACCAATGGCAGCTGCCGGTGATCCTGCGGACGCTCGTCGGCGGGTACACGGCGCAGCAGGCGATCGACTCCCCGACGCTGCACACCACCGCGATCGCCGACTCGTTCTGGCCGCGCACCTGGACCCCGGCCGGGGCGATGGCCGAGGGGCGGATCGGCGAAGAGGTCATCGCGGACCTCGAACGGCGAGGTCACCGTGTGGTGGTCGCCGGAGACTGGGCGCTCGGTCGCGTGAGCGCCGTCGGCCGTGACGCAGACGGGTTGCTGTGGGCAGCGGCGAACCCCCGAGGGATGCAGGGGTACGCGGCCGGGAGGTGAGGCGGCGCCGGGACGGGTGAAGGCGCAGGTCTCTGTCCACAGGGTGAAAATCGCGAGGCGCGAAACTCCCTAGCATCCCGGCATGTCCTACTCGCTGCAGCCCGACCAGGTCATCGGCATTGCCGACCGCTTGCGGCGTGCCCTCGACGAGACCCTCGACTGTTCCGACGCCCTGCGCGGCGCCGTCGAGGCGCTGAGCACGGCACTGGCGCGCGCGACGCCGGCGCGCACGGCGTTCGACGACGTCGCAGGCGCCCGTGTGTCCCTGTCGCACGGCATGGTGTCGCACGGGCGCGTCGCCGTGGCGGCGCTGCGCGCCATCGTGATGTCCTACGTCACGGCTGACGACGAGATGGCGCAGACCGCCGCGGCGCTCGAGGCGCGCACGCGCGCGCCGCTCTTCGATCCATCGCGGTTCGGGGCGCGCCTGTCATGAACATCGACATCGCCGACATCCCCGTCGCCCCCGCCGACCCCGAGGAGCTTCGTCGCTGCGCCCACGCTCTGCGCCAGGCGGGCGCACCGCTCCGACTGAGCGCGGAGAACATCTTGTTCTCGTGGGGCATGCTTCCCGAGGTCTATCGCGCGCCGGAGTCGGTCGACCTCCAGGACTCCATGACCCTCATCGGTCCCGCCGCGGTCGAGATCATCACCGGGATCGGGCTCGCGTGCACCGCGGTAGAGGCGCTGGCAGACGAACTGGACGCCATCGACCGCGAGCGCTCCGCTCTCGTCACCCGCATCGAGAAGCGATTCCTCCCCGGGTTAGCGGAGCGCCCCATCCCCGATGATCCCTTCGCCCAGCGACTCGCCGCCGACGCCCGTGCCGATGCGGAGGCCGAGTTCCGACGCGACTGCGCGGCGCTCGCCGACCGGTGGGACGCGGCCGTCGACGCGTGCGCGGCTCGCCTCCGGGCGATCCCCGAGATCCCCTGGGCGCTGTCGGCCAGGCTGCGCGTCGACGAGCAGACGCTGACCGCCGAGTCGACCTCGATCACGGATGCCGCCGCCCTCCCCCTCCTCACACGGCTTGCGGACCGAGGCGGAGCAGACGCGGCCCGGCTTCTCGCCGCGCATCCTGAGTGGGTCGCCGTCATCCGCCGCGCGCACCCCGCGGCGATCGCGCAATGGTGGAACTCCCTGCCACCGGCGACCACGGTCGCCCTCATCGCAGCGATGCCGGCCGTGATCGGGAACCTCGACGGCGTGGCGATCGAGACGCGCGTCGCCGTGAACCGCGTGCGCGCCGCGGCGCGCGTCGAGGAGCTCGGTCGGCAGCGGCTCGAGGCGCAGCTCGACGCGGATCCCCTGACCACCAGATTCCGGTCGCCCTCCGCACAGGCCGACGGCCGTCTGCGCGCGATCGACGACGAGATCGCGTACTTCCAGGCCGTACAGGAGGGTCGGAAGCACCTCTACGCCTGGGATCCTGATCACGGCTCACTCATCGAGATGTCGGGCGACCCGTCCCGTGCCACGTCCGCCCTCTTCGTGGTCCCGGGGACCAACACAGAGGCCGCGTCGTTCTTCGGAGAGAAGCCGGTCACGAGGTTCGCGGACTGGCAGGTCAACAACGCCCGCCCGAGTGGGGAGGTACTCGCGTTCACCGTCATGACAGGTCCGATGCCGCAACTCGACCTCACTCGCCCCGCTGAGGGCCCGCAGTTCAACGGACTCGCAAGAGCGCGAGGTGGCGAGCTTGCAAACGTCCTCCTCGGTCTCAATGCCACGGCGCCGACGCTGTGGACCATGAGTTACGAGCACTCATACGCGAGCGCAGTCGGCAGCGAGGCAGAAACCCATGGTGCGACATTTAATGCGCGATTCCTCGCCGGAGGTGTGGGGGCGATCGGCCCGTACACACCCCAGGAAGCCACGGCGTATTACGCCGCGCAGGCTCCGGATGACGTCAATCGCTTCTACGCGGGACTGCGAGTTGGGGACATCGGGTTCGGCGTTCCCCCTGAGTCGATTCGCGGTATCAAAGTCGTCGACTCGGGCATCAGCGGCGTTCACCCGATGAAAGTTCTTTACAACCCCTTCGCGCCGCTGTCCCTCGCGGAGGCTGGTGTAGACCACCACAACGCGTTAATGAGCGACGACGAGCGCGTCAACGGCAACGTTCTCAAAGCGGTGCAACAACTCCTTAAGGATGGCAATCAGAAATGAAGCCCTTGTCCGCAATAGTGCTCACCGGTCTTCTCACGGTCGGAATTGGAGGCTGTGCGATTGGCCAGCCTTCATACGATGAGGTGCGCGATGAAGCGAACCAGACCCTCCAACAACTCGCTGACCTCGTCCCCGAGCGAAACGACATCGATCGTGGCCCCGAGCAAGAGCCGTACATCTGCGACGATCCGCTTCTGATGTCCTCGGGCTCTGGCGCCTTCTACACGGGCCACTGGCTCATCTACGTGGGTCGCGACTTCGACATCGATGGCTTCATCCTCGATCTTCCCGCCCGCCTCGACGAGCGCTGGGAGCAACGCGAGCTGGGCACCGACGTGTCGTTCGCGCATGTCGATCTCGTCGAGAACCAGTTGCAGGTCGCCGTGAGCGTTCAGGAAGCAACGGTCAACGAACGCCCCGCGATCGAGATGATCGCGATCTCCCGGTGCGGGGTTCTCCCCGATGACGCGAAGCCTTAGGCACTCGCTCCTCGACGCGGAACCACAACCAATGAGAAGAGCATTTGCCACCCTCGGATTGATTATTGGCGCCCTGCAGCTCAACGGCTGCGCACACTTGTCTGCCACATACGGCGAAGTACGCGCTGAAACAGACGCCGTCCTGCAGCACGTGGCGGATCTCATTCCGGACCCTAAGACCGTGGAATCCAATGATGAGTTCGAGCCCTACCCGTGTGACGACCCGCTGACCCTGGGCGGGGGAAGGGGGCAGCTTCTACACCGGGCAGTGGCTGGTGTTCGTAGACGATGCCTTCGACATCCCCGCCTTCATCGAGAAAGTCCCGGAAGCGCTGGGCGAGGGCTGGCGCACCGCGGAACTGGGGGTGCCCATGCACCACCCTCTGGTGTACCTCGTGAGAGACACACCGAGAATGTCGCTGTCCGTCGAAGAATCCACATTCGATGGACGCAAAGCGGTGGAGCTTCTCGCCATCTCCCGCTGCGGCATCCTCCCCGAGACCCCCGCGCCGTAGCCGACTACAGCGCGCGCACGAACGCCGCGACAACCGGAGCCAGCCCGGCACCGATCTCGTCCGCCGGACGCCGCGCGCCTTTCACCTCGAACGAGTGGGTGGCCCCGGCGACCCAATGCACACGGGCATCCGGGCACGAGGCGACCGCCTCAACGAGTTGCTCGTGCGGGTCGACGAAGGGGTCGTTCTCCCCTTCGACGAAGAACTGGGGCGCGGACACGCGCGACAGATGCTCCGCCCGCAGCTTGTCGGGGCGCCCCGGCGGATGCAGGGGGTATCCCAGGTAGACGAGAGCGGCCGGAGTGATGAGTCCTTCCGCGGCCGCGACGGATGCCATCCGCCCGCCGTACGACTTCCCCGCGGCCACGAACGCCCCCGGCGCCGACGTCTCGGCGAACCATTCCTGCACAGCTGCCCACGTGCGCGTCGCCGCAGCGACGGGTCCTGGCATCCGGCGTCCTGCCTCGACGTAGGGGAAGACGAACCGCAACACGGCGAAGCCGTCGGCCACGAGGGCGGTGGCGAGGCCCTCGAGGAAGGGATGGGTCATGCCCGCTCCCGCTCCGTGCGCCAGAGCGATCGTGGCGGACGTATGAGCGGGCGCGTCCCACAGGCCCGAGACGCTCGAGACGCCGCTCGGCAGGTCGACGGGGATGCGGACGGGCTCGGCGGTCACCGCTCGTCGCGCGGAGCCTCGGGTGCCTCAGCACCGGACGGCTGGGCACTGGACGGCTCGGCTCCGGACGGCTCGGCGGCAGACTCGGGAGCAGCCTGGCCGTCGACGGAGGCGTCGCGCGGGGGCTGCGGCGTCGATGGGACGATGCGCTCCCCGTAGCGGGGCGGCTCGTCACCGGCCGATGGAGACGAAGGCGCCGCGGAGCGCGACGTCGATGACGGGGCCTGTGAGCCGGGGGCGATCCGCTCCCCGTACTGGGGCGGGGCGTCGTCGACGCTGACCGGCGGGCGCGCCACCACGGTGCGCGCGGTGCCGGTGGGCCCGAGCACCCCGCGCGCCTTGTGCAAGCTCGCCGCCGCGACGCACACGTCGTAGTGGTCGGCGCTCACCTGCATCACCGACGCGAAGTCGCGACGACGCCGGATGAGCGAATAGGTGCCGAGGCTGAGCAGCATGCCGAGGGCCATGCCCACCAGAAGGACGCCGAGGAAGGTCGCGATCTGCACGGTCGGCTGGCCGAGCACGAAGATGAACGCGAAGAGCAGGCCGATCATCAGCCCGTTCAGCGCACCGGATCGCGCCGCCGTGGCGTAGCCGAGCCGGCCCGTGATCCGTTCGATCGAGCGCAGCCCCGTCCCGACGATGGCGATGTCCCGTGCGGGAACTTCGCCCGCGATCAGGGAGGACACGGCCTTCTGCGCCTGCTCGTACGTGGGAAACGACGCGACCTTCTCGCCGACCTCGTCGCGTCCTGCCCCGGGTCGCCCCGCCAACATACTCATTTCACCATCCTGTCACGCGCGCCTGACCGTTCCACCGGTCTTGCATAGGAGGCGCGGACTACGCTGGACCGGTGAGCACGCAAAGGGTTTTCGTCGCCCGCTTGGCGGGCTGCACGGTGTTCGACCCGGCGGGAGACCGTCTGGGCAAGGTGCGCGACGTCGTGGTGATCTACCGCGCATCCGCTGCACCGCGCGTCGTGGGGCTCGTCGTCGAGATTCCCGGACGACGACATGTGTTCGTGTCCATCGGACGCGTCACCTCGATACAGGCCGGTCAGGTCATCACGACCGGCCTCATCAATGTGCGCCGCTTCCAGCAGCGCGGGGGCGAAGTCCGCGTCATGGCAGAGATGCTCGGCCGTCGCGTGAGCCTCGTCGACGGTTCCGGCTCCGCCGTCATCGAAGACGTCGCGATCGAGCGCAACCGCCTCGGCGAGTGGGATGTCGGGCAGCTGTTCCTCCGCCGTCCCCGCACGAGCGCCTCGCCGTTCGCCAAGGGCCCGACGACGTTCGCGGCGTGGACCGAGGTACGCGAGAACCAGACACCGGGCGAGGCGCAGTCCGCCGAGCAGCTCGTCGCGACGTACTCCGAGCTCAAGCCCGCCGACCTCGCCAACACGCTGCTCGACCTTCCCGAGGAGCGCCTCATCGAGGTCGCCGAAGAGCTCAGCGACGATCGCCTCGCCGACGCCCTCGAAGAGATGCCCGAGGACGAGCAGGTCCACATCCTCGAGCAGCTGGGCGACGAGCGCGCCGCCGACATCCTGGATGCCATGGAGCCCGACGACGCGGCCGACCTCCTCGGTCAGCTGCCGGAGTCGCGCTCGGAGCAGCTCCTCGACCTGATGGAGCCCGAGGAGGCCGACGACGTGCGCGCCCTCCTGCAGTACGGGCCCGACACGGCCGGTGGTCTGATGACGCCGGAGCCGATCGTGCTGTCGGCCGATGCCACCGTGGCGGAGGCCCTGGCCCTCATCCGCCGGCACGAGTTGCATCCCGCACTCGCGGCATCCGTGTTCATCACCCTGCCTCCGTACGAGACCCCTACCGGCCGGCTGTTGGGGACCGTGCACTTCCAGCGGATGCTCCGCTACCCGCCGCACGAGCGGCTGGGCGCGATCATCGACGACACGCTCGAGCCGGTGCCCGCCGATGCCACGGCCGCCGAGGTCGCACGCCTGCTCGCCAGCTACAACCTCGTGTCGCTCCCCGTCATCGACCAGGCGCACCGCCTCGTCGGCTGCGTCAGCGTCGACGACGTGCTCGATTACCTGCTGCCGGACGACTGGCGCACACACGACAGTGATGATCCGACGCCGAAGGTCACTCGACGACCGACCGCGACCCAGAGCATCCCCGTCCAGACCCCACCGACCCCGAGGAGGCGCTGATGGCTCGGAACAACCGCCAGCCCGCTCTCGATGCGCCCCGCGGCCGCGGCCGCGTTCTCGCCCCGCGGGCCCCGCAGCCCTCACGCGACCGCTTCGGTCGTTTCACCGAGTGGGTCGCGCGAGCGATGGGCACGCCGACCTTCCTGCTCTCGCTGACTCTTTTCTGCGTGGTCTGGATGGGGTGGAACTCTCTGGCGCCCGACGAGCTGCGCTTCGATTCGGCGGCGATCGGTTTCACGGCGCTGACCCTCGTGCTCTCGCTGCAGGCGTCGTACGCGGCTCCCCTCATCCTGCTCGCGCAGAACCGTCAGGACGACCGCGACCGCGTGCAGATCGAGCAGGACCGACAGCGCGCGGAACGCAACCTCGCCGACACCGAGTACCTTGCCCGCGAGATCGTCGCCCTGCGCATGGCTGTTCGTGATCTGACCGAGGAGGTCATCACGAAGGACACCCTGCGCGCCGAGCTGCGCGCCGCGCTGCAACGCCTCGACGAGCACGACGAGCCGTCTCGGCCCGCGCCGTGAGCGCCGATCTCGCCGAGCGGGTGCGTACGGCCGTCGCGGCGGTCACCGATCCTGAACTGCGCCGTCCTCTCGGCGAGCTCGACATGGTGCGGGAGATCGACGTCGACGGAGCGACCGCGGCCGTGGGCATCGCGCTCACCATCGTGGGATGCCCCGCCGCCGATCGGATCGAACGGGATGTCCGGGATGCCGCAGCCTCGGTCCCCGGGATCGACGCGGTCGACGTGCGGGTCGGCGTGATGTCACCCGACGAGCGGAAGGCGCTCACGGAGAAGCTCCGCGGCGGGCGCGCCCGGCGCGAGATGCCCTTCGGACCGGACTCGCTCACCCGCGTGATCGCCGTGACGAGCGGCAAGGGCGGCGTCGGGAAATCGACGTTGACCGCGAACCTCGCAGTGGCTCTCGCAGCGCGCGGCCTGCGTGTCGGCCTGATCGACGCCGACGTCCACGGCTTCTCGATCCCGGGTCTTCTCGGACTCATCGACCCCGACGGTCTTCCTCCGGCCCCCACGCGGATCGACGAGTTGATCCTGCCCCCGGTCGCCTACGGCGTGAAGGTGATCTCGATCGGCATGTTCCTGCGCCGCCCGGGAGAGGATGCCGCGGGCGCGGTCGCATGGCGAGGCCCGATGCTGCACCGCACGGTGCAGCAGTTCCTCACCGACGTGTTCTTCGGCGACCTCGACGTGCTGCTGCTCGACATGCCGCCGGGCACGGGCGACGTGGCGATCTCGGTCGGCCAGCTCCTCCCCCACGCCGACGTGCTGGTCGTGACGACGCCGCAGGCTGCCGCCGCCGACGTCGCGGTTCGTTCCGGCACGGTGGCCCGGCAGACGGGTCAGCGCGTGATCGGGGTCATCGAGAACATGTCCGCGATGAGCCTCCCGGACGGGACCTCGCTCGACCTCTTCGGCTCGGGGGGAGGCGAGGCGGTGGCCCGCGCCCTGTCCACCGACGACGCGAACGTGCCGCTGTTGGCATCCGTCCCCCTCAGCCCCGCCCTTCGCGGGGGCGGAGACGAGGGTCGGCCTGTCGTGCTCACCTCACCGGATGACCCGGCATCGCGCGCCATCGACGCGGCCGCGGCCGCTCTGGCCCGGAACCCGCGCGGCCTCTCCGGGCGGGCACTGCGCGTGACCCCCTCCGCCTGAGGCCTCGGAGGCGGACTCGACGGTGCGACTCAGGTCGATTCGTCGTCGAACGGCGGTACCGAGCCGGGAACGAACGGCGGCTTCTCCGGCGTGACGCGGGCGGCCACCGCGGCGGCACCGGCGGCGCGCATGGTCGCGGTCGGCGTGTCGTCCAGGAGCGCTTCCCGCACGATACGGCGGGGGTCGTACTGGCGCGGGTCGAGCTTGCGCCAGTCGACGTCGTCGAACTCCGGGCCCATCTCCTCCCGCATGCGGGATTTCGCGCCCTGCAGAGTCTCTTTGGCGCGGCGCGTGAACTTCGCGAGGGCCTCGGCGTACTTGGGCAGACGCTCCGGGCCGATGACGAGTGCGGCGACCACACCGATCAGCATGAGCTTCTCGATCGTGAGCCCGAAGAACATGAGTTCAGATTACCCGCCGCGCCTCGGCCTCCGGCACGACGGCGCCCTCTAGCCTGGGCACGGAGGTCCAGGTGAGCGGTTATGAAGCGAACGAACGGTTCGTGCAGGAGTCGACGGTGGAACCGGAGCACATCGCCCGGGCTCGCGCGCACGCGCTCGAGCTGGGCGCGGCCCCGATCAGCCCCGCGGTCGGCGCGCAGACCGCGCTTCTGGCCGCTGCGACGCGTGCGCTGAACGTCGTCGAGGTCGGCACCGGCGGCGGCGTGTCCGGGCTGTGGCTGCTGCACGGTTCTCCGCGCGCCACGCTCACCACGATCGACAGCGAGCCGGAGCACCTCGGTGCGGCGCGCGCCGCGTTCGCCGACGCCCGGATTCCTGCGGCTCGCGCCCGGTTCATCACGGGTCGCGCCTCCGAGGTCCTCCCCCGTATGAACGAGGCGTCATACGACATCGTCTTCATCGACGCCGATCCGGACGGCGTCATCGAATACGTCGAGCACGGGCTGCGCCTGGTCCGCGCGGGCGGAACCGTTCTCATCCCGCGTGTGCTCGCGGGCGGAGCGGTCGCCGACCCCGTGCGGCGCGATGCCGTCACGACGGCCTACCGCTCACTGATCCAGGAGGTCCAGGCTTCTCCGGCGGTCTTCGGCGCTCTTTCGACGACGGGCGAAGGGCTCTTGCAGCTGACAACGGTGGCCCCGACGCCCTGACGGGCTCAGCCCTGCGGTTCACCCTTCGCGATCCCACACTCACCCTCACGAAAGAAGGCCGGCCCCCGAGGGGACCGGCCTTTTTTCGTGAGGGTGTGTCAAGACGGGTTGACGACACCGCCGAGCACGTCGTGCAGTTCCTTCGCCTCGGCGTCGTTCACCGAGACGACGAGTCGCCCGCCCCCCTCGAGTGGCACACGCACGATGATCAGCCGGCCCTCCTTCACGGCCTCCATCGGTCCGTCACCGGTTCGCGGCTTCATGGCTGCCATCGCGGCCCCCTTTTCGTCGTTGGTCTCCTGACAGTTTACCGGTAGCGCGCGTGGCGCGTCGTACCGCGCCACACGAGGCCGCACGGCATCCGTTCAGGGAATCTGCCAGTACGTGTTCCCGAGGGCGTACATGTTGTAGATCCACCACCACTGACCCAGCAGCGCGAGCGCGAGAACGCTGAGGCGCCACACCGTCGAGCGGGGAACCGCGAACGCGCCCCACAGGGGCGATACGGGCAGAAGCAGCCGGAAGATGCTCGACTGCGGGAAGAACACGAGAAGCAGGTAGACCAGGTAGCTCGCGGACCACAGGCGGATCTCGATGCCGAGCCGTCGAACCGGGCGAAGGAGAACGAGCGCGAGGGTGATCCCGACGACCAGGGCCACGAGCGCGACATACCCCGCCCCGGCGCCGAGCCCCCACTGCGTGAACCAGAACGCGGACGCCTGCACGAAGCCCTCGAGGGGAACGAAGTGACCGCTCGCGTCCGCGATCCAGTTACGGCGCCACGCGAGCTCGGTCGCGAGGTAGGCGCCCGCGTCGCCCGTCACGAGTCCCGCGATCACCTGCCACGCGAACCCGACGACGACGCTGACCACGCCGAGGGCGATGATGTGCATCACCTCACGGCGCGGGAGTGGCTCACTGCGGCGACGGAGGAATCGGTGGATGCCGTAGAGGCCGAGGAACAGAGCGAAAGCGAGAATGCCCGGGCGGGTGAACCCCATGACGGGGATCAGGGCGTAGAGCCAGGTCCACCGTCGCCGCTGGACGCACCGCAACGCGACGAAGAGGAGCAGCAGGAACAGGGACTCCGCGTACCCCACCTGGAACATCGCCGCCAAGGGACCCGCGGCGAAGAAGACGACCGCCCACGTGGACGCGGAATCGCCCAGACGATCGCGCAGCAGCGCGTGGAGCGCGAGGCTCGCTCCGTAACCGGCCAGGAGGGAGATGGCGACGCCGCCGGCGCCCCATGATCCCAGGAACGCCCCCAACCCCGCGGACAGGGAGGGGTAGACCGGGAGGAACGCCCACGCGTTCTCGACCACGGCGCCCGCCGCGTTCACGGGGAGGACGGACGGGTACCCCGACACCGCCGCGAGCCAGTACCACTGCGCGTCCCAGCCGAGGGCCAGCTGGCCGAGCGCAGGCGTCACACCGAACCGCGACGTCGGCCCGGACAGCCCCGCCGCCAGGAGGAAGAAAACTGTCGTGACGATGCGCGCCGCCACGTAGATGAGCGCGATGCGCGCTGCCACGGGCAGGCGCGCCCACCCCCGTAGGGTTCCGGATACCGCGGCCTCGGGGGTCACGAACCGCTCAGCCACGCACGCAGTCCGCGCTCCACGGCGTCGATCTGCGCCACGGGGACGCGCTCTTCGTCGTGGTGGGCGAGGTGCGGGTCGCCGGGTCCGTAGTTGACGGCCGGGATGCCGAGAGCCGAGAACCGCGCGACATCGGTCCACCCGTACTTCGGTTTCGGGGTCGCACCGACCGCCGCCACGAACTGCTGGGCCAGCGGCGCATCGAGACCCGGTCGCGCGCCCTCGGCGATGTCGACGATCTCGACGTCGAAGCCCGTGAAGACATCGCGCACGACGCGTTCGGCCCCCGCGGCGTCTCGGCTCGGGGCGAAGCGATAGTTGACCTCGACCTCGCAGGCATCCGGGATCACGTTGCCCGCGACCCCACCGACGATCTTCACCGCGTTCAGACCTTCGCGGTAGAGCAGCCCCTCGACCTCGATCTCGCGCGCGCGGTACTCCGCGAGACGCGCGAGGATCGGGGCCGCCTTGTGAATCGCGTTCTCGCCGATCCAGGATCGGGCGCTGTGCGCGCGGACCCCGTCGGTGCGCACGATCGCACGGAGGGTGCCGTTGCACCCGCCTTCGACCTCGCCGTTGCTCGGCTCACCCAGGATGGCGAAGTCCCCGACGAAGAGATCGGGCCTGTTCCGTGACAGCCGCCCGAGACCGTTCAGCGAGGAGTCGACCTCTTCGTGGTCGTACCACATCCAGGTGATGTCGACCGAGGGGGCGACGAGCTCGGCGGCGAGCTTGAGCTGCACGGCGACACCGGCCTTCATGTCGACCGTTCCTCGGCCCCACAGGAACGCCTCCCCCTCGATCTCGCGGTCCTCGACCGGCAGGTTGCGATTGATGGGGACCGTATCGATGTGCCCCGCGATCACGACCCGCCGCGCCCGGCCGAGGTTCGTCCGCGCCACGATCGTGTCGCCGTCGCGGATGAGCTCGAGATGGTCGACGTCGGCGAGGGCGTCGGCGATGGCATCCGCGAGTGTCGTCTCGTCGCCGGAGACGCTCGGGATGTCGCAGAGGGCGCGCGTGAGATCGAGCGAAGAGGACGAGAGATCGAGCGGCGACATGCCCACGATCCTATCGAGAGCGCGCCCGCCGGTAGCCTGGAGCGGTGAGTAACGAACGACGAATCAGCGGTGCCGGGCTCTCGACGATCGCCGAGGGGGGCACGGTGCTCGACGCGTGGTTCCCCCGCCCCGTTTCCGGTCACGACGCCGAGATCTCCCCCGACCTCGAGGCTCAGGCCGGTCCCGACGAGCGGCGCAATGTGCGCGTCGAGGCGGTGTCGCTGAGGATCGACGTCGACGCCGCCCCCGCCTCCACCGCGGACGCCTACCTCCGCCTGCACGCCCTCTCGCACCTGCTCGTGCGGCCCAACGAGATCAACCTCGACGGCATCTTCGGGCACCTCCCCAACGTCGCCTGGACCAACGCCGGTCCGATGCACCCCGACGACGCGGCGCGGCTGCTGCCGCAGCTGAAGCGGCACGGCATCCAGCTCCAGGGTCTCGACAAGTTCCCGCGACTCACCGACTACGTTCTGCCCGCGGGCGTGCGCATCGCCGACGCGTCGCGTGTGCGCCTGGGCGCGCACCTCTCCCCCGGCACGACCGTCATGCACGAGGGCTTCGTGAACTTCAACGCCGGCACGCTCGGCTCCTCGATGATCGAGGGCCGGGTCTCTCAGGGCGTCGTGATCGGCGACGGCACCGACATCGGCGGCGGCGCCTCGATCATGGGGACGCTCTCGGGCGGTGGGACGCACCGCGTCTCGATCGGCGCGCGCACGCTCCTCGGCGCGAACGCCGGCATCGGCATCTCGCTCGGCGACGACTGCGTCGTCGAGGCAGGGCTCTACGTCACGGCCGGGACCAAGGTCAAGGTCGGCGACGAGACCGTCAAGGCCGTCGAGCTGTCCGGCCGCAACGGCATCCTGTTCCGTCGGAACTCGCTCACCGGCGCCGTCGAGGCCTCGGCGCGGGCCGGGGTGGGCGTCACGCTGAACGAGGCTCTGCACGCCTGAGCGACGGCCGCGCGCCCCGACCGGCGCGGCGTCTCTCCTCGGCAGCAGTTTCAGTCGCGGATGCGCACCGACAGACAGGTCACGCAGCCCTCGAGCTTCTCGAACTCGCTGACGTCGACGGTCACGACCTCGAGAGCGCGGGCGCGGTGCGCGGCGGCCGTCTCGGGAGCGTCGGCCGACATGAGGACGGTGCGCTCATCGAGGACGACCACGGCGGTGCCGTGCTCTTCCGGGACACCCGCGAACACGGGGAACAGGGCGGGGTCGTCCACGAGCGGCTCGAAGCCGATCACCGTGCCGTCGGGAAGCGCCGTCACGCCCGACTTCAGGTGCAGCACCTTCGTCACCGGGATCTCGCGCACCTCCCACCCGCGGGGCTCCACGAGCTCGCGCAGCTGCGCGATCCCGGCGGCGTTCGTGCGTGACGAGGCGCCCACGTACACGGTGCGCCCGACCTTCAGCACGTCGCCGCCGTCGAGCGTGCCGGGCTCGACGATCTCGGCGAGCTCGATCCCGGATGCCGACACCCCGGCGCGCACGCTCTCCGCCTCGCCGCGGCGCGAAGCGGCTCCCGCGCGGCACAGCACCGCGAGGTCGCCGAACATCACGACGGCGTCCTCGACGAACACGCCGTCGGGCTGGGCGTCGGCCGGGTCGATCTCGACGATCTCCCACCCGCGGGAGCGGAAGGCGTCCACGTATTCGCGCCACTGCGCGAGGGCGAGGTCCGCGTCCACGGGGACGCGATCGAGATGGGTCAGTTCTCCTTCGGCGAGCAGCGGCGAGGGGCGGCGGACGAGAAGACGCGACATGCCCCGACCCTACTGGGTCGCTTCATCCCGGTCGGCGCACGTTCGCGGCATCCGCTTCTCTCCCCTACTGCGTGCGTCCCCTTCCCCGCACCGTGCCCCTCTCGGGCCCACCGCGGCGGCGAGGATCCTCCGCCCGAACCCGCTCACCATGTCCCGATCTGTGCAGACCATGTCCCCATCTCTGCCGCTCGGCGGTGTCCCTGACGACAGGAAGTGGGACATGGTCCGGCATCCGGCCCGCGCAGCCGAATGCCCCGCCCCTCGCGAGAGGGACGGGGCATTCGACGCTACGGGGTCAGACCCCGGGGTAGTTCCGCTCAGCGGCACCCGTGTACAGCTGCTGCGGGCGGCCGATCTTCGTCTGCGGGTCGGTGATCGCCTCGCGCCACTGCGCGAGCCAGCCCGGCAGGCGACCGATCGCGAACAGCACCGTGAACATGCGCGTGGGAAAGCCCATCGCCTTGTAGATCACGCCGGTGTAGAAGTCGACGTTCGGGTAGAGGCGACGCTCCTTGAAGTAGTCGTCCTCGAGGGCGATCTGCTCGAGCTCCTTGGCCAGGTCGAGCAGCGGGTCGCTCACACCGAGCGCCTCGAGCACCTCGTCGGCCGCCTCTTTGACGAGCTTGGCGCGCGGGTCGTAGTTCTTGTAGACGCGGTGCCCGAAGCCCATGAGCTTCACCCCGTCTTCCTTGTTCTTGACGCGCTCGACGAAGCGTTCGACGCTCTCTCCGGAGTCGCGGATGCGGCCGAGCATCTGCAGCACGGCCTCGTTCGCACCACCGTGCAGCGGGCCGGAAAGCGCCTGGATGCCGGCCGAGATCGAGGCGAACTGGTTCGCTCCGGTCGAGCCGACGAGACGCACGGTCGAGGTCGAGGCGTTCTGCTCGTGGTCGGCGTGGAGCATGAGCAGAAGGTCGAGCGCCTTCGTCATCACCGGGTTGACCTCGTAGATCTCGCTCAGCACGCCGAAGTTGAGCTTGAGGAAGTTGTCGACGAAGCCCAGCGAGTTGTCGGGGTACAGGAAGGCCTGCCCGATGCTCTTCTTGTGGGCGTACGCCGCGATGACGGGCAGCTTCGCGAGCATGCGCACCGTGTTGAGCTCGACGTGCTCGGGGTTGTGCGGGTCGGACTCGGACTCGTAGTAGGTCGAGAGGGCCGCGGTCGCCGCCGACAGCACCGACATGGGGTGCGCGGTCGGGGGCAGCGACGAGAAGAAGCGCTTGAGGTCCTCGTGCAGCAGCGTGTGCCGGCGAATCCGCTCGTCGAACGACGCCAGCTCGGATGCCGAGGGCAGCTCGCCGTAGATGAGCAGCCACGCCACCTCGAGGTACGTGCTGTTCTTCGCGAGCTGCTCGATCGGGTAACCGCGGTAACGCAGGATGCCCTGGTCGCCGTCGATGTAGGTGATCGCGGATTTCGTCGACGCCGTGTTCACGAAGCCGTAGTCGAGCGTCGTGTGACCGGTCTGCTTCGTCAACGACGCGATGTCGATACTCGGGATGCCGTCGGTTCCCCGGAGGACCGGGAATTCGGCGGTGGTGCCCCCCACCGAAAGGGTGGCCTTGTCGTTCTGCGTTCCCGCGTCGCTCACCGCGCCTCCTTGCGATTTCTGGTCGCCCAATTCGTCGACCACGGGGGCGGAGGCACCCGCAGCCTTTCTCGACCGGGGATGCCACGAGTGCGGCCCCACCGTCGACACACGCTCGGAGGGTTGCCCGAACACAGTGCTTTTACAGCCTAGTAGGCCGGGGCGCGTACAGATGACACCGCCAAAGGATGCCCCCATCGAATGGAGGGATCCTCCTCACGCCCGGTGGTGATGCCCGACGTAGGCCGCCGGGGTCACGCCGAACCGGGAGCGGAAAGCGGAGATGAAGCTGCTGACGGAGTCGTAGCCGACCGCCAGCGCGACCGCGTGGACGGGCTCGCCCTGGACGAGCAGCCCGACCGCGACGTGCAGGCGCGCCCGCACCCTCCACTCCCGGAAGGTGCGTCCGGTGTCGGACACGAAGGCGCGGGCGATGGTCTTGGCACTCACCCCCACCTGGGTCGCCCACGCCTCGAGGTCGCGATCGTCATCGGGTGCGGCCAGCAGCGCGACCGCGATCGCGCGGGCACGCGGATCCTGCGGCAGGGCGACGACCTCGCGGGAGACGGGCGCTTCGGCCACCAGGTCGCTCAGCAGGGCGAAGCTCTCCTGCCGCCGCCGTTCGGATCGACCCCCGGCGGCGAGGTGACGCAGCAGCGCCCCGCCGAGCGGATCGAGCGCGACCACGCGCGCGCGGCCCCACCCGGTGGGACGCGGACGATGCCGCTGATCGACGTAAGCGCTCACGAGCTCCCCGGGCTCGGTGAAGCGCATCTCGTGCAGCACACCCGTGGGAATCCATGCCGCGTGGTCCCGGCGGAGATGCCAGCGGTCCGTCCCGACCGACACCTCCACGGATCCGGATGCCATCCAGGCGAGCTGATCCTCCTCGTGCCGATGCAGGTCGAACCCGCTGCCGGCGTCCACGAATGTCGAGGTGACCGCGAATTCAGCGAATGTCCACTGACGATCATGCGGCTCGGGGTCCGTGGCATCCACGTGGTCCGAATGTTCGCCACGCGACATGACCGTGTCCTCGATCAGCACGATGTGTCCCCTCACGACGATGGCGGGTCAAGTAAGGCAAGGCTAACCTAGCGGCGCCCACTCCCGTCTACCCGAGAGCCCTCATGCCCGTATCCCTGCACCGCTCCCGCCCCGCGCGCCTCGCCGCGCTCGGCACCGTCCTCGCCGCCGCCGCTGCCCTGCTCGCCGGCTGCGGCGGCACCGCCACGGCCGTCGCGGAGAACACGACCTATTCGACCGAGCCGAGCGACGCGTTCCCGGTCACCGTGACCCACCAGTTCGGCGAGACCACCGTCACGGCCGAACCGCAGCGCGTCGTCGTGGTCGGGCTCACCGAGCAGGACATCCTGCTCGAGCTCGGAACGCCCCCGATCGCGACGACCGAGTGGTACGGGGAGCAGCCCTACGCCGTCTGGCCGTGGGCGACCGATCTGCTCAACGGTGCCGAGCCCACCGTGCTGTCGGCCACCGACGGCTTCGAGTTTGAGAAGATCGCCTCTCTCGAACCGGACCTCATCGTCGGCACCAACGCGAACATGACCGCCGACGACTACACGAAGCTCAGCGCCATCGCCCCGACGATCGCGAGCGTCCCCGGCGCGGAGCGGTACTTCTCCGACTGGAAGGGACAGACCCGCCAGATCGCGCAGGCGATGGGGCGCAGCGCCGAGGGCGAGAAGCTCATCACCGGTATCGAGGAGCAGTACGCCGCCGCCGCGGCGGCCCACCCGGAGTTCGCCGGGAAGACGGCGTCGTTCTCGCAGGGCGGCCCCTGGGAAGGAAGCATCTACGTCTACCCGGACGGCCTGAACACCGACTTCCTCACCGATCTCGGCTTCGTCATCACCCCCGGTCTGGACGAGTACGTCCAGCAGAAGGGCGCGCAGGCGCTCATCTCGGGGGAGAACATGTCGCTCATCGACGCGGACGTCATCGTCTTCGCCACGGAGAGCGCCGAGTCGCTGCCGGACCTGCTCGACTTCGGTACGACGCGATCGCTCTCGGCGGTCACCGGCGGACGCGCGGTGTACACGGATGCCGAGCTCGCCGGCGCGATCTACTTCCTCACGCCGCTCAGCCAGAAGTACGTCATCGAGCACCTCGTCCCGCGGCTCGAGAAGGCGGTCGCGGGCACGTCCCCGCAAAGCGTCGAGGGCTGACCCGCTGTGGCCTTCCCCCTCGCGGTCGCGTCGCGCCCCGGTGCGCGGCGCGACCGCCCCTCCTCCCCCGTTCGGTTCCGGCGAGCGGCCGGTCTCGCCGTCGCCGTCGGAGCCCTCGCGGCGAGCGCGGTGCTGAGCATCGCCGTCGGATCGAACGCCCTCAGCCTCGCCGAGGTGTGGCACGGCCTGACCGCTCCCACGGGGGCGCTGGCCGATCAGATCGTGCTCGATCTCCGCGTCCCGCGAACGGTGGCCGCGATCGTCGTCGGGGTGGCGCTCGGGCTCGCCGGCGCGCTCATCCAGGCGTTCACACGCAACCCGCTGGGCGATCCCGGAGTCCTCGGAGTGGATGCCGGAGCCGCGCTGTTCGTCGCGATCGGCGTCGTGCTGGGCGCGGTGTCGGCCGTGCAGTTCCTGCCGTGGGCCTTCGGCGGCGCGCTGCTGGTGACCGTGGTCGTGACCGCGATCGGGGGCTCCGGGCGTGGGGGCCCCGACCCGGCACGCCTCACCCTCGCGGGTGTCGCCGTGGGCGCCGTCCTGCTCGGGATCACGAGCGCGATGATGCTGCTGGACCCCGTCACGTTCGCCCGCTTGCGCGGATGGAACGCCGGTTCATTCGTGGAGCGCGGGTGGGACGTCATCCTGCCGGTCCTCCCTTTCATCGGCGTCGGCGCCGTCGTGGCACTCGCCTGCGCGCGGTCCCTCAACTCGCTCGGCCTCGGTGACGAGCTCGCAACCTCGCTCGGGACCCGGATCGTGCGCACGCGCGTGCTCTCGATCGTCGCGATCACGGTGCTGGCCGGCTCGGCCACCGCGATCGCGGGGCCTGTCGCGTTCGTCGGTCTCATGGCGCCGCACGTCGCGCGGTGGATCGTCGGTCCCGACCAGCGCTGGATCCTCCCGTACACGATGGTGATCGCCCCCATCGTGATGCTGCTGTCCGACGTCGTCGGTCGCGTGGCGCTGTGGCCGAGCGAGATTCCCGTGGGTATCGTCACGGCCTTCGTGGGGGCACCCGTCCTGATCGGCCTCGTCCGTCGCGCGAGAGCGAGCAGCCTGTGACCCTCACCGCCGGTCCGCGCACGGCCGTCCTCCGCCGCGGGGGTGTGTCGGTTCGTTTCCGTGTCCGCACGCTCGTCGCCGGCGTCGCCATCACCATCACCGTCGCCCTCCTGGCCATCCTCGCCCTCTGCCTCGGCGACCTCGCTCTCACTCCCGGCCAGGTGGCCGGCGCACTTCTCGGCACCGACGGCGGCTTCACCGCGACGGTGGTGCGCGAGTGGCGTCTCCCGCGCGTCCTCGGCGCCGTGGTGTTCGGGGTCGCCCTCGGCGTCTCGGGCGCCGTGTTCCAGTCCCTGACCCGCAATCCCCTCGCCAGCCCGGACATCATCGGACTGTCCGCGGGGTCGTACGCGGGCGGTCTCGGCGCGATCCTCCTCCTCGGTGCCTCGGCCGGCAGCGTCCCCGTCTCGGCCGGCGCGATCGTCGGCGGTCTCGTCTCCGCGGCCGTCGTCTACGCGCTGGCCTATCGCCGCGGCATCCAGGGCTTCCGTCTCATCGTCGTCGGGATCGGCGTCTCGGCGATGCTCCAGGCGCTCAGCACCTACCTGCTCCTGCGGGCGAAGGTCGAGGTCGCGATGGTCGCGGCGGTGTGGGGCGCGGGGTCGCTCTCGCCGGTCGGCTGGGCGCAGTTCCTCCCGGCGGCGGGAGTCGTCGTGGTCGCCCTCGCCGGGCTCGGCGCGTTCTCGCGCGCGCTGTCGCGCCTCGAGCTCGGCGACGACGCGGCGCGGGCGCTCGGCATCCGGGTCGAGCAGGCACGGCTCGGCCTCGTCGTCTGCGCCGTCGCGCTCACCGCCGTGGTGACCGCGGCTGCGGGTCCGATCGCGTTCGTCGCCCTCGCCGCTCCGCAGATCGCGCGCCGGCTGACCCGCACGGCGGGTATCGCCCTCGTCCCCTCGGGGCTCATCGGCGCGGTCGTGCTGACGGCATCCGACATCGTGGCCCAGCACATGCTGCCCACTCCCCTGCCCGTCGGCCTCGTGACGGTCGTCGTCGGCGGGATATACCTCGTCTGGCTTCTCATCCACGAAACCCGGAGACGCGCATGACCCTTCCCGCCCGCCTCGCCGCGACCGATCTCACGATCGGCTACGACCGCCGCGTCATCTCGGAAGGCCTGTCCGTGGCGATCCCCGACGGGTCGTTCACCGTCATCGTCGGGGCCAACGCCAGCGGCAAGTCCACCCTGCTGCGCGCCCTCGCGCGCCTGCTGTCCCCGAGCGCCGGAGTCATTCGACTCGACGACCGACCGCTCGGCGACTACCCGCCCAAAGAACTCGCGCGCACGGTAGGTCTCCTCCCGCAGACCTCGCTCGCCCCCGACGGCATCACCGTGGTCGACCTGGTGGCCCGGGGACGATACCCGCACCAGGGCTTCCTGCGGCAGTGGTCCGTCGAGGACGAAGCGGCGGTGACGGCGGCGATGGATGCCACGGGCACGGCCGATCTGTCCGGCCGCCTCGTCTCGGAGCTCTCGGGCGGGCAGCGCCAGCGCGTGTGGATCGCGATGTCGCTCGCGCAGGAGACGCCGATCCTGCTGTTGGACGAACCGACGACGTTCCTCGACATCGCGCACCAGATCGAGCTCATGGAGCTGCTCACCGACCTGAACGCCCAAGGCCGCACGCTCGTGGCCGTGCTGCACGATCTGAACCAGGCCGCGCGCTACGGCAGTCACCTCATCGCTGTGAAGGACGGCCGCATCGTCTCGGAGGGCGCGCCCGCCGACATCGTCACGGCCGAGATGGTCGAGGAGGTCTTCGGCCTGCGGTGCGTGGTGACCCCGGATCCCGTGTCGGGGACGCCCGCCGTCTCGGCACTCGGGCGGGCGCGGGCGGCCCGCGGATGAAGATGCTGTTGCAGGCTCCCGCCGAACCGGTGCCCGTTCGCGAGATCCGAATCACGGCCGCGACGAGTCCGCGCCGCGTGGCCCTGCGCGTGATGGGCGCCGCTCCGCGGTACACGGTCCCCGCCGCCGTCCTCTCGATCACGCACCAACTGGGCGAGGCGCTGGTGCCGATCATCATGGGCCTGGCGATCGAGCGGGCCGTGTCCACCGGCGACCCGACCCAGCTCCTGCTGTGGCTGGGCGTGTTGGGGGCGGACTTCCTCGCGCTGTCCTTCTCGTGGCGGTTCGGTTCGCGGCTCGCGGAGCTCGGCATGCTGGCCGTGCAGCATCGCCTGCGTACGACCGTCTCCGCGCACCTGCTGCACCGGCCGCCGCGTCCCGGACGTCCCTCGGACCAGCCCGGCGTCGCCCTGTCGATCGCGACGTCGGATGCCAACCACCTGTCGGAGGCCGTCGAGATCGGCGTCTACCCCGTGGGCCAGCTCGCCGCGGTGCTCTTCGGCGGCACCGTCCTCCTGACGATCTCGTGGCCTCTCGGTCTCGCCGTGCTCCTCGGGGCACCGCTGCTTCTCTGGCTCACCGAACGCGCGGGTCGCCGGCTGCGGGACCGCAGCGGGCAGGAGCAGGAGGCCGCCGCGACAGCGGCCGGCCGAGCCGCCGACCTCCTGAACGGCTATCGCGTCATCCGCGGGATCGGCGCCGAGGCCGAGGCGAGCCGGCGGTACCGCCGCGCCAGCCGAGCCGCGCTCGCCGACACCGTGCGAGCCCGCGGCGCGGAAGGAGTGTTCGGCGGAGCCATGAGCATCGTCACGGGGCTCTTCCTCACCGCCGTCGCCGTCATCGCCGCGGCGCTCACCCTCTCGGGGGCGCTCGGACTCGGCGAGTTCATCGCGATCGTGGGTCTCGCCCAGTTCCTGCTCGATCCGCTCGCGGCTCTCGCGCTGCACACCGGATCGTGGTGGGCGTCCGCGACCGCCTCCGCCGCGCGCGTGCTCGATCTCCTGCGCGACGCCGAGCCCGTCCGGGCGGTTGCGGAGGAGACCCGCGTCCCCGTCCCCCTCCCCGAGGTGATGCCGGGCGAGTTCGTCGTCGTGGCGTGCGACGGCGCGCGGGCGGCCGACGTGCTCGCGGGGCTGCGCGCGCGGCATCCGGAGGCCCTGCTCGCCCCGCATGCGGCGCACCTCTTCACGGGGAGCGTGACCGACAACATCCGTCCCTCCCCTCCGGATGCGGACACCCTCGCCGCCGCCCTGCATGCCGCCGCGTGCGAGGAGCTCGCCGCGGTGCTCCCCGAGGGCCTGGCGACGGGCGTCGGCGAGAACGGCACGGCGCTCTCGGGCGGTCAACGCCAACGCGTCGCCCTCGCGCGGGCGCTGGCGCGCGATCCCGAGCTCCTCGTCCTGCACGACCCCACCACGGCGGTCGACGCGGTGACGGAGGCGCGCATCGCCGAGCGGGTGCACGGAGCCCGGCGCGGTCGGCGCACCATCGTGGTCACCCGCGCGCCCGCGTTCACGGCGATGGCGGACCGCGTCGTTCGGATCTCGGACGGAGGACGAGCATGACCGAGCCCCTTCCCCTCGCCTCCCCGCGCGAGGTCGTGCGAGAACTCCGCCGCTCCCTGCCGGGTGCGCGGTGGCGGGTTCCGGGACTCGTCGTCGTGGTGCTGGCCGCCGCGGTCGCGGGCGTCGTCGGGCCTCTCGCCCTCGGCGGCGTGGTCGACGCGATCGGAAGCGGCGACGGCACCGCGCACCTCGCCGTGATCCTGGCCGCCGTGATGGCCGGAGCCGTCGTGGTCGGCGCCGTCCTCACCGCCGTCGGCATGGTCGCCGCGTCCCGCCTGTTCGAGAGCGCCCTCGCCGATCTCCGCGAGCGCATGGTCGACACCGCCCTGCACCTGCCGCCGTCGCGCGTGGAGCGTGCGGGCACCGGGGACCTGGTCGCGCGAGCCGGCGACGACGTCGCCGAGGTGTCGGATGCCATCCCCCGCGTCGTCCCCGCCCTCGTCGGGGCCGCCTTCACGATCGTCGTGACGCTGATCGGCATGGCGGTGATCGACCCCTGGTACGCCCTCGCGCTCCTCTTCGTCACACCGCTGCACGTGATCGCCGTCCGTCGCTACCTGCGTGCGGCACCCGGCGTGTACAGCGCCGAACGGGCCGCGATGGCCGAGCGGGCGCAACACCTCCTCGACACCCTGCGCGGGCTCGAGACCGTCCGCGCGTACTCCGCTGAGTCCTCTCGCCTCGCGCGGATCTCCGCGGCGTCCTGGAGCGTCGTGCGGTGGAGCATGCGGGCGCGTGGCATCCAGAACCTCTTCTTCGCGCGCCTCAATGCCGCCGAGTTCCTCGGCATGACGGGCCTGCTGACCGTCGGCTTCCTCCTCGTGTCGAACGGGCACGGGACCGTGGGCGGAACGACCGCCGCCATGCTGCTGTTCCTGCGGCTCTTCGGGCCCATCAATCAGCTGCTGTTCGTGGTCGACGACCTGCAGTCCGCTCTCGCCTCGCTCGCGCGGATCGTCGGGGTCGTCCGCACCGCGACGCCGGCTCCCCCCTCGTCCGCCCCCACCGGAGACGACGTCGTCCTGCGCGACGTCACCCACGCGTACGAAACCGGTCATCCCGTCCTGCACGACGTGTCGGTACGGGTCGACGCGGGCACGACGGTCGCGGTCGTGGGCGCCTCGGGTGCCGGCAAGTCCACCCTCGCCGCCCTCGCCGCCGGAGTGCACGATCCCGTCGCGGGAACGGTGGACCGGCCGGCATCCGTCGCCCTCGTCACCCAGGACGTGCACGTCTTCGACACCGACCTGCGCGAGAACCTGACGCTCGCCGCCCCCGGCGCGAGCGACGACGACCTCCTCCGGGCCTTGTCCCGGGTTCGCGCCGACGACATCGTCGCGCGTCTGCCGCGCGGCCTCGACGAGCACGTCGGCGCGTCGGGGACCTCCCTGTCCGCCGCCGAGGCGCAGCAGCTGGCCCTTGCGCGCGTGGTGCTCGCCGACCCCGCGTTCATCGTGCTCGACGAAGCGACCGCGGAGGCCGGCTCCGCGGAAGCGGGTCGCCTCGAGGATGCCGCTCTCGCCGCCATCGAGGGACGCACCGCGCTCGTCGTGGCGCATCGCCTGAGCCAAGCGGGCGCAGCCGACCGCGTCGTGCTCCTCGAGGCCGGGCGCGTGCGCGAGGAGGGGACCCACGACGGCCTGCGCGCCGCGGGCGGCCCCTACGCGCGCCTGTGGGAGGCCTGGAGCCGGTCGGCCTGAATCAGGGGATCAACCGCTCGGCCGCCGCCGAGATCCGCTCGTCGGTCGCGGTCAGCGAGAACCGCACGTGATTCGGGAAGTGCGTCCCGTAGAAATGTCCGGGCCCGACCAGGATGCCGAGATCGGCGAGCCGCCCCACGCTCTCCCACGCGTCGCGGCCTTCGGTGGCCCAGAGGTACAGGCCCGCTTCGCTGCGATCGATCGTGAAGCCGGCCGCCTCGACCGCGGGCTTCAGCACGGCACGACGGCGGGCGTATCGCTCGCGCTGCTCGACCACGTGCGCGTCGTCGCGGAGCGCCACGGTCATCGCACGCTGCACGGGAGCGGGCGGCATGAGGCCCAGGTGCTTGCGCCCGGTGAGGAGCCGGGCGACAAGCCGATCATCGCCGGCGAGGAACGCCGCACGATAGCCCGCGAGGTTGGACTGCTTGCTCAGCGAGTACACCGAGATCACGCCCGTCAGATCGTCGCCGACGACGGCCGGGTCCAGCACGCTCGGCACGCGCTCGGCGTCCCACGGGGCATCCCAGCCGAGCTCGGCGTAGCACTCGTCGGATGCGAGAACGGCTCCGAGCTCACGCGCCCGGGTGACGGCATCCGTCATCTCGGCGGTCGAGAGCACCCGGCCATCCGGGTTTCCCGGCGAGTTCACCCACACGAGCTTCGTGTTCTCGGGCCACTCGGACGGCTCGTCGGATGCCACCGGCTCCGCGCCGACGAGACGGGCGCCGACCTCGTAGGTCGGGTATGCGGCGCGGGGGTGCACCACGACATCTCCGGGGCCGAGCCCGAGCAGGAGCGGCAGCAGGGCCACGAGTTCCTTCGAGCCGACCGTCGGCAGCACCTGCGCCGCGGTCAGCCCGGGGACACCGCGGCGGCGGGCGTACCAGTCGACGATCGCCTCGCGCAGTTCCGGCGTCCCGGCCGTGGCGGGATAGCTGTGCGCGTCGGTCGCGTCGGCCAGTGCGTCGGCGACCACGGCCGGAGTGGGATCGACGGGCGAGCCGATCGACAGGTCGACGATCCCGGCGGGGTGGCGTCGCGCGCGCTCGGCGTAGGGGGCGACGGCGTCCCAGGGGTAGTCGGCGAGGTCGGCGACGCCCACGGGTCAGTGGCTCTGCGGGGGAAGAGCGGTGATGACGGGGTGGTCCTTGGCGATCACGCCGACCTTGGCCGCACCGCCCGGAGAGCCGATGTCATCGAAGAACTCGACGTTGGCCTTGTAGTAGTCGGACCACTCTTCGGGCAGATCGTCTTCGTAGTAGATCGCCTCGACGGGGCACACCGGCTCGCACGCGCCACAGTCGACGCATTCGTCGGGGTGGATGTACAGCGACCGCTCACCTTCGTAGATGCAGTCGACCGGACACTCGTCGATGCAGGCGCGGTCTTTGACATCGACACACGGGAGGGCGATCACGTAAGTCACCCGGCCAGTCTAATCGAGCGGGAGCGACCGGCCCCGCCGCCGTGCCGTGGCCTAGGATTCCGCGGGCTGCTGCGCGCCGGGAAGGCGCGAGAAGTCGGGCCAGAACGCCACGAGGACCATCAACGCGGGGCCCACGACGGTCCACACCAGCGGTATCCACTCGGTCCCCGGTGTGGGTGCGGCGACGATGGCCGATCCGCCGAGGCCCGGCTGCGAGAAGACGTACGCCGCGAGCGTGATGCCCAGGCCTCCGGCGAAGGCGTTCGCCCGGTCACCCGTGAGGGTTCGCATCGCGATGAGGAGCCCCGCGCTGCCGACCGTCGCCAGCACAAGCCCCAGGGGCACCGGCCCGAGGCGGTAAGCCTGCGCGATCGTCCCCGCCGCTCCGTAGAACACGCCGACGAGCAACGCCACGAGCCAGCCGAAGACGCGCAGGATGCCAGAGCTCATCGCGACAGTTTAAGCGGCCCCCGCTCTGGGCCGGCGGGGAGCAGCCGCCGGGACCGAGATCTCACGACGCCCACCCCCACAGCCGCAGCAGCGCGGCTGTCAGCGCCGCAGCCGCGACGACGACGAGGAAGGGCGCACGAGCCCACAGCAGGAGCGCCGCAACACCCACCGCCGGCACCCGTGCATCGACAACGATCACGGAGCCCGACGCCACCGTCTGCACCGCGACCAGCGCCGCGAGCAGGGCTACGGTGAGCAGATCGGCGACGCGGGCCGGGCGCGGGGCCTCGAGCCACCGCGCGGGAAAGAGGTACCCGACGGCCTTGAGCGCGAGGCAGATGACGGATGCCGCGAGGACGGCGGTCCACAGGGTCACGGCTGCGTCCTCCCTTCCGACTTCCGCGGATCGCGGCCGGGTCGAGGTCGATCGAAGAGGCCGACCGCCACGGCCACTCCGGCCGCGGCGATGACGGGGATGCCGGGCATGAGCACCGGGGTGAGGAGCGCCGCGACGACGGCGGCACCGGCCGCGACCGCGAGCGGCTGTCGACCCCGCAGGCGCGGCCAGAGCAGCGCGAGGAACGCGGCGGCGGCCGCCGCGTCGAGACCGTAGGCGCGGGGGTCGCCCAGCACATCGCCGAGGAGTGCGCCCACGAGGGTGGACAGGTTCCAGCCGACCCAGATGGCCGTGCCGGTGACCCAGAAGCCGACCTGCCGAGCTCGAGGCTCGGTTTGCGCGAGCCCGACCGCGACCGACTCGTCGATCGTGAACGGTGTCGCGCCGACCTTGCGCCAGAACCCGCCCGCGACAACCGGCGCCATGCGCATGGCGTAGGCGGCGTTGCGCACGCCGAGGAGCGCGGCCGAGGCGATCGCGGCGGGCGCCGCCGCCAGGCCTCCGGCGGCGATCACCCCGACGAAGGCGAACTGGGACCCGCCGGTGAACATGAGCAGGCTGAGCACGCAGGTCTGCCAGACATTGAGTCCGGATGCCACGGACAGGGCGCCGAAGGAGATGCCGTAGGCGCTCGTGGCGAGGGCGACGGCGAGACCTTGACGGGTCGCGACACTCTCCGGTGTTCGGGATAACGAACGCATGGACATCATAGTGAACGAGGCGCGGTCGTTCGTCAAGTCGAACGATCGGCGAGCATAATGAACGCATGACAGACCTCGGCGACCGCATCGCGGCGACCCTCCGGCGCGAGCGCGAGCGCCGCGACCTCAGCGTCTCGGAGCTCGCCCGCCGAGCCGGCGTCGCGAAGGCCACCGTCTCGCAGCTCGAGAACGGGGGCGGCAATCCCAGCGTCGAGACGCTGTGGGCCCTGGCCACGGCCCTGGAGGTCCCCTTCGCGGTCCTCGTCGACGAGGGCGTGCGCTCCCCCACCGTGATCCGCGCGGGCGAGGCGGCCGCGGCCGTGCCCTCGTCGGCATCCGATTACCTCGCCGTGCTGCTCTCGGCGAGTCCCCCGCACGCCCGCCGCGACATCTACCTGCTCAGTGCGGAGCCCGGCGAACCCCGCCTCTCGGATCCCCACCCTCGCGGGACCGTCGAGCACCTCGTCATGGTGACCGGTCGCGGTCGCGTGGGACCCGCCGACGACCCCTACGAGCTCTCGACCGGCGACTACCTCTCGTACCCCGGCGACGCCCCGCACATCTTCGAGGCACTGACCCCCGGCATGAGCGCGGTGTGCGTGGTGGAGTCGCACTGACGCGCGGCGCGCCGCACCCGCGTCGGTCCCTCGTCGACGAGCGCGCGTCGTCGACGACCCTCCCGGCGGTCTCCGCGTCCCCGGGTGTCGACAGGAGACGCACGCGGGGCTAGCGTGCGGGGCATGTCCCGCGTCTTCGACATGCCCTTCTCGTCGGTGTATCCGCTCTACATCCAGAAAATCGAGCGCAAGGGCCGCAGCAAGGACGACGTGGATGCCGCGATCCGCTGGCTCACGGGTTTCGACGATGCGGCGATCGCCCGCCACGCGGGCGGTACGACGACGTTCCGCGAGTTCTTCGACGAGGCGACGCTCAACGCCCGCACCGAGGAGGTCACCGGGTGGTCTGCGGCATCCGCGTCGAGGAGATCGAGGACCCCCTGATGTACCGCATCCGCGTGCTCGACAAGCTCGTCGACGAGCTGGCGAAGGGCCGCCCTCTCACCAAGGTCCTGCGCGGCAGCGCGGACGTCGCCCCTCCTCGGTGAGGAGTCGCGTCAGCACACGGAGTGGCGTTGCCGACGCCGAGGGGCGGTGACCGCCGCCACCTCACCCGGGAAGCAGGCCCGCCAGGAGCCGACCACGCGCCACGACGGCGACCACCGACTCCGCCCGGAGCGCGTCCGCGTCTTCCCAGGGCCGACCGCGAACCACCACGAAGTCGGCGGAGAAGCCGGCCGCGATGCGGCCGAGGTCGTGGGCACGGCCGATCGCCGCCGCGGCGCGTGAGGTGGCCGCCTGCAGGGTGCGACCGGCATCCCAATCGAACACCCTCGCCATCGCCCGCAGTTCCTCCCACTGGTCGTCGAAGCCCACGTGGAAACCGTTCGCGTCCGTGCCGAGCACGAACTCCACCCCCGCCGCGGCGGCCGCCCGGAAGACCGAGTCGCGACCGGAGACGAGCTCCTGCGCGATCTCGCGCTGCCCCGGGGCGACGACCACCGACCCGTCCGCGATGCGGTCGTTGATGAGCAGCGTCGGGGCGACCGTCGTCCCGGCTTCGACCATCTGCGCCGCCAGGGCGTCCGTGAGCTTGGTCGCGTGCTCGACCGAGTCGACGCCGTGGGCGAGCGCGCGACGGATGCCGTCCTCGGTGTGGGCGTGCGCGGCGACGCGCATGCCCAGCGCGTGCGCCTCGTCGACGATCGCCGCGATCTCGGCATCCGTGTAGTTGCGCCAGGATGCCTTGTCGCCGACCGAGAGCACCCCGCCGCTCACGGGCACCTTGATGCCGTCGGCACCCGAGCGCGCCCAGCGCCGCACGAGGGCCCGACAGGCGTCGGGACCGTCGGCCACGGGCTTGCGGTCGACCACGGCGGGCGGGGTGAAGAGGTCGCCGTGGCCGCCGGTCATGTTGACGAGGCCGTGCGCGAGCACGCGCGGCCCCTCCACCACACCCGCCTCGAGGGCACGCGCGAGCGAGAACTGGATGTCGTCCGCCGCCAGGTCGCGGACCGTCGTGACCCCGACCGCCAGCGCCCGGCGGGCGTGGGCGAGACCGTGGAGCACCTGTTCCTCGGGACGCGTCGTCAGCGGCCACGACAGGAAGTCGGCCGGGGTGTCCGAGGCGTTGCCGATGAGGTGGACGTGCGTGTCGATCAGCCCGGGGATCACCGTCCACTCGGCCGCTCCCCCGGGCTCGCCGACGTCGACCGACGCGATGCGGCCGGCGCTCCAGCGCACCGCCCCGACGCCCCGGGGGGTGCTCCCGTCCCAGATATGGACACGGGACAGTTCGTTGCCGCTCACGCGATCACCTCGAGGAGTTCTGACGGGGGAAGAATCTCCCGAGGGCGCGCGGCGGACGCATGCGGGTTCCCGCCACCACGAGCACCGCGAGGGTGACGAGGTACGGTGCGGCCGTCGCGAGCGCGCTCGGGAGGGGCAGGACGAGGGCGGCGACCAGCAGGACAGCCCCCAGGATCAGGGACGGAACGGCCGAGCGGACCCCGAGGCGGCGGCGCAGACGCACCGCGCCGAGAACGACGAACACGGCGCCGAGGACGAAGAGCATGCCGCGGAAGGTCTCCGGGCGGCCGAGGCCGACCGCGTCGCTGAAGCCGAACAGGGCCGATCCCGCGAAGACACCTCCCGGCATCCAGTTTCCGAAGATGAGGGTCGCCAGGCCGATGAAGCCGCGACCGGCGACCTGGTTCTCGACGTAGCCCTGCGAGATGAGCACGAGGTAGCCCCCGGCGAATCCCGCCATGCCGCTGCCCACGAGCACGGCCAGGTAGCGCGTGCGGTGCACGTGACCGCCGAGCGCCTGCAGGGCCGCGGGCTCCTCTCCCGATGCGCGCATGCGCAGACCGAACCGCGTACGCCACAGGACGAACGCGGTCAGCGGGATGAGGGCGAGGCCGATGATCGCGGCCAGCGACACATCGCGCGTGAGTCCGCCCACGATCCCGGCGAGGGGCGAGAGGACCGGGATGCCGGTGGCCTCGAGGTCGCGCAGAGGATCGGGCGTGCCGAAGCCGCCGGAGAGGAACGGCAGACTCACGCGCGGGACGTTGCCCTCGATGCGCGGCGAGCGCGCGACGCTGCCGCCGTCGAGTCCGCTGAAGACGATGTCGGAGAGGAAGCGCGCGAGGGCCGCGGCGAGCACGTTGATGGCGACACCGACGACGAGTTGGTTCAGCCCGAGCTCGAGGCAGAGAACGGCCATCAGCAGTCCGAAGACGAGCCCGCCGACGACGCCGCCGATCAGGGCGACCCATGGGCCGCCGAACCAGCCGAAGAGGCCCGCTCCCCACGTGCCGCCGATCATCATGCCCTCGAGACCGACGTTGATGACGCCCGCGCGCTCGGAGTACAGCGCGCCGACGGCGACGACGGCGATGGGGACGGTCAGGCGCAGGGCGGAGCCCCACGTCGACGAGGAGGACAGGCCGGGCGCATCGCACACCCATTGCGCGATGAGGAGGAGTCCGAAGCCCAGGAGCACCCAGGACAGGACGCTGCGCGCGCGCCGGCGCCCCGAAGAGGGAACGGCGGACGCTGCGGGGGTGGTGGTCACTGCGGTCATCTCGTCGACGCCTCCTTCGCACGACCGGCGCGCGTACGCCGGATCGCCGCCATGAGCGCCACACGACGCTCACCGTTCTCCACGACCCAGTAGCCCAGGGCCGAGCTCAGCAGAACGACCGCGAGGAAGAGCGTTCCGACCTCGGTGGGGAGTTTGACGATGCCGAGCACCTGGGCGCTGCGTTCGACGAACGCCAGCACCAGGGCGCCCAGAGCGGTGCCGATCGGATGGGAGCGGCCGAGCAGGGCTGCGGCCAAGCCGGTGAACATCAGATCGGTGGGGAGCGTGCCGTCGAGGCGGTGCGCCGTTCCGAGCACGTGCGGCAGGCCCACGAGGCCCGCGATGGCGCCGGAGGCCAGGAGCGAGGTGACGATGCGGCGCCGGACCGAGATGCCCGCGGACTCCGCGGCATCCGGGGAGAGATTCGCGACGGTCACCGTGTAACCCCACACCGTGCGCTCGTGCAGGAGGAAGAACCCGATGCCGAGCAGCACCGCGATCGGCAGGAACCCGGAGATCTGCACGCGCCCGCCGAGATCGATGAGCGCGGGCATCGAGCCGTTCTCGCCGATGGGGGCGGAGCCGGTGTTCTGTCCGCCGCCGGAGCGGAAGACGTCGGCCAGCAGCACGGCGACGACCGTGGTGGCGATCGCGTTCATGAGGATCGAGGTGATGACCTCGTTGACCCCGCGGTACACCTTCAGCAGGGCCGGCACGAGGGCCCATGCGGCGCCGGCCGCGGCGCTGGCGAGCAGCGTCAGCGGGAGGGTGATCCACAGCGGGAACGGCAGCGAGGCGGCGACGACGGCGCCCACGAGCGCCGCGACGCGGTACTGCCCGTCGACGCCGATGTTGAACAGCCCCATGCGCAGCGAGAAGGCCGCCGCGATCCCCGCGAAGTACAGCGGGATGGCGTTGTTGACGGTGGATGCCAAGGACTCCGGCGTCGTGCCGTAGGTCCACATCACCTCGAAGGCGGATGCCGCGGAGTATCCCGAGACGGTGAGGAACAGGGCCGTGACGACCAGCGCGAGAACGATCGCGATGACCGGGCCGGCGACGGTGCGGAGGATGCGCGCGATCATGCCGCCTCCTCCCCGCCCCGCGCACCGGTCATGTACTCGCCGACGGTGCCCGCGTCGATCCCGCGGGCGTCGAGCTCGGCGACGATGCGTCCGCGGTGCAGGACCAGGATGCGATCGGAGAGCGCGAGGATCTCGTCGAGGTCGGCGGAGACGAGAAGAGTCGCGAGGCCCCGATCGCGGGCGGCGGTGAGCTCGCTCCAGATCGCGGCCTGCGCACCGATGTCGACACCGCGCGTCGGGTGGGCGGCCAGAAGCAGACGCGGGGAGCGCAGAAGCTCGCGACCCACGATGAACTTCTGCTGATTCCCGCCCGACAGCGTCGCCGCACGGGTGGAGGGATCGCCGCCTCGGACGTCGAACGCCGTGATGATCTCGGCGGCCGCCTTCGCCGCTGCCGCGCGGGAGAACCAGGGCCCGCGCCGGACGGGCGCGAGCTGCTGATAACCGAGCACCGCGTTCTCCCGGAGCGCGAGAGGGAGCACGATGCCGTCGCGGTGGCGGTCCTCCGAGATGTACCCCATGCCGCGGGCACGCCGCTGGACGGTCGTCGCCGCGCTGACGTCGTCGCCGTCGAGGAGCACCGTGCCCGTGGCATCCGCTCGTCCGATGAGGGCGGCGAGAAGCTCGGACTGCCCGTTGCCCTCGACGCCGGCCACGCCGACGATCTCTCCGGCGTGGACGCGGAAGGCGACGTCGGAGAGCGGGGGGACGGCGTCGATTCCCGCGACGGTCAGCCCCCGCGTCTCGAGCACCACCCGCTCCGAGACCGGCGACTCGCGCGGGGTCACGACGGGCATCTCGGATGCCACCATCAGCCGCGCCAGCTGAGCCGCGGTCGTCTCGGCGGGCACCGCGGTGCCGACCACCCGACCCGCGCGGATCACCGTGATGTTGTCGGCGAAGGAGAGCACCTCGTCGAGCTTGTGCGAGATGAAGATGACCGCCGCGCCGGCGCGCGTGAAGTCGCGCATCGCCGCGAAGAGGGCTTCCGACTCGGCGGGGACCAGCACCGCCGTCGGCTCGTCGAGGATGATGATGCGCGCGTCGCGGTACAGCACCTTGAGGATCTCGACGCGCTGACGCATGCCGACGCCGAGATCCGCGGTCTCCGCGTCGACGGGGACCGGGAAGCCGGTCCGCTCGGCGAGCTCGCCCACCTCGCGGCGGGCACGGGCGGCGTCGATGAGCACCGGCGGGCCGGGCTCGTCGGCGAGGACGATGTTCTCCCACACCCGGAGGGCGGGAGCGAGCAGGAAGTGCTGGTGGACGATGCCGATCCCGGCGGCCTGCGCGTCGCGCGGGGAGCGGAACGTCACGGGACTGTCGTCGATCTCGATCGTCCCCTCGTCGGGGCTCTCCTCCCCGGAGAGGATCTTCATGAGCGTCGACTTGCCCGCGCCGTTCTCGCCGACCACGGCGTGCACGCTCCCCGCGCGGACCGTGAGATCGATCCGGTCGTTCGCGGTGAACGTCCCGAACCGCTTCACGATGCCGCTCAGGCGCACCAGCACCTCCTGCCCGTCCGTCATCACAGGGCCGTCGGAACCGTGATCTTGCCGTCGATGATGTCCTTCTCGATCGCGGCGAGCTCGTCGGCGTAGGCGTCGAGGAAGCCACCCGACGTGGAGTAGCCGACACCGTCGTTGGACAGGTCGTAGCGCACCTCGCCCGGCTTCAACGAACCGTCCAGGAACTCGGAGATCGAGGTCTTCACGGCGACGTCGACGTTCTTGATCGCCGAGGTCAGGATGAACGGCTTGATGGTGTCGGAGACCGTCTGGTACACGTCGGCATCGACGCCGATGGCCCAGTTCTTCTTGGCATCCGTCGAGCTGGCCGCGGCCTCCTCGTACACTCCCTGGCCGGAACCCCCGGCGGCGGCGTAGACGACGTCGGCGCCGCCCGCGTACATGGATGCCGCAGCCTCCTTGCCCTTGGTCGGGTCGGAGAAGCCGGTGAAGTCGCCGAGGGGCGCGAGGTAGGTCTTGTCGACGACGATCGACGGGTCGACCGACTTCGCTCCGGCCTCGAAGCCGGTGAAGAAGTTCTGGATGCTGGGCTGGTCGACCCCGCCGACGAAGCCGACGTGCTTCGAGGTCGAGGCCAGGGCAGCCGCGACCCCGACGAGGTACGACGACTGCTCCGCGGCGAAGGAGATCGTCGTGACGTCGTCGATCACGGTGCCGGCGTCGGCGTCGACCTGGACGAACGCGGTGTCGGGGTGGGCGGTCTCGGACATCGGCTGCTGCCACTGGAACCCGATGCCGATGGCCAGCGCCGCCTTCTGCGACAGGGCGAGGTCGACGCGGTCCTGGTAGTCGTCGGTGTTCGGGCTGGAGAGCTCGAGGGGCGTGAAGGAGTCTTCCTGTTCCGCCTCGGTGAACCCCTTGTAGGCGCTGTCCATGAACGAGAAGTCGCCGGTGGTGCCGTACAGCAGCGCGATCGTCGGACCGTCGGACGCGGCCGAGGCCGACCCGGTGTCGGCGGTCTTGCCGCCGCAGCCGGTGAGCGCCAGAGCGGCGACGGTGAGGACGCCGCCCATCGTGAGCAGGGATCGGGTCAGGGGGCGTGGCATGGGGACTCCTTCGGTTCGGGTGGGGCGCAGGAAATGTAATCGATTGCACGCTGGTCGGACGAACGAGGGGGATGCGACCGAAAGCCACCCTACTCACACCGGCGAGTGTCGCGGATTTCCGTTGTATTGCGGTTCGATTTCATGACCCCCGCACGCGTAATCGATTGCGTACGATGAGCGTGTGATCGACCCCGCTCCCCTCGACGAGCTCGCCACCCTCGCCGACGTGGCCTCCGAAGCCGGGGTCTCCACGGCCACCGTGTCGCGCGCACTGTCGGGATCACGACCGGTCTCCCCCGACACGCTGAAGCGCGTGCGCGCCGCCGCCGCTCGCCTCGGCTACCGCCACAACGCCGTCGCCAGCGCGCTGCGGTCCAACCGCACCCAGAGCGTGGGGATCGTCCTGCCCCGCTACGCGACGGTGTTCCTCTCGGCCCTCATCGAGTCGGTGACGGAGAGCCTCGACGCCCAGGGCATCGGGGCCCTTCTCCGCTACGTCGCGCCCGACGGCGCCGACCACGACGAGCGCGTCGCCGACCTGCTCGATCGCCGCGTCGACGGGCTCATCGTCTGTCCCCCCACGATCGAAGCCTCCGGTCACGCGCAGCGACTGTCGCACGGCCTTCCCCTCGTCCAGGTGGGGCGGTTCCTGAATCCCGACACCCCGAGCGCCGTGAGCCTCGATGAGACGGCCTCGGCCGGCCTCCTCGCGCGCCACCTGGCCCGCACCGGCACGCGCCGGGTGGTGATGATCGGGCTCGACCCCGAGGCATCCGCCGATGCGACGCGCATCCGCTCGGTCGAGGACGCCTGCCGGGCGCACGGCATCCCCCGGGGTGCCGTGGTGTACCGCGGCAGCGATCTCCTCGCCGGCGTGACCGCGGCGGAGGAGCTGTGGGATGCCGTCGCCCCCGGCGAGACCCTCGTGTGCGCCAACGACGACGTGGCCACCGGAGTCCTCACCGTGCTCCGCGCGCGGGGCGTCCGCGTTCCCGACGACGTGCAGATCGCCAGCCTGCTGCAGCTCTATCCCGATGCCCACGGCACGCCGCTGACCTCGCTGCGACACCCGTGGCGGCAGATGGGCGTCGAGGCCGTCGAGATGCTCGAGCACGCGCAGCGCTCGCGCGTCGCCGCCCGCCGACGCACTGTGCTGAGCGCCGACCTGATCGTGGGCGCCAGCACCCGGCCCCCTTTGGAGGAGACATGACCGCTCCCGTGGACCTCGTCGTCCGTCACGCCCGTATCGCCGCCGAGACGCACCGACCTGCCCCCGGGTATCCCGACCTGCCGCGCGCCGACACGGCTGCGCGGGGCGGACTCCGCGAGCTGTCGGCGCACAGTATCGGCGTGCGTGCCGGCCGTATCGCCTGGATCCTCCCCGACGACGAGGTCGACCTGGCGTCGTGCGCCGACGCCGAGATCATCGACGCGCGCGGGCTCGTCGCGCTTCCGGGTCTGATCAACAGCCACACCCACACACCGATGGTCATGTTCCGCGGCGCGGCCTCCGACGTCCCCACCGCCGAGTGGTTCAACGACCACGTGTGGCCCATGGAGGTCAACCTCACCGACCGCGACATCCGCCTCGGCGCCCGCATCGCGATTGGCGAGCTCCTGCTCGGCGGCGTCACCACCTTCGCCGATCACTACTTCGGCATGCCCACGATCGCCGAAGAGGTCGAGACCTCCGGCATCCGGGCCCTGCTGGCCGACACGTTCTTCTCGTCCGAGGGTGCCGCGGGTCGTGGGCGGAGCGCGGCCTTCGCGCGCGACGCCGCCGGTGCCGCGAACGGTCGCATCACGACGGCGCTCGGTCCGCACGCCCCGTACACGGTCGACGACGACGACCTGCGGGCGACGGCCCGGGATGCCGAGCGCCTCGGTGTGCGCATCCACATCCACGCCGCCGAGAACCTCACGCAGACGGCGTCCAGCCGGTCGCGTCACGGCCGGACGCCCATCGGCATCCTGCACGAGACCGGCGTGCTCGGAGCGGGCGCGCTCATCGCACACGGCGCGGGCATCGTCGCCGAGGACGTCGACCTGCTCGCCCCCTACGCCGACCGCGTGGGTGTCGCCTCGTGCACCAAGACGTATCTGCTGCACGCGCAGGAGGGCACCACTCCCCTGCGCCTGCTGCACGATGCGGGGATCAGCGTCGGCATCGGCACCGACGGCGCCGCCGGCAGCATGACGCTCGACGTGTGGGAGAACATGCGTCTGCTCGGGATGATCGAGAAATACTCGTCCGGGGATGCCACGTGGGCGACGTCCGCGCACCTGCTCGACCTCGCGACGCGTCAGAACGCCGAGGTCCTCGGCCTCGCCGACGAGGTCGGGGCGCTGCGTCCCGGGCTCCGCGCCGACATCGTGCTCGTCGACTTCCGCACGCCGCACCTGCAGCCCGTGCACGACCTCGCGCACTCGCTCGCGCTGAGCGCCCACCAGGGCGACGTGACGACCGTGATCGTGGACGGCCGGGTCGTCGTCCGGGATCGCCGGCTGCTCACCATCGACCTGGATGCCGCGGTCGACGAGCTCGCCGAGCGCCTTCCGGCGCTGACCGACCGCTCGCACGGGCGGCGCGTGCAGGACTACGCGCCCTGAGGCTCCGGCCTCACCCCGCGAGGAAGCGCTCGACCTGCGGCACCGCGGCGTCGATCACGGCCGCGAAGAGCCTTTCGCCCTTGTCCGCCGTCGCCGGGCGCGGGTCGCCGAAGACGGCGCTTCGACCGATCTCGTGCAGGCGCACGGGCCGGAGACCGAAGTCGGCCGGGAACTCGGGATACTCCGGCTCCGCACGGTCCATCCGGACGAGCTGGGGAGCGGATGCCAACACCATCGACGTCTCGATCTCTTCGGCGTGGTTCATCCCCGGCGCGGCGGCGGCGCTCTCGCGCACCGCGTCGGCGGCCTCGGCGAGACCGGGGTGGTCCAGCACGAGGACGCGCAGGCCCTCTGCCGCGAGGTCGCGCGCGGCCGCGGCGAGCGGCAGGCGGTTGCCGAAATCCCCGTTGACGATCACGATCCGGTCGAGCCCCGACGCCGCTGCTCCCCGCGCGAGGTCGATCGCCAGGGCGCGCACGGTTCCGGGCGACAGCGAGATGGTGCCGGGGTAACCCGACGTCGCCCACGTCTCGCCGTAGGCGACGGGCGGCAAGAGAGCGCCGTCGCAGCGCTCAGCGAGTGTTCGCGCGATGCGCTCGGCGACGATCGTGTCGGTGCTCAGGGGCAGGTGCGGGCCGTGGGCCTCGAGGGCACCCACGGCCAGCACGGCCAGGCGCCCACCCGCGGCGACGTACTCGCGTACGTCGGCGGATGAGGCCCGGGCCAGCTCGAGCATCAGGCGTTGGCGTCCTGACGCTTCAGGCGGGATGCGGCGCGGCCGCGCTCGGTCGCGTCGAGCACGACCTTGCGGATGCGCACCTTCTCGGGAGTGACCTCGACGCATTCGTCGTCGCGGGCGAACTCGAGCGACTCCTCCAGCGTGAGGACGCGCGGGGGTGTCATCGACTCGAAGGAGTCGGAGGTCGACGAACGCATGTTCGTGAGCTTCTTCTCCTTGGTGATGTTGACGTCCATGTCGTCGGCGCGCGAGTTCTCGCCGATGACCATGCCCTCGTAGACCTCTTCGGTCGGCTGCACGAAGAAGCTCATGCGCTCCTGCAGGGCGATCATGGCGAACGGGGTGACGACGCCCATGCGGTCGGCGACGATCGAGCCGTTCTGACGGGTCGTGATCGAGCCCGCCCAGTCGTCGTAGCCGTGCGAGATCGCGTTCGCGATACCGGTGCCGCGGGTGATCGTGAGGAACTCGCTGCGAAAGCCGATGAGGCCGCGGGAGGGCACGACGAACTCCATGCGCACCCAGCCGGTGCCGTGGTTGGTCATGTTGTCCATGCGGCCCTTGCGAGCAGCCATGAGCTGGGTGATCGCGCCGAGGTGCTCCTCGGGGGCGTCGATCGTCAGGTGCTCGAACGGCTCCTTGAGCTTGCCGTCCTCACCGCGTTTGGTGACGACCTGGGGCTTGCCGACGGTGAGCTCGAAGCCCTCGCGGCGCATGTTCTCGACGAGGATCGCGAGAGCGAGTTCTCCACGGCCCTGGACCTCCCAGGCATCCGGACGCCCGATGTCGACGACCTTGAGCGAGACGTTACCGATGAGCTCGCGGTCGAGGCGGTCCTTGACCATGCGGGCCGTGAGCTTGTGACCCTTGACCTTGCCCATGAGCGGCGAGGTGTTGGTGCCGATGGTCATCGAGATGGCCGGGTCGTCGACCGTGATGGCAGGCAGCGGGCGCACATCTTCGGGGTCGGCGATGGTCTCGCCGATCGTGATGTCGGGGAAACCGGCGATGGCGACGATGTCGCCGGGGCCGGCGTCTTCGGCGGGGTAGCGCTCGAGGGCACGGGTCTTGAGCAGCTCGGTGATGCGGGCATTGCTGGTCGTGCCGTCGGCGCGCACCCAGGCGACCGTCTGGCCCTTCTTGAGCGTGCCGTTGAAGACGCGCAGCAGCGCGAGGCGACCGAGGAACGGCGAGGAGTCGAGGTTCGTGACCCAGGCCTGCAGCGGAGCCTCGTCGTCGTACGCCGGAGCGGGGACGTGCTCGAGGATCGCACCGAAGAGCGGCTCGAGATCGTCGTTGTCGGGCAGCGCGCCGTTGTCGGGACGGTTGAGCGACGCAGCTCCCGCGCGGCCGGATGCGTAGACGACGGGGACGTCGAGAAGCGCGTCGACGTCGAGGTCGGGCACGTCGTCGACGAGGTCGGACGCGAGGCCCAGCAGCAGGTCGTGCGCCTCTTCTTCGACCTCGGCGATGCGCGCGTCGGGGCGGTCGGTCTTGTTGACCAGCAGGATGACGGGGAGCTTCGCCTCGAGCGCCTTGCGCAGCACGAAGCGCGTCTGGGGCAGCGGGCCCTCGGACGCGTCGACGAGCAGCACGACACCGTCGACCATCGACAGGCCGCGCTCGACCTCGCCACCGAAGTCGGCGTGACCGGGGGTGTCGATGACGTTGATCGTCACCGGAACCTCGGTGTGGACGCCGTTGTAGGTGATCGCCGTGTTCTTGGCGAGGATCGTGATGCCCTTTTCGCGCTCGAGGTCATTCGAGTCCATGGCGCGCTCTTCGACGTGCGCGTGCTCCCCGAAAGAGCCGGTCTGGCGGAGCATGGCGTCGACGAGCGTCGTCTTGCCGTGGTCGACGTGCGCGACGATCGCGACGTTACGGAGGTCAGGACGAAGGGCATGCGCCATGGAGGGTCTCCAGGAAAATTGGGGTGTCGCCCGGAATCGAGCCCTCCCACTCTACCGGCCCCGCGCAACTTTCCCTGGCAGACCGCAGAAAGGGCGGGACCCTGTGAGGAATCCCGCCCATCCGGCTTCCGAGCGATGCCTCGCCGCTCAGCGGTAGAACGCCGCGACCGTCTCGAGTTTGCTGGTCGAGCCGGTGATCCGACTGGCGACTCGGACCACGTCATCCGAACCGGCCTCGTAATACTTGCCCACCGTGTAGGAGATGCAGGGAGCGGGGGTGTCGGCTCCCTTGATCATCTGGCGCGCAGGCCCGCTCTCCCACGTGTTGCCCTCCGCGTTGCGCGTATACGGAGAGACGAGGATCGCCGAGTTGGCGGGACCGGAATAGCACAGCTGGATGCTGTCGAGCACCGCGCCGTTCGCCGTGTGCCCGCTGAAGTTGCCCGTGACCGTCAACACGAACGGGTCGCCGTTCACATCGCTCCACGTGTTGGAGATCGTGACCGCGGATTGCGAACCGATGTTCGCCGTCGCGAGCTCTCCGGCCGCGCTGGCCGGTGCGGCCACGATCGTCGACCCCAGCAGACCGGCAGCTGCCGCCGCGATGACCGAGGTCAGGATTCGTTTCTTCGACTTCATGTCGCGCCTCCTTTAATAGGACGTCCATGTTTCCCCGGAGCGACGCCTCGTCCAAGGGTGATGAGAACGCCCTCATCCCTGGTTCATGCGCGGAAGACGTACCGATGACGCCGCGGACGCGCCGCCCTGCTCCGGGACGCAGGGCGTGCAGCGCGGGCCGTCGGGGCCTCGTTCCGTCCCCGATTCCTCATCTTCTCCCCGCGTGCGGACACGGAGAAGGGCGGGACTCCTCGAGGAATCCCGCCCTTTTCCGTGACGACGTCAGGACGCCGGCGTGTCCTTCAGCAGTTCGTGGCGCAGCTCGCGACGCGCGGCCTGCACCTCGACGTCCGGCACCGGGATGGCCGCGATGAGACGCTGCGTGTACGCCTCCTTCGGGGCGCGCAGGATCTCGTCGCGCGTGCCCTGCTCAGCGATCTTGCCGCGGTTGAGCACGACGATGCGATCGGCCATGGCATCCACGACGGCGAGGTCGTGGCTGATGAAGAGGCAGGCGAAGCGGTGCTCCTTCTGCAGTTCGCTGAGGAGCTCGAGCACCCGCGCCTGCACCGAGACGTCGAGCGCGCTCGTGGGCTCGTCGGCGACGAGCAGTCGTGGCTGGAGCGACAGCGCGCGGGCGATGCCGACGCGCTGCTTCTGACCGCCGGACAACTCGTGCGGGTAGCGGTTGCGATAGCTGCGCGGGAGGCGCACCTCGTCGAGGAGCTTCTCCACGCGGGCGTCGAGCTCGGCGCCCTTCGCCTCACCGGCGAGGAACAGGGGCTCACCGATCGACTCGCCGATGGGCAGACGCGGGTTCAACGACGACGAGGGGTCCTGGAACACGATGCCGACGCGACGACGCAGCGACTTGATGAGCTTGCGCGATCCGCTCGAGATGTCGACGCCGTCGACCACCAGACGACCGTCGGCGATCGGCTGCAGACCGATGGCCGCACGACCGATCGTGGACTTGCCCGAGCCCGACTCCCCCACGAGGCCGACGATCTCGCCCTCGGCGATCCCGAGGGTCACATCGTCGACGGCGCGGAACGCCGCGACGCGACCCTTCTTGCCGTACTCGATCGACACGTGGTCGAGCTCGAGCACGGGGTGCGCGATGACCGGTGCGGCCGCGGCCAGCGTGAGCTCCTCGGTGTGCGCGGGACCCTCGGCCACCGCGGCGGCGAGAGCCTCGACGATGTCGACGGTGGCCTCCCCTTCGAGCGTCTCCCCCAGACGCGGGACCGAGGCCAGGAGCTCCTTGGTGTAGTCGTCCTGCGGGTTTCCCAGCACAACGGTCGCGGGGCCCTGCTCGACGACCTGCCCGGATTTCATCACGACGATCCAGTCGGCGAGGTCGGCGACCACACCCATATCGTGCGTGATGAGCAGGACGGCCGAATCGAGGCGGTCGCGCAGGTCGCGGATGAGGTCGAGGATCTCAGCCTGGACGGTCACGTCGAGCGCCGTGGTGGGCTCGTCGGCGATGAGGAGCGCGGGTTCGAGGCTGATCGACTGCGCGATCATGGCGCGCTGACGCTGACCGCCGGAGAGCTGGTGCGGATACGACGCGAACGCCTTCGCCGGGTCGGGCAGACCGACCATGCCCAGCAGCTCGAGCGCGCGCGCCTTCGCCGCGGACGGTGCGATCGGGGTGTGCGCACGCAGTGCCTCGATGATCTGCGACCCCACGGTCAGCACCGGGTTGAGGGCCGTCATCGGCTCCTGGAAGATCGCCGCGACCTCGGGGCCGCGCAGCTCGCGCATCTGCCGCGTCGACAGACCCGTGATCTCACGACCGTTCACCTTGATGCTGCCGGTCACCCGGCTGTTCCTGGGCAGCAGGTCGAGCACGGCCATCGAGCTCACGCTCTTGCCCGATCCCGATTCGCCGACCACCGCGACGACCTGGCCGCGCGCAATCGAGTAGTTCAGGTTCTTCGCGGCCGGAACCCAGACGTCGTCGACGGCGAAATCGACGCTGAGGTCCGTCATCTGGAGGGCGGGGACGCCCGCCGTCTCGGTCGTGCTCATGAGACTGTCCTCTCCGTCCCGCTCAGCGGGAGTGAGTGATCGGAAAATGAAAGAATCGGAGGATGCCACGCCAGACGTTCCGTTCGACGTTCACCCGCATCCTGTGCGTCATCGCGTGGGCGATCATCGCCGCAGTCGCGATCGGCCTTCTCGTGGTACCCGGCGCGTCCGACGCGCCCGCCCTCGTGATCGTCGGTGCCCTCGGCGCCGCGGCCGCGGTCACCGCCGTGCTGTGGTCTCCGTCGATCTCCGTCGACGACGAGGCCGTGCAGGTCGACAACATCGCCCTGCGCTACCGCGTGCCGTGGGCCGCGCTGATCCACGTCGACACCCGCTACGCGCTGCAGCTGCACACCCCCGGTCGGCGCATCGGCGTGACCGCCGCACCCGCCCCGGGCGCCGCCGGATCGCTCCGCGCGATGCGTGCCCACCGGCGCAGCGAGGGCGTGACCGCGCCGAACACCCGACCGGGCGAGCTTCCCGGAACGGACTCCGGCAACGCGGCCGAGATGGTCCGCACGCGCTGGCACGCTCTGCGCGATGCCGGCCGCGTCGAGGCCGGCATCGCCGAGTCGATTCCGGTGGCCGTGACCCCGCGCGTCGACAATCTGCTGCTGCTGATCGCGGGTGTCGCAGGAACGGTGCTGGCCGTAGCGCTGGCCTGACACCCGCCGCGAGACGGTCGTCATGACGACGGCGTCTCCGGGTGCACCCGCGCCTGCGTGCTGGCGGGAGCCGTCGTCGACGACGCCGGCTGCTCCTTCGTACGGCGCAGCGAGAAACGCTTCTGCCGCGGGTCGAACGCGTCGCGCAGACCATCGCCGACGAAGTTCACCAGGACGGCGAGCAGCACGATGAAGACGGCAGGCCACCAGAACAGCCACGGGCGGGTCTGGAACGCCGACTGGTTGTCGGAGATGATCAGACCGAGCGAGACGTCCGGCGGGCGCACACCGAGCTGGAGGTAGCTCAGCGCGGTCTCCAGCAGGATCGCGGATGCCGCCAGCAGCGTCGCCGCGACGATGACCACGCCGATCGCGTTCGGCAGGATGTGCTTGAAGATGATGCGCGCGTCGCTGGCGCCCGCGACCCGAGCCGCCTCGACGAACTCGCGCTCGCGCAGCGTGAGGAACTCGGCGCGCACGAGTCGAGCGATCGTGGTCCACGAGATCATCGCGAGGAAGAACGCGAGCGGCACGACTCCCAGGCCGCCGGTTGCGCGGCCGACCACCGCACCGATGACGATGATCGGGATGACGATGAAAACGTCGGTGATGCGCATGAGAACCGAGTCGACCCAGCCGCGGTAGTACCCCGCCAGGGCGCCGATGACGGTGCCGACAGCAGTACCCACCGCACTGATCACGACCATCACGAGGATCGAGTTCTGGATGCCGCGCATCGTCATGGCGAAGTAGTCAATACCGATACGGTCCTGACCGAAGGGGTGGTCACCGACCGAGAACGGCCACAGCGAGAGCGTGGGCGCTCCCCCGTCGTTCTGCGGGTTCAGCGAGGTGTAGTCGTACTTCCACCACCCGGGGATCGGTCCCAGACCGATCGCGGAGATCGAGAAGACGGCGACGAGGATGAACAGGATGCCGGAGACGACGGCGACCTTGTTCGCGAGGAAGCGCCGGAGGATGAGCCGTCCCTGGCTCACCCCGACGGTGTTCCGCTCGTCGGCGGGAGGCGGCGCGTCGACGTTGGCCGGCTCGGGAAGCATCTGGGTCATCGAAGGACCTCCGGGATTCGGATGGCGGCGATCATGCGACCACTCGCACGCGCGGGTCGAGCGTGGCGTAGGCGAGATCAGCCAAGAAGTTGAAGACGATCGCGGTGATGGCGATGACGAGGAAGTAGCCCATCACGGGGTTCACGTCGACGCGCTGGATGGAGGTCACGAACAACGCCCCCATGCCGGAGATCGCGAAGACCCTCTCGGTGATGACAGCTCCACCCAGGAGCGCGCCGATGTCGGTCGCGACGAGGGTCACGATCGGGATCAGCATGTTGCGCAGCCCATGACGCAGGATCACGGTGCGCTCGGGCAGGCCCTTGGCGCGCGCGGTGCGGATGTAGTCCTGGTTCATCACCTCGAGCATCCCGGCGCGCGCATACCGCGTGTACCCCGCGAACGAGATGAGCAGCAGCGAGATCGTCGGCAACAGGAGGTGGGTGAACGAGTCGATCCCGCTGATCCACATGTCGCCCGTGAAGCCCGGCGTGCTTGCGCCGACGGTCGCGATCGGACGACCGTTGATGCGGGGGTTGTTCACATACTGAGGCCACGACTGCATGTAGCGGTCGAGGACGACGAGGGCACCGGACAGGAAGGCCACCAGGGCACCGATGCGCGCGGCCATTCCGCGGTCGGGTGCGCCCAGCAGATAGCCCGAGACGATACCGACCACGACGGCGACGACGCCGAGGATGATGATCGTGTTGAACGTCGAGATGTCGAACAGCCCCTGCAGGGCGAAGTAGCACACGTACGCGATGGCGCCGTTGAGGGCGGCGACGATGAGCGCACGGCGATTCTGCAGGCCCGCGATCAGAGCGGTCGTGATGACCACGATGCCGGTGATCAGCAGGAGCAGACCGACGGGTCCGAGACCCGGGTTGCGGAACCAGTCCGTGACGTTGAAGTACACGAGCAGGGCGATCGTCGCGAGACCGGAGACAGCGGCGACGATCATGCGCCGTCGCGCGTCGCCTCCGATCATGGCCTGCCAGACGACGGCGCTGACGACGGCCAGGAGAGCGATCAGCCAGATCGGGATGGATGTCGCCGACTCGAGGAAGCTGTTGAAGCCCAGCGCCATGAACTCCTTCAGGAGCACCGCGACGAGGAAGGACGGCAGCGAGAAGAGGAAGAAGCTGAGCAGTGTGATGCCGAAATCGAATCCGCTGTACTGACGGAGGGCCGAGACCACGCCGACCACGATGCCGAGGACGATGGCCAGCACGAACGACGCCGTCACGAGCTGGAGAGTCGAACCGATGGCGGTCGGGAGGATGTCGAGAACGGCCGCGTTCGACACGGTGAGGCCGAGGTTGCAGGCGCCGGTGAACGGGACGAGGCAGCCGGCGGCACCGCCGAGCCAGAGGAAGTAGCGCAGGGGCACCGGGACGTTCAGGTCGAGCGCCGCGACACGGGCGGCGATGAGCTGGTCACGGTTGGCGGCGGAGCTGTCGCGCAGGTCCTGCAGGGGGTCGCCGGAGTTGGCGGCCAGCACGTACATGATGAACGATGCTGCGAGCAGAACCAGGATCGAGACGGCGATGCGCCTGAGGATGAATCCGACCATCGCGGGAGGACTTCTTTCGATCGGGTGGAAAGGCACCTGTAGGTGCCCAGGAAAGGATAGTCGCGAGCAGTCCGGGTTCGGCGCACGCGCACACGCGAAACGAGGCGCCGGAGTCGGGCGACTCCGGCGCCTCGCGGGGGATCAGCGGCTTATCAACCCGCCAGCGTCCACTCCTGCGCGTTCCACACGATGCCCGTCTGGCCGCCGAAGTAGTCGACGCCCTGGATGGAACCGTTGTCGGCGAAGAGGCCGGGGAGCTGGAACAGCGGCAGACCGTAGTAGTCCTTGGCCGTCTCAGCGTCGATCTTCACCTTGGTGTCGTCGAGCTTGGTGGTGTCGGTGGTCACCTGGCTCTCGTCGACGAGGGTGTCGACGGTGGCGTTGCTGTAGTTGTTGTAGTTTCCGCCGCCGCCGGTCTTGAAGATCTGCGGGAGAGCCGCGTTACCGGCACCGGGCGAGATCCAACCGAAGATCGAGACGTCGTAGCTTCCGCTGCCCAGGAGCTTGCTCCAGTCGGGCGAACCGGCGTCCACGATGTTGAAGCCGGCCTGCTGCGCCGACTGCTGGATGGCGCGGAAGCTGTCGACACGGTTGGGGTTGTTGGTGTTGTAGAGGATGCGGACCGTCGGGGTCGCACCGTTCAGCAGCGTCTTGGCACCCTCGATGTCGGGCTCGGTGAACTTGTCGTATCCGCTCGCGGCGACGGCGGTGGAGTACTTGTCGCCATCGGTCGGCAGGAAGATCTGCGAGTTCAGGACCTCGGCATCCGGGTTGATCGGCTTGATGATCGAGTCGAGGATCTGCTGACGCGGGATCGTCTTCAGGAACGCCTCGCGGACGTTCGCGTCGGCGAAGACTCCACCGAAGCTCAGGTCGACGTGGTCGTACGACAGCTGGCTGCCGGAGTGGACCGTCGCGTTGGCGTTCTTCAGAGCGGTCAGCGTGTCAGCGGAGGGCTGCGGCTGGATGGCCTGGACCTCGCCGTTCTGAAGGGCCGTCACCTGCGCGTTCGCGTCACCGATGAAACGGATGATCAGCTGGTCGTACGAGGGCGACATCTTGCCCTTGTAGTTGGGGTTCTTGCCCAGCGTGATGCTCTGCTCGGGCGTGAAGTCGGTCACGATGAACGGACCGCTCGCGACCAGGAGGCTCGCGTCGGTCGGCATGGCCGTGACGTCGTAGCCCTTGTTCCAGAAGTCGGCCGCGGCCTGCAGCGTCGCGTTGGGAGCGACGGGCGCGTCCGGGTTGCCCTTGGGGGTGTCCTTGAGGAGCTTGACGAAGTCCTCCTCGGAGACGCCGGCCTTCTCGGCGAGCACGTGCGCCGGCTTGCCGATGGGGTTCACGAGCTCGTAGTCCACGAAGGGCTTCGAGTAGGTCAGCGTCATCGACATGTTGTCGTCGCTGATCTCGGGGAACGACGTGGTGTCGAGGCCCGCGGTGCTGCCGGCGAGCGTGAAGTACTGCGTGCCGCCGTTGGTCACGGCGCCGCTCTCGTCGAGCTTCGCGTCGTCGTAGTAACCCGAGTTGATGGCCCAGTTGACGAGCATGTCATCGGCGTTGATGGGCTGGCCGTCCGACCAGGTCAGACCTTCGTTGATGGTGTACTTCACCGTCAGCGGGTCGTCCGACACCTTCTCGTACGTGCCGAAGTCGGTGTTGTCGATGACGCTGAAGTCCTTGTCGAGGCGCTGGAAGCCGCCGAGACCCAGCCCGCCGCTGACACCGGTGAGGTAGCCCACCATGCCGTTGGTGTCGAGGTT
>Ga0308161_1000430_pt1 | contig 67663 bp, 75 predicted proteins | sample PhyFR2_FD_201034 | JGI IMG/M metagenome (GOLD analysis project Ga0308161, IMG submission 201034) | Phyllosphere microbial communities from UC Gill Tract Community Farm, Albany, California, United States - DLSLF.R2 | ecosystem: Host-associated > Plants > Phyllosphere > Unclassified | place: USA...
TCCCCATATTCAACTTTTATTGATTAAGGTAACCCATGGCTGAATGGAACGGCGAATATATCAGCCCTTACGCTGAACATGGCAAGAAGAGCGAGCAGGTTAAGAAAATCACAGTTTCTATCCCGCTAAAAGTGCTGAAGATTTTAACGGACGAGCGCACCCGCCGTCAGGTGAACAACCTGCGTCACGCCACCAACAGCGAACTGCTGTGTGAAGCCTTTTTGCATGCTTTCACCGGGCAGCCTCTGCCGAACGATGTCGATTTGCGTAAAGAACGCAGCGATGAGATTCCGGAAGAAGCGAAACAGATTATGCGTGAAATGGGCATCGATCCCGATAGTTGGGAATACTGAAGCCAGAAATAAAAAAACCCAGCCGAGGCTGGGTTTTTTCTTGCTGCCGAATCGCGAAGATTCGACGGCCAAAAATCTTATTTCTTGCTTGCTGGCACGCTGAAACGCTTGTTGAAGCGATCTACACGGCCACCGGTGTCAGCAATACGCTGCTTACCAGTGTAGAACGGGTGGCATTTGCCGCACACGTCCAGGTTCAGACCAGAAGCCATGGTTGAACGGGTGTTGATCACGTTACCGCAAGAGCAAGTCATGGTTACTGCTTCGTACTTAGGGTGAATACCTTGTTTCATGGGAGAACCTCATAAAAGGCCGTGTCGCTCTCCGTGCCAGGCTCAGCCTGCACAGCACCACACGCGGTTGAACATTAAGTGTATGCTCCGACAAGTGATCTCATCGAAGGCGGCATAGTATACAGAAATTAACCGGTTTTAGCAAATAGCCGCTTCCTAATTAGCCGTGTACACTACTTCTCCTTAATTCAGAACCGGATAGAGATTCAGATGCCCGTTGTTCAGGTTGCCCTGCCCGTTCCGCTACCTCGCCTGTTTGATTACTTGCTGCCTGCCGATGCGCCGCAACCGGTGGCCGGCGCACGCGTGAATGTGCCGTTCGGCAACCGCAAAATGATCGGCATTGTGATCGGCACGCGTGAGACCAGCGATCTGCCGCTGACGCAGCTCAAGCAGATAGAGAGCGTGCTCGACGATCAAAGTCTGTTCTCGCCCGCCCTGTGGCGCATTTTGCATTGGGCCGCCAACTATTATCATTCGCCGCTCGGCGAAGTGCTGAGCCATGCGCTGCCGGTGCTGCTGCGTCAGGGCAAACCCGCGCAGGAAGCGCCGCTGTGGCAATGGGTGATCAATGACGCTGGCCGTGAAGTGGCGATGGAGAGCCTGAAGCGCGCGCCGAAACAGCAGCAAGCGCTGGCGATGCTGCGTCAGCGACCGCTCTATCGTCATCAGGTCAGCGAACACGATTTTACCGATGCCGCGCTGCAAGCGTTGCGCGCAAAAGGCTTGTGCGAACTGCGTGAACACACGCCGCAGATGCACGACTGGCGTACCAGCTTTGCCGTCAAAGGGGATCGCCTGCGCCTGAACACCGATCAGGCGATGGCGGTGGGCGCGATGCGCAGTGAAGACGATCACTATGCGCCGTGGCTGCTGGCCGGCATTACCGGTTCGGGTAAAACCGAGGTTTATCTCAGCGTGCTGGAGAACGTGCTGGCACGCGGCAAACAGGCTTTGGTGCTGGTGCCGGAAATCGGCCTGACGCCGCAAACCATCGCCCGCTTCCGTGAGCGCTTTGATGCGCCGATTGATGTGCTGCACTCGGCACTGAATGACAGCGAACGCCTCGCCGTCTGGCTGCGCGCGCGCAGCGGCGAAACGGCAATTGTTATCGGTACACGTTCGGCGCTGTTCACGCCGCTGGCGCGCCCCGGCGTCATCATCATTGATGAAGAGCACGACAGCTCGTACAAACAACAGGAAGGCTGGCGCTATCAGGCGCGCGATCTGGCGGTGTTCCGTGCGCATGAGGAAGATATTCCAATTGTGATGGGTTCCGCCACGCCCGCGCTGGAAACCTTGCACAACGTGCGCGTCGGCAAATATCGCCAGCTCAATCTCACCAAACGCGCGGGCAATGCTAAACCGGCGTTACAGCAGCTGATCGATCTTAAAGGCCAGCAGCTGAAAGGCGGATTGGCGCCAGCACTGCTCGGCAAAATGCGTCAGCACCTGCAGGCCGACAATCAGGTTCTGCTGTTCCTCAACCGCCGTGGCTTCTCTCCGGCGCTGATGTGCCACGATTGCGGCTGGCTGGCCGAGTGCCAGCGCTGCGATAGCTACTACACGCTGCACCAGAACCATCGCCAGCTGCGCTGCCACCATTGTGACAGCCAGCGTCCGCTGCCGAATCAGTGCCCGAGCTGTGGTTCAACGCATTTGATGCCGGTCGGCGTCGGTACCGAACAGCTGGAACAGCAGCTGGGCACGCTGTTCCCCGGCGTGCCGGTATCGCGCATCGATCGCGACACCACCAGCCGTAAAGGCGCGCTGGAGCAGCATCTGGCCGATGTGCATCGCGGCGGCGCGCGTATTCTGGTGGGCACGCAGATGCTGGCGAAAGGCCATCATTTCCCGGATGTCACGTTGGTGTCGCTACTGGATGTTGATGGCGCGCTGTTCTCGGCCGATTTCCGCGCCGCCGAGCGTTTCGCTCAGCTCTATACGCAGGTCGCGGGTCGCGCCGGTCGTGCGGGTAAACAGGGTGAAGTGTTGCTGCAGACCCATCATCCGGAACATCCATTGCTGCAAACATTGCTGCATCGCGGCTATTTCGCCTTTGCCGATCAAACGCTGCTGGAGCGTCAGTCCGTTCAGCTGCCGCCGTGGACCAGCCATGCGCTGTTCCGCGCTGAGGATATGGATAACCAGCAGGCGGCGGAATTCCTCACACAGCTGCGTAATTTACTGGAAGCCAGCCCGCTTAAAGATGAGGCGATGTGGCTGATGGGGCCGGTTCCGGCGTTGGCACCGAAGCGCAGTGGACGCTGGCGCTGGCAGCTGCTGTTGCAGCATCCGTCGCGCAAACGTCTGCAACAGCTGTTGAGCGGATCGCTGCCGCTGATCGCCACCTTGCCGGCGTCACGCAAAGTGAAATGGACGCTGGATATCGATCCCACCGAAAGCTAAGCCACGCCACAACTGCGAGCCAGATCGAAAAAAGTCGCACAAGTCACAATTTTTATGCAAATTAAGTAACAACCCGACGCGACCTTGGGTTAACAATAGTGCCGACCCGGTTGAAGCCCGGTAATGTCTGAAAATCAATGCGCTGTACCGCGTCAGGAGTTATACGTTGGACCAGAAGCAACCCTCCACCGCCGCCACCATGAAAGATGTGGCCGAGAAAGCAGGCGTTTCAACCGCTACGGTTTCACGTGCGTTGATGAATCCAGAAAAAGTCTCTGCTGCTACCCGGCTCAAGGTCGAAAAAGCGGTGATTGCCGTGGGTTATGCGCCGCACGGTTTGGCGCGCAATGCCAAACGCGGTGAAACGCAAACCATTCTGGTGATTGTGCCGGACATCTGCGATCCCTTCTTCAGTGAGATCATTCGCGGCGTGGAAGTCACTGCTGCGCATGAAGGTTATCTGGTACTGATTGGCGATTGCGCGCATCAGAATAAACAGGAAAAAACCTTTCTGAATTTAATGCTGACGCGACAGATCGACGGCATGGTGCTGTTGGGTTCACAGCTGCCGTTTGAGGCGGGCATTGAAGATCAGCGCAACCTGCCGCCGATGGTGATGGGCAACGAATTTGCGCCGGAGATGGCATTACCCACGGTCCATATCGATAACCTGACCGCCGCCTTTGAAGCGGTGAATCACCTGCTGCAGCTTGGTCATCGCCAAATTGCCTGCATCACCGGGCCAGAACACATTCCGCTGAGCCAGTATCGTTTGCAGGGCTATATTCAGGCGCTGCGTCGCAGCAGTATCGCCATCGACCCAACGATGATTGTGCACGGCGACTTCACCTTTGAAGCCGGCGCGAATGCGCTTAAGCAGTTGATGAGTTTGCCGCAGCCGCCGAAAGCGATTTTCTGCCATAGCGATTTGATGGCGCTGGGCGCGATGAACCAGGCGCGTAAACTTGGCATGCGCATTCCGCAGGATCTGTCGGTGGTGGGCTTTGATGATATCGAACTGGCGCAATACTACGATCCGCCGCTGACCACCGTGGCCCAGCCGCGTTTTGCCATCGGCCGAGAAGCGATGCTGCTGTTACTTGATGAGCTGCAGGGTAAACGCGTGAATAACGGTTCGCGCCTGCTGGATGCGGAGCTGCGCGTGCGCGGCAGTACGGCACCGGCGGCAAAACGGGAAAAATAGTGCGTAGACGCCTGCATTTTCAGCGGATTCTGAAGGCAGACTGTGCTGGTCAAAGTTCCAGCCCTTGCGTAACATGGCGCATTCATTGCCGGGCAATTAACAGCACATTTACATGCCCATTGGCATTTTTTTGAAGGGTAGCAGAACGAAAGTGGCACAGAAAGATTATGTAGGCCGCGGGCGTTCAACAGGGACGCGTCGCAAAAAACCCGCCAGCCGCAGCAAGAAAAGCAAAGGCGGTTCAGGCACTTCAAAGCTCATGATGGTACTGGCCGCGGCCGTGCTGGTCACCTTTGCCGGTGGTTTATGGTTTATCTCGCATCATAAGAAAGAAGAGATTGAGGTCATTCCAAACCACAAAGCCAACGGTAACGGCCTGCCGCCGAAGCCGGAAGAGCGCTGGAAGTACATCAAAGAGCTGGAAAATCGCCAAATTACCGTTCCGTCGCCAACTGAGCCTTCGGCTGGTGGCGTGCAATCACAAACTCAGCTGACCGATGAACAGCGCCAGCTGCTGGAGCAGATGCAGGCCGATATGCGCCAGCAGCCGACGCAGTTGAACGAAGTGCCGTGGAACGAACAAACCCCGGCGCAGCGCCAGCAAACGCTGCAGCGTCAGCAGGTGCAGCAACAGCAGGTTCAGCAACAACAACAGCAGCAGTTGCAACGTCAGCAGCAACAGTTACAGCAGCAGCAGCGCCAGCAACAGTTGCAGCAACAACAGACCGCGCGTCAGCAGCAGCAACAGCAAGCTGCGCCGATCACGCGTGAGCCAACGCAGCAAACCAAGCCGCAGGAAACGGCCAAGGCGAAAGCGGAAGAGAAAGCCGCTTCACAACGCTGGATGGTGCAGTGTGGTTCGTTCAAAGGTACCGAGCAGGCGGAATCCGTACGCGCCGGTCTGGCATTTGAAGGATTTGAAAGCCGCATTACCACCGGCGGTGGCTGGAATCGCGTGGTGATCGGGCCGTTCAAAGATCGCAGCAGCGCCGACAGCACAGTCAAACGCTTACACAGTTCCGGCCACGGAAGTTGTATTCCCCTCGCTCTCGGGGGTTGAAACCCCTTTTTCCTACCCCATATCTGGTTGCATGATACTCCGCGCCGAGTGCGCGGAGTTCCTTTTCTACTGCAACAAGGGGTCTGCCCGTGACAACAATAGTAAGTGTACGACGCAACGGCCAGGTAGTGATTGGCGGTGATGGCCAGGCTACGCTCGGCAATACCGTAATGAAAGGCAACGTTAAAAAAGTCCGTCGTCTTTACAACGATAAAGTGATCGCCGGCTTTGCTGGCGGTACCGCAGATGCCTTCACCCTGTTTGAACTGTTTGAGCGCAAGCTGGAAATGCACCAGGGCCATCTGGTGAAAGCGGCGGTCGAACTGGCTAAAGATTGGCGTACCGATCGCATGCTGCGCCGCCTTGAAGCGCTGCTGGCGGTGGCCGACGAAAACGCCTCATTAATCATCAGCGGCAACGGCGACGTTATCCAGCCGGAAAATGACCTGATCGCAATTGGTTCTGGTGGGCCTTACGCCCAGGCAGCGGCACGCGCGCTGCTGGAAAACACCGACATTGGTGCACACGATATCGTGGAGAAAGCGCTGAACATCGCTGGCGATATCTGTATCTACACCAACCACAATATTAACTTCGAAGCATTACCGTCTAAGGCTAAGGACTAAACATCATGTCTGAGATGACTCCACGCGAGATTGTCAGCGAGCTTAATCGCTTTATCATCGGCCAGGACGGCGCAAAGAAGGCGGTCGCGATCGCCCTGCGTAATCGCTGGCGCCGCATGCAGCTCGACGAAGAGCTGCGCCATGAAGTGACGCCAAAAAACATTCTGATGATTGGTCCAACCGGTGTCGGTAAAACCGAAATCGCCCGTCGCTTAGCCAAACTGGCGAACGCACCGTTCATCAAAGTGGAAGCCACCAAATTCACCGAAGTCGGTTACGTCGGTAAAGAGGTTGATTCCATCATTCGCGATCTGACCGATTCTGCCATCAAGATGGTGCGCAGCCAGGCAATCGAGAAGAACAAGTACCGCGCGGAAGAGATGGCGGAAGAGCGCATCCTGGATGTGCTGATCCCACCCGCGAAAAATAACTGGGGCCAGGCTGAACAAGCGGCTGAGCCATCGGCAGCGCGTCAATCCTTCCGCAAGAAACTGCGCGAAGGCCAGCTGGATGACAAAGAGATTGAGATCGATCTGGCCGCTTCATCGGCTGGCGTTGAGATCATGGCGCCTCCGGGCATGGAAGAGATGACCAGCCAGCTGCAATCGATGTTCCAGAACCTCGGTGGGCAGAAGCAGAAACCGCGTAAGCTGAAAATCAAAGAAGCCATGAAGCTGCTGATTGAAGAAGAAGCGGCCAAGCTGGTGAACCCGGAAGAGCTGAAGCAGGATGCCATCGATGCGGTTGAGCAGCACGGTATCGTGTTCATCGACGAAATCGACAAAATCTGTAAGCGTGGCGGCCAGAATGCGGGCGGTCCAGACGTGTCACGCGAAGGCGTACAGCGCGACCTGCTGCCGCTGGTGGAAGGTTGCACCGTTTCCACCAAGCACGGCATGGTGAAAACCGACCACATTCTGTTTATCGCTTCCGGCGCGTTCCAGGTCGCCAGCCCGTCAGATCTGATCCCAGAACTGCAAGGCCGTCTGCCGATTCGCGTTGAACTGCAGGCGCTGACCGTCAATGACTTCGAGCGCATTCTGACCGAGCCAAACGCCTCGGTTACCGTGCAGTACAAAGCGCTGATGGGCACCGAAGGGGTCAACATCGACTTCACCGATGACGCAGTGCGGCGTATCGCCGAAGCCGCATGGCAGGTGAACGAGACCACCGAGAACATCGGTGCGCGTCGTCTGCATACCGTGCTGGAGCGTCTGATGGAAGATATCTCCTATGACGCCAGCGATCGTAACGGTGAGTCGATCACTATCGATGCCGAGTACGTTGGTAAGCATCTGGATGAGCTGGTGGCCGACGAAGATCTCAGCCGCTTCATTCTGTAAGCTTCACCCGCGAAATCTCTGCCCGGCCACTGTGCCGGGCTTTTTTTTACGCAGGATATTGATGCAACGCTTTTTTTGGCGGTTGATGATTTTGCCAACAATCGCCAGATAGCGATATACTTAGCGCTCCTGTGGCAAACAGACGAAAACCCTCATGAAATACGATACATCTGAACTCTGTGACATCTACCACGAAGCTGTGAATGTTGTTGAACCGCTTTTTTCGAACTTTGGTGGGCGCAGCTCATTCGGTGGTCAAATCACCACAGTGAAATGTTTCGAAGATAACGGCTTACTCTACGATTTGCTGGAAGAGAACGGTCGGGGTCGCGTATTGCTGGTGGATGGCGGCGGTTCGGTCCGTCGCGCACTGGTCGATGCTCAGCTGGCGAGTCTGGCGGCGCAAAATGAGTGGGAAGGCATTGTGGTGTACGGCTCGGTGCGTCAGGTTGACGATCTCGAAGAGCTGGAAATCGGCATTCAGGCGATTGCGGCGATTCCGGTGGGTGCAGCGGGTGAAGGCATTGGCGAAAGTGACGTGCGCGTTAACTTCGGCGGCGTGACTTTCTTCTCTGGCGACCATCTGTATGCCGACAATACCGGCATCATCCTGTCTGAAGACGCGCTCGACATCGAGTAAGCCGCAACAAAAACGGGTGCCGCGGCACCCGTTGGTTTAAGCATTGACGCTTAAACTTCTTCCATTTTTCCCAGCAGTGCCCGCAGACGATCCTGCCAGACATGCTGCTCTTCTTTCAGATGCTGATTTTCACGCACCAGTGCATCCTGGTTGCCTGAAGCCTGGCTGACTTCGTTTTTCAGCGTGTTGTTTTGCTCTTTCAGCTCTTCAATTTCCATCTGCAGCAGAGTGATGGTATCAATCGCCTGCTGTACTTTCGCTTCCAGTTTCTCGAACACTTCAAATGACATCTTTCTGACCTCTCCTAAATCTTGCAAGGCGTTGATGGGGCTAGTGCATGCCTTATTACAGTGCGCTCAGCCACGATGACTCGATTGTATGTAGCCAAACCCAGCAAGTCCAGCGGCACAAGGCCTGCGAGGGCAGTCTGTAACACTTTTCAGTCTATGCCTAAAAAAATGCGCATCTTCGCGCATCTGTGTGCGCGATCACGTCAGCATCGACCCGTAAAGCGCGGTGAATGGGCCTTAAAGAAAAGCAAAAGACGCGAAAACGCGCATTTTTATGACACAGTACACAGTTTTCAATTTCGCTATTTCTCGTTTATGCTCGTTAACGATAAATTCACATCAACCCTACATTGATAGCTGGGCGACTCATGGATGAGAACAAAAACTGATAAAATTTAACCTCGCTTCAGGAATGCCATTATGAGTCAGACAACTAACACACTAAAAGGTCAGTGCATCGCTGAATTTCTCGGTACAGGTTTGATTATCTTCTTTGGTGCAGGCTGCGTTGCTGCACTGAAACTGGCCGGTGCGTCATTCGGTCAGTGGGAAATTTGTATTATCTGGGGTTTAGCCGTCTCCATGGCAGTCTATCTGAGCGCAGGCGTTTCCGGCGCGCATCTTAACCCAGCCGTTACCGTCGCGCTGTGCCTGTTTGCTAATTTTGAAGGTCGTAAAGTTGTTCCCTATATTCTGGCGCAGGTTGCCGGCGCGTTCTGCGCTGCCGCGTTGGTTTACGGTCTCTACTACAATCTGTTCTTCGATTACGAAGCGGGCCATCAAATGGTGCGCGGCAGTGTTGAAAGCCTCGATCTGGCCGGTATCTTCTCGACTTACCCGAACCCGCACATCAGCGTAGCTCAGGCGTTCCTGGTTGAGATGGTGATTACAGCGGTGTTGATGGCAGTGATCATGGCGCTGACCGATGACGGCAACGGTGTGCCGCGTGGTCCGCTGGCTCCGCTGTTGATTGGTCTGCTGGTGGCGGTCATCGGTGGCTCAATGGGTCCACTGACCGGCTTCGCACTCAACCCGGCGCGTGACTTTGGTCCAAAACTGTTCGCGTTCTTCGCTGGTTGGGGCAACGTCGCCTTCACCGGTGGCAAAGATATTCCTTACTTCCTGGTTCCGATTTTTGGCCCGCTGGTCGGTGCTTGCCTCGGAGCCTTTGGTTACCGTTCGCTGATTGGCCGCCATCTGCCAGTTAACGTTGCGGAAGCCAGCACAGCAGAAAAACCGGTTGCGCGCGCTCAGCAGCGTAAAGCGTAAGTTTCATCGATACCACATCAGGACAGCACAATGACTACTGATAAAAAATATATCGTTGCACTCGATCAGGGCACAACCAGCTCACGCGCCGTGGTGCTTGATCATGATGCCAACATCGTTGCGGTTTCTCAGCGCGAATTTACCCAGATCTACCCGAAAGCGGGTTGGGTGGAACATGACCCAATGGATATCTGGGCGTCACAAAGCTCCACGCTGGTGGAAGTGCTGGCGCACGCCGACATTAACTCCGATCAAATCGCGGCAATTGGTATCACCAACCAGCGTGAAACCGCCATCGTGTGGGATAAAGAGACCGGCAAACCGGTTTACAACGCCATCGTCTGGCAGGATCCGCGCACCGCAGATTACTGTAACAAGCTGAAGAAAGAGGGTCTGGAAGAGTACATCCAGCACACCACCGGTTTGGTGATTAACCCGTACTTCTCCGGCACCAAAGTGAAGTGGATTCTTGACCACGTTGAAGGCGCACGTGAGCGTGCAAAACGCGGCGAACTGCTGTTCGGTACCGTTGATACCTGGCTGATTTGGAAAATGACGCAGGGACGTGTGCACGTCACCGATCACACCAACGCCTCACGTACCATGATGTACAACATCCACAAGCTGGAGTGGGATGAGCGCATGCTGGAGATCCTCGATATCCCGCGTGAAATGCTGCCAGAAGTGAAAGGATCTTCCGAAGTGTACGGCCAGACCAACATTGGTGGTAAAGGCGGTACGCGTATTCCTATCGCCGGAATCGCCGGTGACCAGCAAGCGGCGCTGTATGGCCAGCTGTGCGTACAACCGGGTATGGCGAAAAACACTTACGGCACCGGCTGCTTTATGTTGATGAACACCGGCACCGAAGCCGTGACGTCTACGCACGGCCTGCTGACCACCATCGCTTGCGGCCCACGCGGCGAAGTGAACTATGCGCTGGAAGGTGCGGTGTTTATCGGTGGTGCGTCGATTCAGTGGCTGCGCGATGAGATGAAGCTGATCAGTGATTCAACCGACTCTGAATACTTCGCGTTGAAAGTGAAAGACACTAACGGCGTATATATGGTGCCGGCCTTCACCGGTTTGGGCGCGCCTTATTGGGACCCGTATGCACGCGGCGCGATTTTCGGTCTGACGCGCGGTGCGAACGCTAACCACATCATCCGTGCCACGCTGGAGTCGATTGCGTACCAGACGCGCGATGTACTGGAAGCGATGCAGAACGATGCTGGCACCCGCCTGCAGTCACTGCGCGTGGATGGTGGTGCAGTCGCCAACAACTTCCTGATGCAGTTCCAGTCTGACATTCTCGGCACGCGCGTTGAGCGTCCGGAAGTGCGTGAAGTTACAGCGCTGGGTGCGGCATATCTGGCTGGCCTGGCCGTTGGCTTCTGGGGCGACCTGGAAGAAGTTCGCGCTAAAGCGGTGATTGAGCGTGAGTTCCGCCCAAGCATCGAAACCACCGAACGTAACGTCCGTTATGCGGGCTGGAAGAAAGCCGTCGCTCGCGCCAAAGCGTGGGAAGACGAAGAGTAACATCCTGCTGACCCGCGGTGCCCTGCCGCGGGTTTTTCCCCTGCCACGCTTCTCCGCTGTGTTAAACTGCCTGCCTGTTTTTTGTCAGGTGCCACCATGAAACGAGAACTCGCGATTGAATTTTCCCGCGTGACTGAAGCCGCCGCTCTGGCGGGCTATCACTGGTTAGGACGCGGCGATAAAAATGCGGCCGACGGCGCAGCCGTTCACGCCATGCGCATTATGCTCAACACTATTGATATCGACGGCCAGATTGTGATTGGCGAAGGCGAAATCGACGAAGCGCCGATGCTGTATATCGGTGAGAAAGTCGGTACCGGCCGTGGCGACGCGGTGGATATCGCGGTCGATCCGATTGAAGGCACACGCATGACGGCGATGGGCCAGGCCAATGCGCTGGCGGTGCTGGCGGTTGGTGATAAGGGCAGCTTCCTGCACGCACCTGATATGTACATGGAAAAGCTGATTGTTGGACCGGGCGCACGTGGCGCCATCGACCTCAATCTGCCGCTTGATATCAACCTGAAAAACATCGCGCTGGCATTGGGCAAACCGCTCAGCCAGTTAACGGTATCGATTCTGGCCAAGCCCCGCCACGATGCGGTGATTGCCCAGCTGCAGCAGCTCGGCGTGCGCGTGTTCTCCTTCCCGGATGGCGATGTCGCGGCCTCGATTCTGACCTGCATGCCGGATAGCGAAGTGGATGTGATGTACGGCATCGGCGGCGCGCCGGAAGGTGTGGTGTCGGCGGCCGTGATCCGCGCGATGGACGGCGACATGCAGGCACGCCTGCTGGCGCGTCATCAGGTGAAAGGGGATAGCGAAGAGAATCGTCGTCTGGGCGAGAATGAACTGCAACGCTGCGCCGAGATGGGCATTGAAGCGGGTCAGGTACTGAAACTGGATCAGATGGCGCGCAACGATAACGTTATCTTCGCGGCCACCGGCATCACCACCGGCGATTTGTTGAAAGGCATCACGCGTAACGGCAACATCGCCACCAGCGAAACCCTGCTGGTGCGCGGTAAATCGCGCACCATTCGCCGCATCCAGTCAATCCACTATCTGGATCGCAAAGACGCGGCGCTGCATCAATTTATCCTGTAATCGCCTGCTTGCCGCTCTCCGGATGACGTGAGAGCGGCCACCAGCACAGCAGCATCACCAGCGACGTCACGAACATCAGCATGCCAAGGCTGGATTGATCGTGCTGCGGCAACAGCGCAGAAAGCCACGCCACCACGCCGGAACCGAGATTCTGCAAGCCTCCGATTAACGCACCCGCGCTGCCCGCCAGCCACGCATACGGCTCCATCGCGCCCGAGGTTGCCAGCGGAAACAGCATGCCCGCGCCAAAGAAGAACAGCGCAGCCGGCACCAGCAACGTCCAGATGTTCATCACGCCAAACCAGGCCGGAACCCACATCAGCAAGCCCGCTAACAGGCAGCTGTTCACGCCGTACCACATCAGCGTGTGCCAGGATTTCTGCTCACGTCCGGCAAACCAGGCACCAAAGAACGCCGCCGGAATCGGCAGGATAAACAGGATGCTGACGGTCAATCCATCCAGCCCCAACACGCCGCCCATCAGCACGCCACAGCTGGCTTCAAACACTGCGATGCCCGCCAGCGCGCCAATCAGCAGCAGCAGGTACCGCACAAAGTTGCCGTCGCTCAGCAAAGTGGCATAACGGCGCAGGAACGGCGTGGCGGGCGTATCCGCTGGACGCGTTTCCGGCAGCCAGCGCGCCATCGACGCGGTGACGCCAACACACAGCAGCAGCAGGAAGGCGAAACAGGCGTGCCAGCCAAACAGATGCGTCAGCAGCGCCCCAATCACCGGCGCCAGCAGCGGACTCACCAGAATGCCCATATTAAGCAAGCTGTTCGCCTGACGCAGCGCGATGCCGGCGTAGAGATCGCGCGGCATGGTGCGCGCCATCACGCCCGCCACGCCGGTACCTAAACCTTGTACCGCGCTACCCAGCACCAAAATATCCAACGAGGGCGCGAACATAGCGATCAACGCGCCGACGGCAAAGATCGTCATGCCAATCAGGATCACCGGACGGCGGCCAAAACTGTCCGACAGCGGGCCGTAGATCAACTGCGATCCGCCGTAGGTCATCAGGTAGGCGGCCATCACCTGCTGGATCGCCCCGCTGCGCACATTAAGCGTTTCGGCCATGTTGGCCATGGCTGGCACATAGATGGTTTGCGCCATCTGCCCAACCGCCACCAGCACGATCAGCATGAATAACAGAAAGCGATTTTGCGTTTTACTTATCAACATGGAACAAAATGTCTGCCTGAGAAACAAAGAATAAGCAGCACAAAAAAGGCCGCCTCGGATTTATGGCGGCAAAAATATCAGGATTCAGTGACAAATCGAGAGGCGCGGGCAAAGCTGTATGTCTCAAGCCGTCAAGCTGTTTGTCCAGATTGTAAACCGCCCGCTACAGTTGCTGATCTGTGCGCTGCGTTTGTCGCTGAGAGCCCTTTACAGGGTACCGGGCTGGAAATTTATCGGATGGATAACGATGATAATCATGTGCCTGAATATTCAACACTAAGGAGTGAGCATGGCTGAGTGGATCAATGCTGAAGTGAAAGAGGTAAAAAACTGGACCGACGCACTGTTCAGCCTGCGCGTTGCAGCGCCGATTGATACCTTTACCGCGGGACAATTTGCCAAGCTGGCTCTGGAGATTGACGGTGAGCGCGTGCAGCGTGCCTATTCGTACGTCAACGCGCCGCAGGATCCGCTGCTGGAGTTTTATCTGGTCACGGTGCCGGAAGGCAAACTGAGCCCGCGTTTGCAGGCGCTGCAGCCCGGCGAGCAGGTGATGATCACTAAAGAGGCGGCGGGTTTCTTTGTGCTCGACGAAATTCCAGATTGCCAAACGCTGTGGATGCTGGCGACCGGCACGGCGATCGGCCCCTATTTATCGATCCTGCAACAGGGCGAGGATCTGGATCGTTTCGACAATATTGTGCTGGTACACGCCGCGCGCTTCGCCGATGACCTAAGCTTCCTGCCCTTGATGCAGGCGTTGCAGCAGCGCTATCAGGGCAAGTTACACATCCAAACGGTGGTGAGCCGCGAAGAGATCGCCGGTTCGCTGCACGGCCGCGTACCGCAGTTGATTGAAAGCGGAGAACTGGAGCGTGCGGTTGGCTTGCCGCTGACGGCAGAAACCAGCCATGTGATGCTGTGCGGCAATCCACAGATGGTGCGCGATACCCAGCAGCTGCTGAAAGATACGCGTGAGATGCGCAAACATTTCAAACGCAAACCCGGCCACATGACCAGCGAGCATTACTGGTAATCGGCGCGGAGCGAATAATCTGAGATTTTTCCCAGTGTGGGTTTTGACTTTGCCCGGTAAAAACCGTTCTAATCGTGGGCTAAGTGAATGATTTAGGGCCGAAGCAATGAACAACCTGCCAGTCGCGCTGCTGCTTGGCCTCGCACTGACATTTCCCGCCTGGGCGGACGATGCAGCCGCGTTGGATCGTAGCGATCATCTGCCTGCAGCGCCCTATCTGCTCGCGGGTGCGCCGACGTTCGATATGACCGTTGCTCAGTTCCGTGAGAAGTACAACGCGGCTAATCCCAATGCATTGCTACAGGAGTATCGCGCGATTGATAGTCGCGGCGATAAAAGCAATCTGACGCGTGCCGCCAGCAAAATCAGCGAAACGCTGTATGCCTCAACCGCGCTGGAGCAAGGCACCGGCAAAATCAAAACCCTGCAAATCACCTGGCTGCCGGTTCCCGGTCCCGATATGAAAGCCGCGCAGGCTCGCGCCATGGATTACATGACCGCCCTGCTGCGCTTCTTCATTCCCGGCTTGTCGCCCGAAGAGGGGCGTAAAAAACTCGATTCCCTGCTGAGCGCCGGTAAAGGTGCGCGCTATTTTGCCCGCACCGAAGGTGCATTGCGTTTCGTGGTGGCAGACAACGGCGACAAGGGTTTGACCTTCGCCGTTGAACCGATAAAACTGGCGCTCGCGACGCCCTGATCGCACCGGCAAAAATGACGAAAAGCAAAGCCAGCAACACATTTGATCTCTATACTGTCTCGCAGACATCGCTGCCCGATGGCAGCGCTATTTCATGAATCGCGTTATGCGGAGGAAAGAATGCGACATCCACTGGTTATGGGTAACTGGAAACTGAACGGTAGCAAGCAGATCACCAAAGAGCTGATTGAAGGCCTGCGCAAAGAGCTGTCTGGTGTTGATGGTTGTGGCGTCGCGATTGCACCGCCAGCCATCTATCTGGACCTGGCGAAACACGCCATTTCCGGTAGCCACATTGCTCTGGGTGCTCAGAACGTTGACGTTAATCTGTCTGGCGCATTCACTGGCGAAACTTCCGCAGACATGTTGAAAGACGTTGGCGCGAAATACATCATCATCGGCCACTCTGAGCGCCGCACCTACCACAAAGAGAGCGACGAGTTCATCGCGAAGAAATTTGCCGTAGTGAAAGAAGCGGGTCTGGTGCCGGTTCTGTGCATCGGTGAAACTGACGCAGAAAACGAAGCGGGCAAAACGGAAGAAGTGTGCGCACGTCAGATCGACGCCGTGCTGGAAACGCAGGGCGCCGCGGCGTTCGAAGGCGCAGTCATCGCTTATGAGCCGGTTTGGGCTATCGGTACCGGAAAATCAGCTACGCCAGCGCAGGCTCAGGCGGTGCATAAATTCATTCGTGACCACATCGCGAAGAAAGATGCGGCTATCGCTCAGCAAGTGATCATTCAATACGGCGGTTCGGTCAACGACAAAAACGCCGCTGAGCTGTTCACCCAGCCAGATATCGATGGCGCGCTGGTTGGCGGTGCTTCACTGAAAGCGGATGCTTTTGCGGTAATCGTGAAAGCGGCAGCAGCAGCGAAAAACGCGTAACTTAGCGTTTAGATGCAGATTAAGGCGGCTGATTAGCCGCCTTTTTTATTGGCCGCTATTAATTGCGTCCCTACGAAAAAGGGTTATTGCGGCAATATGCTGCAGTTATGATCCTGCAGCTCTTCCGCCGAGCCGCTGTTCAGTTTCAGCCAGTTACGTTCCAGCGCCAGCAGCGCTAAACGGCCATCCGGCAGCTGTGCCAGCGCCAGGCCATATTTCCCCATCTCGCTGCGCGCATGCGGCACTTCATCCGCCAGACGGATAAACGCACTCTGCTGCGCCAGCTCTTGCTTAGAAAGCGCCCGCACCAGATAACCATGCTTGCGCAGCGTTTCACTCTGCCACTGCGCATTCAGTCTCGGTGCCAGCGCATCCAGCTGCTGGCGCACATCCGGACGCAGACAGGAAATATGAATATGCAGCTGATTCTGCGTACGCCCGTATTGCGCATTGATGGCCAGCGACAGCGCGCTATCGGGAATCGGCGCGCCGTGCCTTTGCGCCAGTAATGCGCGCTGTTGCCAGGCTTCGGCAAACAGATTTGGCGTTGCAGGTTCAAGAATGATGGGACTTTCCATGCCGGTGATTTTTTCGACCGGCATCAGCAGATACTGCAACGGCCCGTTGAGATCTTTTAGCGTGACGTAACCCTGCGCGCTATTCACCTGCTGGCATGGCGCTGGGTTGCCCGTCGCCGCCATATTCGGCACGCACTTTTCGCTGATGATCTGCCATAAGGCGTTGGCGTTTTTATGGAAATGGATGGCGCCGGCGATCAGTCCGACAATCAACAGCACCAATAAAGCGGTAAGTAACTTCAGGGTACGACGACTGCCCTGCATAGCCCGATTCCTCTGTTCATCACCTGCCAGCATCCTCGCCTGGCAGGTGATGAAAGTCACGGACTAATCCTCCGCGCCACGCAGGATGGCGTCGAGTTTTTCTGGCTGCAAACGAATCTGCGCTGCACGACGATGCGCCTGCATCCCTTCGGTACGGCTCTGGCGCACCGCAGGAGCAGCGATGGCGGCGATGCCCTGATCGTCAATCCATTGATGCGTGCAGGTTTTCAGATACGCACCGACCCACAATCCGCCGGTGTAACGTGCCGCCGCCATGGTGGGCAGCGTGTGGTTGGTGCCGCAGCATTTATCAGAAAACACCACGCTGGCGTTTTGCCCGATAAACAGCGATCCGTAATTGCGGATGCGCGCCGCCAGCGCATGGGGATCGCGCGCATGGATTTGCAGATGCTCAGTGGCGATCTCATCGGTGTACGCCACCATCGCATCCTCGTCGGCACAGAGAACAATTTCGCCCTGACGCTGCCACGCCTCACCAGCCGTTTTCGCCGTCGGCAAGGATGCCAGCTGCGCCTCAATTTCCCGCAATGTTGCATGCGCCACGCGCTCGCTGGTGGTGGCCAGCCCAACACGCGTGCGCACGTCATGCTCCGCCTGCGCCAGTAGATCCGCTGCCAGCACGCGCGGATCAGCACTTTCATCGGCGACGATAAAGATTTCGCTCGGCCCCGCCAACGCATCAATACCCACTTTGCCAAATACCTGACGCTTCGCCTCATTGACGAAAGCGTTGCCCGGCCCGACGATCTTGTCCACCGCCGGCAGCGATGCGGTGCCGTATGCCATCGCGGCAATGGCCTGCGCACCACCAACTTTGAAAATGCGGTGCGCTCCGGCCAAGTGGCAAATTGCAATCATTGCCGGATGAGCGCCCGGCGGCAGACAGGCGATGATGTTATCGCAGCCCGCCACCACCGCTGGCACGATAGACATCACCGGCGCGGAGAGGATCGGATAGCGTCCGCCCGGCACATAGCAGCCCACGGTTTCAATCGGGATGATGCGATGCCCCAGATGAACGCCCGGCAACGTCTCAATCTCCAGCGGCTGCAAGGTGGCGCGCTGCGCTTCGGCGAAGCGGCGCACCTGCGTAATGGCAAACTCACTGTCCTGGCGGGTTTGATCGGCGAGTTGCGCCAGCGCCTGCTCGATCTCTGCTGCCGAAACTTCCAGCTGCTCCGGCGCGACACCATCAAATTTCTGCGAATAATCACGCAGTGCCGCGTCTCCGCGCTGACGCACGTTGCTAATAATGTCGCTCACGGTGGCGATCAGGCTGGCATCCGCCTGCGCATCCTCGCCCGCGGCTTGCTTGATAAACTGCACGCGTTGTTTGCTCATACTTCCGTCTCCGCCAGTTGTCCCAATTTGATCTGCGCCAGCATCGCCAGGTGATCGTAAACCACCCATTCATCAACAATTTTGCCGTTTACTACGTGATAATGGCTCATGCCCATCACCAGCAGACGCTGTCCCGTCGGTTTACCCAACTCGCCGTAGCCAAGATGATGCCCTTCCATTACCCAGCGCACCGCCACTTTGGTGCCGCCCTCTTCACATGGATTGGAGCAGATATGCTGCGGCATCCATGCGCCGTCCGGGATCATGCCGATCAGCGCCAGCGTCTGATGGATCACCGATGCCTGACCATACAGCTCTTTCATCAAAGGGCCGTGCCACTGCACATTGCTGGCGTAAACCTCTTTCACTTTGCCCAGCATGCGTTTGTTGTAAATCTCGTGCAGCCAGCCCAGCACCTGCGCCTCGGTATCACTGTGCGCCAGCGTGTAATCCGGATCGCTTTCCGGCGGATACTGGCCGAGCAGACGACGGTTTTCGCCAATCTCCGTCAGTCGGAAACCCTTATCAAACTGCTCTTTCGCCATGTTGTACGCGATCTGGTCGGTATCCAGCCCCAATTGACGCATCAGCGACATGTTGTCGCTCACCACCCATTCGCGGTAAATCTTGTTTTCCAGAATCATGCAGTCCGCCACGGTGCGCGTGGTGAAGGTGCGGTTGGTGGGTTTACCGTATTGGCTTGATTGTGTATGGCGGCCGCTACCGGTGACCAGATGCGAGGTGTAGAAGCCGTCCACGTCGTTGCCGTTCCAAATCACCTGCGTTGCCATGCCGCGGCGTTCCGGGAAGGCGACCAAACGTTGCAAGGTATCGAGCACCACTTGTTCACGGGTATAAATGGTGCCCAATGCGTTGTATAACACGCAGTTATGGGTGTAATGGCTGTAGATCAGCCCGACATCGCGCTCATCCCAGATCTTGTGGGTACAACGCACAATGTAATCAACGATATCGGTATAGCAGGGATCGAAACCGCGCATTGGCTGCACCCGCGCACGGTTTTCTGGAACCAGATCGACAAAATCCCGTCGCTCAACCTGCAAAACCGGTTCGGCCTGGGTGCGTGCTGAGGTTTTTTCTGCGCTCTTTTCACTGGCGGTGGCTTTATTAGCCGTGTCCGTTGTAGACATAAACACTCCTGCTTTTGACGAATTAAGGGTGAGCGCGGTCCTCGCAATCAAGCGCTGCCGATTCACCCGGCTGAATTCAGGGTGCAGAACGCCGTCGGTAATTAAGGGATTAATTACCGTGACGTGATGCGTTATTTAAAAGTGCTGATTAATCAGCTGAGTAGCTGTAACCAGATTGAGAGTTCATCGATACCTAAATATTCCCGCATGATGACGCCATCACGTAATTCCAAATGAGAAATACCGGAAATACACACTGGCTTGCGCGACGGCGGACCAAACTTTCCGTAGCCGTCATGCCAGCTCAACAGTGACCAGCGCAGGCTGATGCGCACCGGTTCGTTGGCATCGCGGCGCACCACCAAATGATGCAGCTGCGTTTCGCTGTCAGCGAATGAGGCGCGATAGCCGGAAAGGAAGCTGCCAATCTCCTGCTCGCCGGTAAAGCTGCTGTGGCCCGGTCCGTGCAAGGTGGCGGCAGGATGATAAACACCTGGCACCACGCCGCTGTTGCCGCCGGCCCACATGCTGAGATAGCGCTCAATCAAACCCGCGATGGTTCCTTCGGCATCATCGCCATCCGGGCCGCCAGCCCAACGCGCTTCCAGCTCTTCGGGCGCGGGCATCTCCAGCCCTTGTTGCTGGCGCATCTGCGTTAGATGCTGGGCAAACTCCGCCACGTTGGTACCAATCTGCGCAAGAATGCCCGCGCGATCCTGCAGCAGCCACTCTTGCTCCACCAGCCCATCACGACAAATACGATCGGCGAAAGTACGTACCCAAACCGTTTTGCCACTCGGCGCGCCAAAGAAGCCTTCGCCCAGATGCTGAATACGTGCCTGCGTGCGCTGCGAGGCGTACCAACAGGTATCGCCTTCACGCGCGGTGAGAATATCTTCGGTCAGCACCTGACGCTGCGGGAAGCAATGTAACGCTTCCAGCGTCAAACGCATGAAATCGCTGAGTTCGGTCAGGCGCTTTTCCGGCGTGTGAAATACCACCGGCGTGGCGTAGAAATCAGCCAGCTGCCCGATATCCTTCTGCTCCCATACCACGTGGGTTAACGTCAGAATAAACTGCTGAATAGAATCAAACTGGGGACTGAAACCCGGCAATCGCATTACTCAACCTCCTCTGAACGAAATAGCAGCTGGCCGTTCTCTTCTACAACGCCGTGACGCGGACGCCGCGCGGAGTGGCGTACTACCAACGTGCCGGGAATAACAATTTGCTCGGGTGCCATCACCGCGCTGTCGATTTGCTGCATTAGCAGGCCAATGGTGCGTTGCACCATCACTTCAACCGGCTGACAGATAGACGTCAGCGCATACGAAGGCCAGCCCGCTGGACCAACATCGTCATAACCCACCACCGACACATCCTGCGGAATGCGCAGACCAAACTCGTAACGCGCCACATCCATAACCGTCAGCGCCATATGATCGTTGACGGCAAACACCGCATCGGGCGGCGTGCCGCTGCTGAACAATTGACGCGCCGCCTGTGCGGTTTGCTCGCTGTCGTTTTGACCCGCTAACACCGTGACGTCGATGTTGCGCGCGCGCAATGCTTCGCGAAAACCGTCCAGCCGTAGCTGATTTACCGAAGCGTTGTCCGCGCCGGTAATGCAGGCAAAGCGTTGATGTTCGCCTGCCAACAGAAATTCGGCGATCTGACGTGCGGCGGCACGGTTATCGGTATTCACGCTTGACGCCATTTCGCTTTCGGCGGTGCGGTTGAACAGCACCACCGGAATGCCCGCGCCGTGGCACTCTTCGGATAAGGCATCGGATAACGCGCCGGATGCCAGCACAATGCCATCCACGCGGTACTGCATGATCTGATCGAAAATGCGGTCAACATTGCTATCCCGATCGCTGACGAACAGCAGCAGATGGTAGTTAAGCGCATCCAGTTCACGCCCCAACGCTTCCAGCACATGGGGATAAAACGGATTATCGAAACAGGAGATCACCACACCAACGATGCGCGAACGTGCGGTGTTCAGCGATCGCGCCAACGCGTTGGGTCGATAACCCAACTCACGGGCAGACTGCAGCACCTTTTCACGCGTGGCCGGTGAAATACTGGCGCCCGGCGTGAAGGTACGCGATACCGCAGACTGTGAAACGCCAGCGTGCTGCGCAACTTGTTGTGAGGTCACTGGACCGAAGGTCTTACGTTTCATGGCGTTATCTTCCTGTTTAGCACACTGATGCACGGGTGACTGCCGGGCATTGTAGCCAATTTCATCAACCGGACTCACCTGCTTCGGTGTGTGTTTTTTACTCTTACACCTTTTTTGCATGCGTATGCAACACTCAATAACTTTTTTTTCACATTGCCAAGCACGCACTTTACAAACATGAAATCATTTCGTAACTTCGGCCGTTGAATACGTATTCAATGCATGCAACATAACCGACCCGGACTCAGGATGAAACCCGCGTTTTTAGTCACTTATCTGTGTTGATAAGAGGTTTAACATGTTTCGAGCACTGTTTAGCCGTCCCGAGCTGTTGACGTTTTTCACCATGAGCGTGCTGTTTTTTATCTGCATTCACGGCTTCGATGCCTTCATGGCGCCTTACATGGTGAGATTAGGCATTGAACCGCAAACCATCGGCATGATCATGGGCGCCTCTGGTTTGGCGTCGCTGTGTATCCGTTTTCCGCTCAGCGTCATCTCTGACGTGATGAAAAATCGCAAAGTGTTTATGCAGTTCGCCCTGCTGCTGCCGGTGATTGCCTGGCCGCTGGCGTGGATGTTCCCCGCTGCGCTGACATTCTGGCTGGCCAAGCTGGCCTGCGGCATCGCTGCCGCGAGTTGGGTGCTCTACAACATCATTTTCATCCGCTATTTTCCTCGTGATGACGCGCCGGCTGCAGTGGCGCTGTTGGCATTGGCCGGGCCGATTGGCGTATTTATTAGCAATGCCATTTGCGGTGCCGTTGCCCTATGGCTGGGCAGTACGCAGGCGTTTTTTGTGCCAGCGATTGCCGGTTGCCTGGCGCTGCTTCTCAGCCTGCGCGTTCGTGAAGAGGAAGATAGCCACAAAGCGCCGCACCTCAAAGCCTGTATCGACAGCGCTAAACGCCAGCTAGCGGACCGCTCAATTTGGTTTATTGGGCTGCTGGCGACGGTGGTGATTTTGGTCCCGTTTGCCACTCGCGACACGCTCACGCCCATATACGCTCAGCAGTTAGGTGCCAAGGCGGGCACGCTGGCAGTGCTGAGTAATATCCACTTGTTGTTTTATGGTGTGGCCGTGGCATTGTGCAGTTCCGTGTTTTATCAGCGGCTGGGCTTGGTTAACACCGCGCTGGTGGGCATCGGATTACAAATCATCTCGTCAATTTTCGTCCCCTTGACCAGCAACATGTGGCTGATTTACCTGTGGCAAGGTCTGGCCGGTTTTTCCTTTGGCATGGCGTTTGCCGTGTTTATGTCCTTGAGCGTGGTTAACACTTCGGAACATGAACAAACCACCCGGATGGGTCTGTTTCAAACCATCTATTCGTGCGGCATGTTTTTCGGCCCGGTGTTGATGGGCGTGTTGTTGCAACACGTCAATGTCTACGCGGGTTATTGGGTGATTGGTGGCTTGTGTCTGATCGCTGGCGTGTTAACACCGCTAGCGGCAAAACGGGTGCAGCAGCGTCAGTTGCCGCCAGCGGCACGTGAAGCGAGCGGCATGCTGTCGCAGGATGCGGTGAAATGAGTGCCGCGCGCCTGCAACCGCAGCGCAACAGTGCGGAAGAGGTTGAACGCCGCTTAGCCGCTATCAACGCAGGCCGCGCGCTCAACGCGATTATCAGTATTAATCCCCAGGTGATGAAAGAGGCACAGCGCTGCGATCGCTTATGGCGTAGCGGCGCGCCGGTTGGCGTGCTGCACGGCATTCCGCTGGTGATAAAAGATAATATTGATTGCATCGGCATGGCTACCACGCTCGGCTGCCGGGCGCTGGCCGAAGCACAGCCACGTGAAGATGCGCGCGTAATTGCACGCCTGAGAACTGCGGGTGCGCTGATTCTCGCCAAAGCGAATCTGTCTGAGTTCGCCTTTGACGTACGTTCGCGCAGTTCGCTCGGCGGCGATGTGCGCAATCCCCTGAATCCACAGCTGACCGCCGGTGGCTCAAGCGGCGGCAGCGCAGCGGCGGTGGTGGCCGGTATGGCGGATGCGGCACTCGGCAGCGATACTGGCGGATCGATCCGCATTCCCGCGGCATGGACCGGTCTGGTGGGACTGCGTCCGGCATTTCGCCGCCGCCAGCTGCGCGGCGTCGCGCCGCTTTCGCTCAGCAAAGACACCGTTGGGCCGATGACATGGTGCGTGGCTGATGCGGCGCTGCTGCATCAGGTAACGCATGGGCTGCCGGTGCGCCCGCTAGCGCAGCGAACCTTGCGGGGTGTGCGGCTGGGCATGGTTAGCGATCTGCCAGGCGATGATGACGCGCAACGTCAGGCATTAGCACAGGCTTTCTCTCGTCTGCGGCGGGCGGGCGCCACACTAATTCCGCTGCGGTTACCGCTATCATCGCGCGTGGCGCAGGAACCTTGTCTCAGCCTGCGCGAATTCCATCCGGCGATGTCCCGCTGGCTAAGCAAAATGGACCATGCGCCTGCTTCGCTTTCGGATCTGCTGGCACGAGGCGAACATCTCGCCGAGTTCGATGAACTGCTGCAATTACACCTCACGCGCAGCGCGCTGGTGTGTGCCGCATGGCGCGAGCAACGCCGTTTTCAACGCCATTTGCGTCAGCAACTGCAACAGCAGATGCAGGATCAGCGGCTGGATGCGCTGATTTATCCCACCAGCCAGCGCACTCCGATTTCACTGGAGAAGATGCCGCCGGGCTGGGCGCCGGAGCTGGCGGCCATCAGCGGCTTACCCGCCGTAACGTTGCCGTTTGGTCAACTGGCTAACGGTTTGCCGCTGGGGCTTGAACTGCTCTATCCAGCGCCTGATGAAGAAGCATTGCTGGCGCTCGCTTTGGCGATAGAGCGACTGTAAAACCAGAAAATTCATCATGTTAATCCCCGTTCTGCGGGGCTTTCTGCTGCCTGCAATTTGAAAAAACTGCGCACATTCTCACTTTTCATCTTTTCCCCTTTCAGCCTCTTTACGCTCTTTGCATACGTATGCAAACCTGATTAACAGCAATCAATGATGAGGAAAAGAGCATGGCAATCTGGTTAAAACAGGCGGCAGCGAAAGCAGAACGCCAACAGCAGCAACAGCGCGTACGCAGCGATGTGGAAGCAGTGCTGGCGCAAATTGGAGCGCGCGGCGATGACGCGGTGCGCGAACTCTCGATTAAGTTCGATGGCTTTGCCCGCGATGATTTCCGCTTAACGCCGCAGGAGATTAATGCCTGCCTGCAACAGCTGACCAAACAAGATATTCGCGACATCGAATTCGCTCAGGAGCAGGTGCATAACTTCGCTCAGGCGCAAAAAAATTGCCTGACCGATTTGGCGATTGAAACGCGTCCGGGCGTGATACTTGGCCATCGCAACATTCCCATCAGCAATGTCGGCTGTTACGTGCCGGGCGGTAAATACCCGCTGCTGGCTTCGGCGCATATGTCGATCATTACCGCCAAAGTCGCAGGCTGCGATCGCATCGTGAGCTGCGCCCCGCCGTTTCACGGTAAACCGGCTGCAGCCATTGTTGCGGCGCAGTCGATGGCCGGCGCCGACGAGATCTATGCGCTCGGCGGCATTCAGGCGGTGGGCGCCATGGCGATTGGTACTGAGCGGATTGCGCCGGTCGATATGTTAGTCGGGCCGGGCAACGCGTGGGTGGCCGAAGCCAAACGCCAGCTATTTGGCCGCGTTGGCATCGACCTGTTCGCTGGCCCGACCGAAACGCTAGTGATCGCCGATGACAGCGTTGACGGTGAACTCTGCGCAACCGATCTGCTCGGCCAGGCGGAACATGGCCCCACCTCACCCGCGATTCTGCTGACCTGCTCGCGCCAGCTGGCGCAGGAGACCGAGCGCTATATTCACCAGCTGTTGCTGCAACTGCCTACCGCCGATGTGGCGCAACAAGCCTGGCACGACTATGGCGAAATCATTCTCTGTGCCGATCACGACGAGATGCTGGCAGAAGCCAACCGCATCGCTTCTGAACACGTGCAGGTGATGACCGATCGCGATGACTGGTATCACCAGAACATGCGCAATTACGGCGCGCTGTTTCTCGGGCCGCGTACCAATGTGGCTTATGGCGACAAGGTGATCGGCACCAACCATACGCTGCCCACGCTGGGTGCATCGCGTTATACCGGCGGCTTGTGGGTGGGCAAATTTATGAAAACCTGCACCTGGCAGCGCGTCACCAGCGATGCGGCTTCGGCAGAAATCGGCGCTTACTGCTCGCGCCTGGCGCTGCTGGAGGGCTTTGCCGGTCATGCCGAACAGGCCAACATCCGCGTGCGCCGCTACGGCCAGCAGGAAGTGGCCTACGCCGCACCCGCGCCGGTTACGGTGAAATAAGGAGGCGCGCATGGTTCCGACTACCCCTTTATTTCGCCTGGATGGACAGCGCGCGCTGGTGACCGGCGGCTCGCGCGGTATCGGTTTTGCCGCCGCTATCGCGCTGGCCGACGCCGGAGCGCAGGTGTGGATTGCCGCGCGCGACGCCGATCGCCTGGCGCACGCCTTGCAGCAGGCGGCGAGCGCCGGCCTGACATTGCATCCGCTGCCGCTCGACGTCTGCAACACGCACGCGGTGCGCCAGACACTGCACGATTTGCCGAGCTTTCATGTGCTGGTCAACAGCGCCGGGCTGGCGCGCCATCAGCCGTTTAGCGAGGTCAGCGAAGCCAACTTTGATGCGGTGATGGACGTCAACCTGCGCGCCACGTTTTTCCTGTCGCAGCAGGTCGCAGCCGGTATGCAGGCCGCCAGACACGGCGGCAGCATTATCCATCTCTCTTCGCAGATGGCGCACGTCGGCGGCCCGCAGCGCAGCGTCTACTGCGCATCAAAAGCGGCGCTGGAAGGGCTGACGCGTGCCATGGCGCTGGAGCTGGGACGCGACGGCATTCGCATCAACACCTTGTGCCCCACCTTTATCGAAACCGAACTGTCGCAGGCCTCGCTGGCGGATGAAGCGTTTCGCCAGCAGACGCTGCGCCGCATTCAGATTGGTCGTCTTGGCACGCTGGAAGATGTGATGGGGCCGGTGGTGTTTCTGGCATCACCGGCCGCAGCGTTGATCACCGGCAGCGCGCTGAAGGTGGATGGCGGCTGGACGGCTTATTGAGGAACTCATTATGAAAGCGTTATTGCGTCGTGATGTGCTGCTGTTTTTCATTATTAGCTTGCTGTTTTTTATCAGCATTCACGCCTTTGATCCGTTTCTCGCCCCCTACATCATGTCGCTGAATGTCGAGGCGCGCGTGATGGGAATCATCATCGGCGCGACCGGATTGGCCTCGATGCTGTTGCGTTTTCCGACCGGCATTCTGTCGGACCGCTTTCGCCGCCGCAAACGCATTATCCAGATTGGCTTGTTGTTTACGCTTATCGCCTGGCCGGTGGTTTACCTTTGGCCGACACCGGAAACACTGTTTATCGCCAAGCTCGCCGATGGCGTCACCAGCGCGACGTGGGTGGTGTATAACGTGATGTTCGTGGCTTACTTCCCGCCGCTGGAAGCCGCCGCCGCGATCGCCATGCTGAGCGTCACCTCGCCGGTAGGCACTTTTATCGGGATTTCGGTGGCGGGATTTATTGCCCGTCATTTCGGTGCCGAATCGAGCTTTTTGGTGGCGTCCGCTGCCGCGCTGCTGGCTTTTTTGCTAACGTTCTTTATCCGTGAAAAACGCCCGGAAGCGATGCCCACGGCGCAACGTCTCTCTGCGGTTCGCACTCAGCTGCGTGATCCTTCGGTGTGGTATCTCGGCGGACTCTGTGCACTGGTGATGATGGTGCCATTTGCCACGCGCGACACGCTGACGCCGCTACTGGCAGAAGGCTTTGGCATGGCGGCCGCTTCGCTGGCGACGCTAAGCGGCATCCATCTGTTCTTCTATGCGCTGGCCACCGCGCTGTGCGCGCCCTTCTTCTATCGCCTGCTGGGCTTACGCAACACGGCAATTATCGGCGGCGTGCTGCAAGGGGCCGTAGCGATAGCCATGCCTTACGCGCCCAATATCTGGCTGCTGTATGGCTTGCAGGCGCTGGCGGGCTGTGCCTTCGGCATGATCTCCACCGTGCTGAATTCGCTGATCGTCACCCGCACGCCTGCCTGGCAGCAATCCACTCGCGTTGGGCTATATCAAAGCATCTACTCCGCTGGGATTTTCTTTGGCCCGGTGCTGGTCGGCTACATCAAATACTACTTCGCGATGCAGCAGGGCTTTATGGTGATTGGCATTATTTCATTGCTGTCGCTGCTGCTGGTGCGCCATGTGATGCGGATGGTGAATGCCCGTCCTGTGGCGGAGGGCTAATCATGTCACTGCCTTTGGTGTTACTGGGCGGTACCTTGTGCGACGGCGCGTTGTGGCAACCGCTTTGCCGCCATCTACCGCAGCAGCCGATGATCATTCCCGAGATGAGCGGTGCTGACAGCGCCGAACAGCTCGCGGCGCAACTGCTGACTGACTTGCCGGCGCGCTTTTTACTGGTGGGATTCTCGCTGGGTGCGCTGGTGGCACTGGAGATGCAGGCGCAAGCCGCGCAACGCATCGCGGGCCTCGCGCTGCTGGCGGTGAATCCGTTGGCGGATGCGCCGGTCAACGCTGCGGGACGTATTGCCTTGCTTGATCGAGCTGCGAAAAACGGTATGCGATCGGTGATTGAGCAACTCTGGCCGCGCTATGTGCATGCATCGCGGCTGGCGGATCGCGAGCTGCTTGGCGCGCTGGTGACGATGGCAGAACGCAGCAGCGTTGAGCGCTTTCGTCAACAGACCGCCATCGCCATACAACGTCGCGATTTACGGCATACCTTACCGGCGCTGCAGGCACCGCTGTTGATCCTCAACGGCGACAGCGACGCCATCTGCACCCCCGAACACCATCACCTGCTTGTCAAAGCGGCTCCCGCCGCACGCCACATCACGCTTGAACAGTGCGGACACTTTCTGCTGCTGGAGCAGCCGCAAGCCTGTGCCCGCGCGCTGCAAACCTGGATTAAGAGGAGTGAATTATGCGTATCAACCCTTTAAAACAACGCCGCGGACCGATTATTAACGGCTGGCTGGCGATCCCCAGCAGCTACAGCGCCGAGATTGCCGGACATCAGGGCTTTGATGCCGTCACCGTTGACCTGCAACATGGCCTGATCGATTTCGCCGCCGCACTCAGCATGTTGCAGGCGCTATCCTCCACACCCGCGACGCCGCTGGTGCGCGTCTCGCACAACGAGCCGGCGCAGATTATGCGCATGCTGGATGCCGGCGCCTACGGCATTATCTGCCCGATGATCAACGATGCCGCCGAAGCGCAGCAGTTTGTCGATGCCTGCCGCTATGCGCCGCAAGGTTCGCGCTCGTTTGGTCCAGCGCGTGCGCTGCTGTATGGCGGCAAAGATTATCCGCAGCATGCTAACCAGCAAATTCTGACGCTGGCGATGATTGAAACACGCGCAGGGTTGGCCAATCTTGATGCCATTCTCGAGGTCGAGGGATTGGACGGCGTCTTTATCGGCCCCAACGATCTGTCCCTTACGCTCACCGGCCAGGCCAGCGCCGAATCGCAGCATCCTGAGATGTTAAATGCCATTGAACGGGTGCTGAGCCGCACCCGCGCCCGCCACAAACTGGCCGGGATTTTTTGTACCAGCGGAGAAGCCGCCGCACAGCGCATCGCACAGGGCTTTCAGTTGGTGACCCCCGCCAATGATGTGATGCAGCTAACGCATACCGCACGCCACGCTGTCGCCACCGCGCGCGGTGAGGCGTTGCCTGTTCGTTCTGGTTCGGGTTATTGAGGAGAAGAAGATGAAACAGCAAACGTTGTCCGCTACAGCAGCACGTGCGCGCCTGATCGCGCCGCAAGATATGGTGTCGTGCAATCTGGCGTTTATCGACTGCAAACTGCCGGGTTCGCATCTCAAGCAGAATTACTCGTTTATCGGGCCGGGCGTGACGCAGTCGTCTGAGCAGGTGATCAATATTCCTGAAGCGCACGGTTTTAATATTGGCGCGGCGGCGATGCCAAAAGGCGTGACCAATAATCTGCATCTGCATTTCACTGCCGAAGTCTTCCTGATCCATGAAGGCCGCTGGCGTTTCCGCTGGGGAAATAAAGGCGAAGAGTCGCTGGAGCTCGACGCTCCGGCGATTGTCAGCCTGCCAACATGGATTTTCCGTGGCTTCACCAATGTGTCGGCTACCGATACCGATGGCTGGGTATTTACCGTGCTGGGCGGCGATAACACCGGCGGCATTATCTGGCATCCCGATGTGATGTCGGCGGCGGCGGAGTATGGACTCTATCTCAGCCCCAATAACATGCTGATCGATACCTCAACCGGCGCGGCGATCCCGCCGGTTGCAGAGCGTATGCCGCCGCTGCCCGAGGCGGAGATGGCGCAGTTACAGCATTTTACGCCCGAGCAGATGGCGCAGTTTGCCGTCACCGGTGAGCAGCGCGCCTGGAGCGAACACGCGCTGCTGGATGCCATGTTGCCAGGTCACGGTGCGCGTATGGCGCCCGTCATCGGCTATGGCATCAATCAGGATCGTCAGGTCGCTCCGCCCATCAACACGCCACACGGCTTCTCGGTAGAGTGGCTGGCTTTGCCAAAAGCGGGTGAAATGGGTACGCATCGCTGCGCACAGGTGCAAGTAATCATGGTGTTTAAAGGCACGCTTACTGTGACCTTCAATCGTGATGGTGAAGAAGTGACGATGACAGCGCCGGAGCGTTCGGTGATTTCCGTGCCGGCAGGCAGCTGGCGTCGCTATCAGGCACCCGATCATGCGTGTGAAGTGGTGATTACCACTGCGGGTGACGGACGGAAAAAACTGGAATGGGATAAAGCGATTGTCGATGCCGCTGCGGCTTTAGGTTGGGGGCTGGATCCAGATGGCTATCTGGTACGTCAGGCATTGTTGCCGCTGGTGGCGCAGCGTGCCGGTCGGCGGTTAGCGACGCAAGAGGCGTAATCGTATGTAAAAAGGTCGCCATAAATGGCGACCTGACAATGTACGTTATGGCTTCATCACCTGGTCGTAGCTGCCGCCATCGGCGAAGTGGGTTTTCTGGGCTTGCGTCCAGCCACCAAACTTGTTGTCGATAGTGAACAGTTTTACCGGGGCGAATTTATTGGCAAATTTCTCCGCAACGGCTTTATCACGTGGACGATAGAAATTCTCCGCCGCGATAGTCTGACCTTCCGGCGAGTAGAGATACTTGAGGTAATCTTCGGCTACTTTGCGGGTGCCCTGCTCGTCGACCACTTTATCCACTACCGAAACCGTTGGCTCCGCCAGAATCGATTCGCTTGGGGTGACGATCTCAAACTTGTCTTTACCCAGCTTATTTACCGCCAGATAGGCTTCGTTTTCCCACGCTATCAGCACATCGCCAATGCCGCGTTCCACGAAGGTGTTAGTGGCACCACGTGCGCCGGAATCCTGCACTTCTACGTTCTTAAACAGCGATTTCACGTAAGCCAGCGCTTTGGCTTGATCGCCGTTGTTTTGATCCAGCGCCCAGCCCCATGCAGCCAGATAATTCCAGCGCGCGCCGCCTGACGTTTTCGGGTTTGGCGTGATGACGGAAACGCCCGGTTTGATCAGATCTGGCCAATCATGAATGCCTTTCGGGTTGCCTTTGCGCACCAGGAACACGATGGTTGAGGTGTAGGGTGCGGAGTTGTCCGGCAGGCGTTTAATCCAGTCTTTATTGATACGACCACGGTCAGCAATAGCATCGACATCAGATTGCAGCGCCAGCGTAACCACATCAGCTCGGATGCCATTGATCACTGAGGTTGCTTGTTTACCTGAACCGCCGTGCGACTGGCGAATCACCACGTTGTCGCCGGTTTCCTGCTTGTAATGCGCGCTAAACGCTTTGTTGTACTGCTCGTACAGCTCACGGGTTGGATCGTAAGAGACGTTTAACAGCTGAATATCCTTTGCCAGAACACTGGTTGAAGCCAGTAACAGGGTGACACCAATACTCCACTTATTCATTGCTTGCTCTCCCGAGGTCGTTATAGAACAAGACTGACACAAACTTATCCACGGATTAAAGAATTAAAAATAAGCTGTTATAACCGCACGGAATATGAGCAGGCATAAAAAAGGCGCGAATCGCGTCGCGCCTTGGTGCTGAATAATCAGTAGAGTTTTTTCGCGGTATCCAGCCAGTCGCGTTTGAATGGACGCTTCATATTTTCAATCGCATCGATGATGTCGTGATGCACCATCTTCTCGTTCTGAATACCGACGCAGCGGCCGCCGTAGCCTTGTAGTAGCAGCTCGATGGAGTAGGAACCCATGCGCGAGGCCAGAATGCGGTCATAGGCACAAGGTGCGCCGCCACGCTGAATGTGACCGAGAACGGTAGCGCGGGTTTCGCGTTTAGTTTCAGCTTCGATGAAGTGCGCCAGATCGTCGATATCGCAGATGTGCTCGGTGATCGCCACGATGGCGTGCTTTTTACCTTTGGCAATGCCGGCTTTGATTTCAGCAACCAGCTCTTCACGGGTATACGGGATTTCAGGCAGCACGATGAACTCGCAACCACCGGCAATCGCTGCCGCCAGGGTTAAATCGCCGCAGTAACGGCCCATCACTTCCACGATGGAGATACGCTGGTGGGAAGATGAGGTGTCACGCAGGCGGTCAATCGCTTCAACCACGGTTTCCAGCGCAGTGAAATAACCGATGGTGTAATCAGTACCTGCTACGTCGTTATCAATGGTGCCAGGCAGGCCGATGCACGGGAAGCCCATTTCGGTCAGGCGCTTAGCACCCATGTAGGAACCATCACCGCCGATAACCACCAGCGCATCAATACCACGCTTTTTCATGTTATCAATCGCGGTCTGGCGCACTTCATCGTTGCGGAATTCTGGGAAGCGGGCGGAACCGAGGAAGGTGCCGCCGCGGTTGATCATGTCTGACACGCTGTAGCGGTCAAGGTTGATCATGCGATCTTCGTACAATCCCAGATAGCCGTCGTAAATACCAAAAACTTCCAGTCCTTCACTCAGCGCGGAACGTACAACTCCGCGAATGGCTGCGTTCATGCCTGGGGCGTCGCCGCCGCTGGTCAGTACTCCGATTTTTTTGATCATGACAACCTCTGGATTGTTCAAAAACTAAGGATTATTCCTGCCATGTGTCCGGCGTGGACCAGCTCGCGATCGCATGGCTTAATAGTTGCAAAATAGTATATCAAACGCTTGATGCTGAATTGATTCAGGTCAGACAAGTTTTCGCTAATTTTTTACAGAGTTGTTAGCGTTACGTCACTTTTTTTGTGTAATTGCATGATTTTAAGTCGCTAACCTTGAAAAAATCCATGTTGATTGCTCGGCACAACAGAACAGGGATCTTGATGAATGATGACGTCTGAGCCGGGAAACCTCTTGAGTAACGCCTGCTCAATTTGATCGGCCACCTGATGGGCCTGCACCAGCGGCAGCTGATCTTCCATCTCCAGATGCAGCTGGATAAAACGCGTGGGGCCCGATTGTCGCGTGCGTAATGCATGCGCGCCGCGTACGCCCGGCCAGTTGGTCACCACGTTGATAATCTCCTGCGTTTCATGCTCGGGCAAAACACGATCCAACAGCGCCTGTACCGCGTCATAACCCATCCGCAACGCGTTATAGAGAATGTAAACGCCGATGCCGAGCGCGAACAACGCATCCGCCCGTACAAAACCATAGCTGCTCAAACCGAGGGCGACCAATATTGCGCCGTTCATCACCACGTCAGATTGATAGTGCAGCATGTCTGCGCGAATCGCCTGGCTGCGCGTGCGTCGCACCACCCAGCGCTGGAAGGCAACCAACGTCAGGGTTGAAAACAGCGCAATCACCGTCACCACAATGCCCACCAGCGGCGCATGTAAGGTTTCGGGCGAGGCCAGATGCTGAATGCCGGTGAGAAACAGAAACAGCGCCGAGCCGGAGATAAACATGCTTTGCGCCAGCGCGGCCAGAGATTCGGCTTTACCGTGGCCGAAGGTGTGATCGTCATCGGCCGGCTGCAGTGAATAGCGCACCACCAGCAAATTGGTGAGTGAAGCGGCGATATCCACCAATGAATCCACTAACGCCGCCAACATACTGACTGAACCGGTATGCCACCAGGCGAAAATTTTCACGATTAACAGCAACGTCGCCAACGTAGTCGCCGCCAGCGCCGCCCGATTCACTAACTTTGCATAGGAAGAATCCATGCTATGCCTCGCCGGGTCGCACGCTTCATAGGTGCGGCCTTTAGGTCTCAAGATGGCTAAAGTTTATCATCGGCATAAGTGTGCTGCGTGATTGAATTTTAAGGCAATGATGTTAGAGAGAAATGACAGGCAAAAAAAACCCCCGCATCATGCGGGGGAAGACAGGGATGGTGTCGATTAATGTTATTAAACCTATTGAAATAAAAGGATTTACTTCAATTAATGTCCACCTATTGACCACATCATTTTTATCCCCGGAACTACTCGGGGATAATTTTACTAAGTTCTGAGCCTTTTTTGCCGATTAGCCTCCAGCTTTTTTGACAACTTTTTTCCTGCCCTTAGTTGGCCTTTACTAAGAGGAGCTGAATGAAGCTGATGAATGCGGGCTTGCACAATCATGTTAGACATTGCAGGGGATATGACAAAATCTTCAAAATAGTTTTGTAGTTTTGCAAAAACAGTTTTACCTTCTTCTGTTTTCAAATCTCTTTGCAACATCCATAAAAATACATCTACAGCTTGCAATGCGGGGTGGCTTGCAGAACCACGCAAATCGAAAGTACCCAAATCAAATTCTGCTTCTTCAAACAGTACGGGGCCTCCAAATTCATCTTGAACTTGGTCCAGCTTGTGGAAAATACGATGATATTCACGCATCGTGCCTCTAAATTCATCACTTCTATCATGAATTAGTTGTTTAACAGAAGCACCGTTCTCTTTACAAAATGAATGCGTTGCTGCCATTAAACTTGAAAAAGCGACTAAATTAGGAGTTTGTTTTTTATAAGCGCTTTTACCTTGAGTACAGATAAGAGCAAACTGATCTGGATGACTGATTGCGTAGTCAAGTCCACTTTCCATGACCTCTTTCATTCTTGGATCACCAATTCGGTCTAAGCGAGATCTTAAATCTACAGCGGTAGAAATCAACCCGCTAATATCATCTGACAAATATGAATCCCAAAAGGTTTTAGCCTCATCTTCAGTCATTAGGTGGTTTACAGCTAAACACAGTGAATGACGGAAGAGCTCAGTTGTATACCACAGCACTGGCACCCCGGGGTTATCATAGCTATCAAAAAAAAGATCAACAAATTTAGTTGGCACAATATATGGTTTATGAATTACACAGTAAAAAAATTTCCATTTGTAATGCGATAGCGCATTAATCAAATCATCGCAAATTAAAGCTACTTCAGTTTCCAAATGCTCATTGGAATGAATCCTTGGCACATTTAATCTAGCGCAATGCCTATTAATTACTTCTCCAATAATTTCATCTGCATCGCCCAATGAAATTATCGCCCCCTGATAATAAGTTGGAGATTTGGGGTCAAAGATATTTCTTCCTGAATTTCCTGATTCATCCGCGTAAACGTAAACTTCCATGATTCCTCCATTTGAACTTTTCATAATGAAAACCCCGCTTTTGCAGGGTTCTTTTGGGGTACATCATACTGGCAATGACAACTGGCTCTCGCCGTAGTTAGATCGCGGAAAAGCACCTGCCGGAATAATGTGTGCCTTGGCGGAAGGCGTTACATTGTTCAGGTAATTTTCTACTGACTCCAGAGTAGTAAATGACTGCCCGCACAGCATGTTCGTGCACTGGTGATAGCTGCGACGTGTTTCTTTGCTGAGCATCAGGCTGGTACGGGTTCTTGCGGCGGCGTTACACTTTGGGCAGGTGAACATAAGACCTCACCACTTCTGATTAGACTCGTTGCATAGTTTAAGAGATGTCTGATTTATAATCTATTCCGAATCATCACCAATTTCTTCCGCATCCCAATCGGTAATTCTGACTTCCAGCTCCAGCCCGGTTATAAAGCCATTTTCATCAATCGTGTTATTCACCTGCTTTATCACCCAATCTGCCGCGTCAATTGTGGGCTTGAAGCCTGACACGTTCGCGTGCAGTTCGGGAAACAGATCTGCCCTGCCGCGAGCCAGAGTGATATTAAACTCTGCCGCACCACGCTGAAGCTGATTCCATTTAGCCGCCGCGGCGCGACGGGCAGCGCGTTCGGTCTTAAACGTCTGGCGCATTACAAATACGTTCCCTTCTGCACCTTCTACGTAATCACCCTCTTTTTTGCTTGATGCGGGCTCAACGTTTACCTTTTTCTTTTTCCGCCGGCGTTTGACCGTGGTGGGCTTTTTCTTACCAAAATTAAGATCCAGCCAGTAAGCCTGAACGCCAGTGTAGGCATCACGATCAGCCACCCTGAATGAATGACTGTCACCACTTTCACGGGTAATGGTCACAGCCGGCAGCACCCGACCACTTGCTGATACCCCCTTACCAGGCACAATGAATAGCAGTGAACCGTTTTTCACTGTGGCAACAGCGCCAAGCATCTGAGCCATGCGCGTTAGAAAACTGATATCTGACTCGCTGGTCTGGTCAGCATGATCGATGCCGATATCCTTTAGCGAGACACTCACCGCCGGTTTCAGCTTGTAGCGTCCGGCTATCGCGGAAACCACATCTCCCACTGTCACGTTGTGCCAGCTGTATTCGCGCTTGACGTTGAAATCATCCCTGAAATCCGCGCTGCTTGCCGTCACGATGAGCCGGTCCGGCGGCCCCTGATGAGATACCTCATCAACGACAAATATCCCTTTGCTTACCAGCGCTTCTCCCTGCCATCCGATGGCGACACTGACCTTTGCCCCGCGCGCCGGCATTGAGACCAGCCCGTCTGAATCATCAATAGTCAGCTCAAGGCGGTCAGCTTCAAAGCCGCGGTTGTCGGTATGAGTTAGTGACATGAGGCGCGCATCCAGATTTGCCGATACGGTGCCGTCAATCGTCAGCCTGAAAGCCGGGCGAGGTGTTAAGTCTTTATCAAGAATGTTCAGCATAGTTTCCCCCTGTCGCATCCTCCCGCGTGCGCGAGGGTTACGCCAGCCACAGGCGGTTGTTAGCCGCTTCTGACAACCGCCGGCGCGTGAACTGGATGAGGTAACTGGTGATGATGGAACCACTCATCAACGAGAGGCAATACGACCATGACCGACACATTTCATCACGGCGTGAAGACAACTGAGACAACTCAACTCAGCACGCTTATCCGTGATATCGACACATCTACGATTGGTGTTGTCTGTATCGCGGATGACGCGGACGCAGCAGCGTTTCCGCTTAATACGCCGGTGCTGATCACCCGCGTAAGCAGCGTGCTCGGCAAAGCCGGCAAAAAAGGCACGCTCTACACCACGTTAAAAGCCATTTCCGATCAGGCCAGCCCGAAGGTGATTGTCATCCGCGTGCAGGATGCATCTACCTACAAAAAAGCTGAGGGGGAAGTCGCACCCACGCAGGATCAGCTTGTCATCGGCGGCACTGGTGCAGACGGACGCTATACCGGCCTGTTTGCACTGCTGTCTGTATCGGCCAGTACCGGTGAAACGCCTCGCGTTCTGGCCGTTCCGGGTCTGGACTCAGCTGCTGTCGCTGCGCAGCTTGGCGTCATTGCAGAAAAACTGCGCGCGTTTGCTTACATCGGCGCATACGGCTGCAAAACCATCGCAGAAGCCAAAGCCTATCGCGCCACCTTTGCGCAGCGCGAGCTGATGGTCATCTGGCCTGAGTTTATCGCCTACAACTCGGCATCAGGTCAAAACGAAACCATCCCTGCCACCGCTTACGCCGTGGGTCTGCGTGCGAAAATTGATGCCGATCAGGGCTGGCATAAAACGCTGTCGAACGTTGTGGTCAGCAACGTGCTGGGCATTTCAGCTGATGTTTACTGGTCGCTTCAGGGCACCGATACGGACGCCGATGAGCTCAATAGCAAAGGCATTACCACGCTGATTAAGCGTGATGGCTTCCGCTTCTGGGGCTCCCGCACATGCGATGCGGAAACCTATACCTTCGAAAGCTATACCCGCACCGCTCAGATTCTGGCAGACATGATTGCTGAGGCGCACTTCGGGTATATCGATAAGCCGCTTACGCCATCGCTGGTTAAGGACATCGTGGACGGAATTAACCGCAAAGGCGCTTCGCTCGTAACGTCAAACCGCCTTTTGGGCTTCAGCTGCTGGTATGACAAAAACGATAACTTCACGGGCGATTTGCGCGATGGAAAGCTGCGCATCCGCTACAAATACACGCCAGTTCCTCCGCTTGAACAGCTGGGACTGACGCAGGAATTCACCGACGAATACTTTGCCGTATTCGATCAGCTTTCAGCGTAACGGGGGAAGCAATGTCATTACCTAAAAAACTGTTTCTGTTTAACACCTTCCTCAACGGCGCAAGCTTTCTCGGTCAGGCGGAAGAACTCACTACCCCAAAGCTCACCCGTAAAACGGAGGATTATCAGGGCGCGGGCATGGTTGGCGCGGTAGCCGCTCACATGGGGTTTGAGGCAGGCGCGCTGGATATGGAGCTCACCATGGGCGGCCTGTCAGTGGAAATGCTGAAAACCTATGGCGCTAACATCGACGGTACGCAGCTGCGCTTTGCTGGTTCCTATTCCGACGACGCTACCGGTGAAGCAATAGCCTGTGAAATCCAGACACGCGGACGCGTGACTGAAATGGATTGGGGTTCAGCAAAGCAGGGGGATAACACGCAGCATAAGTACACGCTGAAAAATACCTACTGCAAGATCACTGTAGATGGCGATGAGTTGTTTGAAATCGACCTTCTCAACATGATCTGGAAGGTTGACGGTACGGACATCCTTGAGAAACACCGCGCCAATATTGGCCTGTAATTAACCCTACATAATCAATTCACCGGCGGCCATTCGCCGGTTCAATAGGAATAAAAAAATGCGTAAACCTATCGCCCTGGTAAAACCGGTCATCCGTAAAAACAGCGAGATCAAAGAAGTTACCGTCACTGAAGCCATGCAGCAAACCGGCTCCCTGCGCGGACTGAAGCTGTATGACGTCATGACCAGCGACGTCGATTCACTGATTAAGCTGCTGCCACGCGTCACCAGTCCGGCGCTGACTGAAGCTGAAGTATCACTGCTGGACGTGCGCGACTTCGCAGAACTTTCTAAAGAAGTGGCTGATTTTTTGGCGCCATCCTCCGTGACCAGCACGACCGAAGCGGAAGACGCGTAATACTGTGCCCGGCGGTTCTGACCGATGAACTGATCGCAGATATCGCCGTTATCTTTCACTGGCCGCCGTCCGCGTTTGATGACATGCCCGTGAATGAACTGATTGACTGGCATTCGCGCGCGGTAGCCCGTAGCGGAAGCGAAGAATGACAGATCGCAATCTCAGTATCCGCGTCGCCTTCGACGCGGTTAATAAGCTCACCAGTCCTGCCAGTGCCGCGCAGAAAAGTGCCGCCGCGCTGGCCTCCCAAATCCGCGACACGCAGTCCTCACTTAAAAGCATGGAACGCAACGCCGCCAGTTTTGACCGGCTTACGCGCGCATCGCAGAAAACCTCACAGCAGCTGAACGAAGCAAAGAACAAAGCGAAAGAGCTGCGTGACAGCTTTGGCCCGGCCAGTCAGCGCACCGAAGAGCAAACCGCCGCGCTGAAGCGACAATCGGAAAGTATCCGTCAACTGACCCGCGCCCAGAACGAGGAGCGCGCGAAACTTGGCGCGCTGAGTTCCTCCATGCTGCGCCACGGCATTGTGCTGCGTAACGGCTCAACGGCCACAGAACAAATCAGCCGCAGGACAGGCGAATACAACCGGCAACTGTCAGAACAGCAGCGAAGGCTGGCGGCGGTCAGTCGCGCGCAGGGTAATTACGAGAGGGCAAAAGAGCGCCGCGATAGCCTGACCGGCGGCGGGATGAAAGCAGTTGTAGCCGGTGCCGCTACGGTTGCGCCAGTCGTTAAATCTTTAACCAGCTACGCCAGCATGGAAGATGCCATGAAGGACGTCGCCAAACAGGTTAATGACCTGCGCGACGCCAGTGGCAACCGCACAGCACAGTATTACGACCTGCAAAAGTCCATCAAAGCGGCCAGCGAAACTCTTCCTATGGAGAACGGCGCGCAGGATTATGCCGCGCTTGTCGCCGGCGGCGCGCGAATGGGTGTGTCAAACAGTGACGATCCCTGGGAAAAGCAGAAAGCCGATTTAATGAGTTTTGCCAATACTGCCGCGATGGCGGCCACCTCATTCGACCTGCCCGCCGGCGAGCTGTCTGAAAGTCTGGGCAAAATCGCCGGCCTGTACAAAGTACCTACACAGAATATTGAGCAGCTCGGCGATGCACTTAATTACCTGGATGACAACGCTAAGTCCAAGGGTGCGGACATTATCGACGTGCTACAGCGTGTAGGTGGTATTGCAGACAAGCTCGATTACCGTAAAGCGGCCGCGCTGGGCTCGACTTTCCTGACGTTAGGCGCTGCGCCAGAAATTGCCGCCAGCGCTACCAATGCGATGGTGCGTGAGCTCGCTATTGCCACCACACAGGGCCAGAACTTTACCGATGGACTGAATTCGCTTGGCCTCAGCGCTGAAAAAATCCAGAAGGCGATGCCGACAGATGCAATGGGCACCATTATTACCGTGCTCGAGGCTGCGAAGAAACTCAGCCCTGATAAACAAACATCCGTTTTGACGCAGATTTTTGGCAAAGAATTCGGTGATGACGCAGCCAAACTGGCAAACAACCTTCCCGAACTTTACCGGCAGTTACAGCTGGTTAATGGCGAAGCCTCTAAAGGTTCAATGCGCCGCGAGTCGGATATCAACAAAGACTCTGTGTCCGCGCAGTATCTGATTGCCAAAGCCGCTATGAATAACAGCTTCAGCAGCCTGGGCGAAACGCTACGCGGCCCCGCCATGAGCGTCATTAAATACGTTACACAGATAACGCAGCGTTTTCGGGCGTGGGCAGAAGCCAATCCGGCTGTAGTCGCTTCCCTCCTGAAGGTTGCCGCCGTCATTGGCGTAGCGCTTGCCATAATGGGATCGCTGGCGCTGGCCATCGGTGCGGTGCTTGTGCCATTGGGCGCCATGCGACTCGGCCTGACGCTTCTTGGCGGAGGGAGGGGCTTTGGTGGCGCACTCGCTTCACTGGCGGGCATGGCGGCGCGGTTCAAAAACATCGTCCCGGCATCCGGCTCAGCAGGTGAAGCATTTAGATCCTTCATCAGTTTGTTCTCAGGCAGCGAAGCCGCTGAAGGTGTCAGCTGGCTTGAGAGGATCAGGGAAGGTCTTGGCGCCCTAAAAGGCGGAGACAACGATGATGAGGGAGGCATCCTTAATTCATTCAAAGGCGGCGCGTTAAATGCCATAAAAGAGCAGGCAGAAAATGCCGGACAGGCGCTGGTATCGGCTTTCCGCAATCCCCTTCAGGCGCTGACATTGCTGCGGGCACAGATGTCAGCAATGGCCGCGACCACCTTTGCCACCTTTGCAGCCGGTGCCAGCAAGATTGGAACAACCCTGATGTGGGTGGCCACATCCCCCCTCGCCGCAATCAGATATGCGCTCATCGGTGTTTCATCCATTATTGGTTTTCTGCTGAGCCCTATCGGTCTGCTCGTTGCAGCCGTTGCAGCAGCAGCACTGCTTATCTGGAAATACTGGTCACCGATCAAAGCCTTCTTCAGTGGATTCTTTGACGGCTTAATCACAGGGCTTGCACCTGTTCGCTCCGCGTTTTCAGGACTGGTTCCGGTGTTTGAAGGCATCGGCAACGCGATTTCTGGCGTGTGGAACTGGTTTAAAAATCTCTTCGAACCGGTGAAAACATCTGCTGACTCTCTGAAGGAGTGCACGGAAGCCGGTCAGTCATTCGGGGTGATTGTAGGTAATGCGGTTTCCAGCGTGCTCAGCGTCATCATTAAAGTGGCTGAGGGTATTGGCTACCTGCTGAAAAAACTTGGCGCCATCCCTGAAGCGGCGAACGCTGCCAAAGAGGTCGCAAACGTCATGGACGCCGCTGCACCGGCTAAGCCGAAAGCGCCGATCATGTACATATGGGACGACAAGCAGAAAAAGATGGTCGCGCAGGCATGGAACCCTGTGCCGGCAACAACCGTTGCCGCAGCCGTTCAGAATGCACCACCCAAGCCGCCGGCATCACCGCCTACCGCATCACCGGCCAGCGCTTCAGGCTTTGACGCACTTAAAGGCACCAATCCCGGCAAAAAGAAAAAGTCAGCCGCTGAAAGCGCCACTGATGTCAGCGCCGCCGCACGCGATCCTGACAAGCTCGGCGAAATTGTGTTTAAAGACCATCCCCCGGTGCTGCCGGTTGTGGGTGACTGGCGGGAGCCAACTATTAGCACTCCCGCATCGAGCATGGCCGGAATTACCCAGCGCGTAGGCGACATGGTGCGCGGCATAGCGACATGGCCAACACGGGCACTTTCAGCCGCTATGCCAGTCCCTATCACACCTGCAGGACGGTCAAATCCGGACGGCCTGACGACAGCCGCCATCAGCGCGGCTGCGGGCGGCGACGTGATTAACCTGACAATTAATTTTTATGAAAGCGCAAAAATGGACGAAAAGAGCTTGGCTTCAGCGGTGCGCCGCGAGCTTGACGGGCTGATGCGTGAACGTGATAACCGCCGCCGCTCACAGCTGCGCGACAGAGAATAGGTGATTTTATGATGATGATTTACGGCATGTTCGTTTTCATGCGCCAGACTGCGCCATATCAGTCGCTAGAGCAGCAGACAGAATTTCGCCATGTTAAAAATGACCGGGTAGGAAAATCGGCAAAGTGGCAGTACATCGGGGCGGGCGAGGATACGATCACACTCACCGGCACGCTGTACCCGGAGATAACCGGCGGTGATGTGTCACTCGCCGCGCTTCGCACCATGGCTTACGGCGGCAAAGCCTGGCCCCTGATTGAAGGTACCGGCACGATTTACGGCATTTTTGCCATTACCAGCATCAGAGAGAACCGCACCGAGTTTATGCAGGATGGCAAGGCGCAGAAAATTGAGTTTACGCTGACGCTGAAAAAACAGAGCGAGGATATACGCGAAGGGCTGGGTAGCCTCACAACCAGTGACGTACTTTCGATGATAAGTCTGTAAAAAATAATGCCCGCTATCTGCGGGCTTTCAATTATTGGGGCTTTAAGGGCCAGCTGATACCTGGCGCGGCTGACACTTCAACAAGGTTCAGCTGGTCGATATAGTCCAGCCAGATATTCAGGGTCTGTTTTTCATTGTCCAGCAGCGCCCTGCCAATCATCACCTTTGTCTGCAAAAGTGATATTTTCTGCGTAGCTTCTTCAGTCAGAGTCTGACGCTGCCGCTCTGCGTTCGCAATGTCCTGCGCCTGCTGCTGCGCTTTTGCCGCATCGCTCATAAACCACGTTTTTTTGCCGTCGTCCCATTCGCAGAGTGCGCCGGGACGTGGTTCGGAAATGACAAGCTTGTCCTTCTGAACGTACACCCGGCAAGCACTATTTATGGCGCTATAAAATTCCTGATATTGCTCCAAAGTGATTTCTCGGACATCTGCAGGAATATCATCTACCGCTGCATTGTCCTCAAAAGCCTCGTCGTAGAAAGCCTGCGTTGTTTCAGAAAATCTCATCGTTAATACCCCAGCGCAATATATGAACCTGTCATGGTGGTGTTCGGGCTTCGGCACTGAAAGCCAAAGGAGCCAGACGTCCTGCTTTTGCCAAATGCCCAAGCCATTTCCTGCTGACCGGCTCCGCCAACGTCGGACGATCCGCCGGTAATCACCTGAAGGACATTGTTTGGGAATGCAACCGGCCACGTGACGGTGGCTGTCGGGCTTTCGTAAACACCGTTTGTGCCGGAGCCTCCCGTTACGCTCGTAAAGGTTCCCCACTGAAGGTAAAGCACCTTTTTGATACCCGCGATAATCATTGGGATTTTGATGTAACCCGACTCACCGAGAACGCCGCCGCTTGCGCCTGCGAGCGCTGGCTCGGTCAGTCCCAGCACCGCAAGGGCATCAGGGACTTTACCTGCATCAGCCAGTTCCTTAAGAGCGCCGGCAATCTTCAGGTATTGCGCGTGTGGGTTGGCATCGTCCACGTGCTGCTTCAGCGTGTCGCCGCTGTACTCTTTCGCCTGCTCAAGCAGCGTGTCGGCATACTCCTTTGCTTCTGTTTGCAACTTTTCGGCGCACTGCTTCGCCACTATAACGCCGTCGTCCACATATTTACGCGTCGCCAGCACTACGGACGGATCAATCTTCAGCGTCACCGCGCTGGTGCTGTTGACGATGATAATCATGCGCACCGTCTGCGTGCGTCCGCTGCCCTCAGCCAACTGCGGCTTGTAGGTTTCGGCGCAGTTAGCAACGGCAATCATCACGCCGTCGGCGTCGAACAGCCCAATCTCGCGGATCCAGAAGCCGCCCTCACCCTCCGGGATAATCTGCTCGGCAATAATCTGGCTGCCATTAGCGGCATCTATCGTCAGCGAGTTGAGCGACGCGCGGCGCTTCTCGCCGATGAGTTTCGTCTGCGCCGGGTCAGGCGTGGGCAATGTGCCGCCACCATCGCCCACGGCCAGCTGCGTTATGTTCACTTTTGTTCCGAGTGCGGCAGCGTTGGCTAACTTTGCCGCGCCCTGATTGGTCAGCAGGGCAAAATATTTTGTCGTCATGCGCTCACTTCCGTCAGGTCGATAAGATGCACCGCCGCACCGGAATACACCGGCCCGCCGACGCTGATTAGTTCAGGGGTATAGGGATAAACGGTCAGCTCGTCGCCGCTGTAGCTGGCAACGGCCACCGGCACCGTGCCGTTCGCGTCCAAGGTGATCGAAAGCCCGATAAGATGGCGGCTGCACGGCTTGGCGTCGGCGATCACACGCTCCAGCTCGTGATACATTTCCTCGGTGATGCCGGTGTCCAGCACGCCCACGTCCAGCCTGAAAGTGCCCGGCTCATCGTTGGTTTTCCACCACTCAATCACGCGAATGAGATAGCCCAGCGGCTCGACCACTCGCCGAATCGCGCTGATGGTGCCCTTATGCTGATGGATATAAAATGCGTCCTTCACCACTTTGCGCTTCACGCTTTCAGTCCAGTTTTCATCCCACCGGTCAACCGAACGAGACCACGCCAGATAGGGCAGCAGCGAAACTGGGCAGGTGTCAGGATTCCAGATATCACGCAGCGGTGCGGCCAGCGCACTTAGGCCGCTGCGTGCTTTCGCCAGCCGAATTTCAGTATTCGTGGCAGACGGCGGGAGTAGGCTGTTTTTCACCGTCATGCGAGCACCTCATCGCTCGCCACCTCAATCGATACTGCCGTGCAGTATCCCGCCTGCGTGCGGTCAAAAATCATATCCGCTGCGGGTTCATGAAGTTCTACCCAGTCCACCCCTGCCACGCGCAGCACGGCGCTGTAAGAGTCGCGGCGCACGCTACGGCCCAGCTTTCGCTGTTCAGCAATATAAGCCGCCATCGCTTTACTTGCGGCCGCCAGACAGGGCGCGCCCGCCACGTTGTCATAAAGATGCAGCGTTGCTTTAACCTGATAATTGCTGATTACTGCCGGCTGCACGGACAAACGATCAGCAACGGGGCGAACAGATTCACCGTTTAGCGCAACATTCACTGCACTCAGCAAATCCGCTGGCGGCGTGCCGTCGCCTTCCCGCGCCAGCAGCGTCAGCACTACTACCGCCGGACTGGGGCTCGTCGCCGAAACGTCCAGCACGCGGCCATCCACGCTGCGCGCGTGGGATTCATAGGCGGCGGTTGGCCCGGCAACTGACAGCCCTTCAAAGGCTGCCGGCACGCGCAGCCGCAGATCACTGTCATCTTCCATCACGGCATCCAGCGGCGGCACCGTAGATGAGTCTGCCGGCGTAATGGTCAGGCGGGTGACATTGTTGTTAGCAGCCAGATTGTCCAGATCCGTGCCGGTAGAAAATGCCACCATGCCGGCTACCGCCGCCTCGTTGATGCGCTGGCACAGCAGGATTTCGCGATAGCATCCTTCCTGCAACAGCATCAGCGCCGGCTCAGACTCCAGCTCAAGCGTGCGCGCAATGGCCGCTTGCTGCGATGCCGGGAAAAGCGAAACGTAGTAGGCTTTTCGCTCAGCAAGTAATGCCTCATAGTCCGGCACCTCGACAACCTGCGGCACCGGCAGCTGTGATAAGTCGATGACTCCGCTCATTGGCCTTCCTTCAGAGTGATATCGGTTGTAATGGTTGAGGACGTATCGCTGCGGCGGGATTTAACAATCATCTGTACCGCCCCCTGTTCCGTCGTCTCAACAGTCACAGCTACCGGCGTCAGTCGTGGTTCCCAGCGCCAGAGCGCGATGCAGGCTGCTGACATCAGCTTCAGGCGTGTCACCGCATTGTCAGGCTGGTCAATCAGCGAGAAGATGGACGAGCCGTAATCGCGACGCATCACCCGCGAGCCTGCCGGTGTCAGTAGAATGTTGTTCACTGATTGATGCAGATGGGCCTCATCATCAAGTACAGCGCCGTCAGCGCTGTTCATTCCCTTCCAGCCGGTACTCACTGCGGCCCCCCTGACATATCGCCGCCAGACTTAACCTTGTCGTGCACGTGCGCATCCGCAATCACACCGTTTGAGCTCATCTGGCCGCCGCCCTGAACCACTTCGCCGTTTATGATTGTTTCGCCGGCATTGATTACAAGACGGCCAACGTTCAGCGTCAGCGTTCCACTCATATCAATCAGGCCGGCTTTCATCGCCAGCAGGCTCAGAAGCCCGGCTGCCGGGTCATAACTTTTCTTCGCCCCGTCCGGGTAGCGCGTCACATCTATTTTTTTGCCGTTATCCGGCGGTAGCGCGTAATCACTGTAAAGGCTGAACGCAATGAAGGCGTTTTCCAGCGCGCCACCGGGAGCCAGAATCACGACCTGCTCTCCAACGGATGGCGCCCACCACGTAACGGCATCGCCGGCGCGGTCAGCACCCCAGCGGATCCAGTCAGTCTGAAGCCCGCCCGTCTGTACGCGCGCCACGGTCATGAGCAAATCCACCTCCGTTACGATGCCGACACGGATCATGCTCATCAGCAGGCGGTTAAGCTCAGCCAGTGTTAAATCGTTCACTTCGCCCCCTTCAACGCATCGGTAATGGCTTCAGTCACCGCATCCAGATCAGCCTCCGTCAGCCCCAGCAACTGGCGCTGCGGATAGCGCGCGGTGGCATTATGTGAAACCTTGTCGCTTAAACCGTCCTGGTGAATCCGGGCGATCGCTGCAGCACGGCCAGAAAAGCCCACCACTGCCGCATCCGGGTAGGCACTCGCCTTTAGGAATCGCTCCTGACGCAGCCGGCGAAACATCGGGTCAGGCTTGGTTTTGGTTTTCTCGCTTCGGCGCAGGTCAACGCTGAGATAGCGCTCAATGTCATCACGCAGAAAGGAGCGGATTGAGCCGCGTTCTTCATCAAAACCGGTGATCATGCGGTCACCATAGCGGCCCTTACTGTGTCGCCAGTTGCGCAGGCTGCGCGTCTGACCGTTCCACAGGAAACGAATGCCGCCCTGAGTGCCGATTTTCTTTTTGCGGCGGGCTTTATAAGCCGTGCCGTCCGGGTTTTTCTGCCTGCCGATACGCTTTTGTTGATTGCGGCGAATATCGCCGGCAATACGCCGCGCCATGCTGCGCCGCGTGGTGGCTTTGGTTACGCCAATCACATCGCGGATAATCGCGTCCAGCTCATGAAACATCAGCACATCAGCCATTGGCGTCACCCTCCGTCAGCTCTTCGCCAGTGTTGTCGTTGATGGCTAGCAGTGACCACTGATCATCAGGTGGGAACATCTCTTCGTGAAGCGGTTCATCGCGGTGCTTAGCCTGCGGTTTGCCGTTCTCATCAAAAGTTACGATCACCATTTCACTGGCTTTGATAACAAAGAGAATGTCCGCCGTGTCGTTGTTGAGCAGCTCAGCATCAAAGCTGATGCCCTCCTGACGCAGAGCAGGATTCAGCAGCAGTGCTGGCTGATGACGCCGCGCCCAGCCCAGCACCGGCATCGTCAGGCTGTCGAGGTCATACGGGTAGTCCATCGCCAGCACGTTCAGTTCATAGCCGTAGCTGTACGAGGCTGAAGCAGCGCCGCCGGCAATCACTTTGCCGCTGGTCACGTACACTTCCAGCCGATCAGGGTTCTGCACAAACCACGGTTGATGCGCTACGATGGCCGCCCTGAGTAAATCCGCCTTCAGCATGTCAGTTCTCCGCTCTTACGCCGTCTGCTTTCATCAGCGCGGCTTTGTCTTTGTTCGCGCTGTCCAGCGCATCCAGCAACGCATCATTCCATTCCAGTGATTCGCCCCATGACAGGCGCTTGCCCGCCATGCGTGGCTCAGGCACCGGCGTTGCCTGATACAGTTCCGCCGGCAGGCGGGGACACTGCGCGGGCACGTATACGGTCTGCTTTGTCGAACAGCCGGCGCTGAGCATCAGCAGGCACAGGCTCAGCTGCGCAGCGGTCACCCGCCAGTGACGCACGCAGCGCCGCGCGGTCTTTTTCTCCCTGTTGCCGATCAGATTCTTTTTCACTGGCTCGCCCCGCTGAAATCTGGCTGAAAATGGTCATGGTGCGCTGCACGTTGCCGATCACGGTGGCGGCGCTGTCGATATCTTTTTTCGCCTGGCTGAGTTCGGCCTGAGCACTGCGGTTTGCCAAAAATTCCCAGCCGGCAACCGCTATGGCCAGCACGGTCACAATCAGCAGGATCACCACCGGACTTAACTTCAGCTGGCTCATCAGTCCTCCCGCGTCAGGCACAGGCGGGACTCAGCGTCCCGGCGTTTAACCAGCCCGGCCAGCTTCACGCCGCCGGCGTTAACGAAGTCATTCAGCCGTCCGCACATCGCATCCCACTGACGGGCCTGCGCGTTGCGCCAGATGGTTGTTTTCACCCGCTTTCCGGTGCGGTCCGTGTACCAGATGAGATTGAGGCACCCCATGTTGAACGCCGCAGAGGTCATGGCGTCGAACTGGTTCTGATTCATCTCACTCCCGTTGAAGTTCTGATTTACACAACGCTCCGCCGTCTTCACGTCATCGGCCCACATCGCCGCAATTTCTTCATCGCTGTAGAAGTGATGGGCATCAATGGCCGTGGTAGAGCCAATGCCGGCGGTCAGCTTGCCTGCCGGGCAGATATAAGGATCACGCCGGCACGATTCGGCATCACCGATTAACGCCAATCCCTGCGGGCTGGAACGGATTTCGCCGGCGTACTTCACACCCATCAACCCGATGATCACGGATACAGCACAGGTCACAGCTCTACGCTTCATGCTCATGCGGTTTTTCGCCTCTTATCCAGCCTGGCGATTTCTTCAATCGCACAGACCACATCCGGCAAATCGTGCTGTGTCGCACGCTCCGCCATCTCTTTAAAAATGGCCGTGCGCTTCTTCTCTTCCTCTTCAATCCGCTGTTTGTGGCGGCGGTTGAGCAGGTAAGTCAGGATGCCCAGCACCACGCCAATCAGCGTTGCCCACTGCGTCAGAGACAGCAGCCCCAGTGACGTCAGAAACGCCGAAGGAAGATAAGAGAGAAACGACACAACCCTATCCATGGTCAGTCCCATAGCTGCACCATCTCCGCCTGTGGTGCCGGGTCGATATCCGGCAGATAGATTTCCTGCCCCGCCGAGAGAAACGGCCCGAACTCACACAGCCCCGGATTGGCATCCAGCACCGCCTCAGTTACGTCCCGCGTGCGCCCGTAATAGCGCTGACAAATCTGGTCCAGCGTGTCGCCCTGTAGCGCCTGCACGATCATCAGACCAGCTCCGCCAGACCGCGCGGCATAACCTGAAGGTCACGAATTGCCCAATTCGCATCGCGCCAAAGCGTGTCAATCTGAGAGGTCAACGCCGCCGCGTGTTTCTCTCCCTGCTCTGTCGTATCAAAGTCGCGATAACCTTCAGTCAGCAGCGCTTTCGCCATGCAGTACACCGCACGCTGGAAGCAATAAACCCGCTCAGACTGCCCGTCGATTTCATCAGCCGGCACGGCATCCAGCGCCGCATATCCTTCTGCTTCCTGCATAGCTTTCCAGTCAGCCAGCTGGCGCGTCACGCTTCTCACCGCTTCGCGGGTGTTGTGCTGGAGCCTGTCCGTTGTCACCGTCCCGTTGAGTCGCATTGATTTGCGCAGGTCAGCCAGTCGGATTTCAGGCCAGAACGCGCCGGCTTTCACCGTCACGCCGCCGTCACTGATATCTGGTGCGTCACCTTCAACGGGATTGATGTCTTTACGGGCTACAAGGCTCATCGCTTCTCTCTCAAAAGTCGGGCGGTGGACGGCTGAACTAACGCAGCATTGCTGTTTACCTCAGCCGTGCCGCCCGGGTGCGCGGGGGCACATTCGTTTACTGCGGCTTAGCGGTTTTTGCCGCCGCTCCCGTTCTGGCTTTCGCTGTGCCAGTGGTTTTCTTTGCCGCAGCTGCGCTGGTTTTGGCTTTACCAGCGGCTGTTGTCTTACCTGCAGCACGGCCACGTTTAACCGGGGCTTTGGCTGCCGGCTCCGCCGCCGGTGTTTCAGCTGCTGGCACGGTTGCTTCTGCCCCACCGGCCTCAGCAATTACCGGCACAGTGGCTGAATCCGTAGCAACCAGATCAACTGCCGGTGCGTTGCCAGACTCCTGGCGGAGCACTACCGGGCCAGCGGCCAGCGGTACGGACTCACCGTTAATCACCGTCATGGCTGTTACAGCAGAGCGCGGGATATCAGCGCCGCTGTTGCCGCCGCCATTCAACTCTTCAGTGGATTCCGTCACGTTTGACGCAGCCTTTTTCACCAGGCGATCAAGAATTTCAATGTCACGCTTAACGCCGATTTCGCTGAACTCCGCAATGGCTTTACGCAGATATTCCAGCGCTTCATCCAGCGTTTCCGGGTTGGTGCGCAGGGTGTAGCCGATGCACTTCCAGAGCTTCGCGCGAACCGCTTCAGGCACATCTTCATTCGCCGTCAGGCCGTCCAGCGCCTTCAGCAAGTCCACACTGACCGGCACGTCTGATTGGCTGGCTTTGAAGTGCGAGAGCACCGGATCACAAATTTCATCCATCAGCACCACAGCCGCCGTACGCTGGAAGTTGTCGCCCATAGACAGGTGATGACGGATAACGTACTCACCAATGCGCAGCGCCTCAGCGATACTGCCGGCATCGACGTGCCAGAGCATGACCGTGGTCAGCACCTCATCGGCCTGACCGCTGTCAGATGCCAGCACGCCATCTACCCAGCCCTGATAGTTCGGCAGGACTTCGGCCTTGGTGTCCGCCTTGAGTTTGTTGTTCTGGATGCCACGAAAACGGTTTTTATCGATGCGCAGGCGGTGAAGCATCTGCTCATAAGCCGTCAGGTCTGCCATCGTGTTTGCGGCAGTGCCGCGATTCTGCGCCATTACCGATTCAAAATGGCGGCGTGCAGGTGTCAGCATGTTTCCCCCAGTCCACCGGGGCTCGCCCGGCGGCTCAATGTGATTTACTCGCCACCTGCGGCAGGTTCAGCCCAGGTGATGTTTTCGATCAGGCAGCCAAAGCCGTAGTCTTCGATTACGTAGGCATCGTTCGATGACTCATAGGTCGAAATACGGTTGAACTCAGGCTCTTCTTTCAACATCCGGCGCTGCTTACCTTCCTGCCAGTAAATCGACAGGTTACGCAGCGAGGTCACGAGCATCGCGTGCTCAGGGAAGAACGGCGCAATCAGGGTTGGCAGGTTGTTAATCGTCTTACGCGACACAATCAGCTGACCGGCCAGTGATTCACTGTTCGGGTTGTTGTCGCTGATGCCGTTGATCAGCGGGTATTCACGCGCGGTCATGATATTGCGACCCGTGATCACCACCAGATCAGGCGATGTCTTGTACCACTCATCGAGCAGCGAGCTGGTTGCGTCATAAACCAGCGCATCAAGGTTGCTGTAGTCACCTTTGGCGGTGATTTTGTTTGACTCATCGCGGCTGGTCAGCGTGACGCCTGACATCACACGCTGCGGCGCATTGGCACGGTATTTCTGAAGCCAGCCGATATTCACATCCTGCAACAGCGGGTTAGCCGTCAGGTCTGACTTATCCGCATGACTGATACCGTTGAAGCCGACCATGATGCGATCCAGCGCACGGCGGTTAACCAGCTGATTGGTAATGCGCTGCTGGAAGTCCGGGAACTTGGCCCACATGTCCAGCTGCGCATAAGTGATGAAGGTGTCAAAGTTGGTCTGCTCGCAGCGGAACTTGTCGCTGTCCAGCGTATGCACTGAACGCGGATCACGGCGCGTGGTGCTGCTGGCGTTGGTACTGGCAACCGGGCCACCTACACCCAAGCCCAGCTTCTCGCCTTCCTGCTCAGTTACAGGGAAAATACCAATCTGTTTCAGGAACTCACTGGACTGCTGCACCTTATCTTCCAGCGTCTGTGACACGCTTGGTGCAATCGCAAAGTGGGTGTTTACATGGTGGATTGGCACGCCGTTAAGCTCAGCCTGACGCTGGCTGTAACCATCCCACAGCTTGCGGGTTTCTAATTTCATCTCACTATTCCTTAATCGGTTTATTCGGGTTTACGTGACTGCCGGATTAGCAGTCAGCCAGCTGCGTTCTATCTACGCCGTTGCTGCCTGAAGACTGAGGACGCTGGCTGAACCCGCCATCCTGTGACGCCAGCTGCGTTTTCAGCGCGGCCAGCTCACTGCTCAGCTTCTCAACGTCTGCCGCCTTCGCCATGCCGGTCTGCTGCTGGCTCAGCGCTTCGACGCGGTCCAGCACCTGCCCCTGAGACTCAGCTACAATCTCCACCGCTTCGCGGATCACGCCAGCTTCTGCCGAGAAACGGCGTTCGCCACCGGTGATAAGGTCTTTGATTTTGGAGAAGAACTTCTTACCGCCGTCTGTCTGAGACTCTTCCAACTCAAACTCAATTGCGGTTTCGAACGCTTCACTAAAGAAGCAGTTTTCGTTGGTTTTACGGTGAGCCAGCGGGTTAACCGCAGCCTTTGAAGAGAACTGAAGCATTTCAGTGCCCAGGCTTGCCGGGCTGTCAGTGAAGGCCAGACCCATCAGGTAGGCTTTGCCGGTTTTGGCAAAATTCGGATCAAACTCAATGCTGCTATAGACCTTCTGACGTGACTTATTGAGGGTGACCAGATCATCAGTCCCATCAATCAGCGCATACAGACCGAGCTTGCCGGCGAGCGGCCCCTCTTTGATTTCGATGGCCTGCACGCTATCGACATCACCGTACATGCGGAAAGTGCTGTCAGGGCTGAGGCTCTTCAGGTGCTCCAGATTGATTCGCGCACCGTAGACCTGCGGGTTGTAGGTATCTGCGATTTCCTGAATGTGCTGGCGCTCCAGCTGGCGGCCATCGCAGGTCGCACCCTCGACGGCCACGCGGAATAATTTCGACTTCGGCATTCTCTTTGCTCCGGTTGATTAAGGTGCTTTCACCCTGTGCCCCTATCTTCCGAAACCGGGCAAAGCCGCGCCACATAAGGGAATTGTGAGGTGCCTGTGACAACAGCCGGCGATATTCCACCTCGCGCGGGCGCGATAGCCTGTACCCATGAAAACAGCCCTCGATCCCCGAACAGAAGCCAAAGCCCTCTACTGGCAGGCATACAGCATCCTCCAAATCGCTCAGCGACTTGGGGTGAAGGCGAACACGCTTTATTCCTGGCGCCGCCGTGATGAATGGGACAAATCAACGCCCATTCAGCGGGCGCTTGAGCGCACCGATGTCCGCTATCTGCGGCTGATTGAGAAAGAAGATTTATCCTCTCACGACTTCAAGACGATTGACCTGCTCGGGCGACAGCTGGCACGCCTCGCAAGGGATGAAAGGAAAGAGCAGGACAAAGAGCAGAAGAAGAAGACGCCGAAGAACCACTTCACGGCTGAGCAGATCACAGAGCTGCGCACACTTGTGCTGGAGTCGCTGTTTGAGCATCAGAAACGGTGGTACAAGCAGCGCAACCTGCGTAACCGCTTCATCCTGAAAAGCCGTCAGATTGGCGCAAGCTGGTACTTTGCCCGCGAAGCGCTGTTGCGTGCGCTGGAAACTGGCACTAACCAGATATTCCTGTCTGCATCGCGTGCGCAGGCGTTCCAGTTTAAGAAATTCATTATTTTTCTGGCACGCAGCATCGGCGTTGAGCTGAAGGGCGGCGATGCGATCATTCTGTCGAACGGCGCAACGCTTTATTTTCTTGGCACCTCTGCGGCAACCGCGCAGTCATACACGGGTGACCTGTATTTCGATGAGGCGTTCTGGGTCGCCAACTTCCTGAACCTGCGTAAAGTCGCCGCCGGTATGGCAACGCAGGTAGGCCTGCGCCGCACCTACTTTTCCACTCCATCAGGGGAAGAGCACGAAGCCTATAAATTCTGGAACGGAGACCTTTACAACAAGGGCAAGCTTAAGAGCAAGCAGGTGCAGATAGACCTGTCACACAAGGCGCTGAAGAACGGCGTGCTTTGCGGTGACAATATCTGGCGTCAGATTGTCACCGTACAGGACGTGATTGATCAGGGCTTCCCGCTTATCGACCTGGAAGAGATCCGCAGCGAAAACAGCGATGAGGATTTCGACAACCTCTACATGTGTAAATTCGTCGTCGCCGGCGAACGTGCGTTTAACTACAACGCCCTGATTGGCTGCGGCGTGGATGGGTACAGCGGCATCTGGCCGGACTGGAACCCTTACGCCCCGCGCCCACTCGCCAGCCGCCCGGTCTGGATTGGGTACGATCCCAATGGCAGCAGTGATAAAGGTGACAGCGCCGGCCTCGTCGTGCTCTCGCCACCACTGGTGCCCGGCGGCAAATTCCGCGTCATTGAACGACACCAGCTGCGCGGCATGGAATTTGAAGAGCAGGCGAAATTTATTGAGCGCCTCACCCGCATGTACAACGTGCAGCACATCGATATCGACGGCACCGGCATAGGCGCGGCAGTGCATCAACTGGTGCTGAAATTCTTCCCGGCAGCGCAAATGCACCTTTACACCCCTGCGGTTAAACGCCAGCTGGTACTCAAGGCGCAGATGGTGATTCGCGCCGGCCGCTTCGAATATGACGCCGGCATGATGGATATCGTCAGCAGCTTTATGACCATCCGCAAATTCGTCACGCAGAGCGGCCAGACCTCTTACGCATCAGACCGTACACGCGGCAGCAGCCACGGTGACTTAGCCTGGGCAACGATGCACGCACTTATGAATGAACCGCTGGGCAATGACGCCGGCAGCGGCACAGAAAGCTTTGTTGAGGAATTTTGACCATGAGCCGCAGGAATAAAAAGACGTTCAGTAAACCCGCCACGCCAGCAAACAGCCAGCCTGCCGCAGAGATGGTCGAACCGGTTGAGGGGCTGGAATCATTTAGCTTTGGTGAACCCACATCAATCATGGATCAACGCGACCTTCAGGACTGCATGGAGTGCGCCAACAATGGCCGATGGTATGAACCGCCAATCAGCACCTACGGACTCGCCCGTCTGCTGGCCGGCGCGGTGCACCATGAATCGCCGCTGGTTTTTAAACGCAATGTGATCATGTCATGCTTTAAACCACACCCGATGCTTTCGCGTCAGGATGCCAGCGCATTCGTGATGGATTACCTAGTGTTTGGTGATGCCTATCTTGAGCGGCGCGATAACCGCCTGGGTGAGCCGCTGAAGCTTAAGCACTCGCTGGCGAAATACACCCGCCGTGGCGTGGACCTCGATCAGTACTGGTTTGTGACTTACTACCAGGAGGATTACGCTTTTGAGCCCGGCAAGGTGTTCCACCTGCGAAACGCCAGCATCCACCAGGAGATTTACGGTGCGCCGGAATACATGTCCGCCCTCCAGTCCATCATGCTGAACGGCGAGGCCACGCTGTTCCGCCGAAATTACTACATCAACGGCAGTCACGCCGGGGTTATCGTTTACCTTACCGATCCCGTGGCAAATTCGGCAGACGTGGAAAAGCTGAAGCGATCACTGAAAGATGCGCGCGGCGGCGGCGCGTTTAAAAACCTGTTTGTGTATGCCGCAGGCGGTAAGAAGGACGGCTTACAAATCCTGCCGTTCAGTCAGATAGCTGCAAAAGATGAGTTCACCGGCATCAAAGACGCCACGCGTGATGACATGCTGGCCATCCACCGCGTACCACCTCAGCTGATGGGCGTCATGCCCAACAATACCAGCGGCCTCGGTGACATTGTGAAGGCTGCCAGGGTATTTGCTATCAACGAACTCTACCCGATCATGGAATCGCTGAAGGCGGTCAACGACTGGCTAGGCGTTGAGGTGTTCCAGTTCAACCCTTATGCTCTGGCTGAAGAGAAAGCAGGCGACTGACGCCCGATCCCGACACCGCCGATAACACCCCATCTCACCAGAGCCCCTCAGCGCCACGCTGCGGGGCTCTCTGCTTTTCCCTCGTCACGCTAGGCCGCACGCCTGAACGCTTCAGGGCGCGGCATTTTTGCGCCCATTTCAGCGAATTAAAGGGGCATAGCTATCCCCTGAAGAGCGCGACTGCTCCCCCGCCTCGCCCGCACACAAAAGTAGTGCTTTTTTTTGCACTTTTGCAGTTTGCGCCAAGCCGCGCCAGCACTGGTAAACCCATGCTTTTAAGACAATTATTTTTCTGTGCAAAAACAATAGTTTTATTGCATCTAATTGCAGGGAGTAGGTACATGAAAAAAATTTGCTACAAATTGACACGTAAATGCTTTAAAAATACTTACACTATTTAGGCATGGAAGCACATATAAGACCAGTAGGAACCAGTGGAAGCCTGTATCGGCTCAACATACATAAATCCTGCTAATAAATTTTTCTTTCTTGCCAGACAATTCACTAACTTTTAGAGACCACTATGACCGCACAACCAGCGCCATTATTGCCGCAACCTGTCCAGCAAGCTCTTGATGAGGAATTAATTCTTCAAGGCCTAGCTCAAACTGAACAGCTCGCGTACTTTTCAATAGTTGGCGGGCGTCATGGTTTCACCACAACCAGCCGATGGAACACAACTCTTGATTCAATTAAGACTACCTTGGCAAACCCTCCACAAGGGGTAACTCACGCCACGTTAAAAAACCTTAGGACGATTACGGTAAAAATAATCACTGGTGCAAATCATTATTACGCTATTGATTCAATTACCGATGGTAGCGAAATACACAAAATTCAAAGCCTAAGTACGCTGATGAATGACCCGGCTAGAGTTAATGAATTTAGCAAAGTCTTTCCATCACGACTGACTGAGGCGACGGGTTTGCTACCTTATCCAGGACACCATCTTGCTGCTGTAGAAAAAATGTCGGACGGGTTGGCTCTTATTTATGCGCACGTTCAAGTTAAAAAATTAACTCAAGGTAAATATGCTGGTGAAAAATATTGTGAGCAGTTCTTCAATACTGTTTTCATTCCAAATAATTTGAGTCGCATTGAATATCGCATCGATAAAAAACTTGGTTCACGTTCGTCAGCAAAAGCCATCGAAGGTTTGAGACAAGAATTTATAACCTTACTTCGATTAGAAGATATTGATTTAAAATTAATTTCTATTAATTTCTTTAAAGCTATTAATAATGCTTATCTAGACAAAACATATGGCCGCGTTGTTCAAGCTGATGCTGTTAATGCGAAAGATGATGAAGACGCAAACTTCCGTTGCAGAAGCGGAAAAAAATACGACGCCCGTTATAGAAAAATTGTGAGAACTGAAACCGGCAAAGATGTTGATATGCCAGTTGAGCATTACTGTGTGTGTGTACGCTTCGACTATAATGTAGGTAAAGAAGAAGTGTATAATGAGGTTGGGTTTGAAACTACTCGCCAAAACTATATCAATAAACAATTTTGCGGTAGCTTCTTTATGATACAACAGTCGGATCAGATACCACACATTGGGGTGATAGATGACATCCTCAACAGGGCAAAATAATAAAATGTTGTCATTGCTTGCCGAACAAAGAAGAAAGATTGATGAAGTTTCTTCTAAGTCTCTTCTCGCTAACAGCGAGAAGATACACATGTATAAATTACTGATTAGTTATATTGAACAGCACCATGATAACTATGAGATATATACACCATCCACCTTACGTCAAGCAACGCATTGCAAAAATGATAAAGAGCTATATGAAGTAATCTCATTCTTCAGCGGAGGTTACTCAAATCTTTTTGACGTTAAATATTGCTATTATCAAGATGCAGAGCAACTTGACATAAGGAAAGATGAGTTCATCAACTTTATCGAAAATAGGATAGAGCCTGTTGATAAGAATGGCATGGATATCGATGATTTCGATCCTGAAAATTTATCTTTCTATTGTGTGATCAGTCATGAGTAACGCCCAACTACTCGCTACATTGACAAGCAGAACGTACTTCAGTAATGAAGCATCTTTTTTAGACAGATTATACAAAGATATTCATAGCATAATTGAGCGTTTAGAAAAAAGCAGTGATAAGTATTACTGTGATGATGAAGATAAAATTACTAGCGCAATCGTTCTTACGTTGTGTGAGTTAGGTTATGATGCTTCTGAGCAGACAAAAAAAAATGGTACTGTCGATATTACCGTCAAACCTAAAGATAATGATTTCTCATGGATTGGTGAAGCCAAAATTGGGTATGGTAATACGAAGATTTTTGAAGGCATGCTTCAACTACTTTCACGCTATGTAAAAAGAGATAACAATGCAGGTTTGCTTATTTATTTTCAAAAGCACAGCTCCCACAAACATTTTAACAAATGGTTAAAATATCTTTATGACAAAGACTGGCAAACCTACTGCAACAATAAAAAGACTTTAACAAAAGCAAATCGTCTTCTCGGACATCTTGAATCCAAAGACTATAAAAAAACTGATGATTATTACCACGACCTCAATGTGGTTAAGCCATGCGGGAAATCAGCAGTAGTAAGAATGTTTTACGCTGACTTACATCATGACCCAATCGATAAGAGTGGAGTTAACAATCAATCATTAATTTTTGGTCAGGCAAAAAATGAATTGAGAGATTATTGCCAAAGATGGGATGATGGAGTTGCCACTCCAGAAGAACTTAACGATTTAGTTAAAAACTTAAAGATATACGTTGAATTCGACCCTGATGGTCATGTTGATTTAGCTGACGAAGAAGAAGCCCAGCAATGATAATTAAATCAATGCTGGCTATAATATAAAATCGTTAATGCAAAATAGGATTTATACCGAATTCAAACCCTGACATTTTATTTTTAAAAAATGTTTCTTTAATTCGTATTAAAACCGTCTGTGATTCATTTTCACAATCACAAACTTCTGAAATTTCAACGGTATAAACATCCTGCACAACGCCTTTAAACAGGCAACTGATGCGAAGATGATCACCTACCTCTGGTTTGAGATAACCTTCAAAAGTCAGGAACATTTCTGTAATCAGACCCATACGTATGCGCCCGAAAGTATCAGGCCCGTAATTTGTGTCGTAGATTTTCATGGGGATGTCGCCAGGGGCGGGTTGGACTCAGCTACGGTATAACGGGGAAGCGCTGAGCAATCAACGCTGGCGGCTCTCAAGCCTGCCTATTTAGGAATTTTCCTGAAGATACAGAGCCAACAGCGCCCGCATTCAGCACCTGCACTTTTCCGCTTCCTCACCCGACAGACTCGCGCGGCTCGCTAATCAGGCTGCGGGGAGCGGGAGCGACTTTTCACCACACCCCGATAAAGCTTGCTACTAAGCGGTTTTACGCGATTTTGCATCATTAAAATCAATTCCGGCCAGCTCAGCCATAATCGCCATTCTTTCCTGCTGCGACAGCTGAAGATACTTTCTGCGCCAGCGCTCCACCTTTCTCTTAATGCGCCGGCGGTCTTCATAATCCTCTCCAGCATAAGCAGCCGAAAAGCGCGCAACTGCAGCAGGGTCAAAATTAACCCATAGCTTTTCCGTTCTCACCCCGCCACGTGTCATGGCCTGAAATTCACAGCTATGCCAGTCAGCCAACTCACGGTGATACGTCTCAGAGGGATAACCGGACAGCATGACGTTAACGTTTGCCGGCATACTTCGCAGGCACTCAATCAGCGCCACATGATCCGCAATAGAATATTCGTAGCGATATCGGTTTTTACTGCTACGCGTTTCAGGCATATACGGCGGATCGCTATAAACCAGAACGCGCCCGGCGCTTTTAAAATCATAACTTTTCAGCAGCTGCACGCTGTCAGCCTCAATAAGCTGCACCGATCCGCCGCTGATAAATGCGCTATTTTTCTCCGCAAAATCACTGATAGTCAGCGGGTCGATATCAACGCCGATATTCACAGCCGCCATTGGTTTACGCAGCATGACCGCTCCGCCGCCAAGATGCGTCTCAATATAAGTGTCATGTACTGGCATCATAGCGATAATTTTCTGAAAAACGCCGCTGGCCGCCTTGCTTCCGAGATAGCCCATTTTTTTCCTCGCCGGTACCACATGGCCGATACTGACCGATTAATTTTCCAATAGCTGGCACGGTCGTGTTTAACCCTGCTGCAGCTGTACTTTTCCTGCTCAATCCGCATGCAAAGCTTTCTTCATGCGCTCAACCAGCGATTTAGCTCGAGACTCTAAGGGCGGCATGGCGCTCTTCAACTCTCCGGCAAATACCGTCCACCATTTGCCGTCCAGGCACATACGCTGGCCGCCGATCATCAACTTTGCCTGGCCGCAACTAATATCCAGCCCCAGCCAACGGGCATCCTCAATCACTTTTTGCACTATCGGTTCCGCCTGAACGGGAGAAACTCGCTCCGTTCGCCGCTCTTTTATCGCTTCTTTCTGAAGTCTGGCCTTTGAAATCAGCTTCCGGTTTAGCTCCCGCCGCTCTTTGCGGCTCAGTTTTTCGAAATTAAGTGCAACTACATCACTTTCCGGTGCCTGAACAGCTACAGAATGGCCAGAACGGTCATTAATAACCGTTCTCAATACTGGTGATTTTTCATCCCGCAGCGGCTCCCGCGTACAGTTATTGACAGAACTCCGAGGGGCGGCGATGCCGCCTGAAATGTCAAAAGCCTCATCCGAGTCGGTCTTTTGTTTGGGCACGATTTTGTAATCAGTGGTGCGGGTGTAAATGGTTGAATTAAGGGAAAACGGAGAGTAAACGCCGCTGATACGGCTGACGGTGTCTCCATAGTCATTACCGTTTTCTGTCATTTCATAGCTGAGGCGCACGCGAAGGAGATCACGCGGAACTAATGGCCCACCCTGCGCCTGCGTATATCCAAACCAGTCATATCCGCCCGCAGCTTCCTGAGCAGGTTTTATCTCCGGATGCAGAACAAGATCGCGATCACGCAGACGGCCAAGCTCACGATAAACTGTCACCGGAGCACCGCCGATTTGCTGAAATTGACGGATACGCCAGCGCGATGCCCAGGCACACACGCGCTTCGCCATATCCTTCAACTCTTCGCCGGTTTCATCATCCTTTTCACCATCAAGTGCATAGCCATCGATATTTTTGGAGATGTATTTAGCGATGTATCCAGTCGCAGAACCAAACTGTTCGTCCATAGGCTTAACTTTGAAACGCGCTTCTGCCGCCCCTTTTTCGTGACCATCAACCTTGAGTGCATATTTACGGAAAATGGCGCGAGCCTGCTCAATACGTTCGGGCATGAAAAACAGCAGTAGGTGCCAGTGAGGCGTAGCATCGTGATGAGGCTCAGTAACCCTAAAGCCAAAAGTGCGAATACCCTTACGGGCCCATGCAGCGCGAACCTTTGACCATACTTTGCAAAGATAGCGCTGGGTTTCGCGCGGATTAGCAGACTGATATTTATTGTTGCGCTTACCGCTTACCTGCATTGCGTGATATCTGGAGGGTGCAGTCAGCGTGTAGAAATCACCAACCATGCCCTGAGCTTTTGCCAAATCCTCAAAGCCTCGCATTCTGATCATCAGCTCAGCGCGACGTACAGCAGGATTAGCAACGCTACCGTCTACCTTATCAGCCAGTGATGAACGCTCCCCCGTAGCCTGATCCTCCAACTCCATGGCATTCAGGAATTCACGATTCGCGCGTTTTTGGGCTACCCACTCGTTGAGCACCTGCTCACTGCAATATGGTGCCGCTTTCTTATGCACATAACCCGACGCGATCATCAGATGCTCACGCCACTGGTCATGTAACTTGCGCAGGCGGCGCATCCACCATGATGATGATTCAATACGCGCGGCGGCTGATAATGCCTCTTCTGCGGTAAGCTCTTCGGCGCAGTAACGCTGCCAGCCTGGCGCAGTCATTTTCAAATGAGAGATCAGCCAGGCCGCACGACCGTAACCGGACAAAATAGAAAATTCGGCATCACCGTGTTTTTCCATTTGCAGGTTGGTTTCGTTTATCAGCTCGTTAGTTAATTTATCGGCCAGCAGATATGAGAGTTTTTTCAGCTCTCGCTTTCCCGCCCAAGGAATACGGTAAAAATCACTGCGGAACTCAATGAGCGCATGGGGCATTTCGCCGTCAGGCTGATACTGCTGGTTAACGGCATCAACACGAGGAAGAACAAAGCGGCCAAACGAGCTTTTAAGCCAATGAGCCGCTTTTTTCTTACCCTGTTTTTCTTCGATCTCAGTGAGCTTTTGCGCATAAAAGCGCCGAATATATTGCGGAAGCGCTTGCAGGCGACGTCGTAAAACACGTTCTTCCTGATCGCGTTCACGGCGCTGTCCGAAAAGGTCAAAAAGCTCAACCGAACGTGACTCACCATCATGCCGATAAAGAATTACACCCGGAGTACGGTCAACGGCAAAATCTTCAGAATCTCTGGATGCATTCCATGCATAAGCCCCGGCAGGCTCTGGCGCTTTACCGGGGTAAGGAGGTGGAGGTGTTGGGGCAATTCTGCCGCGATTTATCTCTGTCATACCGCGATGACATCACCCGGCTTGACGCTACGAGCCTGCTCTTCGGTATCTCTGATTAGCTCAGTTTTGGTCAAACACCCGTAAGCATTGGCCTCAACTTCAACCAACCAGAAATGACGATATGGTCTGACATCAATAATTCTGGTTATCACTGCGTCAATGAGATTCATGCTGCCACCTCGCCCGACTTATCTGGGCGGCTAACCGCAATTATTTCATTGGCCTTTTTACCGGTGCCAGCTGCGACACCGATACTGCGAGGGGCTGTAATGCTGTGACGGTCAAAGTCGCCATAAAGGCTCTGTATCAGAGACGTATCGCTATTTGAAGCAACAACTGGCACGCCAGCTGTCGCCAACTCATTCAGCTTCTGCGCCAACTGGCGCTGCTGAATTTCGGCAAATGTGTTGGTGTGATATTGGGTGAACGTGCCGTCATAAGGGGGATCGCAATAAACAACATCACCAGCTTTGACCTGTGCCAGTGTCTCAGTGAAATCAGCACAGATGAAAGTGGCTCGTTGTGCCTTAACCGCAAAAGCCTGAATTTCCTCAGTCGGGAAATAAGGTTTAGCCGTCTTCTCATAAGGCGCGTTAAAGCCTCCTCGCTGATTAAAGCGGCAAAGGCCACGGTAGGCGTGGCGGGTCAGATATAAGAAGTAAGCTGCGCGATGCAGGAGTGTCATGCCGGCGTCATCGTTAAACACCTTGCGGAGATCGTAATAGCTGTTTTCATCGGCGTTCTGCGCAAAAATGCTGGCAGCTAATGCGGTGAATGGCTTTTCAAACTCCTGAATTTGGCGATACAGATTAATTAGATCAGGATTGATATCAGCAACGAGGTAGGCCGGATAATCAGTATTCATCATCACTGCACACGATCCCGCGAACGGCTCAATTAGGCGGTTACCAGCTGGCAGGTGCTTATTCAGCTCGTCCATCACTTTGGCCTTGCTGCCTGGCCATTTCAGAATGGTTTTGTTCATGAGCGGCCACCCTGACGCATACCGGTGACTTTCGCGCGGTGCTCAATTACTTCCTGACAGGTTGCGCAAGTAGATACGCCCAGCACCGCACGGCGACGAGCTTCGGGAATGGGCTCACCGCATGATTCGCAGAATGAGCTACTTACAGCGGTTACTTTCGACCTTGCTGCAGAAATCTGATGCGCCAGCATTTCTGCGGCGTGCTCCTGGGCTATATCAATGATGTCTGGCATCACAATCCCCCTACAGCCTGAGCTTCATACTTCGCAGCTTCTTTCATCAGAAGCTCAGAAGTTGCAGCGGGGCTGAGTTGGTTTTTAACGATGATGATCGCCAGCGCATTGAGGCGGATTGATACGGAGTAGGCCTTATCCTGCTGGCCCTCCTGATTTGCCTGGGAAAGCATGGAGATCATGACATTTTCACAGTTCGTCACTTTCGCCCGAGGTATTGATTGCATGTAGTCACCTTTTTTCAGGTTGCACGAAGCCCGGCGAGTAATTCGCCTAATTAAAAAAATGAGTGGTTATTTGATTCAGAAGCCGAGAATGTTCAGATGTATATCCGGCGGTTCAGTAACGTTGGTAACACAGGAAATCGGCACCTCTTCGAGCTCTTCTCCTTCGCTGCCGTCATGCTCCGTAAGCCTTGCGGCACCTTCTTCACCGGGCCGGCTATATGGAATCTTGTCGGACAATTCCTTCAGGGATTTCATGCCGGAAATAAGCGTTAATTTTTCCTGCTCTGAAAACTGGCTGTATTCAAATGCAATCTGGTTATGTCCCAGCTTCGCCATTTTTCCCGGCCATATTTCAGCTTTGGCATTTCCAAGCACAAACACGGCCTTTTTTTCTGGTGCTGACAACTTATTAAAAGCTCGCTCTAGAGGCGTTCCCGCGCATTTCTCAACTCTCGTTTTATGAAATTTGCGGAGGTATGGGGCAGCTATCGCGGCATAAGGGTTTACCGCCCCTTCTCCATTTTCGATATCAACCATACTCACCTCACAGAGACTTATCAGGCGCACCGCTCGCAAGCGATGCCTCGGATAAGCCCGGCGCACCGCGCCGGATTATCACGCAATGGCCGGCAGTGGAATTTCACCGCGACTGCACTGAGCAACAACCTTTTCCAGCTCATCAGCAGATTCCGCATCACCCGAGGCGTTTGCGACAGTTACAAGACCTTCCAGACCGATACTCAAACGGAAAGCGTGATCAGCAATAGAGTTCTCACGCACCTGCGGCGCAACAGCGGTGGCAGCTTTGAGCACCATTACTTTGTTGTGGTAGGAGTTGAGAAGGTTATTTTTTAATACCTGGTATTCATTACGCATTTGCTTTGATTCCCTTTTTGCTTGCCTTGTAACGCTTTGCCCGTTGTCGCCGGCAGATGTCCTGAATGATCAGCTGCACCGACTCAATTAATCCCCACGCCAGAATCGTGAGATAAACCGCTAATTGCCATTCATCGGCTTTGAACAATTCGTCACCTCGCCAACCACTACCGCAACCCCTAGGCGCTCACACCAGACTTCATGATCACGATGAAGGCCATCAATGGTGCGTATCGCTTCAGCCTGGGCGAACTCTTGCCCGTAATACATCCCGTCTTTTGTCACCTGATAACGGTGATTCTTATCAACTGTGCTGCGCGGTAAGCGCTGAATTGTGAAACCGCGATACAGGCTGACGTGCTTGTTTACTTCAACTACCTGATGCGCCGCTGACATTTACAGGCCCAGCCATAGCAACCAGGCATCGCGTTGTTCTACCGGTCGGGAGTAATATGCATCGCGCATAGCACGATTAAATTCAGGCAGATACACCATTTTTTCACCAGCTCGGCCGGTAGGGTTTTCCGGGTTACGCCATTCAATCAGCGGCAGCTTATTGTTCTCAGCCATCGCCTTAATTGCGCTGACCGGCTTCCCGATCAACTCGCCAAACTTCTGGTACGTAACTGCGTCAGCGAGGCTTTTAACCTCCAAACCATCACTCATCGTGCTCATGTGATAATCTCCTGTGTAAGGTTCCAACTGCTTCTAACTGCTTCCTACGGCTTCTAGTTGCTGTTGGGTTTATTGAAACTGTCATGGTCTGAGATGTGGAACCATGGCGCTAATCTAGTCTGAGATCTGGAACGATGTCAACAGCGTATGGAAAGAAATTAAGATTAATCCGTATTGCGGAGGGGCTTACCCAGATGCAGCTACGTGATTTAACAGGGATTGGACTGAGTACCATTAAAAACTACGAAACCGGAAGAGAGGTAGGCCTAAGCATCATTGAAAAGATGTGCGCACATCCACGGTTTCAAAAATACGTTTTATGGCTGATGACGGGCGAAACCGCGATACGTGCTGGACAAGTAGCCCCAAAAGGTGCTGAAGATTTAAACGACGAGGGCGATAACGCCGATGCTGCTAATCAGTAGCCTCGTTAATAAATCCGGTACTTTTGGGAGTTCAAATGACTCAGGACTATGGAAATAAAATACACGCCATCAGGATGGCGGAAGGAATGACGCAAGCCGCAATGGCTAAGGAATGCGGCCTTCCATTAGGTAGTTTTAAAAATATTGAATCTGGCAGCAATCATGTAGGACTAAGCACAATTGAAAGGATTGTTAGAACAGCAAAATTTGAGAAATACACGTTGTGGATGATGATCGGCAAAACTACTGAAGCAGCCGGCCAGATATCGCCGGCTCTCTCACACAGTGGGCCAGAAAAAACAGAGTAACGCCAATTAACAGGCTGGGATGGTTAGTTGTACATTCCGCCTGGCTGCTGAGCCACACCGGCCCGGCAAACGACGAAGCAACACCATCTATCAGGAGGGCTCAGCCATGAGCATTAAACCAACTGATGATGGTCAATGGATGGTGGACATCCGCCCGACCGGAAAAGCAGGAAAGCGATTTCGGAAGAAATTCAGCAGGAAATCAGACGCGAAGGCGTATGAGCTTTGGGTAATGAGTAAGGCCAGCGAGCCGGAGGTATGGTCTAAGCAACCCTCAGACCGCAGGCGAATCTCTGAGCTATTGGCTAACTGGTGGGAAGTACACGGGATCACGCTAAAGAATGGAAAAATTGAGCGGATGCACCTGCTCAAAACCATTTCTCATATTGGCGATATGCCTGCTAACGCGCTCAGCAAAAAGAACCTGCTTCAGCTGAGAACGTCCAGGCTGGCATCTGGGATTTCGCCAGCCACAATTAACCGTGATGTTTATCGCCTTTCCGGCATGTTTACGACACTGATCAAGCTCGGTGAGTATCGCCAGCCTAATCCGGTGCAGAAGCTGCCCCCGTTAAAACAGGCAGACCCTGAAGTCATATTCCTGATGCCGGAACAGATCTCCGCACTGCTGGCCGTTCTGGAAGGGGATGAAAGAAAGGTTGCGCTGGTTTGCCTGAGCACCGGTGCACGATGGAGTGAGGCGGCAGAACTGGATGCAATGCGCGTGCGTATGGGACGCATCCACTTTTTCGCCACGAAGAACGGCAAAAACAGGGTGATCCCCATTTCGAATGAGCTGGAAAAACTTATCGGCTCGCGCAAAAGCGGGAAGCTGTTCCAAGTGGATTACGAGAGTTTTAGGGAAAAGCTGAGAACCGCCATACCGGAGCTACCACGTGGTCAGGCAACACACGTTCTCAGGCACACGTTCGCAAGTCATTTTATGATGAACGGCGGAAACATCATTACTCTACGTGACATCCTCGGACATGCGAAAATTGAGCAGACGATGATTTACGCCCACTTTGCGCCAGACTTCCTCCAGCACGCTGTGACGCTCAATCCGCTGCGCGGTGGACTGGAGGCGATTGAGATAGGAAAAAGCCGTCAGGAAGCCGCTGAGCCGGCCATAAGTTGAGATGCGGGGGAGCATTCCCGAAAGCGTGTCCACCTTGTGTCCACCAGTGACCACAATGCGACCCTTTTCCAGTTGCTTTTAACTGGTTCCTGTTGGTTGATAACTCAAACTAACTGACTGTTTTAACGAGGTTTTGTTGGTAAGTTATTGATAAAAAAAACCCCCGCATCATGCGGGGGAAGACAGGGATGGTGTCTATGGCAAGGAAAACAGGGATACTATGTTACTGGTTACTGCTGGTACTACTCACTGCTTGCAGCGGTGATGATGGCTGCAATC
>Ga0308161_1000433_pt1 | contig 67364 bp, 65 predicted proteins | sample PhyFR2_FD_201034 | JGI IMG/M metagenome (GOLD analysis project Ga0308161, IMG submission 201034) | Phyllosphere microbial communities from UC Gill Tract Community Farm, Albany, California, United States - DLSLF.R2 | ecosystem: Host-associated > Plants > Phyllosphere > Unclassified | place: USA...
CTCGGCGAGGCCAAGGCCGTCGTCGATGGTGCTCCCAAGGCCGTGCTCGAGGGCGCGAACAAGGAGACCGCCGAGAAGGCCAAGGCTGCCCTCGAGGAGGCCGGCGCTTCGGTGACCCTGAAGTAATCACACTTCACGGTCGCGGTAACGCGATTCAGAAGGCCCGGATGCCCTTGGCATCCGGGCCTTCTTCGCTGCCTGGAGAGCGGGGCCCGAGGATGCCCTTGGCATCCGGGCCTTCTTCGCTGCCTGGAGAGCGGGGCCCGAGGATGCCCTTGGCATCCGGGCCTTCTCTCGTTCCGTCGTGTGTTCACACGATGGCAACGAACGAACCCTGGGAATTCCTGATGAGGTCGTCTACGGTCGAAGAGACCCCCCGTCGATCCCCCCACCCGACGATGACCGTCGGATTCGCAGGAGACCCATGTCACCCGTGCCTTCTCGGCGACCCTCGGGCCGCACCGCCGCAGCGCTGAGCGCTGCCGTCGCCGCCGCCCTTCTCGGTTCCGCCCTCGTCGCCCCCGCCGCCACGGCGGCCCCTCTCGCGCCGCCCGCCGCCCCGGACGCGGCGCAGACCACCGCCCCCGAGACCGCGGCGCAGACCACCGCCCCCGAGACCGCGGCCCCCGACGCCGCCGCCCCGGAAGCCCCCGAAGCCCCCGAAGCTCCGGCCCAACCCGCCGCCGACATCACGCCGATCCGTGAGATCCAGGGCGAGGGCGACACGACTCCGCTGGACGGTCAGACCGTCACGACGCGAGGAGTCGTCACCGCGGCCTACCCGACCGGTGGCTACAACGGCTTCTTCGTCCAGACCGCTGGGACCGGGGGGTCGCTGGGCGCCGAGCACGTGGCATCCGATGCCGTGTTCGTCTACGGCTCGCGCGCCGTGACCGAGATCGCGGTCGGTGACTACGTCGAGGTCACCGGCACGGCGGGCGAGTACAACGGCCTCACCCAGATCTCGTCGGATGCCGACCTCGTCACGGTTCTGACCGAGCAGGCCGAGCCGGTCGCGCCGGCCGAGGTCGCCTGGCCGCGCACCGACGAGGAGCGCGAGCGCTTCGAGGGCATGCTCCTCGCGCCGCAGGGCGACTTCACCGTCACCAACACCTACATCACGGGCCAGTACGCCGAGGTCGGTCTCGCCGCGGGCACCACGCCGTTGCTCGCGCCCACCGAGGTCGCGCGCCCCGGAACGCCCGAGTACGACGAGGTCGTCGCGGACAACGCCGCCCGCGCCGTGGTGCTCGACGACGGGGCGTCGCTGAACTTCCTGCGCTCGGCCACCGACGTCCCGCTGCCGTACCTCTCGCTCACCGACCCCGTGCGGGTGGGTGCCCCCGTGACGTTCACGCGGCCGGTCGTGCTCGACTTCCGCAACGATGCGTGGAAGTTCCAGCCCACCGAGCAGCTGACCGTCGACAACGCCGCCGAGGTGCAGCCCGCGACGTTCGCGAACACCCGCACCGCCCATCCCGCGGATGTCGGCGGAACGGTGCAGCTCGCGAGCTTCAACGTGCTCAACTACTTCACCACGACGGCCGAGGACGTCGGCTGCGACTCGGTCTACACCGACCGCGAGGGCAACCCGATCACGGCGAACCGGTGCCCCGAGCCCGGGCCCCGCGGGGCGGCGAACGACGAGAACCTGCAGCGCCAGCAGGCGAAGATCGTCGCCGCGCTCAACGCCATGCAGGCCGAGGTCGTCTCTCTCGAGGAGATCGAGAACTCCGCGGCGCTCGGGAAGGTCCGCGACGAGGCTCTGTCGACCCTCGTCGACGCGCTCAACGCCGACCTGGGCGAGGACGCGTGGGCGTTCGTGCCGTCCCCGGCCGCTCTGCCGGCGTCGGAGGACGTCATCCGCACCGCCTTCATCTACAAGAAGGCGGCGGTCAGCCCGGTCGGTGACAGCGTGATCCTCGACGACCCGGCCTTCGCCAACGCCCGCCAGCCGCTCGCGCAGGCGTTCGCGCACGCGGGCAGCGAGGAGGCGGCCTTCGTCGCGATCGTGAACCACTTCAAGTCGAAGAGCGACAGCGACCCGGCCGCCGAGGGCGACAACGCCGCCGGCGACCAGGGGGCCTTCAACGGGGACCGCGTCCGCCAGGCCGAGGCGCTCGTCGCCTTCGCCGCCGATCGCGCCGCGACCGTCGACGGGGGCGCCGTGTTCCTGCTCGGCGACTTCAACGCCTACACGCAGGAGGACCCCCTTCAGGTGCTCCGCGACGCGGGATACGCCGACCTCGGCGCCGACACGGGGAAGTACACGTACTCGTTCAGCGGCCAGTCGGGCTCGCTCGACCACGTGCTCGCCTCGCCCGCAGCCCGCGAGCTCGTCACCGGCACCGACATCTGGAACATCAACGCCGGTGAGGCGCTCGCTCTGGAGTACAGCCGGTACAACGCCAACGTGCGCTCCTTCTACGACGCCTCCCCCTACCGCTCGAGCGATCACGACCCGGTGGTCGTCGGTCTCGACCTGTCCGGGACGACCGAGCTCAACCTGCTGAACATCAACGACTTCCACGGACGCATCGACGACAACACCGTGACCTTCGCGGGCACGATCGAGCAGTTGCGCGCGGACAAGGGCGACGACCGTTCGCTCTTCCTCTCCAACGGCGACAACATCGGCGCCTCGTTGTTCGCCTCGGCCAACGCCGACGACGCGCCCACGATCGACGTGCTCAACGCGCTCGAGCTGGCGGCATCCGGAGTCGGAAACCACGAGTTCGACAGGGGCATCGACGACCTCACCGGCCGCGTGACCGAGCGTGCGGCCTTCCCCTACCTCGGCGCGAACGTCTACCGGGACGGCCGGCCTGTGCTCCCCGGATACGAGATCGTCGAGGTGAACGGACTGAAGGTGGGCATCGTCGCCGCGGTCACCGAGGAGACCGCGTCGCTGGTCACCCCCGACGGGATCGAGGGCATCGAGTTCCGCGAGCCGGTCGCCGAGGTGAACCGCGTGGTCGCCGAGATCCGCGATCAGGTCGATGTCCTCGTGGCGGAGTACCACGAGGGTGCCGCCCAGGGAGACGCGTCCGGCACCACGCTCGACCAGGCGCTCGCGCAGGGCGGGGCGTTCGCGCGCATCGTGACGGAGACGGATGCCGATGTCGACGCGATCTTCACCGGTCACACGCACGAGGAGTACGCGTGGGACGCTCCGATCCCCGGCGGGGAGGGCACGCGGCCGGTCCTGCAGACGGGCAACTACGGCGAGAACATCGGCCAGGTCGTCCTGACGATCGATCGCGCCAGCCGCGAGGTCGTCGCGCACGAGGCCCGCAACGTCCCGCGCCTCGAAGCCGAGGTCGTCGAGGACGACGACGAGCAGACCGCCGAGAACAAGGCGGCCCTGGATGCCGAGCTCATCGCGACCTACCCGCGCGTCGCCGAGGTGGCCGACATCGTCGAGCGCGCCCTCGCCGAGGCCGAGCGCGTCGGCTCGCGGCCGGTGGGGTCGGTCTCGGCCGACATCACCACGGCCTTCCTCGGCGGCTCGTACGTCGACGGCGTCTACACCGGCGGCCAGCGCGATGACCGTTCGAAGCAGTCCGCGCTCGGCAATCTCGTCGCCGACGCCCTGCTCGACACCCTGGCGGACCCCGTGCGCGGCGAGGCCGACCTCACGGTGGTGAATCCGGGCGGTCTGCGCGCGGAGCTGCTGCGCGGCGACGACGGCGTCATCACGTTCGCCGAGGCCAACGCCGTGCTGCCGTTCGTGAACAACCTCGGGACGACCAGCCTGACCGGGGATCAGCTTCGGCGTCTGCTCGAGCAGCAGTGGGGCGATGCGGCGGGCCGCGCGGCGACGCTCTCGCTGAGCGTGTCGGAGAACGTCCGCTACACCTACGACGCCACGCGCGCTCCGGGGGAGCGCATCACCGGCGTGTGGATCGACGGGATGCCGGTCGACCCGGCCGGGTCGTACCGGGTGGGCTCGTTCAGTTTCCTGCTGTCGGGAGGCGACGCGTTCACGGTGTTCGACGAGGGAACGGATCCGCGCGACTCGGGTCTCATCGACCGCGACGGCTGGATCGCCTACCTCACGGCTCACCCCGACCTCGCCCCGGACTTCACCGCCCGCGGCGTCGAGGTGAAGGGCGCCCCGGTCGAGGTGTCCCGCGGGAGCGAGGCCGCCTTCACGGTCTCGGGTCTGGACCTCACCTCGCTCGGCAGCCCCGCGGCGACCGAGGCGAGCGTGACCGTCGGCTCGGGCGAGTCGCAGACCGTCGCTGTGCGCGACGGGGCGGCCGAGGTCGCGGTCGCCGTGCCCGCCGACGCACCCGACGCCCTGGACATCACCGTCGCGACCGCGTCGGGCTCCACCGCGACGGTCCCGGTCCGCGTGGTCGGGGGCTCCGAGGCTCCGAACAACGGCCCCGACGACGGCGGCGACGGCGAAGCGGCACCGCCCCGCGGCCCCGACGGCCTCCCGCGCACCGGCGCCGACACGGCGTGGATGGGCGGCGGCGTCCTCGCGGCGCTCGCACTCCTGGCTCTCGGTGTGGCGCTGCGGCGTCGCGGAGTGCGCCGGGCGGACTGAACCCGGACAGGGAAGGACCCCGGATGCCGCGGCATCCGGGGTCCTTCTTCCGTCAGGCGGAGCGCGGGGGAGCGGTCGAGGCGCGCACGACCAGGCGTGTGACCGCCTCGGTGCGCGGGGCGGGTTCGTCGGTGCCCTCGATCATCGACAGGAGGAGTCGCGTGGCTTCGACCCCCTGGTCGAGCGGGTACTGCTCGATCGTCGTGAGCGAGAACATCTCGGCGTAGTCGTGGCCGTCGATGCCGACGACGCTCAGCTCGGAGGGCACGGAGATGCCCATGCGGCGCGCGGCGATGATGACGCCGATGGCGACCTCGTCGCACGCGGCGACGACACCGGTCGGTCGGGACCCCGCATCGGCGAGGAACGACGCCGCCGCCGCGTACGCGTCGGTGATCGTGAGCGTCGAGGGGACGCTGCGTATGCGCACGGCGAGGCCGTGGTCGTTCATCGCTTTGCGGTAGCCGATCGAGCGTTCGTCGACGTCCTTCGCGGGGGCATCGGTGGGGGGAGTGCTGCCGACGAACGCGATGTCGGTGTGCCCCAGCGCGATGAGGTGCTGCGTGATGATCCGCGTGATCGCGATGTTGTCGAGGCCGAGGGTCGGGACACCGGAGAGCGCGTTGCCGATGCTGACGACCGGTTTCCCGATGTTCTCCAGCCGCTCGAGATCGGCGTCGTCGGGCTCGAGCGCCACGGCGATGATGCCGTCGAATCGCTTGCGGGCGAGGTAGGTCGAGTACAGGCTCTCTCGGTCGTTCGACCCGGGCTCGGCGACGTACAGGGTGACGTCGTAGCCTCGCGGGATGAGGGTCCGTTCGACCCCCTCCACGATCGCTCCGAAGTACCACCGGTTCACTTTGGGGACGATCAGCGCGATGGTGCGCGTGCGACCGGTCGCGAGGCTCACGGCGCTGGTCGAGGGGACGTATCCCAGGGTGGATGCGGCGTCGGACACGCGTCGGCGCGTGTCTTCGGAGACGTAGCCGCCGCCGGTCAGCGCGCGACTCGCCGTCGATTTCGACACGCCCGCCAGGCGAGCCACATCGGCGATTCCGCTCATGGGTGTGTTCCTCGGATGTTCGGTCGACCTCTGTGTCGATGTCGCAGCAGGATATCCGACGTGCGGTCTTTATGGAACCGGTTCCCCGCTGATCGGGGGAGTGGAAAGCCCGATTTTCCGCGAGTTATCTGTTCGTGACCTTTCGCTGTTGCATGGCCTCCCGTTCTCGCCTACGGTGATCTGGAATCGGTTCCTGACAGAATCCGATGCACCATTGAACTCGAAGAGGAGAGACCACATGGGTATGTCACAGCGGTATCGCCTGCTGGCCCCCGTCGGGCTGCTGGCGGTCGGCGCGATTGCACTCGCAGGTTGCGCCGAAGGTGACAGCGGGGGAGGCGCGAGCTCGGGAGGCGAGACCACCGTCCGCATCTCCGGCGGCATCACCGGCAGCGAGGCCGACCTGCTGAACCAGTCGTTCGAGAAGTTCACCGCCGACACCGGCATCAAGGTCGTCTACACCGGCGACAAGAGCTTCGAAGGAAACATCGTCACCAAGGTGACGGGTGGAGACGCCCCCGACATCGCGATCGTCCCGCAGCCGGGTCTGCTGAAGACCCTCATCGGCACCGGTGACGTCCAGAAGGCGTCCGACACCGTCTCGTCGAACGTCGACCAGTACTGGGGCGAGGACTGGAAGTCCTACGGCAGCGAGGACGGCACGTTCTACGCGGCTCCCATGCTCGCCAACCTCAAGGGCTACGTCTGGTACTCGCCGGCGAAGTTCAAGGAGTGGGGCGTCGAGGTTCCCAAGACGCTCGACGAGCTCATGACCCTCACGGCGACCGTCCAGCAGAAGACGGGCGCCGCTCCCTGGTGCGCGGGCTTCGCCTCGGGTGACGCCTCCGGCTGGCCGGGCACCGACTGGATCGAGGACATGGTCCTGCGTCAGGCCGGCCCCGACGTGTACGACCAGTGGGTCGCCAACGAGGTCAAGTTCACCGACGCGCCGATCAAGGAGGCGTTCGACGCCACCGGCAAGATCCTGCTGAACCCCGACTACGTCAACGCCGGCTTCGGCGACGTGAAGAGCATCAACTCGGTGGCCTTCGCCGACGTGGCCGCCAAGGTCGCCGACGGGAGCTGCCCGATGACGCACCAGGCGTCGTTCCTGTCCTCGAACTTCCAGACGGTCAAGACCGCCTCGGGCGGCGACGTGAAGGTCGCTCCCGACGGTGACGTCTACGCGTTCCTGCTCCCGGGCGTGACCGAGGGCAAGGTCGCGGTCGAGGGTGGCGGCGAGTTCGTCACCGCGTTCTCCGACGACGCGAACGTGCAGAAGGTCGTGGAGTTCATGTCGACGCCCGAGTTCGCGGACGCTCGCGTGAAGCTCGGCGGCGTGATCTCGGCGAACAAGGGCGCAGACCCCTCGCTCGCCTCCAGCGAGTTCCTCACCGAGGCGATGAAGACGCTGCAGGACCCGAACACCACGCTGCGTTTCGACGCCTCCGACCTGATGCCCGCGACCGTCGGTTCGGGATCGTTCTGGAAGGGCATGGTCAGCTGGATCGACGGCACGCCGACCGACCAGGTGCTCAGCGACATCCAGGCCGGCTACAACAACTGAGCCGGAACGGATGACTCCAGGGGTCGCTCGCCACGCGGGCGGCCCCTGGAGTCCCGCAGTCCATATCGGCCCGGCGGACCCGGGTACTCATCAAGGGGCACGAAGGCGTGTCCGGGAGGGACGTCATGACCGAGATCACACACGTGGAGAAGACGCCGTCGGCGTCACCTCCGCCGCGCGGAGGAGCGACGGCGAAGCCGCGGGACTCCGCGGCACAGCACCGGACCACATTGCTCGTGGTCCTGGTCGGGCTCATCCTCGTGGTGGCGCTCTTCCTGTTCATGGTCACGAGGGCTCCGGCCGAGACGAAGCCGACCACGCTCGGCTTCTCGCTCAACAGCTTCTTCAACTGGCTGGGCGGTCTGAACCCGCTGGTACAGATTCCCCTGGTCCTCCTCGCCTTCGGGGCGGTCGTCGGTCTGCTCCTGCTGCTCATCGAGTACGCCCCCCGCTCCGGCAAGGGGTACTTCTGGTTGCGGCTGGTCGCCTGTTTCGCGATCCCGGTGCTCGCGTTCATGCTCCTGCGCCCCTACCAGAACGCCGTCATCTACGTCCTCGGCATCGCAGTGCTGCTGGGCGCGATCCTCTTCTACGCGGACTACCGCTCGCGTCAGGGAGCCGGATATCTGTTCCAGCTCATCCTCTTCGCGGCCCCGGCGGCCATTCTGCTGCTGTTGGGCTTGGTCTACCCGGCCATCACCACGTTCTTCCAGTCGTTCATGGACAAGACCGGTGACAACTTCGTCGGCTTCGACAACTACGTCTGGACGTTCACGAACCCCGAGGGCTTCTGGTCGGTCATCAACACGCTGATCTGGGTGCTCCTCGCACCGACCATCGCCACGGTGATCGGCCTGGCCTACGCCGTCTTCATCGACCGTGCGGCGGGCGAGAAGTACCTCAAGGTGCTCATCTTCATGCCCTTCGCGATCTCCTTCGTCGGTGCCGGCATCATCTGGAAGTTCGTCTACGACTTCCGCCAGGGCGACCAGATCGGCATCCTGAACGCCATCGTGACCGCCTTCGGGGGGCAACCGGTCTCGTGGCTCGCGGCGACGCCGCTGGTCAACACCCTGCTGCTCGTCGTGGTGTTCATCTGGAGCCAGACGGGCCTCGCGATGGTCATCCTGTCGGCGGCGATCAAGGCCGTGCCGCCGGAGCAGATGGAGGCCGCGGAGCTCGACGGGGCGAGCGCGTGGGAGCGTTTCATCAACGTCACCGTTCCCGGCATCCGGTCGTCGCTCATCGTGGTGCTCACCACGATCGCCATCGGGGCGCTGAAGATCTACGACATCGTCGCCGTCATGACCGGTGGCCGCAACGACTCGACCGTCCTCGCCTTCGAGATGGTGAACCAGCAGCAGCGATTCCAGAGCTACGGGCACTCCGCGGCGCTGGCGGTCGTGCTGTTCGTCTTCGTGCTGCCGCTGATCATCTTCAACGTGCGCCAGATCCGGAAGCAGAGGGAACTGCGATGACCACCTCCACCGTGGTGCTCGAGCCCACCGACGACAAGCGTTCGGCTCGCCAGGTCGCCCGCGACACGCGCAAGCACGAGGCGATGGCACGCAAGCGCCTCACCTCGAAGGGTGCGACGATCGCGGCCGTCGTGATCGCGTTCTTCTGGACGATTCCGACGTTCGGTCTGTTCGTGACGTCGTTCCGCCCCGGATCCGACACCCAGTCGACCGGATGGTGGACGGTGTTCACCGACCCCAGCTTCACGCTGGAGAACTACCGGCTCGCGTTCACCTCGGGTGGCACGGCGCTGACGCTCGCCCAGTCGTTCCTGAACTCGCTGGCGATCACGATCCCGGTCGTGCTGTTCGCCCTCGCGATCGCGTCGCTCATCGCGTACGCCTTCGCCTGGATCGACTTCAAGGGCCGCAACTTCTTCTTCATCTTCATCTTCGCGTTGCAGATCGTGCCGCTGCAGATGGCCCTCGTGCCGCTGCTGAGCCTGTTCTCGCGCGGCTTGACGATCAATGAAGTGACGATCTTCCCGGGCTTCGACCTGCGCGGGGTGGAGCACAGCTTCGCGACCGTGTGGATCGCCCACGTGATCTTCGCGATGCCGCTGGCCATCTTCCTGCTGCACAACTTCATCGCCGAGATCCCGCACGAGGTCATCGAGGCGGCACGTGTCGACGGAGCGGGCCACGGCCAGGTGTTCTTCCGGATCATCCTTCCCCTCGCCGCCCCGGCCCTCGCGTCCTTCGCGGTGCTGGAGTTCATCTGGGTGTGGAACGACCTGCTGGTGGCGACGATCTTCGCGCCGTCATCGTCGCTGCCGCTGACGCAGTCGCTGAACTCGCTGTCGGGCACCTGGGGCGACCAGTGGTTCCTGCAGTCGGCCGGAACGTTCATCTCGATCCTCGTGCCGATCATCGTGTTCTTCCTGCTGCAGCGCTTCTTCGTCCGTGGCTTGCTCGCCGGAGCGACGAAGGGCTGAGTCCCCACGACAGGAGGGCGTGGCATCCGTTTGGGGGATGCCACGCCCTTCGGCGTTTCCACGTGGTGCGGGCGTGGACGGCTGGCGGGCGCGGAGGGCGTGCGGGTGTCGAGGACGGGCGGGCGCCGGATCGCGTGGTCGACGCAGCCACCTTTCGCCAGAACAGGGGATGCCACGGGAGCAGGGCGTCGCCGCGAGCATCCTCCTGTTCCCGCGGCATCCCCTGCTCCCGCAGCCGCAGCCGCAGCCGCAGCCGCAGCCGCAGCCGCAGCCGCTCGTGCGCCGAGGCCTCATCGTCGAGAAGCGCTGCTACACGCAACAAGGTGCGCGGCGGCACCCCTCGCGACCGAGGGGCGGGCGGAGCGCGCGCGGCGCCGTGCCGGACTCAGGAGGTGCAGGCGAGACGCGACTGGATGTCGCGCATCGCGTCGATCTCGGCGGACTGGCCGGTGATGATCGCCTGGGCGACCTCGGCCACGCGCGGCTCGTCGCCGAGCTCGATGACGGCCTGCGCCATCGGGATCGCGCCCTGGTGGTGGCGGATCATCAGGGAGAGGAAGAGACAGTCGGCGGGTTGGCCCTCGAGGGTGCGGAGCTGGTCGAGCTCGGCATCCGTCGCCATGCCCATCTGCGCGAGCAGCTCGTCTTGCGTGTAGGCGGAGGTGTCGCCGTGGCTGTGCGCGCCGGAGGCCTGCATCCACGTCATCAGGGGTTGGGGAGAGGCCTGGGGGAGTCCCCACTGCACGAGCCAGCCGAACATCTCCCCGCGTTGGCCCGCCTGCGCCGTCGCGATGTCGTACGAGAGGGTGCGCAGCTCGTCGTCGTCGGTCTTGCGGTAGATCTCCATCGCCATCGACACCGCCTGGGTGTGATGCACCTGCATGTCGCGGGCGAAGCCCGCATCGGCGGACGTCGTGGAGGGATACGTGGGCGCGGCCGTCGCGCCGAACGCCGTGAAGCGTCCGATCGCGAAGGCCACGGCCACGATGGCGACGGTGACGACAGCGACCACGATCCACCGGACCGCGGGGCGTGCGACCGGGGCGTCGTCGGTCATCTCAGGCCTTACCGGGCCCGTCGATGGCACCCGAGCACGCGGCGTTCGGCTCAGGGACGTTCTGGCTGCGCCAGTACTCGGTGAAGAACTCCCCGATGCGCGGGTCGGTCGGGTCGTCGACCTTGAGCTGGTGGTTCCAGCCGCTCACGGCGACGGGGGTGTCGAGGCCCGGGTAGGGCGAGAGGATCGCGTAGCTCGACGGCATGACGGCCTTGAGCGCGTCGACGCCGGCCTGGTCGACCTCATCGGGGTTGTAGGTGATCCAGATCGCGCCGTGCTCGAGGGAGTGCACCGCGTTCTCGTTCTGCTGCGGCTCGGTGTAGACGCCGCAGTTCAGCCAGTAGGGGTTGTGCGGGCCGCCGGCCGGGGGGTTCTGCTCGTACGTGACGGCACCCTGCACGTGGTCGGAGCGGTTCTCGAAGGTCTGGACGCCCTCGATCTCGCGGCCGGTGCTGTTGCCCGCCTGGTAGCTCGTGGGGGGCTCGGGAGCGAAGACGAACGAGGCCACGACGACACCCACGATCGCGAGGGCCGCCGTCGATCCGACGACCCACCAGACGAGCTTCCCGCGCTTCCGGCGCGCGATCTCCTTCTGGTACTCGGCCAGCTTCGCCTGCCGCTTCTGCTCGCGCTGCTGCTTGACGGTGAGGTCGATCTCGGACTGCTTCGCCGGGTTTCCGCTGGTGCGTTTTTCGGGGGGAGGCGTCATGTGCTGTGTTCGTCTCTCTTCGGGCGGGACACGTCGGCTCGAGCCGATTCGTCCAGCCTATGCGGATGAATAGGGCCGCGGCCTGGGAGGAACCCCCATGCCGGGATGGTGGCACGCGGGGACCGCGCGGTAGTATGACGATGTCGAATCGATTCGAGGTTCGATGTTCCCCCACCTTTTTTCCGCCCGACTCGTTCGGGCTGTCCGTGTTGCGAAACGAAGAGACGCGTGCTCGATACTGCTTCCCTCCCCGTGGTCCCCCCGACCTCCCCTCCTGACCGCTCGCCCACCGGCGCGATCCGCACCCTCGGCAAGAACCCCGCGACGGCGCCGATCGTCCTGCACCCCGGTGACGCGATCCCCGCCTCCCGCCGTGTGCTGTACATCATCGTGCTGGGCGCGTTGACGGCCCTCGGCCCCTTCACCATCGACCTCTACCTCCCGGCGTTCCCCGTGCTGGAGGCGGATTTCCAGACGAGCGCCGCCGCGATCCAGCTCACCCTGACCGGGACGATGATCGGTTTCGCGCTCGGCCAGCTGATCGTCGGTCCGCTGAGCGACAAGGTCGGTCGCCGTCTGCCGCTGCTGTCGGTGACCGCCTTGCACGTGGCGGCGAGCGTCTTCGCCGCTCTCGCCCCGTCGCTGGAGACCCTCTCGATCGCCCGCGTGCTGATGGGCGCCGGAGCCGCCGCCGGCGGTGTCGTCGCGGCGGCGATCATCCGCGATCTCTTCGGGGGACGCCGACTCGTGGTCATGCTGTCGCGCATGGCGATGGTCTCGGGTGTCGCCCCGGTGCTCGCCCCCCTCGCCGGGTCGGCGCTGCTGCTGGTGATGGACTGGCGCGGCATCTTCGTGGTGCTCTCCGTCTACGGCGCGGTCATGCTCGTGTCCGCGGTGCTCTTCGTCCCCGAGACGCTGCCGCCCGCGCGCCGCAGCGGTACCGGCACCACGACGGTCTGGCAGCGCTATGCGAGCGTCTTCCGCGACCGCGTGTTCATCGGCGTGCTCATCATCGGCGCGATGGCCTTCAGCGGACTGTTCTCGTACCTCTCGGCATCCTCGTTCCTGTTCCAGGTCACGTACGGCTTCAATCCGCAGCAGTACGGCGTGCTGTTCGCGGTGAACTCCGTGGGCGTCGTGGTGGGCGTGCAGATCGCGTCTCGCCTCGCCGCGCGCTACGGTCCCCAGTGGGTGCTGGCGGTGTCGACCATCGTGCTCGTCGTCGCGGGTGGGACCATCGTCCTCACCGACCAGTTGGGCCTCGGGCTCTGGGGCACCGTCATCCCGCTCTTCTTCTTCATGACCGCGTGCGGTTTCACGTTCCCCTGCGCCCAGGTGCTCGCCCTCGATCGCCACGGCAAGGCAGCGGGCACGGCGCAGTCGATCATCGGCGCGGCGAACTTCGGCGTCGCGGGCATCATCTCGCCCGTCGTGGGGCTGCTGTCGGCCGGCGCCGGGATCACCGCCACGACCATGGCATCGGTGATGGTGGGCTGCGCGGTCATCGGTGTGCTCGCGCTCTGGCTGCTCGTGCGCCCGCGCACCGTCGAGCGGCTCGCGCCCTAGGAACGGGCCGAGAACAGTAGCAGAACGCGCGCCGAGGTCTCCGTGCGGGCGGCGAGACGGCATCATGAGTCGATGGATGCCGAATCCGCCGACGCGTCGACCCCCACCCTCCGCTCCGAACGCGTGCGCGGGATCATCGGCCTGACGCTCGTCGCCCTCGCGTGCGGACTCGGCGCGTGGGTGTTCTTCCGCGGGCCGACGCCCTTCGCGATCGACGTGTGGTGGAACCAGCTGTTCGTCGCGGCACCGTCGCCGGTCCTGCTCTCCTTCGCCCTGACGATGGACGAGATCGGCGGGCACTGGGTGGCGGTGTTCGTCGTGCCCCTGGGCGGGGCTCTGCTGCTGTACCTCGTCGGGCGACGGTGGGGAGCGCTGTACTTCCTCGCCGCCTCCGTGGGAAGCGCTGCGGTCGTTCAGCTGCTCAAGCACACGTTCGGCCGCGCGCGCCCCGAAGACATCCTCGTCATCTCCGACCACGGTTCCTTCCCGTCCGGTCATACGGCCAACGCCGCCACGGTCGCCGTGGTCGCCGTCGTGCTCTTCCCGGCGTTGTGGGTGCGGATCGCGGGGGTGGTCTGGGTCCTCGCGATGGCGTTCAGCCGCACGTACCTGCACGCGCATTGGCTCTCCGACACGCTCGGGGGCGCGCTGGTGGGGGCCGGGATGGCGCTCATCCTCGCGGCGTTCTTCGCGCACCTGCGGATCCGCGACGACGATCGTCTCGCGGTCCGCCGCGCATCACGACGACCGGATGCCACCACCCTGGGCGCGTCGTAGGCTGACCGCCATGAGCGACAACGGCGCGTCGTCCACCCGTCCTTCCGACGACCCCGAGGTCGTGCGCCTGCGGGCCGTGGCCGAAGCCGCGGAGGCCGAGCTGCGGCTCGCGCGGGCGCGGGCCGATCTCGCCGAGGCCGAGGCCGCCGCGGCGCGAGCCCGCGCGGCGGCGGGCGGGGAAGCCGCGTCGGGCGGGGAAACGGCGTCGGGCGGGGAAACGGCGTCGGACGGTGAAGGGGCGTCGGGCGGGGACGCACCGCCCGCGAGCGTTCCTCCCGCGAGCGCTCCGCCCTCGACCGCGCCGGCCCCCGGCCCGCTGACCGACGCCCAGGTCTCCGCCGTCGCCGCCGGGTACGCCTCGGACGGTGCGACGCTCGACCTCGGGGTCCTCATGAACGGCGGGCCGGTGGCATCCGTCCCCGTCCGGATCCCGCTGGCGATGATCAACCGGCACGGTCTCGTGGCGGGGGCGACCGGCACGGGCAAGACGCGCACGCTGCAGCTCCTGGCCGAGCAGCTGTCGGCGCAGGGCGTGCCCGTCTTCGCCGCCGACATCAAGGGCGATCTCTCGGGGATCGCTGCCCCCGGGACGGCGAGCGAGAAGCTCACCGCCCGCACGGACGTCCTCGGTCAGAGCTGGTCGCCGCGGTCGTACCCCACCGAGTTCTTCGCGCTGGGCGATGACACCGCCTCCGGGATCCCGGTGCGCGCGACGGTGTCGGGCTTCGGCCCGCTGCTGCTGAGCCGCGTTCTGGGGCTGAATGCGACGCAGGAGTCGAGCCTCGGTCTCGTCTTCCACTACGCCGATGAGAAGGGGCTGGCCCTCGTCGACCTGCCCGACCTCCGCGCGGTGCTCACCTTCCTCACGAGCGACGAGGGGAAGGACGAGCTGAAGGGAATCGGCGGCCTGTCCGCGGCGACGGCCGGAGTCATCCTGCGCGAGCTGGTCGCCTTCGCCGCGGCCGGAGCCGACACCTTCTTCGGGGAGCCCGAGCTCGACGTGTCGGTGTTCCTGCGCACGGCGGCGGACGGGGCCGGGATCGTGAGCCTGCTCGAGGTGCCGAGTGTCGCGTCGCGGCCCGAGCTGTACTCGACCTTCCTCATGTACCTGCTCGCGGAGCTGTACGAGGTGCTGCCCGAGGTCGGCGACCTCGACAAGCCCAAGCTCGTGTTCTTCTTCGACGAGGCGCACCTGCTGTTCCGCGACGCCTCGAAAGCGTTCCTCGCCGCGATCACCCAGACGGTGCGGCTCATCCGCTCCAAGGGGGTGGGTGTCTTCTTCGTCACGCAGACGCCGAAGGACGTCCCCGCCGACGTTCTCGGGCAGCTCGGCTCTCGCGTGCAGCACGCCCTGCGCGCCTACACCCCCGACGACGTGAAGGCGCTCCGCGCCTCGGTGCGCACCTACCCCGACTCGGGGTACGACCTCGAGCGGGTGCTGCAGGAACTCGGCACCGGAGAGGCGATCGTCACGGTCATGAGCGAGCGCGGAGCGCCCACGCCGGTCGCGTGGACCCGGCTCTTCGCGCCGCGCGCCTCGATGTCGCCGATCCCCGCGGAGACCATGGCGACCGCCGTCGCGGCATCCGCTCTCTTCGCCACGTACGGCACCCCGATCGACCCGGAGTCGGCGCGCGAGATCCTCGGTGCGCGGATGCAGGCCGCGGCCGACGCGCGCGCCGCGGCGGAGAAGGCGAAACAGGATGCCGCCGATGCCGCCGAGTACGCGAAGCAGAAGGCCGCGATCGACAAGGCCAACGCGGAGGCGCAGAAGAAGGCGCAGCGCGAGTACGAGCGGATCCTCAAGAGCACCGCGGCCCCGCGTCGACGCTCGAGTGCGCCGACCTCTCCGCTCGACGACGTGCTGGGGCGCGGGGCCACCAAGAGCATCGTGACGGATGTGATCCGCGGGCTGTTCGGCACCGGGCGACGGCGCTGAGCGGGCGCACGGTGCCGTCGGCGTACGGGGCCGTCGGCGCACGGGGCGGAGGGATCGCGGATGCCAGGGGTTCGGCATCCACGATCCTTCGCCGTCAGGCGCGCCGGACGGGGAGGGGCATCGTCGAGGTGTCGATGAGCGGATCTGTCTCCTGGCGCTCGACGAGGGCGGCGGCCTCGGCGGGGGTCTCCACGGTGGGAACCGAGCCGAGCAGGGGGCGTTTCGCGGTCTCGCGCATCGCGAGGAGGGCGATGAGCCCCAACGCCGCGAACAGCATGATGTAGAACGCCGGCATCAGGGCGTTGCCGGTCGCGGCGATCAGGGCCTGGCTGATGAGCGGCGTCGTGCCGCCGAACAGCGACACCGCGACGTTGTAGGCCACGGCCGTCGCTCCGAAGCGCGAGGCGGTCGGGAAGAGCGCCGACAGGGCGGATGCCGAGATCGCCACGGAGAACGCCTCGGGCACGGCGGCCGACATCACCACCAGGACCGCGGGCGGGCCGCGCCCAAAGCGGCCGCATCGACCTCGTCGGTGATGTCCACGGCGGCCTGGGGAGCGCGCCACCGGCGGTCTCCGACGGGAGCCTGCCCGTAGCGGATGCCGAGCCAGTGGCGTGCGTCGTTCTCGACGCGACCGCGGAAGGAACCCGCGGGGGCCGCCGCGAGGGGTCCGGAGGGGACGGGGGACACGCGCTCCCCCTAACGTCGCCGTCAAGCCCCCGGGGATGTCGGATGCCCGGCGTACCGTGTCGGGCATGAGCGAGCTCACCACCCCCACCGGACGTGAACCGGCTCTCATCGCCCAGCCCCGCCCCGACGGGTCCGCGCCGCGCGCGCTCGTGCTGGGAGCCACGGGGTACCTGGGCGGTCGCCTCGTGCCGCGCCTGCTGTCGGCGGGGTACCGGGTGCGCGTTCTCGCGCGCGACCCCGCCCGTGCGGCGGCGTTCCCCTGGGGCGGCGACGTCGAGGTCGTCCGGGGGGATGCGACGGATGCCGAGGCCGTACGCGAGGCGGTCGAGGGTGTCGACGTCGTCTCCTACCTGATCCACTCGATGGGCGGGGGCAAGGACTTCGAGAACACCGACCGGCGGGCGGCCCGGACGGTGGCAGAGGCGGCGGCCGCGGCATCCGTCAGTCGGATCGTCTATCTCGGGGGCCTGCATCCGCTCGACGCGCCCCTCTCGCCGCACCTGCGGTCCCGCGTCGAGGTGGGGGAGATCCTGCTCGCCAGCGGGGTGCCCACGCTGGTGCTGCAGGCGGGGGTCGTGATCGGATCGGGTTCGGCGTCGTTCGAGATGGTGCGCCACCTCACCGACGTGCTGCCCTACATGCCCGCGCCGAAGTGGGTGCGCAACCACATCCAGCCGATCGCCGTGCGCGACGTTCTGCACTACCTGCTCGGGGCCGCGCGGGTCGCCCCGAACGTCAATCGCGCGGTCGACATCGGCGGTCCCGACGTGCTCCGGTACGGGCAGATGATGAACGGCTACGCACTCGAAGCCGGCTTGCACCAGCGCCCGATCGCCTCGCTGCCGGTGCTGACGCCGCGCCTGGCCTCGCACTGGGTGAACCTCGTGACCCCGATCCCGAAGGCCATCGCGCGCCCGCTGGTGGAGTCCCTGCAGAACGACTGCGTCGTGAAGGACCGCGCGGTCGACGACCTCATCCCGCGCCCCGAGGGCGGGCTCATGCCGTATCGCGCCGCCGTCAAGCTCGCCCTGCGCCGCGTGAACGACGACGCGATCGAGACGAGCTGGCAGGATGCCGAGGTCTCCGGCGTCCCGAGCGACCCGCTGCCGAGCGACCCCGACTGGGCGGGGCGCCTGGTGTACACCGACATCCGCACGATGCACACGACCGCGAACGCGGCGCAGCTCTGGTCGGTGATCGAGGGGATCGGCGGCGAGAACGGCTGGTATTCCTCACCGTTGCTCTGGGCGATCCGCGGGTGGATGGACCGCCTCGTCGGTGGCGTGGGCCTCGCTCGCGGGCGCCGCAGCCGGTCGGTGGTGACCGTCGGCGACGCGCTCGACTTCTGGCGGGTCGAGGCCATCGAGCCCGGACGCCTCCTGCGACTCCGCGCGGAGATGAAGGTGCCCGGCGGCGCGTGGCTGGAGCTGCGCGCGACCCCGGAGGGCGATGAGGCGCGGTTCGACCAACGGGCGCTCTTCTTCCCGACCGGGCTCGCCGGACGGCTGTACTGGCTCGCGGTCCTCCCTTTCCACGGCCTCATCTTCAGCGGCATGGCCCGACGCATCACCGCGGCGGCCGAGCACGTGCAGCGCGAGGACCCCGAGCCCCGGTCCGAGGCGGGGCGGATCGCGCCGGAGGTCCCGGAGGTCGAGACGGTCGGCGGGTGAGCGCGCGGCCGTGCTGCGCCTCGCCCAGCGCGACCGCGAGATCACGCTCGTGTGCCGAGATGACCCGTCATCGCGTCGAAACGTGGGTGATCCCGGCGATGCCGGGTGATCTCGGCGTGGGGCGCGGCCACCTAGGCTGATCCCGTGCCGCATGTCGCTCGGGTGATCACCGTTTCCGACCGCTCCGCCGCGGGGCTGCGCGAAGACCGCGGTGGTCCGCTCGCGGTCTCGCTGCTGCGCGAGGCCGGCTTCGACTGCGCCGACGCGGTCGTCGTGCCCGACGGCGCCGACAGCGTCGAGGCCGCGCTCCGCGCCGCCGTCGCGGCCGGACCCGGGCTGATCGTCACCACCGGCGGCACGGGCATCGCCCCGCGTGACCGCACGCCCGAGGGGACGGCCCGGGTGCTCGATCGCGAACTCCCCGGCATCGCCGAAGAACTGCGACGGCGGGGGCTCGCCGACACGCCCCTGTCGATCATCTCGCGGGGGCTCGCCGGGATCGTCGACCCCGGGTCCCTCATCGTCAACCTTCCCGGGTCGACGAGGGCCGTGGCATCCGGGATCTCGGTGATCGTCGAGATCGCCCCGCACGTGCTCGACCAACTCGCTGGAGGAGACCACGCATGAGCGCCGTCCGTATCGCCCGACTGTCCGAGGAGCCGCTCGACCTCGACGCGCACCTCCGCGCCGTCGAGGACGACGCCTCCGGAGCGGTCACGACGTTCGTCGGTCGCGTCCGCAACACCGATCCGGATGCCGCGGACGCGGTCATCGCGCTCGAGTACAGCGCGCATCCCGACGCGCCCGCCGCGCTGGAGCGCATCGCCGCCGCCGCCGCCGACGGAACCGACGCGATCGTCGCGGTGAGCCACCGGGTCGGCCGACTCGCGGTGGGCGAGGCCGCGGTCGTGATCGCCGTGGCATCCGGTCACCGCGCCGCCGCGTTCGAGGTGTGCCGGACCGTGATCGAGACGATCAAGACCGACCTCCCCGTATGGAAGCGTCAGGTGGAGGCGGACGGGACGACGCAGTGGAAGGGCCTCGGGGGGTAGGGGGCGGCGAATCTCGGAATTCGCGATTCCCTCGCAGGACTCCGGCCGATCTCTGCGGGTTCCGCGGAAGAGTGCGAGGACGACGGCGGCGGAGCCGCGGCGGGTCAGCCGCCCGCGAAGGGGGGCAGGACGTCGACGTGCGTGACACCCGCGAGCGGGACGTCGTCGTCGTGACGGGTGCCGTCGACGAGCACGGCGCACCGGTCCAGGATGCCGCCGAGCGCGGGGTGATCGGCGACGATGCCGGCGCGCAGGGCGACGAGCGTCGTCTCGGTGCGCTCCTCGGCGTCGGTGCCCGCGGCTTCGGCGGCGGCCGCGAAGTAGCGGACGCGGACGCTCACGCGGATGCTCCCTCGACGGGTCCGGGCTCGCCCGGTCGCACCCAGTCGCCCGACTTTCCGCCGGTCTTCGACACGATCCGGACGTTCTCGATGAACGTGCCCTTGTCCATGCCCTTCACCATGTCGACGATCGCCAGGGCGGCGACCGAGACGCTCGTGAGCGCCTCCATCTCGACGCCGGTGCGGTCGGCCGTGCCCACGGTCGCCTCGATCTCGACGCCGTCGTCGGTGATCGCGAGGTCGACCGCGGCGCGGTGCACGCCGATGACGTGGGCGAGGGGGAGGAGCGCCGGCGTCGACTTCGCGGCCTGGATTCCGGCGATCCGCGCCACGGCCAGCACATCGCCCTTCGGGGCGGTGCCGTCGCGCAGAGCCGCGACGACCTCGGGCGCGCAGCGGACGAAACCCCGGGCCGTGGCGGTGCGGACGGTGGGCTGCTTGAGGGTGACGTCGACCATGCGGGCGTGGCCCGCGGCATCCAGATGGGTGAAGGTCATGGAATCAGCATGACATCGAGCGGGTCGCCCACCGACACGGTGGACACCTCGGCCGGGACGATCGCGAACGCCTCGGCGCGGGCGAGGGAGGCGGCGAGGTGGGAGCCCGAGCCTCCCGCGGTGGCGGGGCGCACGGTACCCGCGGCGAGGTCGATCGCGGCGGGGAGGTATTGGCGGCGACCGGGCGGGGTCGTCCAGGAAGCGGATGCCGTGAGCCGGGCGATCCGTCGATCCAGGACCGCGCGGCCCTGGAGGGCGAGCAGCGCAGGGCGCACGAAGACCTCGAACGACACCGCCACGCTCACGGGATTGCCGGGGAGGCCGAAGACGAGCCGGCCGTCGGGGAGAGCCCCGAACGCCTGGGGCTTGCCGGGCTGCATCGCGACCTTCTCGAACACGATGCGGTCGGACAGGGCGAGGCGCACGGGCTCGTAGGCTCCGGCGCTGACGCCGCCGGTGAAGACGACGACGTCGGCGCGGCTCGCGCGGGTGAGGACCGTCTCGATCCCCGCGGGGTCGTCGCCGACGCGGTCGACGAGCTCGATGTCGGCGTCGGCTCCGGCGACGAGTGCGGCGAGCAGGGTCGCGTTCGAGTCGGGGGTCTGTCCGCGCGTCGGGGCGGTGCCGGGGGCGACGAGCTCGCTGCCCGTGGAGACGATCGCGACGCGGGGCCGGCGGGTGGTACGCACGACGTCGACGCCCGCGGCGGCCGCGGCGGCCAGGGCGAACGGGCCGAGGCGCTCGCCGGGCGAGAGCACGACGTCGCCTTCGCGGGTGTCGCCCCCGCGTCGACGGATGAAGGCGCCCACCGCAGCGGGGGCGCGGCGCACCTCGACGGTGTCGAGCGAATCGGCGAGGCCCCCGGCGGTGTCCTCGAACGGCACGATCGCGTCGGCGTCGGCGGGTACGGCGGCGCCCGTCATGATGCGGGCGGCCTCTCCCGGGGCGAGCGCGGGGTCGTCGGCGGTGCCGGCCGGCAGATCGGCGACGACCTTCAGGGTCGCGGGGTTGTCGGCATCCGCCCGCTCGACGTCGGCGAAGCGGACAGCGAAGCCGTCCATGGAGGAGTTGTCGAAACCGGGGAGGTCGTGCGCGGCGAGGACCGGTTCGGCGAGCGTTCGGCCGGCGGCCTCGGTCAGGGCGACCGACTCGGCGGGAAGCAGCACGACGGCGGCGAGCACGCGGGCGCGGTGCTCCTCGACGGTGAGCAGGGCGGTCATCTGAGCCTCCGGGGGCGGGGATGGGCGGCGAGGCCTCGGGGGGTGGCGATGCCCGGGATCGGGGTGGCGGGGGTCACGCGCGCACCGCCGGGGCGAGAGGGATCACATCCTGCCGCGCGCGCAGCGCGTCGACCACGATCAGGCGCCCGAGCAGCGGCTCACCCGCGCCCGTGACGAGCTTGATCGCCTCGGTCGCGAGCAGACCGCCGACCTGGACGCACAGCGAGCCGAGCACGCCGACCTGGGCGCACGTGGGCGGTTCGCCCGCCGATCCGGGCGGGAAGAGGTCGCCGAGCACGACGGGGGCGTGCCCCTCCGGCGGGTTCGACCAGAACACGGTCACCTGCGCGGCCCACTCCTGCACGGCTCCCCAGACGAGAGGGATGCCGAGACCCTCGGTCGCGGCGGCGACGGCCTCGCGCGTGTCGAAGGTGTCGCTGCCGTCGATGACGATGTCGGCCCCCTCGAGCAGCTCGCGGGCATTGTCGGAGGTCAGGCGTACCGTGCGTTCATGGACGACGGTGAGGGGCGAGAGATCGCGCACGGCGCGCGCGGCGGATGCCGTTTTGGCGGTGCCGATGTCGTCGACGCGGTGCGCGAGCTGACGCTGCAGGTTCGTCCGTTCGACGGTGTCGTCGTCGATGATCACGAGCTCGCCCACACCCGCCGCGGCGAGCGACAGCAGAACGGGGGAGCCGAGGCCGCCGGCGCCGATCACCGCGATGCGCGCGGCCGCGAGCCGCCGCTGCCCCTCCTCGCCGATGCCGGCGAGAACCGCGTGGCGGGCCGTGCGGATGAGCTCTTCCGGGGCGAGGGATGCCACCGGCTCGACGAGCGGTCTCATCCGCCGATCGCGCTCATCGTGCGCTCGGGCTGGACGAAGTCGGCACGCGCGAGCCCCACGCGGTCGGAGCCGTGGGCGCGGGGCTTGGCCCACATGGCATCCCGCCAGATCTGCGCGAGTCCCTCGTCGTCGGCTCCGTCGCGGAGGGCCGTGAGCAGATCGGTCTCTTCGTGCGAGAACAGGCACGAGCGGATGCGGCCGTCGGCGGTGACGCGGGTGCGCGAGCAGGCGGCGCAGAACGGCTCGGTGACCGAGGAGATGATGCCGACGTGCCCGGCGAGCGCGGTCTCGCCGGGGCGGCGGACCTCCCAGCGTTCGGCGGGGGCGGCTCCGCGGCCGCGCGGGTCGGCGGTGAGGGTGAAGGCCTCTTCGATCGCGGCGCGGATGTCGCGGGCCGGGATGACGTTGGTGGCGCTCCACGAGCGGTCGCCGTCGAGGGGCATGTCCTCGATGAAGCGCATCTCGAAGCCGTTCGACACCGCCCAGTCGACCAGGGGGACGACCTCGGTGTCGTTGATGCCGCGCAGCAGCACGGCGTTGATCTTGATGGGGCCGAGGCCCGCTGCACGCGCGGCCTGGAGTCCCGCGAGCACCTTGTCGAGGTGCGGACGGCGGGTGAGCTCGGCGAACGTCTCGGGGTGGAGGGTGTCGAGCGAGACGTTCACGCGGTTGAGTCCCGCGTCCTTCAGGGCCTGGGCGCGGCGGTCAAGACCCACGGCGTTCGTGGTCATCGAGATCGGGAGGTCGGGGTTGTCTTCGCGAATACCGGCGATGATGACCTCGAGGTCCTTGCGCACGAGGGGCTCGCCGCCCGTGATGCGCAGTTCCTCCGCGCCGAGCGACTGCACGGCGACGCGGACGATGCGACGGATCTCGTCGGCGCTCATCAACTGCGTCTGCGGGAGCCACGGCATCCCGTCGGCCGGCATGCAGTACGTGCAGCGCAGGTTGCACTTGTCGATGACCGACACGCGCAGGTCGGTCGCGACGCGGCCGAACCGGTCGAGCAGGCCGCCGTCGCGGGGGGCGCCGGTCGCACGGACCGCGCCGGGCTCGCCGGTGGCGCCGCTCGCGGTCGTGGGTGCGCCGCTCGCGGTCATGGTTGCGCTGCTCGTGGTCACGGTCGCGCCGAGGGGCACGGCGACCGGACCCCGCGTCGCGCTCGCGTGCTCGGCATCCATGGGTCGAGCCTAGGTCAGCGGGGAGGAGGGGAGGGCCTGCGCGCAGGAGGAGATGCGGGGAGCTTGTCGAGGTCCCGGCTTCCGACGAGCGTGCCCGGGCGGGGTTCGTGTGGTGCTGCGTGCCGGGACGGGAGGAGATTCGGGGAGGGGAGGACCGCGCGGCGCGCGGGCGTCCTCCCGGGCCGGGATCTCCTCCTCGTAGCTGACGCACACCGGCGGCAGCGACCGCGCGGTACGGTCGTCGCATGTCGAACACCTTCCGGATCGCGACGGCCGCGCGCCTCCTCGGCGTCAGCGATGACACGGTCCGGCGCTGGATCGATCAGGGCGTGCTGCCGACGACCGGAGCATCCCCCGTCGAGATCCCGGGCGCGGCCCTGGCGGAGCGGGCCGTGGCCCTTGCCGACGAGCCCGACGACCCCACCGGTGTCGCCTCCAGTGCGCGCAATCGTTTCGTGGGCATCGTCACGCGCGTGCAGATCGACGGCGTCATGGCCCAGGTCGACCTGCAGTGCGGGCCGCACCGCGTCGTGTCGCTGATGTCGGCCGAGGCGGCGCAGGAGCTCGCGCTCGCGCCCGGTTCGCTCGCGGTGGCGTCGGTGAAGGCGACGGTCGTGACGGTGGAGGCGCCGCGCGCCTGACCCGCGCCGGGGTGGGGCTCCGCCCAAGCCGCGCCGCGCGGGGCGCCTACCGAGCGAACTCCTGAGTTCCGCCGTCCTGCGGTGCTGGGGGCGGGATGGATGCCGCTCCCTCATCGATTCTCAGGAGTTCGGCCCGCCGTCGGCCGGAGGCGGGCCGGAAGGACAGAGGGCGCGACGCTCGGTAGGCCGACATGCGGATATATTTGTCCATATTCTCCGCACATGCGGATGACCTCGACGGGCGTGTGACGCCCCGGAAAGGCCCACCATGCGCCGTCTCACCCGCCTGGCCGTGCTCCTCGCCGGCGCCGCCCTCCTCGCCGCCTGCGCGAGCCCCGCGACCGAGCCCGCGGCATCCGGGACCTCCGCCGCGGACGACGCGCTCACCGGGACCGTCGAGGTCTACGCCGCCGCGTCCCTGCAACGCTCGTTCGACGAGATCGCGACGGCCTTCGAAGCCGCGCACCCGGGCGTCACGGTGGCTCCCGTGTACGACGGATCGAGCACGCTCGCGACGCAGATCGGGGAGGGGGCCCCGGCCGACGTGTTCGCCTCGGCCGACGAGAAGAACATGGCGAAGGTCGCCGCTCAGGCTCCCGCGCCTCAGATCTTCGCGGCCAACACCCTCGTCATCGCGGTGCCGACCGGGAACCCGGGCCAGGTGCAGACCCTCGCCGACCTCTCCCGCGTGACGACGGTGCTGTGCGCGCCCGAGGTGCCGTGCGGGGCGGCGTCCCAGACGCTCCTGTCGAACGCCGGGGTCGTGGTGAGCCCGGCGAGCTCGGAGCAGAACGTGACCGCCGTGCTGACGAAGGTCGCGGCCGGCGAGGCCGACGCGGGACTCGTCTACGCCACCGACGCGGTGGGCCGCGACGATGTCGAGGCGATCGTGCCCGACGGCGCCGACGCCGTCGTCAACCGCTACCCGATCGCGGTCCTCTCCGACGCCCCGAACCCCGAGGCGGCGGCGGCGTTCGTCGCCTTCGTGCTCTCGGAGGACGGTCAACGCCTCCTCGCCGACGCCGGATTCCGAGCGCCGTGAGGGCCGCGGGGTACGTCCCTCGCTGGCTGATCCTGCCGGCGGTGGTCGGGCTGCTCTTCCTCCTCGTGCCGCTGACGGCCCTCCTCGCCCGCGTCGAGTGGGCGACGCTCGTCGCGGATGTGACTTCGGATGCCGCGCTCTCGGCGCTCGGCCTGTCACTGGCCACGGGCGCCGCCGCCACCGTGCTGTGCGCGGTCGTCGGCATCCCGCTCGCCCTGGTGATCGCCCGGAGTCCCGCTCGCACCGCCGCCCTGCTGAGGGCGCTGGTCACGGTGCCGCTCGTCCTGCCACCGATGGTCGGGGGTGTCGCGCTGCTCTACCTCTTCGGTCGCACCGGCTGGTTCGGTGCTCTCGGCCTGCCTTTCACGACACCGGCCGTCGTGCTCGCGCAGGTGTTCGTCGCGCTGCCCTTCCTCGTGCTCGCGGTCGAGGGGACCCTGCGCAGCATAGGTGTGGAGTTCGAGCGCGCCGCCGCCTCGCTCGGCGCGTCGCGCGCGACGATCCTGCGTCGCATCACGCTGCCGCTCGCGGCCCCCGGCATCGTCGCGGGCGTCGTGCTGTGCTTCGCCCGCGCGATCGGGGAGTTCGGGGCGACCGCGCTGTTCGCCGGGAACCGCCCCGGCGTGACGCAGACCATGCCGCTCGCGATCTACACCGCTTTCAACGGCGCCGGGGTCTCGCAGGGGACGGCGGTGGCGCTGTCACTGCTGCTGCTCGTCACCGCGGTCGCGGTGCTGCTGCTCGTGCGCGGGTGGCGTCCGGGGGTCGGGCGATGAGGGGCGAGGGTGCCGTGCCGGGTGACGCGGCGGGTCATAGCCCGAGCGATGAGGGTGCGATGCGGCGTCGCCCGGGCCGCCGCGAACCGGGCGCGGAGGGCGAGCCGACGGGCGACGCAGACGCCCCGATGATCCCGGATGCCGCCGCCCTCCGCGCCCGCGTCGTCGTCCGCCGGCGCGAGTTCGCCGTCGACATCGCCCTCGACGTCGCGCCCGGTGAGACCGTCGCGGTCATGGGCCGCAGCGGAGCCGGCAAGTCGACGCTTCTCGGCGCGCTCGCCGGACTAACCCCGCTCGACGAGGGCGAGATCGTGCTCGACGGGCGTGTGCTCGACCGCGCTCCGCGCGTGCGCACCGCGCCGATGCAGCGGGGGATCGTTCTGCTCGGACAGGACGCGCGCCTGTTCCCGCACCTCACCGCCCGCGAGAACGTCGCTTTCGGTCCGCGCGCGGCCGGGGTCGCGGCATCCCTCGCCCGGTCCTCCGCCGACGAGTGGCTGGCACGGGTGGGGCTCCCCGGCGCGGGGGATCGTCGGCCCGCGCAGCTCTCCGGCGGCGAGCAGCAGCGGGTCGCCGTCGCCCGCGCGCTCGCCGCGGAGCCGCGGGTGGTGCTGCTGGACGAACCGCTCGTCGCGCTCGACCCGGTGACCGCGTCGGAGATCCGGGCGATGCTGCGCGAGCGTCTCGCCGGCGTCACGACGATCGCCGTCACGCATGACGCCGTGGACGCCGCGGCCCTCGCCGACCGACTCCTCATCGTCGAGCGTGGCCGCGTCTCGCAGGCGGGGCCGGTGCGCGAGGTGCTGGCCGCGCCGACCACCGCCGTCGCCGCGGCCATCGCGGGACTCGAACGGGTCGTGGGCGTCGCCCGCTGCGGCGGCTGGGAGAGCGCGGGCCTGCGTCTGGAGTCGACGGATGCCCCTTCTCTCGCCCTCGCCGCCCGCGACGGGGTGCCGTTGGCCGCGGTCTTCCGCTCCGCCGACGTGCGCCTGGGAAAGGGGTGCCCGGCGACCGTCCAGCGCCTCGAGCCGACGCCGACCGGCGTCCGGGTGGTGACGGACCGCGTGGTCGCCGAGGTGTCGTCGAGCGAGGCCACGGCGATCCGCCCGGGGGACGTCGTGCTCGTGCGCGTCGCCCCGGATCGCGTGCGGTTCGTCGCGGCATCCTGAGCGCGTTCGGGGTGCGACGCCCGGGGCGCTCGGCGCGCTCATACGGTCGAGTGTCCAAAACACCCGGACGCTTTTCCGCCGTCTCCGGGCTTCTTGGACACTCGACCGGGGGAGAGGGACTCAGCAGCAGGGCCTCAGCGGCGCGCGCGCCTCGGCTGGCTCCGCGGCGGCGAGTCTCTCGGATACGGCGGCGAGCACCCCGCCCCGTCGCGACCGCACGACGTCGGTGGTGCGCACCGGATACAGCAGGGCGACCGCGAGCAGCCCGATCGCGACACCCACCACGATCTCGACCATGGCATCAGCCCGGGCCGCGCCGGAGCGGGCCGGTCGGGAAGGCCGCGCCGTGCCGGAGCGGGCCGTGCGGGAAGGCCGCGCCGTGCCGGAGCGGGCCGTGCGGGAAGGCCGGGTCGGGCCGGACGCGGCACCGCGCGGGAGCCCCGCGCCCGAGCGTGGCGACGAATCCCTCAGGACCGCGACGACGTGACGACCCGCCCGTCCTCCATCCGCACCTCGCGGTCCACGAGCCCGGCCGGAACCTCGACGTGCGAGACGAGCAGCACGGCACGGTCACGGTCGACCGCACCCAGCAGGTCGTGCAGGAGGGCCTCGGATGCCGCGGGGTCGACGCCCGCGGTCGGCTCGTCGAGCACGAGCACCGGAAAACCGCGCAAGAGCGCCCGCGCGAGGGCGAGGCGCTGCGCCTGCCCACCCGAGACGAGGACGCCGCGGTCGCCGACGCGGGCGTCGAGGCCGCCGCGCTCGCGGACCCAGCCGTCCAGGCCCACGCGCGAGAGCACAGCCCACAGGTCGGCGTCGTCGGCGGAGTCGCGGGCGAAGAGCAGGTTCTGTCGCACCGATTCGTCGAAGAGGAACGGCGTCTGCTCGATGAGTCCGATGGTGCGGCGGAGGTCGTCCCCGGAGAGATCGCGTGCCTCGACGCCGCCGACGGTGTACGAGCCCGCGTAGTCGAGGAAGCGCACGAGCACGTGCGCGAGCGTCGTCTTGCCCGCGCCGCTCGGGCCGGTGACCAGCACCCGCTCGCCCGGGCCGACGCGCAGATCGACGTGGTCGAGGCGTCCGGCGTCCCCGTCGCTGTCGCTGCGCGCGGGCCAGCGGGCGGCCAGACCCGCGAGCTCGATGCCGTCGCCGAGCAGGGGGCCGACCCCGGTGGCGGCGGGCTCGTCGCGCGGCAGTCCGTCCGGAATGGTCTCCGGTACCGCCTCGGCGATGCGTTCCGCCGCGGCCCGCACCTGGCGCCAGGATGCCAGGGCGAGCGGAACCGGCCCGAACACCTCGAACACGGCCATCGGCAGCAGCACGACGACCGCGAGCCCCGGTCCCGAGAGGGTTCCCGCGGTCACTCCCGGGGCGGCGACGGCGAGGGCGAGGAGGGAGGCGGCGCCGGCCAGCACCGACACCGTGCCGGAGGTGAGCCCCTGGGCCACACCTCGGCGGACCAGCGCCCGGCGCAAGGCGGCATCGGCGGAGCGGATGCGCTCGCGCGCGGCATCCAGAGCGCCATAGGCGGTCAGCACGTCGAGGTTCGTCAGGAGGTCGTGCACGGCATCGGCGACCACGGCACGGAGGGGCGCGACCGACCGTTCCGCGCGCGAACCCGCCGCCCATCCGACGGCCACGGCCACGGCGAAGGCGACCGCCAGGCACGCGAGGAGCACGAGCGCGGCCGGCCACGAGACGAACGCCGTGAAGATCACCGCGGCGAGAGAGGTCAGAGCCGCCGCCGACAGGGGCAGGACCACCCGGAGGGGGAGGTTCTGCAACTCCTCGACGTCGTCGACGACGCTCGACAGCAGACCGCCGCGCTCCGCGCGTCCGAGCCCGTCCGGGGCGAGGGGCACGAGCTCGCGGACGAGATCCGCACGCACCCCGGCCAGCTGGTGCAGCGCGGCATCGTGGCTCGTCAGCCGCTCGAGATACCGGAAGACCCCGCGCGAGAGCGCGAAGGCCCGTACGCCCACGACCGCCGCCGACAGGTACATCACGAGCGGCTGTTCGGCCGCCCGCGCGATGAGCCATGCGCTCGCCGCGAGCAGCGCGACGGCGCTGAGCGCAGTGCCGAAGCCGGACAGCACCGCGGGGGCGAACCGCCGTCGCGAGGGCATCGCTGAGCGCAGGATGCCGCGCACGCGCGCGTTCACGAGCGCCCCTCCCCGCGTCCGGTGCCGTCGACGGGCTCAGGGAGCTGGGGTGCGGGCTCAGAAACCGGGGGCACGGGCTCAGAAGCCGGGGGCTCGGGCTCGGGCCGCAACGCCACGACCCGGTCCGCGATCGATCGCGCGGAGGGGCGGTGCGAGACCAGCAGCACCCCGCGGCCGGCGTCGGCCTCGCGACGCAGCGTCGCCCACAGGTGCGCCTCGGTGGTGGCATCCAGGGCGCTCGACGGCTCGTCGAGCACGAGCACCGGGGCTCCCGCGACCCGGGCGCGATACAGCGCTCGCGCGACCGCGACGCGCTGCGCCTGGCCTCCCGAGAGGCCCGAGCCCCCCGCGCCGAGCGGGGTGGCGGGGTCGATGTCCGCGGCGCCCGCATCGGCGAGGGCGGCGGCGATCGCGGCGGGGTCGGCGGCCGAGCCGAGCGCGACGTTCGCGTCCACGGTTCCCGAGACGAGTCCGGGCCGCTGTCCGGCCCAGGCCACGGCCGCGCGCGCGTGCGGAACGGCGACGCCGTCGACGCGCACCTCTCCCTCGTGCTCCGCGTACCCGAGCAGCGCGGCGATCAGCGAGGATTTGCCGACGCCACTGGGTCCGGTCACGAGCACGACCTCGCCCGGCCCGACCGACAGCGACACCCGTGGCATCCGATGCGCCCCGCGGTCAACGCGCACCTCCTGCAGCGCCAACCTCGATCCGGCCGTCGGCGTCTCGGCATCCGGGGTCGGAGTCGCGCGAGCGGCGTCGAGCGCGTCGAAGATCTCGCCCGTGGCCGCCACGCCCTCCGACGCCGCGTGGAACTGCACGCCCACCTGGCGCAGGGGCAGGTACGCCTCGGGGGCGAGCAGCAGCACGAACAGTCCCACCAGCAGCGAGAGGTCGCCGGCGAGCAGGCGGAACCCGATCGTGACGGCGATGATCGCGACCGAGATGGATGCCAGGAACTCCAGCGCGAAGCCGGACAGGAACGACACGCGCAGCACCGTCATCGTCTCGCGCTTGTAGTCGCGCGTGACGGTCTCGATCGTGTCGGCCGCGCGGTGCTGGCGTCCGAACGCTTTGAGGGTGCCGAGGCCCTCGACGGTGTCGGCGAAGCGCGCCGCGAGCCGCCCCAGCGTGCGGTACTGCTTCTGCTGCACGGAGCGGGTGGCGAGCCCGATCAGCACCATGAAGATGGGGATGAGCGGGATCGTCAGCACGACGATCAGGCCCGAGAGCGGGTCGGCGAGGGCGATCGCCCCGATGAGGATCGGCATCGTGATCGCCGTGGCCACGAGCTGCGGGAGGTAGCGACCGAAGTAGGCGTCGAGCGCCTCGAGGCCGTGCCCCGCCGTCGTCGCGAGGGTGGCGGTGTTGCGTCCGGCGAGCCACCGCGGGCCGAGTCGCGCGACCGCGGCGACGAGCTTCTCGCGCAGCTGCAGCGAGGCGACGGCCGCTCCCCGGGCCGACACGCGTTCGGAGGCGACGATCAGCACCCCGCGCAGAAGGACCAGGGATGCCGCGACCCCGACGTACCCCCATAGTTCCGCCGGCGGCCGCCCGCCGATCGCCCCGACGAGCGCGGAGGTCAGCGCCCAGGCGAAGCCGACGATCACGCCGGTCTGCGCGAGCACGATCGCGGCGGTGACGACGAGGAAGCCCCGCGCGGCCGCGGCGTAGCGGACGAGCCGCGGATCCACGGGACGCATCTTCTCCGGCCCCACGTCGCTCACGAGAACGATCCTCTCAGACGGGTCGTCCCGCTCCGCCCGGAAGCGGGAGCGGGACGACCGCGATGTCAGTGCGCGACGAGCGCGGCCTTCTCGATGCGAGCGCGCGTGACGCGCTTGCGGAACACCCAGTACGTCCAGCCCTGATACGCGAGCACGAGCGGGAGGAAGATCAGCGCCGCCCAGCTCATGATCGTCAGCGTGTAGTCGGTGCTGGAGGCGTTCTCGATCGTGAGTCCCGTTCCCGCCCCGAGGGTCGAGGGCATCACGTTCGGGAACAGCGCGAAGAAGAGGGCGGCGACCGCGGTGACGATCGTGACGGCGCCGAGCGCGAAGGCGGTTCCCTCGCGTCCGCGAAGGTTCGCCACCCACGAGCCGATGAGCGTCAGGGCGGCGACCCCGGCGAACCCGACGACCCCGAGGAGCAACGGGGCCTGGACGGATGCCGCGTGCACGATGGTCCAGACGAGGAACACCGCCGCGACGACGATCGTCGCGAGTCCCGACTTCTTCGCGAGAGCGCGGGCGTCGGCGCGCACCTGACCGTCCGTCTTCAACGCGACGAAGTACACGCCGTGGGTGAAGAAGAGGAGCAGGGTGGTGAGACCGCCGAGCAGCCCGTAGGGGTTCAGCAGGGTGAGCAGGCTGCCCACGTACTCGTGATCGGCATCCAACGGGACGCCCTGCACGATGTTCGCGAAGGCGACGCCCCACAGCAGCGCCGGCACCGCCGAGCCGATGACGATCATCCGGTCGAAGCCGCGCTTCCACTTCAGCGACTCGCGCTGGTGGCGGTACTCGAACGACACCCCGCGGGCGATGAGCGCCAGCAGGATCAGCAGGAGCGGCAGGTAGAACCCGCTGAAGAGGGTGGCGTACCACTCGGGGAACGAGGCGAACAGCGCCGCTCCCGCGACGATCACCCAGGTCTCGTTGAGGTCCCAGACGGGGCCGATGGTGTTGATGATCTGCCGGCGGGCGATGTCGTCCTTGCCGAGGAACGGCAGCGACATCCCGACGCCGAAGTCGAACCCGTCGAGGACGAAGTAGCCGATGAAGAGGAATCCGACGATCCAGAACCAGAGGTATGCGAGGTCCATGACTGTGCTCCTAGTAGACGGTCGTCGGGGTGTTCTCGACGGTGTCGGGCTCGCGCGGCGCGTTCGGATCCGGCAGCGGGTCCGGTCCCTTCTGCGCGTACTTCTTGATGAGTCCGAACTCCACCACCGCGAGGCTGGCGTAGGTGAGCGTGAAGGCGATGAGCGAGACGAGCACGCTCCAGCCGGGGACACTGGGGGAGACGCCGTCCTGCGTGAGCATGAGGCCGAAGACGATCCACGGCTGTCGGCCCATCTCGGTGAAGACCCAGCCGACGAGGCTGGCGAGCATCGGCAGGGGAGCGGCCCAGATCGCCACGCGCCACATCCACTGCTTCACGGGGCGGGTCGCCTTCTTGCGCGTGACCCACAGTCCCACCGCGCTGATGAGGGCCGTGAGACCGCCCAGCGCGATCATCCAGCGGAAAGCCCAGTACGTGACCCACAGCACGGGCGCGAAGTTCCCGTCCACCTGGTCGGCGAACTGCGGGAACATCTGCTGGCTGTACATCGTGTTCAGGTCGTTGATGCCCTCCACGCACCCGTCGAGGGAGTGCGTCGACAGGATGCTGAGGAGGAACGGCACGCGGATCGAGAACAGCTCGCTCGTGCCGTCGGGGGTTCCGAGCGTGAAGATCGAGAACGAGGCATCCTGTCCGCAGACGGTGTTGAACGTCGCCTCCGCCGCCGCCATCTTCATCGGCTGGGTCGCCACCATCACCAGGCTCAACTGGTCCCCGGCGATCGCGACGAGGACGAAGGACACGATCGCGGACCACAGACCGAAGCGGAGGGTCGTGCGCATCATCTCGACGTTGCGACCGCGTGCGAGGTGCCAGGCGGAGATGGAGGCGACGATCATGGCCGCGAACATCCAGCCGGAGAAGATCGTGTGCGGGAAGGCCGCGAGCGCCACCGGGTTGGTGAGCATCGCCCAGAAGTCGACGAGCTCGGCGCGGTGGCCGTCGGCGGCCATCTGGTAGCCGACCGGGTTCTGCATGAACGCGTTGGCGGCGATGATGAAGTACGCCGAGAACGTCGCCCCGAGCGTGGCCATCCAGATGCTCGCGAGGTGGGCGAGGCGCGGGAGCTTGTCCCAGCCGAAGATCCACAGGCCGATGAAGGTCGCCTCGAGGAAGAAGGCCAGGAGCCCCTCGAAGGCGAGCGGTGCGCCGAACACGTCGCCGACGAAGCGGGAGTAGGCCGACCAGTTCATGCCGAACTGGAACTCCTGCACGATGCCGGTCACGACGCCCATGGCGAAGTTGATGAGGAAGATCTTCCCGAAGAACCGGGTGAGGTGCAGCCACTTCACGTCTCCGGTGCGGTACCAGACGGTCTGGAAGATCGCCACGACCAGCGACATCCCGAGCGTCAGAGGCACGAAGAGGAAGTGGTACAGGGTCGTCAACCCGAACTGCCAGCGGGCGAGAGCGAGGGGGTCGAGCCACTCCACGAGGAGCCTCCGATCAGAGTGTTCTATGTGGTCAGACCACATGCTACGCCGCGCCGCATCGCGTCATTCCGCGTTGATTCGGCGTCGAACCATATACTCGGAAAGTCATTTCTCGTGCGTGTTCGGAGTCCCCATGTCGGTGCGTCAGAGCCTGCTCGCGATCCTCGACCACGGCGCCTGCTACGGCTCCCAGCTGCGCGCCGAGTACATCCGTCGCACCGGCGCCGCGGTGAACGTCGGGCAGGTCTACACGACCCTCGAGCGCCTCGAGCGGGACGGTCTGGTCGACAACCGCGGAGTCGACGACGACGGGCGGGTGCTGTGGAGCGTCACGCCGGCGGGGCGTGCGGAAGCGCGTGCGTGGCTCACCGCCCCGTCCGTGGTCGACGGTCGCGACGAGGTGGCCCTGCGCATCGCGCTGGCCGTCACCCTCCCGGGCGCCGACGTCCCCGGCATCCTGTCCGCCCAGCGCGACGGCGTGCGGGCGGCTCTCGCGGAAGAGGGCTCCCCGGCCGGAGGGGGGGATGCCACCGGCGCCGCGATCGTCGCCGCAGCCCGGCGCGCGCGTCTCGAGGCCGAGCTGCGCTGGCTCGACGAGGTGGAGGAGTTGGCCGCCGGGTCGACCGGGCTCGCCATCTCGGACGAGCGTCCGCGCCGAGGTCGACCGGCGCGAGCTGCGCTGTGAGGGTAGTTAGCCGCGCGTAGGGGTTTCGTCAAGGCCGGCGCGGATCAGAAGCTCGGGGCGCAGGGTGAGAACACACCCGGACGACCCAAGGAGTCTCACATGGTCATGGAAGCATCTCTCAGCCGCCCGGGTCACGTCGTCGCCGCCACCGCGGCCCCGTCGGCCCCCATCGAGATCCCGTGGACGCGCATCGACATGGACCTCTACGAGGTCGCGCGCGACGGCTACATCGTGGGTTACGTGGAAGTCGTCGGCTCCGTCTTCGTGGCGCTCGGCGGCACGCGGTACGACCGCGCGGTCGAGGTCGCGCAGCTGCTGACCTTCCACGCCGCCGTCGAGGCGGTCCTGCGCCGCTCCGCGTGAGCGATCAGCGCACCAGCGTGTAGCCGGCCTCGTCGATCGCGGCGGAGATCTCGGCGTCGTCGACGGGGCGAGAAGCGGTGACGCGCACGAGCGAGGCGTCGCCGACGCGCAGGTCGACGTCGATCACGGTGACGCCCTCGAGGGCGTTGAGCTCCTCGGTCACGGCGCGCACGCAGTGCGCGCACGTCATGCCCTCGACGCTCAGCGTCGTGGTCTCGGGTGCCGCCGCATCCGCGGGGGAGGAAGGGGTCCCGGATGCCGCGGACCCGCATCCGCAGGATCCGTCGGCGCAGCCGCCGCTGCGGGAGGGGGCGGTGAGTCCGAGGTCGATGCGCTGTTCGGTCATGTGTGTCTCCTTACGAACGAACCAGACGAGCGATCGCCTGATTGGCTTCCTTCAGCTTCTCTTCCGCGACGGGGCCGCCCTGCGCCGCCGCTTCGGCCACGCAGTGCGACAGGTGGTCGTCGAGGAGGGAGAGGGCGACGTTCTCGAGCGCCTTCGTGACGGCGGACACCTGAGTGAGGATGTCGATGCAGTACTGGTCGTCGTCGACCATCCGCGCGATACCGCGCACCTGGCCCTCCGCGCGACGCAGGCGCTTGAGCAGGTCGTCTTTGTGATCCACGTATCCGTGCATGCCCCGATGATACCCCCATGGGGTATACCTAGCACGGACTTCGGGCCTGTCAACCCCCTCGGAATTTCCCGCTCGCAGACCGATGGTCGAGGCATCAGGAGGTCGACATGTTCTCTCGTCGCACCGGTGGTGGTCAGCGATGACCGCCGACCCCTTCCCCACCGGCCCCCATCGTCCCGTGCGCATCCCGCACCTGCCCCCGTTGCGCTCGCAGCGGCGAGAATCGAATGATGACGCGAACACTGGCAGCGCTCCCGGGCGCCGCCCGGAGGCTGTGTCTCAGCCGAAGGAACGGGGAGATCTGCACCCGTGAGGATGGCCACCGCGGCCTCCACCACCGCGTCGGCGGACGCGTGCTGTGGAGCGACCTTCAGGCCGACCCGCCGGAGTGCCGCAACGCCGGTGCGCGGGGGGAGCCCGCGCCCACCCTCGACGACGGTTACCCGGGCGGCCGAGCGCTGTGCCCCCTCTGCTGGGCCTTCGTCGACACGACCGAGGGACTGATCGCCCCGCACGAGAGCTGGCGCGGCGACGAGACCCGCGCCGAAGCCGCTCAGCGGCGACGGTGGTTCAACACCTACGGCTGGTGATCCGCCCCGGGTGAGGGCGACCCCGCCTGAAAGGCGGGGCGGGGGCGAAATCAGCCCGGGACGACGCGGCAGGCACGCGCGCGTTCGGCAGACTCTCGACGGGTCCCGCGTCGTCGCGCTCCGTCGGGCGGATGCTCCGGCACCCATTGGGCCCTCCCAACGCCCGAGGAGACCATGCCCACCCCGTCCGCCACGCTCTTCTCGCGCGCTCGGACCACCGTCGCCCCGATCCTCGTGGTCCTGCTCGTGCTCGGCGCTCTCGGCCTGGGCGCTCCGACCCCTGCACGCGCGGCATCGTCCTTGCGCTGCACCCCGGGCTACGAGTACGCGGTGACCCTCGGCGGCGAGCTCATCGAGGTGGCGCCCGACGGTTCGTTGCATTCCCTCGGCACCTGGCCCCGCAGCAACTCCGTCAACGGACTCGGTGTCACGGTCGGCGGAACACGGGTGCTGGCGCTCGACCGCGCGGGAGCGGCCGGCGCCATGAACGAGGTCACCGTCCTCACCTACGACCCGCCCACGGGGACGTTCACGCGAACCGCCGACAGGTACAAAGCCCATCTCAACGGCAACATCCTCGGCGCCGCGATCGACCTCCCGACCGGCGATCTCTACTTCGGGGGCTTCGAGGCGGCGACGCACGCGGGTGCGAACGAGTTCCGCTTCCAGTTGTTCGTCTACCGGGCCGCGACGAGGGCGTTCGAAGCGCTGGGCTACGTCTGGGCGGGGGTGCCGTCGACCGCGGGAACAGCCAACGGCGATCTCAGCTTCGACAACGACGGCAACCTCTTCATCGTCCGCGGTGGTGTCAACGAGACCAACCTCGTCGTGGTCGCCGAGGGTGCCCTCGCGTCCGCCTCGGGCGGTGAGATCGCGGCTCAGCGCGCGAGCACCTTCCAGGGCGGGCTGTCGGGGACGAACGGTCTCGACTTCGACAACACGGGCAACGCCTATCTCGGAAACCTGACGACCATCGCGAAGTTCGACCCCACGACGTGGACGAACAAGGGGACGGTGACGACCGGCCTGACCGACAGCGTCGACCTGGCGAGCTGCCTCGCGCCGCCGACCCTGACCGCCGCAGCGAGCGTCGACGCACGGAACGCGCCCGGCGACCAGTTCGGGCTGACCCTCTACAGCGGGACCTCGGCGGTGATCCAGACGACGACGACAGGGTCCGCGTCAGGCCTGCAACAAGACCGCGTCGGCCCCCTGCCGGTCCTCGTGGGCAACGCCTACACGGCGGTGGAGACGGCGGCGGGAACGACGGACTTGGCCGTCTACCGCACGACGTGGGCGTGCACAGCGAGCATCACGGGGACGGCGGGAACGATGGCTCTCTCCTCCGGCGCGGGGACCACGGCCACCGCCACGATCCCGTCGACCTCGGGTGCGTCCGACGACCGCGGAGCACGCGTGGCGTGCCGTTTCACGAACGTGTTGAAACCGAAGCTCACGATGGTGAAGGCGTTCGACATCCGTTTCGGCGGGCCGTCCGACGCCTCCGCGTGGCAGTTGACGGCCGCTCTCGGCTCGCTCACCACGACGTTCTCCTCCGGCCAGGCGAAGGGTCTCGCTCCCGGCACGTACGCCCTCGGAGAGGTCGCTCTCCCGGGGTACACGCTCACGAGTGTCGTGTGCACGGATGCCGCGGGCAAGGTCGTGACGTCGGGTGCCGGGCGCGCGCTGACCCTCGCAGACGGTCAACGCGTCACGTGCACTCTCACGAACGCCGACCAACCCGGGTCGGTGACGTGGCACAAGACCGACGGCATGAGCGGGGCGACAGTCGGGGGCGCCGTCTTCACTCTCACGGGTCCCGGTGGCGCCCCCACGGACGTCAGCGACAACACGGGGCAGGTCGGGTACTCCGGGGCCGACACCGACGCACGGCCCGGCGTCTTCCATGTCGGGGGTCTGGCCTGGGGCGTCTACACGCTCACCGAGAAGTCGCCTCCCGACGGCTATCGCCTCGCCACCGCCTCGACCACCGTCACGATCGCGGCATCCGCCCTCGATGTCGCGGCTGCCGACGTGCAAGACGAGCGCATCCTGACCTTCGGGCTGGAGAAGTACTCCTACAGCGACCGCGGGCAGGCGTCGCCGATGCTCCTGGACGGTGCGGCGTTCGAACTGCGCGTCGACGACCACGGTCACCCCGGCGCCGTCGTGGCGGGGGTGCTGCACGCCGGAACGCAGCCGGGGCGGTTCTCGCTCACCGACATCGCCGTCGGCACCTACTGGCTCGTCGAGACGGCCACGCCGAACGGCTACGCGCCGCCGGTGGCCCCGATCGCCCTCGCCGTGCGCCACGATGCCGCCCACCCCGACGGAGCGATCGAGGTCGACCCGACCAACCCCCTGGCGACCTTCGATGCGAGCTCGCGCACCCTGCGCATCTGGGACGCGCGCGTCGTGGCGCTGCCCTCCGCGGGAGGCCCCGGCACGGCCCTCTTCACGGGCATCGGCGTCGCCGTCCTCGGGCTGACCGCCTTCCTCTGGCTACGCGCGTATCGCCGCCGGCGCCGTTCCCACTCCGACCCGACTCCTCCGACTCCGACCTCCCTCGACACCCAGAAAGCAGAAGGACTATGACCTCCACCCGGTTCTCACGCCGGCTCCGTTTCCTCGCCTCCGCAGGCGTGGCGGCCGCTCTCCTGGCCGCCGCCACTCCCGCTCACGCGTCGTCGGCCGACATCGACACGTCCGCTCCGGTCACGCTCACGATCCACAAATTCGAACAGCCCGCCGCCGGCACACTTGGCGCGAACGACGGAATGAAGATCGCCCATCCCGGGGGCACGCCCCTCGCGGGCGTCGAGTTCACCGTCCAGAAGGTCACCGACATCGACCTCAGGACGGACGCGGGCTGGGCGACGGCGAGCACATTGACCGTGGCCGACGTGTACGGATCCTCGTCGACGCACACCCTCGGCACCGGCATCGTCAAGACGACCGACAGCTCCGGAGAGATCACGCTGACCAGTCCCACCGTGGACCTCGGGCTGTACCTCGTGCGGGAGACGGCCCCCGGGGCGTCGTCGGTGGTCTCTCCTGCCGTTCCCTTCCTCGTCTCGCTCCCGCAGCCCGCCAACGGCGCCTGGAACTACGACGTGCACGTCTATCCGAAGAACGCCGTCTCGCGGGTGACGAAGACCGTCGACGACAGCAAGGCGCACGTGATCGGCGACACGCTTGCGTGGACGATCACCAACGACGTGTCCAAGGCGCCGGCGGGCACCTCGATCTCGTCCTATGAGATCAGCGACACTCTGGAAAGCCGACTCGGCTACACCCGCACCACCGTCTCGCTCATCGACGGGTCCACCACGTCGACGCTCGCCGCGACGACCGACTACACCCTGACGGCACCGACCGTCGGCACCTCCGGTGCTGTCGTCGTCTCCCTCACCTCCGCGGGGCTGGCCGCCCTCAACGGCGTGGGCAGTACCGCCAGGGTGGTCGTCGAGATCGACACCACCGTCGTCTCCATCGGGGACGGCACCATCAGCAACACGGCCACCGCCTACATCAACGACCCGCAGCACACCCACGGCGCCACCTCCACGCCCGCCCCGTCGACCTGGGGTGCACTGCGCATCGTCAAGCACGTCACCGGCGACAGCACCAAGACGCTGGCCGGGGCCGTGTTCGACATCTACGCCGTCGACCCGACGACGGCCGGGGCCACGGCCGTCGTGACGGGCGCGACCACCGACGCGAACGGATCGGTCCGCGTCGCGGGGCTGCGCACGGGTGACTACTGGCTCGTCGAGACCACGGCTCCCACCGGCTACCAGAAGCTCGCGCAGCCCGTGAAGATCGCCGTGGCGGTCGGGTCCCTCGCCTCGCCGAACCTCGCCGACATCGCTGATTCGCCCATTCCGCCCTTCACCCTGCCCCTCACGGGTGGGGCCACCGGTGCCGCGTTCACCGTCGCCGGCGGCGCGCTCGTGACGCTCGCCCTCGGCGTGGTGCTTCTGCGCCGGGCGCGTCGCCGGGCCTGAGCGGAACCCGCATGGCCACGAGGAGGGCCTCGGGCGCCGCGCGGCGCCCGGGACCCTCCTCAGCGTCGTCCCGGACCGAGCGCGCCGTGGCGACGAGGGCTCGGCGGGCCCGCCACGACCTGCTCCTCGCCACCGCGGCCCTCGTCGGCGTGGGCGTGATGATGTACCCGCCCACGGCCAGCTGGTTCGACCTCATCCGGACGAACACCGTGGTCGAGGGCTACGCCCAGGTCGTCGACTCCGTCGGCCGGCACGCGCTCGACGAGGCGCTGCGGTCGGCGCAGGACTACAACCACCACGAGATCACCGGGCTGCTCATCGACCCGTTCGGTGACGACGCCGGCAAGCCGGGTGTCGACGAGGCGGCACACCGTTATCTGGACCAGCTCGCTCTCGACCCCCAGGGGGTGATCTCGCGCGTCCGCGTGCCCGCCATCGGCGTCGACCTGCCCGTCTTCCACGGTTCCACGCCCGAGGTGCTCGACCGCGGTCTCGGACACCTCTACGGCTCCTCGCTCCCGGTGGGTGGGGAGGGGACGCACGCGGTTCTCACGGGTCATTCGGGACTGCCGGATGCCACACTCCTGTCCGACCTCGACAAGCTCCGTCCGGGCGACGAGGTCGACGTCGACGTGCTCGGCCGCACCCTGCGCTATCGGGTCACCCACACCGATGTGGTGCTTCCGACCGACATCTCCCACCTCGCCGTTCAGGACGGTCGCGATCTGGTCTCCCTCGTCACGTGCACCCCCGTCGGGATCAACACCCACCGTCTGGTCGTGCGCGCCGAGCGCGTCGCCGACGCCGACGCGCCGGAGCCCTCGCCTCCGGCGCGCACCGCCCTGCCCCCGCCGACGTGGCTCACCGTCGTCGCACCCGCGGTGGGGGGATGGCTCCTGGTCGTGGGGCGGGCCATCCGGTGGGCCCGCCGCGCGCGAGGGGCGGGGAAGCGTCGTTCCTCAGACCCCGGCGCGACGGGACGCTCGCCCGTCGACCACCTCGACGGTCTCATCGAGGTCGCCGGCGTGCACGAGGTCGTGGGTGACGAGCAGGGTTGCGGTGCCGCGGTCGTGCGTCAGGCGGGACAGCAGCGCCATGATCTCCGCGCCGCGCGCGCGGTCCAGGGCGCTCGTCGGCTCGTCCACCAGCAGCACGCGGGGGTCGTGCACGAGCGCGCGGGCGATCGCGACGCGCTGACGCTGCCCGCCCGACAGCTGCGCGGGGCGGCGGTCGGCGAACGCGCCCAAGCCGACGGCATCCAGCAGCCCGTCGACCCGGCCCCGCACGGCGGTGCGCCGTTCTCGGCTCCCTCGCCCGCCGAGTTCGGCCATCACGCGCAGCTGTTCGCGCGCGGTGAGCGCCGGAAGCAGCTGAGGCTGTTGGAAGACGATGCCGACCCGCTCGCGCCGTAGCGCCGTGCGTTTCGCGGCGTCGAGGGCGCTGGCATCCACCCCGTCGATGACCACGCGACCGGAATCCGGGCGGACGAGGGTCGCCGCGAGCGCCAGCAGGCTCGACTTGCCGGATCCCGAGGGGCCCGTGATGCCGGTGACCACCCCCGGGCGGCCCTCGAGCGTGACGCGGTCGACGGCGGTGACGCGGGCGTCACCGTCGGGGTAGGTGAGGGTGACGTCGTCGAGAAGGATCATCGGGTGCTCCCGAGGGCGGTGAGGGGGTCGGACGAGGTGACGGTGCGCAGCGAGACGGCCGCGCCGAGCAGGCCGAGCCCGATCATGACCGCCGCGGGAGCGAGGGTCGTCAGCGGGCTCAGGACGAAGGGCAGTGCTCCTCCGGCGATCGCGCCGAGCAGGGCGGTGAGGCCGATGCCGACCCCCACCCCGACCGCGAGGACCACGAGCGCCTGACCGAGGGCGTCGCGCACGAGCGCGGGGGTGCTCGCCCCGAGGGCCTTGAGCACGGCGATGTCGGCCGAACGCTGCATGGTCCAGACGGTGAAGAACGCACCGACGACCAGGGCGGAGACACCGAACAGCATCGCGATCATGAGAGCGAGCGAACCGATCTCGGACCGGAACGTCGACAGCGCCGTGAGACTCGACAGGGGGGAGGATGCCGTGGTCCCGGTGTCGGCGGCCACGGTGTCCCACGCGGGGGAGCCGGAGACCGCGAGCACCGTCGGCTGTCCCGTTCCGCCCAGACGCTCGTCGAGGGCGGCCCACGCGGTCGCGGTGAGCGCGACCACGGGGGTGTGGCTGTACCAGTCGTCGCCGCCGATCGCCGCCACGCGGTAGGAGGAGCCCGCGATCGCGATGTCGTCCCCGACCGCAGCCCCCAGGTCCTTCGCGGCTCCCGCCGACAGGTCGATCTCGTCGTCGCGGCGCGGAGCGGGGAAGCTCGTGCCGGCGTCGAGGCCGAAGAGCGCCACGGCGGTCGACGCCCCGGGGCCCTCAGCCCGCGTCTGCGTGATGCCGACGGCTGTGAGGCGGTCGACGCCCGGGGCCGTGCGCCACGCGTCGACGGTGGCCTGATCGATCGCGGAGTCGGCGAACGTCGCCGCCGCGTCGCCCACGGGGTGCAGCACGAGCCGGTCGGCGGGGAGGGCCAGCACGGCCGAGACGTTCTGCGCGGCGAGGCCTCCGGTGAGGCCCGAGAGGAATCCGACGAGCAGAGTGATGAGGGCGACGACCGCCCCGATGAGGGCGAACCGCCCGCGGGCGAACCGCAGATCGCGCCATGCGACGTACACGTCGCCTCCTTCCGGCCGACGGGTCTCGTCGGCGTTCTTCCACCCTCGTCACCGGATGCCGCCGGGTCATCGCCGTCCCGGGCGAACCTCCCTTCCTCCTTTCGGATGATCCGCCGGGGGCACGGCATCCGTAGCCTGGGTCCCGACATGTCTCATCGCCCTCTCGCCCCGGTGTTCGCGGGACTGCGCATCGGGCTGCACGCGCTCTTCGCCGGCCTGCTCGCTCTCGTGATCGTCCGCGTGCTGGTGACGGGCGCGGGAGCGATCCCGATCGCCCTCGCGGTCGCTCTCGGAGCGGTCTACGGCACGGGAGCGTGGATCGCCCGTGGCGGGCGCTCGGTGGCGGGCATCGTGTGGGTGCTCGGCCTGACAGCGGTGTGGGCGGCGCTGGTGTGGCTGGTGCCCGAGGCGGCGTACCTCGTCTTCCCGCTCTTCTTCCTCTACCTGCACGTGCTGCCGGGGGTCGCCGGCCCCCTCGCCGTGGTGGCGACCACAGCCCTCACGATCGCCGCGTTCGCCCTGCACGGGGGACTCACCGTCGGCGGGGTCGTCGGGCCCGTCGTGGGCGCCGGTGTGGCCCTGCTGATCGGTCTCGGCTACGCCGCCCTCGAGCGTCGCGCCACCGAGCGCGAAGAGCTGATGGCCGAGCTGCTCGCGACGCGCGACCGCCTGGCCGCGGCCGAACGCGAACAGGGCACCCTCGCCGAGCGCGGGCGCCTCGCGCGCGAGATCCACGACACCGTCGCCCAGGGGCTGTCGAGCATCCAGATGCTGCTGTACGCCGCCGAGCGGGCGGATGCCACGGGCCCCGGCATCGCGCACATCCGGCTCGCGCGCGAGACCGCCGCCGACGGCCTCGCCGAGACGCGGCGGTTCATCCGCGAGCTCGCACCGCCCAGCCTGACGCAGGGCCTCGGACCGGCGCTGGAGCGCCTCGCCCGCGGCTGGGGAGAGCACGCGGGGGTCGACGTCGTCGTCGACGTGCCGGACGAGGTGGAGCTCCCGATGGACGCCCAGACCGCTCTCCTCCGCATCGCGCAGGGGGCTCTCGCCAACGTCGTCCAGCACGCCGACGCGACGCGGGTGCGTGTCGTCCTCGCCGCGGCGGGTCCGGCGGTGCGGCTCACCATCGCCGATGACGGCCGAGGTTTCGATCCGGACGCCCCGGAGACGCGCGGAGGGGGCACCGACTCGTTCGGTCTGCGCGCGATGCGCGAACGCGTCGACCAGCTCGACGGGACGATCGCGGTGACGAGCGCGCGGGCGGCGGGCACCACGGTCGCCGTGACGCTCCCGCGCGGGGGTGCGCGATGATCCGCGTCGTGATCGCGGACGATCACCCCGTCGTGCGGGCCGGAGTCCGCGCGCTCCTGGATGCCGAGACAGACATCGACGTGGTGGGGGAGGCCGCCACGCCCGACGAGGCCGTCGAGCTCGCCGCCGCCCTCTCGCCCGAGCTCGTGCTGATGGACCTGCAGTTCGGCGACCGCGCCGCCGGGGCCGAAGCCACCCGCCGCGTCCGCGCCCTCGCCGCGCCGCCGTACGTCCTGATCCTCACCAACTACGACACCGACGGTGACATCCTGGGCGCCGTGGAGGCCGGCGCGAGCGGCTACCTGCTCAAGGACGCTCCTCCGCACGAGCTCCTCGCGGGGGTGCGGGCGGCCGCGGCCGGCCACAGCGCGCTCGCGCCCGCCATCGCGGGTCGGCTGATGGCCCGTCTCCGCGAGCCGCGGATCAGCCTCTCCGCCCGCGAGATCGAGGTGCTGCGGCTCGTGGCGCGCGGCGCCTCGAACGCCGACGTGGCCGCGCGCCTGCACATCACGGACGCCACCGTGAAGTCGCACCTCGCGCACGTGTTCTCGAAGCTCGGCGTGACCTCGCGCACGGCGGCCGTCTCGACGGCTCGGTCGCTCGGCATCCTGAGGTGAGAACCGCAGCCGCGTCGGCTCGCAAGGCGGACCTCGCCGCGCGTTCGCGCTCCTAGACTCGCGGGAGGGACCGCCTCGCGGCCCCCGCACGATGAACATCCACGATGAACGGGGATCCAATGCAACTCGCCATGGTCGGTCTCGGACGAATGGGCGCCAACATCGTCCGCAGGCTCATGAAAGACGGTCACGACTGCGTCGTCTTCGACGTGAATCAGGATGCCGTGGCCTCCCTCGTCGCGGAGGGGGCGACCGGAGCGACCAGCATCGCCGACCTCGCCTCGAAGCTCAGCAAGCCCCGCGCCGTGTGGCTGATGATCCCCGCCGGCCTCACCGGCAGCGTCGTCGACCAGGTCGCCGAGGTCTTCGAGCCGGGCGACATCATCATCGACGGCGGCAACTCGAACTACCGCGACGACGTGCGTCGGGCGGCGAAGCTCAACGACTCCGGCATCCACTACGTCGACGTGGGCACGAGCGGTGGCGTCTTCGGCCTCGAGCGCGGGTACTGCCTCATGGTCGGCGGCCACGACGAGGCCGTCGCCCACCTCGAGCCCGTGCTTCGCACGATCGCGCCCGGACCCGGAGAGGTCGAGCGCACCCCCGGCCGCACCGGCGACTACTCCACCGAGGAACGCGGCTACCTGCACTGCGGCCCCTCGGGTGCCGGCCACTTCGTGAAGATGGTGCACAACGGCATCGAGTACGGCATCATGGCCGCGCTCGCCGAGGGACTCAACGTCCTCAACAACGCCGACGCGGGGCTGCACCAGGGCGAGCATTCCGCCGAGGTCGCTCCGCTGGAGGAGCCCGAGTTCTACCAGTTCGACATCGACACGGCCCGGGTCACCGAGCTCTGGCGCCGCGGCTCGGTGATCTCGTCGTGGCTGCTCGACCTCACCGCTGCGGCGCTCGAGCAGAATCCCACGCTGGACGGCCTCGCCGGGCGCGTCTCGGACTCGGGCGAAGGGCGATGGACCGTCAAGGCGGCGGTCGACACGGGTGTTCCGGTGCCGGTGCTCGCCGCTTCGCTGTTCGAGCGCTTCGCCTCGCGGGGCGAGGATCACTTCGCCAACCAGGTGCTCTCGGCGATGCGCCTCCAGTTCGGCGGCCACCAGGAGCTCCCCGCCGGCGACGTGCTCGAGGCGGGCTCGAAGAAGGCCGACAGCGGCAAGAGCTGACCGTCAGCGATCCAGCGTGATCGCGCACACGTGCAGTCCCTCGCCGTCGGTCCACACATCGACGGCGGGGGCCGCGCACGTGCCGTTCTCGGCGGTCAGCAGGTTGAGGGTGCTGCCCTCGTAGAGCACGTAGGGACCGACCGTGCCCCGGACGGGCGTCGAGGCGCCGGCGGCCGGAAGATCGCCGACGGAGGAAAGCGCCTCCATCAGCGGCTTGCTGGCCTCTTCGGTGTAGTAGCTCGTGGCTTCGTAGTCCCGGCAGTTGGCCGTCCCACCGGCTCCGACGGGGAATCCGGCCCCCAGGCAGTAGCCGCCGTCGGGCAGCTCCGGGTAGCCGCCGTTCTTCTCCTTGTACGTCGCGAAGACCGCCTGCCACTGGACGAGCAGCTCGGTGGCCCGGGTGTTGGACACGGTGGGGTCATCCGAGGGTGCGGCATCCGATTCCGAGGTCTGCGAAGTCAGGAACCAGGCGGCGAAGCCGACCGCGCCGACGATGAGCACGACGGACACGATGATCGCGGTGAGCGCGCCGGGGTGGATGCGGCGATCGAGAGAAGAAGACATGGCGGTGCCTTTCCAGGGGCGGATTCGAGCGGAAGACCGGTTCAGGCTGGCATCGCCGCGAACCGGCGACTCCCGCCCGCGCGGCCCGGCCAGCCTTGATCGCCCTCAGTTCACCTCGGACGTCACCTGAGAAGGTGGCGTGCGCGGGGACGCCCGCAGAAGGGCGAGACTGGAGGGATGAGCACGCCTGCCCCCGCACCCGTCGATCGTTACGTCGTCGCCACCGACGGCGCCTGCAAAGGCAATCCCGGTCCTGCCGGGTGGGCGTGGGTCGGGGAGGACGGCCACTGGGCGGCCGGATCCATCCCCGAAGGCACGAACAACATCGGCGAGCTTCTGGGTCTCCTGCATGCCATCACCGATCACGCCGACGTCCGCGAGCTGGTCGTCCAGGCCGACTCGAAGTACGCGATCGACACGTACGCGTCGTGGATGGACGGGCACCGCCGCCGCGGATGGGTCACGAGCGCCAAGAAGCCCGTCGCCAACCGCGGCATCCTCGAGGCGCTGATCGCCGCGCGCGACGCCCGGCGGGCGGCGGGGCTTCCCGATGTGGTGCTCGAACACGTCCGGGGGCACAGCGGGCACGTGTTGAACTCGTGGGCCGACGAGCGGGCCGTCCGCGCCTCGCAGCACGCGGCGAAGGGCGAGGAGCTCATCTGGACGTCGCTGCGGGGCCTCGATCGTCTGGACGTGGCCTCACCTCCCGCGCGCGCGGCGGGGGATCGCGCGGGTCGCTGACCTCCGTTCCTGCTCTCGGGTGAGTTCGTGCCCCGGGCGGCATGATTTTTCGCGCCGCATGGCGTTTCGGGAATGTCTCCGTCGGTACAGTGCCTTTCCCCGCGCGCGTCGGCGCTCGGGATGCTCGAGGGAGAGGACACGTCATGTCGGATCAGCACACGCAGCACGCTCTCGGTCGACCGACCGGAGCTTTCGTCGGAGCCTCGTGGGTCGCCCTGGGACTCGGAGCCTCGGTGTACTTCGTGGGTCTGTACAACGCGCAGATGACTCTCGCGGAGAAGGGCTTCTACCTCGCGGTCTTCCTGCTGGGCCTCTTCGCCGCGATCTCCGTACAGAAGGCGGTCCGTGATCGCGCCGAGGACGTGCCGGTGACGGGTGCGTACCTGGGGGTGGCGTGGGGGATGCTGCTCGCCGCGCTCACCCTCATGGCGGTGGGGCTGTGGAACGCCGAGCTCCTGCTCTCGGAGAAGGGCTTCTACGGCATCGGATTCGCCATGAGCCTCTTCGCGGTCGTCGCGGTGCAGAAGAACGTGCGCGACCTCGCCGCGTACCGGACTGTCCATCCTGAGCCGGTCGCGACCGAGCGGTCTTCCTTCGCCAGCCCGCAGGGCTGAGGAGGTTGCGAGCGCGGGGCTGCGCGGCTTCGATCCAGAACGCCTGCGTGTGGTCGTCGCCTCTCACGACGGAGGGCGACGATCATGACGCCAGCGTAGACAGCCGGTCAGAAGGTCTTCGTGGCCAGCGCCGGGGTGTCGGCGAGCGCCGTCTTCAGGACGCTCTCGCCGGGGTACAGGCGTTTCCCACTGAGGGGGCCGAAGGCGAACGGGGCCCGCGCGTGCCAGATGGAGGCGCCGGTGCACCACCGCGACTGCAGGGGAGCCGCCAGCACGGATCGGTACAGCAACGCCTGCACGTCGTAGTCCTCGGCCCCGGCGGCGGGGGAGCTGTTGTCCTGTTTCGCGAGGCCGTCGACGCGCGGCTGCACCCCGACCTCGGTGATGAGGAAGGGAATGCGCAGCCCGTCGCACACGGCCTCGAGTTTGCCGAGGTGGTCGTCGGTCCGCCCACCGGCGCCCCGCCACCCGGCGACGAGCTCGTCGACGGTGATGTTCGGCGCGTCGGGCGTGTAGACCTTGTCGGTCAACCGGATCCAGGAGTTGATGCCGAACACGTCCAGCAACCGGGCCATGTGCGGCGTCGACTGCGGAATCCAGTAGGTGTAGAGGAGGAAGAGCTCGAGCGTCGTGAACGCGGCGGTGAGCTTGACGCCCGGCGCCGTGTCGCGGAGCTTCTGGATGAGCGGCACCCACCGGTCATAGGTCGAGGCGTCGGTCTGGGCGGGCTGCTCGCACGTGAGCGCGAGGTACTCCACGTCGTTCTGCGCGCACAGGGTGGCGAAGTCCAGCAACTGCGCTTGCCAGTTCGTGAAGAACGCGTCGAGGGATGCCGGGGCGTAGTTGCCGCGGTAGAACCCGTCGCCCTGCTCGTCGGTGACGATATGCGGCTTCACCATCGTGATGCGGATGCCGCGGTCCCGGGCCAGCTGGAAGGCCGTGTCGATGCGGTCGTCCGTCACGCGGGTGAACGTGGTGGACGTCGGATCGGAGATGAAGCAGTAGATGACCAGCGTCGCGTTCGCGCCGAGCCGAGCGATCCGGTCGAGCTCTTTCGCCGTGACCGACATCGGTGTCCGCTGGTCGAGGCTGAGGGAGATGTTGAGATCGCGCTTGAGCGGGGCCACGGCTCCGGCGAAGGTCCGCAGCCGTTTCGTCCTGCCCTCCTGAACCTCGAGGGCGAAGCGGTACGCCCCCTCGGTGGTGGGGCGTCCGATCAGACGGTGCGCCGCGATGCTCATCCCGGCGGGCAGGGCGCCCGAGGCGAGCGTGACGGTCGCGTCGGCGGCATCCGAGACCTCACGGACGACGCTGTCCCACGCGTGCAGACGCAGGTCCTCGGTCGTGGCGGTCGGACTGCGGGTGGGCGTCGCCGTCGCGGTGGGAGCGGGGGAGGTCGCGTGCCCGCGGGGGTCGGCCAGGGGCGTCTCGGGGCTGCCGTGCGTCAACCACGAGGCGGCCGCCACGCTTCCGACACCGAGGCCGAGGGCGCTCAGGGTGCCGACGATCATGCTCCGTCGTGACAGCTCCATTTCACCCCTCTCGATGCGATGGCGTCGTCGACCGAGGATGGGGCTCGTGCCCTCTCCGGCACTCAGCGTAGAGCGCGCTGAGGACTTCCCCTCAGACCGCGCGAAAATCGTCGAGTTTTCTGGGGCTTCTCTCGGCGGGACGTGTCACCGCGGAGCAAGCCGCCCGGGGAAGAAGCCGAGTGCCCGTCGGGGCGCGAGCGGGGCGTGCAGGTGGTCGACCAGCGGCATATGCGCGGCGGAGACGCCGAAGGCGCGGCGCAGCCACACGAAGACGATCAACGCGATGAACCCCGTGAGCAGCTTGTCGATCACGGAGGTGAGGATGTTCGTCGAGAAGGCCGCGGCGACGAGGGGCAGCCCGAGGTGCTCGAGAGACACGGTGACGGTGTCGGAGCCGTGGCCGGAGAAACCGCTGAAGAGGAGAACGTTCAGCGGAGCACCGGCCATCGTGCACGCGACCGCCACCAGCAGGTTCAGCTGGAAGTACCGCACGATGTCGTTCCCCATGCCGAAGCGACGGACGCCGTATCCCCAGACGAGCGCACCGACCACGTTCACGAGGGCGAAGGGCGCGGCGCCCGGGACTCCCACGACGAAGCCCAGGAGGTTCGTCATCACGCCCACGGCCACGCCGTACCAGGGACCGAAGACGATCGCGGCGATGGCGGTCCCGGCCATGTCGAGGTAGATGGGCAGGTGCAGCTGCTGCACCACGACGAGTCCCATGAGGTTGAGGATGAGGCATCCGAGGATCGTCAGGGGAGCGTGCGGCCGTCGGGTCGGGGTCGACGGCCGCACCAGCGTCGTCCGGGGTGGGGCGCTGGTCTCGACGGGCGCGACCGGGCGCGGGCGGGCGGCGGGCTCGGTCGAGACGCGGACACGGTGGTACCGCGCCACCCACTTCTCGGCCTCGGCGTCGTCCGCGCCCAGAGCCAGGACGATGTCGCGCACCAGCGCCGGGTCCATGCGCGTGCGCCCGGGGCGGAACACGTCGTACACCGTGGTGCGTGCCGGGTAGGCGGCCGTGGCCGCGACGCCGCGGGCGATGCGCAGCTCGCCGACCCGACGCGCGAGTTCGCCATACGAGACGGGGCCGTGGGCGTCTTTGACGGCGACGAGATCGCGCGCGATCCGGTCGAGGGAATCCGGCTGTTCCTGCGGTGAGGCGGTGACGACCACGGGAGCCCCTTCTGTCGTTCTCGTCGGTGCGTTGCTCACCCTATCCGCGCGATCGGGCTCCGCCGGAACGCGAGGGCTGCGGCTGCCGACCCTCGATACCCTGGAGGGACCGCCCACCCGCCGACGCCTCTGTCGCGCTCGAAAAGGAGCCCCTCATTCCTGCATCGCAGACTCCCACCCCGTCCACGCGGATCCGTGCGCTGCGCACCGCGTCCCTCGTCATCGCCGGTCTGGGCGCTTCGGCGACCATGGCGACGCTCGGGTCGTGGTGGACGCCGCTCATCCTGCTCGTCGCCACCGCCGGCGCGTTGCTGGTGGTGTGGCGGACGCCGGCGGGGGCCGTGGCATCCCGGGGGCTCGTTCCCGTGCTGATCGTCGTCGTCGCCCTCACCGTGGTGGGGGCGCTGGGCGCGGTGGGTGTTCTGCCCGGCGGGTACGTGTGGGCCGCCCTCGGCGCGTACATCGTCGCGTGGGGCGAGTACCTCGTCTCGCAGACCATCGCGCGGTCGCGGGGCCTCACCGCGCGCTGAGCACGCACCATTCGAGAACGACGACGGCCCCGGATGCCATGGCATCCGGGGCCGTTTCTTCGTGTCAGACGCGCGAGGTCGTTCGCGTCGGCTGCCAGCCGAGGGCCGGGGCGACGTGGCGCGCGAAGTTCTCGACGAGGCGGAGGTTGAACTCCACGCCCATCTGCGACGGGATCGTGAGCATGAGCGTGTCGGCGCTCATCACCGCGGCGTCGCTCTGCAGCTGCTCGACGAGGACATCGGGCGCCGCGGCGTACGTCTTGCCGAAGGTCGAGCGCATGCCGTCGATCACGCCGATCTGGTCGCTGCCGGCGGAGCCGCCGAAGTACATCTCATCTTCGGCCGTCACGATCGGGAAGATGCTGCGGCTGACCGAGGTGCGCGGCTCGCCCTCGTGACCCGCCTCGCGCCAGGCGGCGCGGAAGGCGTCGAGCTGCTGCGCCTGCAGGATGTCGAACGGCGTGCCGTCGGCCTCGGTGAGCAGCGTCGACGACATGAGGTTGACCCCGGTGCGACCCGCCCATTCGGCGGTCGCCGTCGTGCCCGCACCCCACCAGATGCGCTTTCGCAGCCCCGGGGAGTGCGGCTCGATGCGCTGCAGACCGGTGCCGCCGCCGAAGGGGCTCATCGGGTCGCGCTCGGCGAGACCCTCGCCGTCGATCGCGCGTAGGAACAGGTCGAAGTGCTCACGGGCGATGTCGCCGCCGCGGGGGTCCTGCGAGCCGGTGTAGCCGAAGGCCTCGTAGCCGCGGACGACCGTCTCGGGTGACCCACGGCTCACGCCGAGGGCGAGCCGGTTGCCGCTGATGAGGTCGACGGATGCCGCCTCCTCGGCGAGCATGAGCGGGTTCTCGTACCGCATGTCGATGACGCCGGTGCCGACCTCGATGCGCGAGGTGCGGGCGGCGATCGCGGCGAGCAGGGGCATGGGGGCGGCCTGCTGGCGGGCGAAGTGGTGGACACGGAACGAGACGCCGTTGACCCCGAGGTCGTCCATGCCCTGGGCGAGGTCGATCGCCTGCAGCATCGAGTCGCCGGCGGTCAGCTGACGCCCGCCGCCGAGGGGGCCGTAATGGCCGAAGGAGAGTGTGCCGAAAGAGCGCATGTGATGTGCAACGCGGCATCCGTCAATCTATTCCCACGCATGAATCGGACGTGGCGCGATACCGGGTTCTCGGAATCGGGGTGCGGCGCAGGAGTCTTCCCCGCCACCGTCCAGTTCGTGGTGAACTCCCTGGAGCCGACGGACTTCGTGGCGCGTGTCCCCCGGGATCGAGCGTGCAGTTCGTCTTCGACGGTGAGAACCTCGGCGTCTTCCGCGACGCCGGTTGAGCCGAGGTCGTCGCTTCCCGCGTGGACGCCGGCGTGACACCATGCAGAAGATGGATGCGGACGCAGCACACGAACTCGAACGCCTCCGCGCGCGGGCGTACGGCCCGCGAGCCGACATCACGAGCGATCCGGCAGCCCTCGCGCGTCTGCGCGAGCTGGAGGATCGGGAGCGGTCGATGGTCGCTCCGGAGCCGACGAAGAAGATCGAGCCGAGCCCCGACGCCGGGGCCCTGCTCGCGGAGGAGACCGGGCAGCCCGCCGAGGACCCGCCCCTTCCGCGTCCGTCCCTGCTCCGCTCCCGGCGACGCGTGTGGATCGCCGCGCTCGCGATGGCGGGAGCCGTCGCCCTCACCAGTGCGGTGACCGCGGCCGCCGTCGGTTCGACCACCGTCGACGGCACCTCGGGGATCGCGCAGACGGACGCGCTGACGCCCGACCCGGACGCCGAGCTGGGCGCATCGGGGTACCTCGGCTTCGATCCGGAGCAGACGCGCGGATTCGCCGACTACTACGGATTGACGGTCTTCTCGGGGGTCTCCCAGATCGACTCGGACGGCAATCGGTCCGAGTGCCTCATCGTTCTCAACACCGAGGAAGCGCGCGACGGGGGTTCGGCGCGCTCGTCGCCCCGCGGGGTGCGCTTCGGGTCGTGCGGGGCGGGCCCCTTCCCGGCGGCGGTGAAGTTCATCGTCAGCGCCTCGTTCCCCGAACCTTTCCGCTCGCGCTACCCGGTGGGCACCGCGATCCAGTTCGTGCTCGACGACGACGAGGTCGGGGTGTTCGCAGCGACCCGGTAATCGGGGTCTCGGGGGTCGACCCGCCCGGCGGATGAGAGGCTGGGGGAGTGACCCCCCTCCTCGAACACGTGCCCGCCGGTGCCGACCCGGATGCCGTGTACCTCGGCTTCGTCGAGTGGGCGGCCTCGCGCGGGCTCGCGCTCTATCCCGCCCAGGACGAAGCGGTCATCGAGATCGTCTCGGGGGCGAACGTGATCCTGTCGACGCCGACCGGTACGGGAAAGTCGCTCGTCGCGGTCGCCGCGCACGCGGCATCCCTCTCCCGGGGTGGACGCACCTACTACACGGCGCCGATCAAGGCGCTCGTGAGCGAGAAGTTCTTCGCGCTCGTCGACATCTTCGGCGCCGAGAACGTCGGCATGGTCACGGGTGATTCGTCGGTCAACTCCGACGCCCCGATCATCTGCTGCACAGCCGAGATCCTCGCCAACCTCGCCCTGCGCCAGGGCGCCCACGCCGACGTGGACCAGGTCGTCATGGACGAGTTCCACTATTACGGCGAGGCCGACCGCGGCTGGGCGTGGCAGGTGCCTCTGCTGCTCCTCCCGCGCGCGCAGTTCATCCTCATGTCGGCCACGCTCGGCGACGTCGAGGACATCGCCGACGACCTCTCCCGCCGCACCGGCCGGCCCACCGCGCGGGTGACGGGCGTCGAGCGTCCCGTCCCGCTGCACTTCGAGTACGCGCGCACCCCTGTGCACGAGACGGTGCAGGAGCTGCTCGACACGAAGCAGGCGCCGATCTACGTCGTGCACTTCTCACAGGCCGCAGCGATGGAGCGCGCGCAGGCGCTGTCGTCGATCCGCATCATCGGTCGCGAGCAGCGCGACGAGATCGCCGAGGCGATCGGCGGGTTCCGCTTCACGACCGGGTTCGGCAAGACACTGTCGCGCTACGTGCGCGCGGGCATCGGCGTGCACCACGCCGGCATGCTGCCGCGATACCGTCGCCTCGTCGAGACGCTCGCGCAACGCGGGCTGCTGCGCGTCATCTGCGGAACCGACACGCTCGGCGTCGGCATCAACGTGCCGATCCGCACCGTGCTCATGACGGCGCTCACCAAGTACGACGGCACCCGCATGCGCCAGCTCTCGGCGCGCGAGTTCCACCAGATCGCCGGGCGCGCGGGCCGCGCCGGCTACGACACCGCCGGAACCGTCGTCGTCATGGCGCCCGATCACGAGATCGAGAACGCCGCGCAGATCCTCAAGGCCGGCGACGACCTCAAGAAGCAGAAGAAGATCGTGCGCAAGAAGGCGCCGCAGGGCTTCGTCAACTGGACCGAGCAGAGCTACGACCGCCTCGTCGCGGCCGAGCCCGAGCCGCTCGTCCCGCAGATGAAGCTGAGCGCCGCCATGCTCATCAACGTCATCGCGCGCGGCGGCGACGTGTTCGGCAACGTCCGCTCGCTCGTGTTCGACAACCACGAGCCCCGCGCCCGGCAGTACGAGCTCGCTCGCAGAGCCATCGCGATCTTCCGCACCCTCGTGCAGGCGGGCGTCGTCGAGGCGGGGGCCGACGGCATCCGGCTCACCGTCGATCTGCAGCCCAACTTCGCGCTCAATCAGCCGCTGTCGCCGTTCGCGCTCGCCGCGATCGAGATGCTCGACCCCGAGGTCGAGCTCGGCAGGGGTCCGGATGCCACGGCTGCCGCCGGCAGCGTGGGCACGGGGCACTACGCCCTCGACGTCGTCAGCGTCATCGAGGCGACGCTCGACGATCCGCGTCCGATCCTGTCGCAGCAGCAGTTCCGCGCGCGCGGCGAGGCGGTCGCGGCGATGAAGCGCGAGGGCATCGAGTACGACGAGCGCATGGAGTTGCTGGAGGAGATCACCTGGCCGAAGCCGCTGGACGAGCTGCTCGCGCAGGCGTACGAGGTGTTCGCGTCGAGCCAGCCGTGGATCCGCGACTTCGAGCTGTCGCCGAAGTCGGTCGTGCGCGACATGTTCGAGCGGGCGTGCTCGTTCGGCGAGTACGTCTCGCTGTACCAGCTCGCCCGGAGCGAGGGCCTGGTGCTGCGGTACCTCAGCGACGCGTACCGCGCGATCCGCCAGACCGTTCCGGTCGATGCGCAGACCCCCGACCTGCTCGATCTCATCGCGTGGCTCGGCGAACTGGTGCGGCAGGTCGACTCGAGCCTCGTCGACGAGTGGGAGCAGTTGATCAATCCCGCCGACGACCCGGACGCCCCGGTGGTGCCCCCGGCGCCGCCGTCGATCCTCACCAATCGGCGCGCGTTCGTCGTGCTCGTGCGCAATGAGATGTTCCGCCGCGTGCAGCTCGCGGCGCTGCAGCGCGATGACGAGCTGGTGGAGCTCGACCCCGACGTCGATTGGCCGGGCGTGCTCGACAGCTACTTCGACGAGCACGACGCGATCGGCACCGGGGGAGCGGCGCGGTCGTCGGCGCTGGTCGAGATCGACGAGTCGGCCGCCTCAGAGGGCGTGTGGCGGGTGGAGCAGATCATCGACGACCCCGCGGGCGACCACGACTGGCGCATCCGCGCGGAGGTCGATCTCGCCGCCTCCGAAGAAGAGGGCACTGCGATCGTGCGGGTCACCGAGGTGCTGCGGCTCTGACCTCTCCTCCCCGAGTGCGAGTCGGGTGAAGTTCCGCACCGTTCGCCCTTCTCGATGGCCACGATGCCCCCGGCCTGCCTACAGTCGGATTCACGCCTCACCACGAACGGAGCTGAGATGGAGTCCCTTCCCTTGATCGCCACCGCTGTGGGCCTCGTGGTGTCCATCTCGACCACGGTCCTCGGTGGCACCAAGTGGATGATCGTGAGGATGGAGGAGCGGACGGAGCGACGTTTCGTCGAATCCGAACGTCGGACCGACGAACGGTTTCTCCGCACCGAGAAGCTCATCGACGACCGGTTCGCGCAGGTGGACAACCGGTTCGCGCAGGTGGACAACCGGTTCGAGCAGATGGACAAGAAGTTCGAGCAGATGCACAAGAAGTTCGAGCAGGTCGACCAGAGGTTCGCGCAGGTCGACGAGCAGTTGCGGTCAGTCGTCACGTCTGTGACGGAACTCAAGATCTCCGTGGCTCGTCTCGAAGGGCCGCACCCGCCGTTCCTCATCGCGCGGAGCTGAACCGCCCGGACCCGCCCGGACCCGCCCGGAAAACGACGGATGCCGAGGCCCTGGGGCCCCGGCATCCGGTGTGTTCTTCGTCGCTTACGACTTGCGAGCGACGCGATTCTCGGCGCTGACCATCCACGACAGCTGCTCGAGGCGCTCGAGCACACCGTGCAGGATGTCGGCGCTGGTCGGGTCTTCCTCATCGACGTCGTCATGCACCTCGCGAACGGTGCCCACGGTCGCGTCGAGACGCTCGGTGATGAGGTCGATGACCTCGGCGGTGTCGACCTCGCCCTGGGGGAACTCGGGAAGGGTCGTTGTCTCGGCGATCGTGTCGCTGCGGCCGTCGGGCAGGGCGTGCAGGGCGCGCATACGCTCGGCGACCTCGTCGCTGAACTCACGCGCCGCGTCGATGATCTCATCGAGCTGGAGGTGGGTGTCGCGGAAGTTCTTGCCGACGACGTTCCAGTGGGCCTGCTTGCCCTGGATCGACAGTTCGATCAGGTCGACGAGGACCGCCTGAAGGCTGTCGGTGAGCTTCTCCGACGCCTGGAAGCCCTTCTCGGCGTTCTGCTCGTCGGTCGTCTCGGGGCCGCTGCCGCCGCGCGCGGGGCGGCGACGGTTCTTGGTCGGGGCGTCCTTGGTGGTCGTGGACATGCACGTTCCTTTCACTCGCGGTGCCTCCGACGTTAGATCGCCGTCCCTCGGGCGCGGCGGGGGGTTGTGCGTCGCGGAGCATCGCGGTAATCGTTCCGGCGCTGGGCGGACGGCGTGCACGACGCGACGTCTCCCGACGGGGCGGGAAACCACCGGGGCGGGGCTCGCCGCGTCTGCGGAGCCGCCGCGTCCGTAGCCGCTCGCCGCGCAATCGACAACCCCGGCGCCTCGGCGGGCGGGCGTTCCTAGCGTGGAGCCGTGCCCTCGACTCCTCCTCCGTCGTCTCCTCCGCTGCGCGACTATGCCGCGATCGGCGACGGGCGCACGGTCGCGCTGATCGGTCTGGACGGCTCCATCGACTGGTTGCCCCTGCCCAACATCCACTCCCGTCCGGTCTTCGCACGTCTCGTCGACGAGTCCGCGGGCGGCTGCATCCAGCTCGCCCCCGTGGACGAGTACGAGGTGACCCGTCGCTACATCCCGCGCACGAACGTCCTCGAGACCACCTTCACGACCGAGAGCGGGGTGGCGACACTGACGGATGCCATGGTGACCGGCATCGCGGGTCGCCTCCCGTGGGCGGAGCTCGCACGCCGCGTCGAGGGCGTGAAGGGCGAGGTCGCGTTCGCGTGGTGCGTGCAGCCGGGGACGATGCTGCGGTCGGCGGCGCCGTGGACCGAGCGCATCGACGGGTTCTCGATCATGCGCGTCGGCCACGTCTCTCTCGCCGTGGTGGGCCACGAGCACGGCATCCACGGAGAACCGGATGCCGGGAACGAGAGCATCGAGGGCGGCTTCACGACCTCGAAGGGCTCACGCCACCTGCTGGTGATCGCCGCGACCGAGGGGGAGCCGCTCCGTATCCCCGACGCGCAGAACGTCGACCGCGGGATCGACCGCACCGTCGCCGGGTGGACGATGTGGTCGGACGAGTTCTCGTACGACGGACCGTGGGCCGATGACGTGCAGCGCAGCGCCCTCGCCCTGAAGCTCCTGCTCTTCAGCCCCACCGGGGCCATCGCGGCCGCGGCGACGACGTCGCTGCCCGAGAACCCCCGCGGCGGCAAGAACTGGGACTACCGTTTCGCATGGGTGCGCGACCTCGCGTACACGGCCCACGCGTGGGTCGGTTTCGGCCTGCGTGAGGAGACGCACGCGGCGATCTCGTGGCTACTGCGCACGATCCGCAAGAACGGGCCCGAGGTGCAGGTGATGTACACCCTCGACGGAGACGCCGAGATCGGGCTCGAGAAGCACGAGGTGCCGGGGTGGAACGGCAACCAGCCCGTGGTGACCGGAAACCCCGCTCAAGGGCAGCTGCAGCTCGGGGTCTACGGCGACCTCATCGCCCTGTGCCGCACCTACGTCGAGGCCGGCAACCGCCTCGACATCCAGACGGGGCGCTTGCTCGCCGACGTCGCCGACCGCACGTGCGACCTCTGGCGCCGTGAGGACTCCGGCATGTGGGAGCTGCCGGAACTGCGGCACTACACCTCGTCGAAGATGGGCTGCTGGAAGGCCCTCGACGATGCGCAATGGCTCGCCGAGGGCGGCCACATCCCGGACAACGGCGACCGGTGGCGCGCCGAGCGCGATCGCATCCACACCTGGGTCGACGAGCACTGCTGGTCGGAGGGTCTCGAGGCGTACACGATCGCCCCGGGCAGTGAGGACCTGGACGCGTCCGTGCTGCTGCACGCCCCGACGGGCTTCGACCGCGGCGAACGCATGTCGAAGACCGTGGATGCCATCACCGAGCGTCTCGGCGCCGAGAACCACCTCGTCTACCGCTACACGGGCATGGACCAGGAAGAGCAGACCTTCGTCGCCTGCGCCTTCTGGCGGGCCACCGCCCTCGCCTGCGTCGGCCGGCACGCCGAGGCGATCGAGGCGATGGATGCGCTCGTCGCACAGGCGAACGACGTGGGCATCTACTCCGAGATGATCGCGGAATCCGACGGGGCGTTCTGGGGCAACCTTCCGCAGGCCCTCAGCCACCTCGCCCTCATCAACGCCGCCCTCGTCATCCGCGAAGTCGTGGATGACGAGGAACTCGGCGCCCGTCGACCCGGCCGGGTGAACGGCACCCGGCACCATCCCCACCGAAAGGACGTGTCATGAGCACGCAGTACACCTTCACCGATCCCACGAAGCTCTACGCCGACATCGAGCCGCAGGCCCAGGACCAGCCCGAACCGGGCCTCGACGCGAAGCTCACGCCGAAAGCGGCCCTCGGCGAGGACACCTACGTCGGCAGCGAGCGACTGAAGGGGCGAAAGGCCCTGATCACCGGTGCCGACTCGGGCATCGGTGCAGCCACGGCGATCGCCTTCGCCCGCGAGGGCGCGTCGGTCGCCATGTCGTACCTGCCGGAAGAGAAGCAGGATGCCGATCGCATCGCCGGCATCCTCCGCGAGGCCGGGGCGACCGTCGTGCAGATCCCCGGCGACCTGCGCGAGCGCTCGTACGCCACGACCCTCGTGAAGGAAGCGGTCGAGGGTCTCGGCGGCCTCGACATCGTCGTCAACAACGGCGGCAAGCAGATCTTCAACGAGGACGTCACGACGCTCTCCGACGAGCAGTTCGACGACACCTTCAAGACCAACGTCTACGCGATGTTCTGGATCTGCAAGGAGGCGGTGCCGCATCTGCAGCCCGGCTCCACCATCATCAACACCACGTCGATCCAGGCGTACTCACCGGCGCCGATCCTCGTCGACTACGCCTCCACGAAGTCGACGATCAACACCTTCACGAAGGCGCTCGGTCAGCAGCTCGCGCCGAAGGGCATCCGCGTGAACGCGGTCGCCCCCGGTCCCATCTGGACGCCGCTGCAGGTCACCGACGGGCAGCCGAACGAGAAGGTCGACGAGTTCGGCGAGGAGACCCCGCTCGGACGCATGGGTCAGCCTGCCGAGCTGGCTCCGGCGTACGTCTACCTCGCCTCGGCGGAGTCGAGCTACGTCATCGGCGAGACGCTCAACGTCAACGGTGGGATGCCCACTCCGTAAGCGCCGTGCCGTGAAGGGCCGTCGTCCGGGTGCGGGCGGCGGCCCTTCGGCATCCTGTGTGCCACGAGAACAGGGGATGCGGCGAGAACAGGGCAATCCGGGCCGCATTCCCCTGTCTCCGGGGCATCCCCTGTTCTCGTGACACCGCCCGGGGTGTCAGACGAGCGACTTTCGGTAGAAGATCTCGCCGTCGGCCGTCTCCTCGGACCGGTGGTACCCCTCGCGCTCGTAGAGACGCTGGTTGGCCTCGCTGAGACCGCCCGTGAAGAGCTCGGCCTCGGTGGCACCGGCTTCGCGGCCCCGGTCCTCGACGGCCCCGAGCAGGAGAGTCCCGAGACCCTCGCCCTGCTGGTCGGGTGCGATCGCGAGCCGCCCGATCAGGAGCAGCTCGCCGTCCCGGCGCGCGCGCACGGCGCCGACGATGCGGTGATCGGACACCGCGACGCAGCCGAGGTTATCGACCAGCTCGGCGCGGAGCTCCTCGAGGGTCTGCGTGAGAGGCGGCATATCGGGGTCGCCGTAGATGAGCGCCTCGCTCGCGAAGGCTGCACGCTGGATGGTGAGCACCTCTCCGACGTCGTCGGGGGTGATGGGGCGGATGCGGGGGCTGCTGCTCATGATCGCTTTCCGAGAGAGGGTGAACAAAATGCGCGGTGACGACGGCGATCCGAGACCGCGAGGTTAACTACGATGGCTGTGGCCAGCTATGAACGACTTCTTCGATACCCGCGTCCGCACCGCCGACGTCGCCGACACGCTGGCCTGGCTGCAGGCGCAGTACGGACAGGTCGACGTCCAGGCCGATGACGCGTCGTTCGGCGAACACGCGATCGGCGACGGCGGGTTCTCTCTGCGCCACCTCGACTGGAACTTGTCGTGCCGAGGTGATCTACGAGGCGGATCGATTCTTCGTGGCCACCTCCACGCCGGGATACACCTGGAGCATCGGATCGGATGCCGGGGAGTACAGCGTCGAACCGGGGATCGTGCAGCCCGGTCAGGAGCTGATCGGCCGCCCGCACTCGACGCGGCTGCAGCTCGCCGCCTTCGACGCCGCCCGGCTCACGGAGACGGCGCGCACGATCTACGGCGATGAGACGCTCGCCGTCCGATTCGCGGGAACGGCTCCCGTCTCGCGGAGGATGAAGGAGTACTGGCTCGCGACCCTGCGCTGGTCGCTGACCCAGACGCCCGTGATGGCCGAACCGCTCGTGCGTGCTCATGTGTACCGTTCGCTCGCCTCCGCGACCCTCGAGACCTTCGCTCTCGTGGGCGATCCGCGAGAGCGGCGTGCCTCGGCGATCGAGCAGGCGTCGATCTACGCCTCCGCGACCGCATGGTTCGACGATCACGCGTCGTTGCCCATCACGATCGAGGATGCCGCGCGCGCGGTCGCCACGTCGAGCGAGGGCCTGCGACGCGCCTTCGCGGCGAACGGTCACCTGGCGCTCACCCCGGAGGCCTACCTCGCGGCGGCACGCGTGAGCGCGGCCCACGCCGACCTCGTGGCGGCGGATCCCGCGGTCACCTCGGTCGCCCAGGTCGCGGCCCGCTGGGGGTTCGCCGCGCCGGAGAGGTTCGCCCAGGCGTACCGCGACGCGTACCGCACGGATCCGCAGACGACGCTCGATCGCTGAGCCCTCAGCGGTCGCGGTCGGTGTACTCGCCGGGGTTCTCGAGGTCTTCGCGATCCTCGTCCCCCGAGGGCAGCTGCACGTCGGTGTACGCGCCGGCCTCGTCGGCGCGGGGCCGCGACTCGGTCCCGTCCGCGTTCTCCCGGTCGACGTACTCGCCGGGCAGATCGCTGCTGCCGTGGTCGATGTCGCCGTCGGGGAGCTGGACGTCGGTGTACTCGCCTTCGTCGGGTCCGGTTCCGCGGCCCGTGGTGTCGCGTTCGTTCATCGTGGGTCTCCCGCCGTCGTGGTGTTGACGACGTTAGACCGCGCGGCGCGCGTGCGCTCGGCCTTGACAGATATGCCCGACCCGTCCCGTGTCAAGGCCGGTCGTCAGGGCGGGGGAGCGGGACAGAGTGGAGTCATGCCAGCTCTCGCCATCATCCTCATCATCGTCGGACTCGTCCTGCTGTTCCTCGGCGTCTTCGTCGAGGCGGTGAAGTTCCTGCTCTGGGTGGGAATCGTCATCCTCATCGTGGGCGTCATCGCCGCCCTGATGCGCTTCATCCGTCGAAACGCCTGACCGCGATTCCGCCCGCTCGGTTCGTCCGGGCGGGCGGTTCGTCATGCCGAGAACAGATCGCGCGCCCGGGGCCGGCGCACCGAGGCCACGGCATCCAGAGCCTGATCCAGGTCCGGATGCCGGAAGGCGAACCCCGCGTCGGTGAGCACGCGCGGCACGGCCCAGCGGCTCTTCAGCACCAGTTCGGGCTCGTTGCGCAGCACCGCCATGGCCGGGTCGAGCATCCACCGGAACGCGGGAAGTCCGATGCGGCGTCGGGCCACGCGTCGCACGCCGCGCATGAGGGTGCGGTTGTCGCTGACCCCCGGTGCCGACAGGTTGACCGGCCCCTCGAGATCGTCGCGATCGCGGAGGAAGAGAACGGATGCCACGACGTCGTCGATGTGGATCCAGCTGAAGCGCTGGCGACCCGACGTCCGGTGCCAGCTCGACCACACCGGTCCGGTGGGCTGCGCACCTATCCCGCGGTAGCGGCGGTGCGGGAACCACCAGCTGTCGATCTGCGGGCCGCCGAGTCCGAGGCGTCCGAGCGCGAACAGCATGCGCGTCGCCGGTCCATCACCGAGCACGATCGCCATGCGCAGGGCGATGCGGCGCGTGCCGGGGAGGTCGCCGTCGAAGAACGCCCGCTCCCACGAGGTCGCCACGTCGACCGAGAATCCGTCGCCGATGATGCCGTCGTGCTCGTCGTTGCCCCGCTCGGTCTCGTGGCGGTAGATCGTCGCGGTGGAGGCGTTGAACCACACCCGCGGGGGGCGCGACGCCGCGCCGACCGCGCGATGCAGAGTCCTCGTCGTCTCGACCCGTGACCGGAGGATCTCGTCGCGCGCCGCGTCGGTGTACCGGCACGAGACGATCTTCCCCGCGAGGTTGACGAGTACGTCCGCGCCGTCGACGAGACGATCGATCGCCGGCTGGTCGCCCCAGGTCGCGGTTCCGGTCCGGCCGATCGTGTCGACGTCGTAGCCGTCTTGGCGGAAGGCGGATGCCAGGGCTCGGCCGACGAAACCACTCGCTCCGGCGATGACGACACGGGGTCGGGGCACGGCATCCTCCTGGGTCGGACTCAGCCTAGGGGAGTGCCGGGGACGGGGCGTGTCGTCAGAATGCGAGGCATGGTGCACCCTCTCGATGTCGCTCGCCTCCCGGCGCTGCCCGACGGCTACAGCGATCGCGAGGAGTCCGAGGCCGTCCGCCTCTTCGCGGAGGCGAACGGCGCGCAGTTCCAGCCGCTGGTGCTCGGTCAGCCCCTGCCGGGAGTGGTCTTCCGGGATGCCACGGGCGCGCCGCGCCCGAGGCAGGGCGCGAGTCGCATCGTGCGCTTCCCCGGGGAGCCGGAGATCGAGATCGCCGACTCCGCCTTCCAGTACGCCATCGAGCTCAACGTCATGAGCTCGGCCTGGGGCTGCGCGGCGGTCCGGCTGTCGCACCCCGCCCCGGCTCTGCTCGTCGAGACGGGGAGCGCGCGAGCCGTCCGGCTCCTGCCTGCGACCCCGACGGCGGCGGAGACCCTGACGTTCGAGAAAGGCCGCAGGCGCACGTCGACGCCCGCGCGGTGGACTGGGCCCGCGGCATCCTGAGTCCCGACCTCCTCGCACTGCTCGACGACGCCGAGCTGCCCTTCGACCTCGAGATCGTGGAGGGGTGGCTCTTCCTCTACAGTCCGCGGCAGCTCGCGGGGGGAGACCCGCGCGTGTGGCGGCGCACCCTGGGAGTGGTGGCGGCGGTCCACGACGCGGTGGAGGCGGCCGACGGCGGTGACGGCGGCGGGCGTCACCGCGCGTGCCTGACAGAATGGGTGCCATGCGACGCAACGAACGGGGAACGCGTGTCGTACGCGGTGCCGTCGCTGCCGCTGTGGCGACGTTCGTCGCTCTCCTCTCGCACGTGACGGCCGGGGGAGCCCTTCCCGGGCTCGTGGGCATCGTCGTGCCGTTCGCGCTGTCGTTCGTCGCGTGCACGGCCCTCGCCGGCCGCCGACTCTCCGTCGTCCGGCTGAGCCTCGCTGTCGCGCTGAGCCAGGTGCTGTTCCACACGCTGTTCGTCCTCGGCAGTTATCAGCCGGGCGCCGCTACCGGTCACGTGCACACCGCGGCGGCCGCGATGCCCGTTCTCGGCGCGGACTCCGTGACGATGTCGATGATCCCGGATGCCACGATGTGGCTCTGGCACGTCATCGCCGCCGCGCTCACCACCGCCGCCCTGCACCGCGGGGAGCGGACGGTCGCGCACCTGCGCGACCTCGCCGTCCGCCTGGGCGCCTGGTTGCGCGCGCGGGTCCGCATCCTCACCGTGGCGCCCGGACCGACTCCCGCGCGTCGCGTCCTCGCCGAGATCGTCGCCGACGTGCGAGCCGTCTCGGTACTGCTGGCATCGACCGCTCGGCGGCGCGGCCCTCCTCTCGGCGCTCTCTGACGCCCGCCCCGCTCGATCCATCGCGGGGCGTTCGGTCGTCGGCTTCCGGTGCCGTCCGCTCTCGACGCGCGGCACCCGCCTCGACTGACCCGCCGCCGTCCGTGCGGCGTGGATTCGCGTCCTTCGGGACGCCCTGTGTCCGTCGTGCCGTTCCACCGCCGACGCGCGGGGGAGCGCTGTGCGCTGAACCCGCGTCACCGGGGTGCGCGCGGCATCGCCGAAAGAAAGAGCCTCATGATCCGCCTCCGCGCTGTCGCGGTCGGATGCGCCGTGGCCGTCGTCGTCGTTCTGACGTCGGTCGTTCCGGCATCCGCCCATGACCAGCTGTTATCCAGTTCACCCGCCCCGGATGAGCGTCTCCCCTCCGCTCCCGATGAGATCACCCTGACCTTCTCGGCCGACATCCTCGACGTGGGCGCCGACATCATCGTCGCCGACGGCGAGGGGACCGACTGGGCGGTCGGCGATCCGGGCATTGCGTCCGCGACCGTCTCCGTCGGCCTCGAAGAGGGCATGCCCGCCGCCGGATACGAGGTGCGCTGGCGCGTCGTCTCGAGCGACGGCCACCCCATCTCGGGAGTGATCCCCTTCACCGTCGGCGACGCGGCCCCTCTCGAGCGGGCTCCCGCGTCGGTGAGTGCGTCCGCCGTCGCGGCTCCGGTGTCCGACGACCCCGGCGTTCCGCGCCTCGTGGTCGTCGCCGTCGTCGGCGCGGGGATCGCCCTCGCCGCCCTCCTCCTCGTTTCCCTCCTCCGCCGCGCCGCGCGCGGCCGACAGCCCGGAAAGGTCTCGTCATGAACACCCGCTCCTCGCGCTTCGGCGCCATCGCCCTTCTCGCCACCCTCGCCCTCGCGGGCTGCGCCGGCACGCCCGCGCCCGCACCCGCCGCGGAGTCGGCCTCGTTCTCCAGCTCGGACGTCTGGGTCAAGGCCGCCGACGAAGGGATGACCGCCGGGTTCGGAGAACTCACGAACACCGGAGACACCGACCTCACCGTCGTCTCCGCCACGAGTCCGGCCACCTCGTCGATGCAGCTGCACGAAACGGTGCAGAACGAGAACGGCCAGATGGTCATGCGCGAGGTCGAGGGCGGGTTCGTGATCCCGGCCCACGGCTCGCTCGCGCTCGCGCCGGGCGGAAACCACCTGATGTTCATGGACGTCACCGCGCCGCTGCGCGCCGGAGACGACACGACGATCACGTTGACGTTCTCGGACGCGTCGACCGTGGACATCACCGCGCCGGTCAAGGAGTTCGCCGGAGCGAACGAGAACTACGACGGCGGCGACATGGACATGGGCAAATGAGGGCGCGTATCGACACGCGGCGCGGCCCGACCCGGCGGACCTTCCTCCTCGGGGGAGCGGTCGCCGGCGTCGGCGCGGTCGCCGCGATCGGCATCGACGCCGCCGCCACGGCGCAGGATGCCGCTCCCTCCGCGCCGCTGAACGGAGAGGTGACGGTGCCGTTCCACGGCATCCACCAGGCCGGAATCGACACCGATGCCCAGGCGCACGCGTCGCTCATCGCGTTCGACCTCCGGCCCGACGTCGACCGCGACGGCCTCCGCCGTCTCCTGCGGACCCTGACCGACGACGCCGCGCGCTTGACACGCGGCGAGGCGGCTCTGGCCGACACCGAGCCCGAGCTCGCGACGGCACCGGCGCGCCTGACGGTGACGTTCGGGTTCGGTCCCGAGCTCGTCGCCCGTGCCGGTGCACTTGCTCCGTCGTGGTTGCGGCCCCTGCCGGCGTTCTCGATCGACCGACTCCGCCCCGAGTACGGCGACGGCGACCTGCTGCTGCAGATCGCCGCCGATGACCCGGTGACCGTGGCGCACGCCGCGCGCATGCTGCTCAAGGACGCGCGTGCGTTCGCCACCCCGCGATGGGTGCAGCAGGGGTTCCGGCGTGCGCATGGCACGGAGCGCCCGGGCACGACGATGCGCAACCTCTTCGGACAGGTCGACGGCACGGCGAATCCCGTGCCCGGTACGACCGCATTCGACGACGTCGTGTGGGCCCGGGACGGCTGGCTGGCGGGCGGCACCGGCATGGTGGTGCGCCGCATCGCGATGAACCTCGACACCTGGGATCACCTCGACCGGCCGGGCCGCGATCAGGCGGTGGGACGCTTCCAGTCGACGGGCGCCCCCCTGACCGGGACGGGCGAGTTCGACGAACCGGATTTCGCGGCGAAGGACGCCGTCGGCTTCCCCGTGATTCCGGAGTTCTCGCACCTCCGCCGAGCCCGACCGGAGGATCCGGCCCAGCGCATCTTCCGTCGCGGCTACAACTACGACCAGACCCCGCCCGCCGGCGACCTCAGCGACGCGGGACTGCTGTTCGTGTCGTTCCAGGCCGATGTCGACGGACAGTTCGTCCCGATCCAGCGACGGCTCGACGAGCTCGACCTGCTGAACCAGTGGACGACCCCGATCGGTTCGGCGGTCTTCGCCGTACCGCCGGGGTGCGCGGAGGGCGGCTTCATCGGAGAGGGGATCCTGTCGTGACGACGACGCGACCCGACGGTGTCTCCGCGTCGGGCGGCGCCCTCTCCCCGTCGAGCGTCCGAAAAACCCGGAGCCCCGGGGCCGAGAGTCCGGGTGTTCTGGACACTCAACCGGCTCGCGGCGCAGGAGGCGCGGCATCCGGTGCCGTCCGCAAGGGGTGGTTCACGGCGCTGCTGCGGCGGGTGCACTTCTTCGCGGGGATCCTCGTGGGGCCGTTCATCCTCGTCGCGGCGGTGAGCGGAGGGCTGTACGCCCTCACGCCCACGATCGAGAAGGCGGTGTACGCGCACGAGCTCACGGCCACCTCGAACCTGGTCGGGATGCCGTTGGCCGAGCAGATCGAGGCCGCCGAGGCCTACGTCGGTTCCGGTGCCTCGCCGGTCGCCGTCCGGCCCGCGCCCGAGTCCGGCGCGACCACGCGCGTGATGTTCGCCGACGAGACGCTGCCCGAGAGCACCACCCGGGCGATCTTCGTCGACCCGGCCACGACGCAGATCCTCGGCGATCTGCCCGCGTACGGCACGAGCGGGGCGCTGCCGGTCAGACACTGGATCAGCGATCTGCACCGCTCGCTCCACCTCGGTGCCCCGGGCCGGTGGTACAGCGAGCTCGCGGCATCCTGGCTCGGCATCGTCGCGCTCGCGGGACTCGGACTCTGGATCGGGCGGTTCGTGCGCAGCCGTCGGGGGCGCCGCGATCTGCTCCGCCCCAACCGGACGCACCGTGGATACCGTCGCCTGTCGGGCTGGCACTCGGCGGTCGGGATCTGGGTCGTCGTGGGGGCGCTGTTCCTCTCGGCCACCGGGATCACGTGGTCGACGTTCGCGGGGGCGAACGTGTCGGACCTGCGCG
>Ga0308161_1000434_pt1 | contig 67315 bp, 68 predicted proteins | sample PhyFR2_FD_201034 | JGI IMG/M metagenome (GOLD analysis project Ga0308161, IMG submission 201034) | Phyllosphere microbial communities from UC Gill Tract Community Farm, Albany, California, United States - DLSLF.R2 | ecosystem: Host-associated > Plants > Phyllosphere > Unclassified | place: USA...
TCGACGAACGCGACCCGGCCGTCCGGCACCTGCTCGGCATGGCGATCGACGCGTGCCGACGCCACGGCAAGTACGTCGGGATCTGCGGGCAAGGACCCTCGGACCACCCCGACTTCGCCGAATGGCTCGTGGCTCGCGGCATCCAGTCGCTGTCTCTCAACCCCGACACGGTGGTCGAGACGTGGCTCGCGCTGGCCGCGAGCGAGCGGCCGAAGGGGCAGGTGCTGACGGAGGCGCAGCTGGGCGTTCGTCCGCTCCGGTGACCCGCCGCGACTGACCTGCCCCCGGGCGACCCTTCCCGTTGAGTGTCCAGGACACGCCGTTTCTCGCGCGGCGAGCGCGGCGTGTCTTGGACACTCGATGGGTCCGCGCGGGCCGCGGCGGGCGGAGCGCGGGCGGCGGCCGACGCGGGATCGTTCGCGCGGCGGAGGCGGATACGTCTCGCGGCGGACGACGCGCACGCCCCGCCCGGCTGGGATGGAAGCATGACTTCCTCCCCCGTCCTCACCGCTGCGGGTCTCGTCAAGCGCTACGGCGCCCTGGCGGCGCTCGACACCGTGTCCCTGACCATCCGCGCCGGCGAATCCGTCGCCGTCATGGGCGCCTCGGGCTCCGGCAAGACCACGCTGCTGCACACCCTCGCGGCCGTGATCGCTCCCGACTCCGGCTCCGTCGTGCTCTCGCCCCCGGGCGCGGAGCCGACCGAGCTCGTCGGTCTCAGCGAGAGCGAGCGGGCGCGTGTCCGCCGCACCCTTCTCGGGTTCGTCTTCCAGGAGCACCTGCTGCTGCCCGAGCTCACCGCCGTCGAGAACGCGGCCCTGCCGCTGCTGCTCACCGGGATGAGACGACCGGATGCCGAGCGTCATGCCGCGGGATGGCTCGCCGCCCTCGGTCTCGCGGGGATGGAGACCCGCCGCATCGGCCAGCTGTCGGGCGGACAGGCGCAGCGCGTCGCGATCGCCCGCGCGCAGGTCACGGGCGCGCCGGTCGTCTTCGCCGACGAGCCCACCGGTGCGCTGGATTCGGCCACCTCGGCGGACGTCCTCAGCGCGCTCCTGCACGCCACCACGGGCCAGGGGCGGACGCTCGTCATGGTCACGCACGATGCCGAGGTCGCCCGCCGATGCTCGCGCATCGTGCGTCTGCGCGACGGTCGCGTGATCGACGACACCGCGGCGACCCCTCTGGAGACCACGCGATGAGCACCGTGCTCCCCCTCGCGCGCCTGCTGTCGCGGCCCAGCCGTCAGGGTCGCGCCGCGATCGTCCTCCCCGCCGTCGCCTTCGCCGTGACCACGGCTCTCCTCCTCGTCGTCGCCGGCGGCGCGCACATGTTCCTCGTGGATCCCCGCGCTCAGGACACGGGCGACGGGTTCTACGGCATCCTGGCCTCCCTCGCTCTGCTGCTGCTCGCGGTTCCGCTCGTCACCCTGGGAGCCGCAGCCGCCCGGCTGTCGAGCCGCCGGCGCAACGACCGTCTCGCGACTCTGCGCCTGCTCGGCGCGAGCGGGCGGGAGATCTGGGCGCTCACCGTGCTCGAGGCGACGTCGGTCGCCGCCGCGGGTGCGGTCGTGGGCGTCGCCCTGTACGTCGCGCTCCTGCCGCTCGTCGGGCTGCTGCCGTTCTTCGGCGGTCCCGTCGGGATGGCATCGGTCGCGATCGACCCCCTGTTGGGAGCGGGTGTGCTGGTGGGCGTGGTCGTGATCGCCGCGGTCAGCGCGGCCGCGAGCCTCCGGAAGGTCACCGTCACCCCGCTGGGCGTGCGGACGCGGAGCGCCGCCCCGCCCTCGCGGCGCGCGGCGCTGATCATCGGCCTCGTCGTGATCGCCGCCGTCGCGCTGCTCATCGCGAACTTCGCCGTGGTCGGCGAGCTCCTCGGGCCCGCGATCGCCCTCGCCGTGCTGCTCGGGGTGTTCGCCGGCGGCATGGCCCTGCTGAACCTCGTGGGTGCACCGATCGTCGCCGCGCGGGGGCGGGCGATGGCCCGGCACGCCCGGGGAGCGGCTCAGCTCGTCGCCGGTCGAGAGCTCGCCGCCCACGCCGGCCCCTCGTGGCGCCGGGTCTCGGGCATGGCGCTCGTGTCGTTCATCGCGGTGGTCGCCGGCTGCGGTCTTGCGATCGCCGACGCGGCCGAAGGCGCCGAGGGGACGCTCATGGCCGACATCCGCACGGGCGTGCTCCTCACCCTCGGCATCGCCTTCGTGCTCCTCGCGTGCGCGGTCGGGGTGACGCAGGCGGCGTCGGTGCTCGAGGAGCGCGACCTGATCGTGGGCCTCGACCGTCTCGGCATCCCGGATGCCGAACTCCGACGCGCCCGTCGCCTCACGGTCATGGTCCCCCTGCGCTGGGCGGCGATCGGCGGGGCCGCGCTGGGTGGAGTGCTGTCGTTCCCGATCGTCGGGATCAGCCTGCTCGTGGCCCCGCTCTCGGTGGCGACGATCGCCCTGACGTTCGTCGCGGGCTTCGCGCTGGTCGCCGCTGCGCTGGCGTCGACGCGTCCGATCGTGACGGGGATCCGCCGCGGCGCCGTGTGAGCCCGCGCCGCTGCCCCTCCCGTCGAGTGTCCAGGACACGCCGTCTCCGCCCGTGCGGTTGCGGCGTGTCTGGGACACTCGGTGCTTTCGCGGGGGGCCCGCGCGGGTGTTAGCGTGCGGGGGTGCGACAGGATGCCTCGACCCCGCGCCGGATCCGCGTCTCGGCGGCGGTCATCACCGACGCGGACGGACGTCTGCTGCTCGTGCGCAAGGCCGGGACCACCGCGTTCATGCAGCCCGGCGGGAAGCCGGAGGCCGGGGAGACGCCGGCCGAGACCCTCGCCCGTGAGCTCGCCGAGGAGATCCGCCTCGACGTCGACCCCGCCGCCCTCGAGCCGCTCGGAGAGTTCGCCGCCGCGGCGGCCAACGAGCCCGGCTTCGAGGTGGTCGCGGACGTCTTCCGTGTCGACATCGGCGACCAACGGCCGGTCCGGGATGCCGAGATCGTGGAACTCCGCTGGGTCACCGCCGCGACGGCATCCGGGATCGAGATCGCCCCGCTCGCGCGGGAGTACTTCTTGCCGGAGTGACCGCGCGGACCGTCACGTCGGGTCAGACGGCCGGTCCCACCAGCGCGCGCAGCGCCATCGCGGCGAGGATCTCGGCCGCACGGTCGCCGGTCGAATCGGCGCTGTGCGGAGTCGAGTTGAGCAGGCCGAAGGTGCCGAGGAGGCGCGTCTGACGCTCGGCGGCATCGAGATCGGGACGGACGGATGCCAGGACGGCATCCCACTCCTGCACGTACTGGCGCTGCAGGCTCCGCACGCGGTGGTTCGCGTCGGCGGGGAGCTGGGCCAGCTCGCGGTCTTGGAGGCGGATCGTGTCGGGGTCGGCGGTCGCGAAGTCGAGGTGGAAGCGCACGAGCCGCGACAGCACCTCGTCGGGGGTCCCCGCCTCGGCGACGAGGGCTTGCCCTCCCTCGAGCAGGCGCTCGCTGGCGTCGACCAGCAGTTCGGCCAGCAAGGCCTCCTTGCTCGGGAAGTAGTTGTACAGCGCGGGACCGCTCATGCCCACGGCCTCGCCGAGCTCCACCGTCGACACGGCCGCGAAGCCGCGCGCGGCGAACAGGGCCGCCGCCGACCGCATCAGAGAGGCTCGGCGGTTGGCCTTCTGGGTCGCCCTCCAGGTCGCCGTCATCGGAGGATCTCGCGCGCCTGACGCAGCACGGGCTCGTCGATCATGCGCCCGCGGAAGCGGAAGACCCCGGGCTGCCCCTCGGCCTCGGCGAGGACCGCGCGCGCCCACTCGCGCTCGGTGTCGGTGCTCGCGTAGGCCGCGCGGATCGTCGCCACCTGCGTCGGGTGGATGCACGCCGTGGCGGTGAAGCCGGAGGCGGCGGCATCCTCGCACTCCGTTCGGAGGCCCTCGAGGTCGACGATGTCGAGATGCACCGCGTCGATCGCCTCCTTGCCGTGGGCGCGCGCGGCGAGCAGCACGTTCGCGCGAGCCGTGCGGGCGACGTCGCGATACCGCCCGTCGGCGAATCGGCTCGATCGACCGTTCATGCTCGCGATGAGGTCTTCGGCGCCCCACATCAGTCCGGCCGTGCCGGGGTGCGCCGCGATCTCGGCGGCGTTCAGCACCCCCCGCGCGGTCTCGCACAGGGCGAGCACGCGCAGGTCCGGCGTCGCGTCGACGGCGGCGGCGGACTCGGCCTTCGCGAGCATCACCGTCGTGTAGCCGCTCGCCCGGACGGCCACGAGGTCGAGGGCGTGCGCGGGCGTCCCGGCGGGATTCACCCGCACGATCACCCGCTCCGGGTCGAGAGCGCTCGCGATGAGCGCCTCCCGCGCGCGGGGTTTGTCGGCGGGGGCGACGGCATCCTCGAGGTCGAGGATCACGGTGTCGGCCGCCGCGGCCGCTTTGGCGTACCGATCGGGACGGTCGGCGGGGCAGAACAACAGGGCGGGACCGTGCATCAGGGCGTCTCCTCCGGGTGCGGGTCGGGGGTGATGAGCATGAGCGTCGAGCGTCGCGCTTCGGCGACCACCACTCCCTTCTGGTTGCGCATCGTGTGGGCGAACTCCGCGATCCCCTGCCCCGGACGGGAGGCCGACGCCCGCTTGCCCGCGACCACCGTCTCGGCATACAGCGTGTCACCGACCCGCACCGGCGCGGGGAAGCGCACGTCGGTGAAGCCGAGGTTCGCGACGATCGTGCCCTGGGTGAGCTGCGCGACCGAGAGCCCGACCATCGTCGACAGGGTGAACATGCTGTTCACCAGGCGCTCACCGAACTCGGTCGAGGCCGACCACGCGGCATCCAGGTGCAGGGACTGCGTGTTCATCGTGAGGGTCGTGAACAGTACGTTGTCGGCCTCGGTGACGGTGCGGCCCGGACGGTGCACGTAAGTCGCGCCCTCCTCGAGCTCGTCGAAGTACAGACCTCTCTGAATGATCCGGATGCCGCTCACTCGGCGCCCCTTTCGTCGTCGGTGTCGTGGGGGTCGGTGCCGTGGGGGTCGGTGCCGCGCGGGCCCGCGGCCGGCTCCGTGCCGCCGCCCTCCGGCGCCACCACCGCGAGCGCCTGCCCGCGGGCCACGACGTCGCCCACCCGCGCCTGCAACGACACCGTCCCCGCGACGCTCGATCTCACCACGTGCTCCATCTTCATCGCCTCCACCGCCATCACGGCATCCCCCACCTCGACGGCGGCGCCTTCGGCGACGTGGACGGCGACGACCGTGCCCGGCATGGGCGACACGAGCTGCGGGTCGGCGTCCGAGGTCGTGTCGGCGCGGTGCTCGGCGCGGACGATGTCGACCCGCACCACCGCTCCCCGGTGCGCGATCCACACGCCGTCGGCGTCGACCTCCGCGGCGAACGTGCGCGCGCGACCGTCGTGGGTGACCGAGACGAGACCGTCGCCGAGTCGCCGGAGGCGCGCCGGACGCCCGGGCTCGGGGGCGGTTCCCGCGCGGTCGCCCTCGCTCCGCGTCGGCTCCGCGGCCGCGGGCGCGGTCCGCGCGGGGCCCGTGACCGCGAGGGTCTCCCCCGCACCCGTGACCTCGACGGCGCACTGTTCGCCTCCGACCGCGAGCCGGTAACGGCGCGGCGCCGACGCCCCCAGCCGCCACCCGTCACGACGGCGCCACGCGTCGTGCGCGCCCGGGGCCGCGGCGGCGACCTCGCCCCACACGCCGCCCACGCCCGACACGGTCGCGGGCCCCGCGGCATCCAGGATCAGAGCCGCCTCGGCGAAGACGCTCTCCGCGATCCGCCCGGTCGTAAGGCCCTCGATCTCTCGCGCGATCAGGCCCGTGTCGAGCGCGCCCGCGACCACGTCGGGGACCTCGAGCAGCGCCCGGAGGAAGGCCACGTTCGTCGCGAACCCGAACACCGCCGTGTCATCGAGTGCCGCGACGAGCCGCCGCCGGGCGACCCCGCGATCGGGACCCCACGCGATGATCTTCGCGAGCATCGGGTCGTAGTCGACCGACACGTCGAGGCCGTCCTCGAGAGCCGTGTCGACGCGGATCCCCTCCCCGCGGGGGTGCCGCACCCGCGTGACGCGACCGCCCGTCGGGAGGAACCCGGATGCCGGATCCTCGGCGTACACGCGCGCCTCGATCGCGTGTCCGGTGAGGGTGACGGCATCCTGATCGAGGCCGAGCGGCTCGCCCGCGGCGATGCGCAGCTGCAGCTCGACGAGGTCGAGCCCGGCGACCTGCTCGGTGACCGGATGCTCGACCTGCAGGCGCGTGTTCATCTCCATGAAGAAGAAGGCGTCCGGGGCGTCGGCCGACACGATGAACTCGACCGTTCCGGCACCGCGGTAGTCGACGCTGCGGGCCGTCTCGCACGCGGCGGCGCCGATGCGCGCGCGGGTCTCGGCGTCGAGGAGCGGCGACGGCGCCTCTTCGATGACCTTCTGGTGGCGGCGCTGCAGCGAGCACTCGCGCTCGCCCAGGTGGACGACCCCGCCGTGCGCGTCCGCGAGCACCTGCACCTCGATGTGGCGCGGGTACCGCACGTACCGCTCGAGGAAGAGGGTGTCGTCGCCGAAGCTCGCCGCCGCCTCGCGCCGGGCCGCGGCGATCGCGGCGGCCAGTGCGTCGGGGGCGTCGACGACGTGCATGCCCTTGCCCCCGCCGCCCGCCGACGGCTTGATCAGGAGCGGGTAGCCCACCTCGTCGCCCGCGGCGATCAGCTCGGCATCCGTCATCCCCGCGCGCGCGACCCCGGGAACCGTGGGCACTCCGCGCGCCTCGACCGCGTGCTTCGCGGTGATCTTGTCACCCATGACCCGGATGGCCTCGGCGCTCGGGCCGATGAAGGCGATCCCCGCCTTCTCGCACGCGCGCGCGAAGGAGGCGTTCTCGGCGAGGAATCCGTAGCCGGGGTGGATCGCCTCGGCTCCCGTCTCGCGGGCGGCGCGGATCACGGCGTCGATGTCGAGGTAGCTGCGCGCCGCCGGCGCCGGCCCCAGGCGCACCGCGACATCGGCGAGGTGGACGTGCCGGGAGCCGGCATCCGCATCGCTGTAGACGGCGACCGAACGGATGCCGAGGGAGCGGAGCGTGCGGATGATGCGGCAGGCGATCTCGCCGCGATTCGCGATCAGAACGGTGGTGAACATGCGGGTCACATCCGGAAGACGCCGTAGCCCGGCGCGTCGAGGGGAGAACGGGTGACGACATCGAGGGCGAGGGCGAGGACGTCGCGGGTCTCGGACGGCTCGATGATCCCGTCGTCCCACAGCCGCGCGGTCGAGTAGTAGGGGCTCCCCTGCCGCTCGTACTGCTCGCGGACCGGAGCCTCGAAAGCGGCCTGCTCGTCCGCCGACCACGCGCCGCCGCCGGTCTCGATCTGGTCGCGGCGCACGGTGGAGAGGACGGATGCCGCCTGCGGCCCGCCCATGACCGAGACGCGTGCGCCGGGCCAGAGCCAGAGGAAGCGCGGTGAGTACGCGCGTCCGCACATCGAATACGTGCCGGCGCCGAAGGAGCCGCCCACGACGACCGTGAGCTTCGGGACCGACGCGCAGGCGACGGCGTTGACCATCTTGGCGCCGTGCTTGGCGATGCCTCCCGACTCGTACTCGCGGCCCACCATGAAGCCGGTGATGTTCTGCAGGAAGACCAGGGGGATGCCGCGCTGGTCGCAGAGCTCGATGAAGTGCGCGCCCTTGAGCGCCGATTCGCCGAAGAGGACGCCGTTGTTCGCGACGATGCCGACGCGATGCCCCTCGATGCGGGCGAACGCCGTGACGAGCGTCTCGCCGTACTCGCGTTTGAACTCGTGGATGCTGCCGGCGTCGACGATCCGCGTGAGGATCTCGCGCGCGTCGTAGGGGGTGGTGAGCTCGACGGGGACGAGGTCCTCGAGCTCTCGCAGGTCGTTCTCGGGTTCGGCGGCGGGCTCTGGCATCCGCTGTTCGGCGGGAGGGAACGTCGCCACGATGTCACGGACGATCCGCAGCGCGTGCTCGTCGTCCTCGGCGAGATGGTCGGCGACGCCCGAGACCCGCGTGTGCACGACGCCGCCGCCCAGGTCTTCGGCGGTGACGACCTCTCCGGTCGCGGCTTTCACGAGGGGCGGTCCGCCGAGGAAGATCGTGCCCTGGTTCCGCACGATCACGGTCTCGTCGCTCATCGCCGGGACGTACGCGCCGCCCGCGGTCGACGAGCCGAGCACGGCGGCGATCTGCGGGATGCCGTCGCGCGACATGCGTGCCTGGTTGTAGAAGATGCGGCCGAAGTGGTCGCGGTCGGGGAAGACCTCGTCCTGCATCGGGAGGAACGCGCCCCCGGAGTCGACGAGGTACACGCACGGCAGGCGGTTCTCGGCGGCGATCTCCTGGGCGCGGAGGTGCTTCTTCACCGTGATCGGGAAGTAGCTGCCGCCCTTCACCGTCGCGTCGTTCGCGACGACCATGACGTGCCGCCCGTGCACGAGCCCGATGCCGGCGACGACGCCCCCGGCGGGGCAGTCACCGCCGTACATTCCGTACGCCGCGAGCGGGGCGACCTCGACGAACGGGCTGCCGACGTCGAGGAGGGCATCGATGCGGTCGCGGGCGAGCATCTTGCCGCGGGCCGTATGGCGCTCGCGCGCGGAGGCCGGTCCGCCCCGGGCGGCTTCGGCTCGGCGGTCGCGCAGCTCGGCGACGAGTTCGCGGTAGGTCTGCGCCATGACAACTCCTCATCGAGTTACCGGTCAGTAATGCTTTCAGATTACGGCTCGGTAATCGAGTTGTCCACAGGTCGAGGTGGACCGGCCCGCGCGTCCCGCGTCAGAAGTCGCGCGTCTGCTCGAACCACTCGAGCGCGATGTCCGCATTCACGCCGAGCGCGACGGCGCGATCCAGCGCCGCGAACTGCACCACCGCGTCGCCGAGGTCCTCGCGCTCGGTCGTCTCGATGCCGGGCACGGCGTTGAAGCCGTCGACGAAGGCGACCACGGCATCCCGTACGTCGTCGACCGTGCCCGCTCCCGCGATCGCGGCGACCGCGGCGTCGTAGGCGGCGTTCGCGCGCTTCGCGCGACGACTGTCCCAGCCGGAGAACGGGCGCCCGTACTCGGTCTGCCACCAGTCGGGTTCGCGCAGCTTCACGACCGAGGTGTATCCCTCCCAGGGGCGCGTCTTCGCGCGGGCGCGCATCTCCGACCGCAGGCGCTTCCCCGCTCCGGCGTCGATGTTGAAGGCGATGAAGCTCTCGAGGCGCGGCCACGTGTCGAGCGACGGCATCCCCTCGAGATCCGGGGCGAAGCGGATCTCGAGCGTCTCCAACGCCGACAGCTCGGCGAGCGCGTCCCAGTCGGTGAAGCTCCCCCACAGCGAGAGGGTGGTGATCTCGCGGAACGCGGCGAGCGACCGCAGCGAGATCGGGCGCGCCAGCGGCTTGCCGCTGAGGATCACGCTCCGCACGTCGGCGAGCGGACCGAGGTCGGGAAGCGTCACCGCGCCGTCGGTCCCCCGCCCGAGCGCGGGCAGCACCGCGAGCGTGGTGGGAAGCGGCCCCTCCGTGGTGAGCCGCCCGAGGTCGCCGGCGATGCTCAGCATGGACGTGTCGGGAAGCGCCAGATGCAGCGATCCCGTCAGTTCGTCGAGCTTCAGGAAGAGGGAATGGATGCCGGCTCCCGTGGCATCCACTCGACGGGCGTCGTCGAACACCGGCCGCCAGGACAGGTTCTCGATCGGGCGCCGACGCGCCCACGCGAAGAACCCGGAGTCGTTGCCGCGGTAGTCGAGGTGCCGAGGCCAGGCGGATCCCGCCGGCGTGGCGAACGGATCGAAAGCGGTCCAGTCGATCGCGTCGTCGGGGTCGACGTGCAGGTCGGCCGCGCCCGAGCCGAGAGCCAGCCGCGCCAGCCCCGGCTCTCGCGTGAGCGTGTGACTGTGCGCACGGGTGAGGCTGAGGAGGTAGGAGCCGCCCTCCGTCACCGATCCGGCGGGCTGGTCGGACACGTCTCTCGGGCTCGTCATGGGGCACCTCTCCGCCCGGCGGGCCGCGGGCACATCGTCGCTCGGCGCGGTTCGCGCCGCGACGCCGCGGGCGGGGCGGAACAGACGCACGAGCCGAGATTCTCCGTGGGCAGCCTATCGAGACGCCATCCGGGCCCCACCGCGCCCGGTGCACTCACCGCGGCGCGAACAGCGCCCCGCCTCCGCCTAGGCTCGACGCCATGCGCAGCGACTGGATCACGCACCGGCGCCCCGACGGCGAGGTGCTCGGGTGGATGGAGCCCTCCGGCGACGGTTTCGTCGTCATCGACCTGCTCGGTCGGCGCGCGACGGAGGTGGTCGACTGGCTGACCGCCGAGGAGACGCTCGACGCCCGCGGAATCGGCTACCTCGCCGACGTGTACGAGCTGCGCCTCGACGACGGGTCGTGGCTGCGGGTGCGCATCGCCGAGGTCTCGACCTCCGGCATCCGGGTCAAGAAGGACGACTGGGGCGCAGTCGGTGCGCCGCAGCTGTTCTACGACGTGGCGTTCCCCGTCGACGAGGGGGTGCTGCGGCCGCTCGGCTGAGCGCTCACGCGCAGCGACTGGGCGCGGACGGGGTGTTTCCCGGCCGTGGGTGTCCGAGAAACCCGAACGCCTCAGAAGAACGTCCGGGTGTTCTGGACACTCAACCGGCGTCGGGGCGCGCGGCTCACCAGGAGCTCTTGCGGTAGTCCTTCAGGAAGATGCCGAAGAGGTCCTCGCCGGCCTCGCCGCGCACGATCGGGTCGTAGACGCGGGCGGCGCCGTCGACGAGGTCGAGCGGGGCGTGGAAGCCCTCCTCGGCCAGGCGCACCTTGGTGAAGTGCGGCCGCTCGTCGGTGATCCAGCCGGTGTCGACGGCGGTCATCAGGATGCCGTCGGTCTCGAACATCTCGCGGGCACTCGTGCGCGTGAGCATGTTGAGGGCGGCCTTGGCCATGTTCGTGTGCGGGTGGCCGGGGCCCTTGTAGCCGCGGCCGAACACGCCCTCCATCGCCGAGACGTTGACGATGTACTTCCGCCGCGCCGTCGAGGCCGCCATGGCGGGCCGCAAGCGGCTCACGAGCAGGAACGGCGCGGTCATGTTCGCCAGCTGCACCTCGAGCATCTCGAGCGGCTCGACCTGGTCGACGTGCTGCGTCCAGCTGTTGATGCGGTCTTCGTCGGGCACGAGCCCGCCCGCGTCGATCGCGGTCCCCGCCGCCAGACGCTCCAGGGAGGACGAGCCCGCCGCCATCGCCTCGGCGGTCAGTTCCTCCGCCGTCCGCGCCGCCGACGCCAAGATGGGGTGCGCCGACACCGACTGCGCGAGCGCGAGGGGGTGGGCGTCGTTGGTGTGGCCGAAGGTGACCAGCTCGGGCAGCGGTCCGTCCGGGAGCGGGGCGAGTTCGGCATCCACCAGGGGTTTGTACGCCCCGGGCGAGCGGCGCACGGTCTGCGCGGCGTTGTTGATCAGGATGTCGAGCGGACCATCGGATGCCACCGACTCGGCGAGACCGATCACCTGGGCGGGATCGCGCAGGTCGATGCCCACCACCTTGAGGCGGTGCAGCCAGTCCGCGCTGTCGGGCAGCGACGAGAACCGGCGGACGGCGTCGCGCGGGAAGCGCGTCGTGATCGTCGTGTGGGCACCGTCGCGGAGCAGCCGCAGCGCGATGTACATGCCGATCTTGGCGCGGCCGCCCGTGAGCAGAGCGCGCTTGCCGGTGAGGTCGGTGCGCGCGTCGCGCTTCGCGTGGCTCATGGCCGCGCAATCGGGGCAGAGCTGGTGGTAGAACGCGTCGACGAGGGTGTAGTCCTGCTTGCAGATGTAGCAGGCGCGCGCCTTGATGAGCTCTCCCGCGAAGGGCGTGGTCGTGCGGGTCGCGAGCGGGATGCCGCGCGTCTCATCGTCGATGCGGTCGGCGGCGCCGGTCGCGGTCGCGGCGACGACCGCGCGATCGGCGTCGGCGATGCGCTGGCGCTTCTCGCGCCGCGACTGCCGCTTGACGTCCTTGTAGAGCTTGCCGGTCTGGCGCCGCAACGCGATGTAGGCGGGGTCCTCGTGGTCGAGCGACGAGGCCGCGTCGATCACGCGCAGCGCGATCTCGAGCTCGGTCGGATCGATGGATGCCACCGGCTCGACGCCGAACGCGGCACCGGCGTCGGCGGCATCCGGATCCGTGTCGGTCACCGGCGCGGCCGCGGCATCGGGCGCGGCGGCATCCGGCGCGATGTCGTGATCGGGGGTGGGGGGCGTTTCGGGCACAGGGAAGTGTACCGAGGCGTTGCCGGGAGTCGGCGGGGAACCCGTGCCGACCCGCGCGTCACCAGAACAGGGGATGCCACGGGAACAGGCCGAGACCACCGAGAACGGCCTGTTCTCGGCGCCGTCCCTGTTCTCGAGACGCGAGCTAGAGCTTGCCGCCGTCGACCCAGCGCGTGTGGGCCTTCAGCGCGTGCAGGACCGCCAGCCGCACGACGAAGTAGACGACCGCGCCGATGACCGCGAGCGCGATCAGCCAGCCGGCCAGAAGGATGAACAGGTGGGCGCCTCCGACAGCTGAGAACATCCGGCGAGCCTAGCCGCGGGCGGGGGCGGCCACCAGAAGCCGAACGCGGCGGCCCCGGCTCACCGGGTGGAGCGACGGCGGAGCGCGGCGAGGAGAAGGACGCTGCCGCCGAGGATCGCGACCGCACCCGCGATGAGGCCACCCCCGACGAGCCCGCCGGTGTCGATGCCGCTGACCGCGAGCGTGCGCGGGCTCGGACTCGTCGTCGGCGTGGGGGTCGGGGTGGGGGTCGGGGTGGGGGTCGGAGTCGGCAGCGCCGCATCGATCGCGGCGCGCATCTCGCCCGCCCACTTCCAGGGCGCTTCCGGACCGCCCGGGAGCGAGTTGAAGTACTCCCAGCCCGCGACCCCGCCGAAGGTGGGGGTCTCGGCCTTGATCTCCTGGATGGATGCCGTCAGCTCCGCGAGCGGGACCCAGCCGCTGCCGCAGTTGTCGGGGTTCGTGAGGACCGCCATGACGATCTTGCTCGCCGGGATCCCCGCTCCCTGCGTGCTCTGGTAGTCGACGATGGCACCGTACAGATCCGCGGTCGGGTCGCCCCACCCGCAGTAGAACTGGGTGTTGAACCAGTCGATCGCCTGCCCCGAGCTCGCGTAGAGGTCGTCGTAGTCGAAGCCGGAGATGTTGTCCTCGCCGACGAGCGCCGCGGTCACCGGCGACAGCGTGACGAGGAACGTGGTGCCGAAGTCGGCACGCAGATCGGCGATCACGCGTTCGACCACGGCGATGTCGGTGTCGGTCTCGACGTCGAGATCGATGCCGTCGAGCGCGTGCGTCGTGACGAAGTCGTGGAGGCGCGCGTACTGCACGTCGTAGTCGTCGGTCAGGCTCTGCCAGGTGGCGTTCTGGGCGCCGCCGATCATGCCGACGACGGCGACCCCCGCCGCCTGGATCTGCCGGAGCTCCGCCCACATGGTGTCGAAGGACGGGTCGTCGGGCAGCAGATCGTTGAGCTTCAGCTCGTCGGCGTTCATGTGCACGGCGGCGAGGTTCACGACATCCACGCCGGTACCCTCGGTGACGAGCGGCAGCGGCGAGATGTACGCGCCCGTCGAGCCGTTCGCGAACTGCTTCTGGTAGTAGACGACCACCCGGCCGCTGTCGCGCACGGCGGGCGCCGCCGGGGACGCCGCTGCCGACGCCGGGCTGACGCCGCCGCCCAGCGCGAGCGCCAGCGCCGCGACGGCGCCGCTCACGATGACCCCGATGCCGTATCTCTTCGCCGTGCGCTGCGCCATGCCCGCCCTCTCGTCCACCCCACAGAATGCCGCCCCGGTGGCATTCGGTCCAGCCGAGACACGGCATGGACACCGAGGGTTCGCGAGTCGATGACCTCGCGGGGGCTAGCGATTCGGGAGGAGGTCCGCCCGAGCACGCGCGGCGACGGGTCGCGGCGTCCGCGACCGGTCGTAGCGCAGCAGCCACCGTTGGGCGGGGATCTCGATGAGCTTGTGCATCGCCCAGGCGAGCCCGAGCGCGATCCCGAACGCGGCGAGCGCGAGCGGCACGGCCTGGCGCCACGGCAGCTGCGGGTGCCCGTCGGGCCACGCCGACGAGACCGAGGCGATCACGAGCAGGTGCACGAGGTAGAACGCGAACGACACCCGGCCGAGTTCCTGCCACAGCGGTCGGGCGAGGAAGGTGGAGTTCGCGCGCGCGTCGGAGTTCGCGAGCGACGCCACGAGCAGGGCGTAGAGGCCGACCGTGGCGGCGAGCCCCGGGTGGATGTCGGTGCCGGGCAGGGTCGGCGCCTCGGACAGCGCGTACCCGGCGACGGCGAGCGGAACCGCGACGACCAGGCGGACGGGCTGCCAGGTGCTCTTCTTCATCAGCAGCGCGAGGGTCACGCCGATCACGAACTCGGGCATCCGCAGCAGGGGCGTCGACGCCGCCGACATCGGAACGGGAGACATCGCCGCGAGCTGCGGGGCGAGAGCGGCGACGACGAGGGATGCCACGACAACCGCGCCGAGGGCCCTGTTCGACGCGCGAGCGAGCGGGCGGATGAGGAAGGGGAAGGTGAGGTAGAAGAACGCCTCGCACACGAGGGACCAGCTCGCGGGGTTGCCCGCCTGCCACCAGTCCGGCACCCAGCCGTTGACGAGGAAGACGTTCGCGACCACCGGCGCGGCGCCGTCGGCGCGGATCTCCGGCACGAGGGTGGCCGCGGCGATCAGCGCGAGCACGACACCGACGACGTGCAGGGGGTAGATCCGTGCGATGCGGTGCCACCAGAACGACCGCGCGGTCTGCTGCGGCTTGTACCCCCAGGCCAGGACGAATCCGGAGAGGATGAAGAACAGGGTCACCCCGGTCTTCCCGGCCTCGAAGAGGTTGCCCCAGATCACTCCGGCGCTGCCCCCGAAGTACTCCACGGCCATGACGTGGTGGCCGAAGATCAGCATCGCCGTCGCCCAGCGCAGGCCGGTGAGGGAGGGCAGGTTGCGGACCTTATCGAGGGGGCCGGGCGCCTTCGCGACGGGCGCGGCCACGGGTGCTGTCAGCGTGCTGATGGTGATCGCCTCCCGTGTCGTGACCGAGCGCGCCCACCCACCCGTCGACGACACCGCCTATGGAGTCGACCTGAGCACGTGAAGTCGCGCAGACCGGGACAGACGGTACACGGCGGTCATGAAGAGATCCCTGGGAGGGGTGGGGGCTTGACGCGGGATCACTTCCTAGAGTGGATGCCATGCGGCGAACGACGACGACCCTTGCCCTGGCCGTGAGCGCCCTCGCTCTCCTCACCGCGTGCGCGCCGGCGGCCGACCCGACCCCGCGGAGTTCCGAGACCGCGGCGGCCCCGGCATCCCCCACCCCGACGGGTGGCGCGGCGGTCGCCTCGCCGCGCGAGTGCGACGACGTCGACCTCATCGCGGACGCGAAGGTGACCGGTACCGACCTCTCGGCGTGCGTGATCGCGTTCTCGCGCGCGGAGGGCAGCGGGCACCTCCACCTGCAGTCCGCCGACCTGAGCGGAGAGGCCGACTTCGTCTTCGGCGACGATCCCGCGACCTCGGGGTCGGTCACCGGCGCCGACGGCACCACCGACTTCGTGCTCACCCCGACCGAGGCGTGGGTCACGATCGACGGCGCGTGGGTGAAGGCCGATGCGTCGAGCAGCGACTACCGCGCGATCATCGCCTCGACCATCGGCGCGTCCTACCGCGCTTTCGCCGACCCCGCGGCCGCGGCATCCCTCCTCTCCTCCGCCCCCTCGTGGACGGTGCAGACCGATCAGGACACCGTCACGCTCCCGGACGGCAGCGACGTGCGCGCCTGGCGCCTGCAGGCCGACGCGCCCTTCTCCGCCGCGGGCGTCGACATCAGCGAGATGATCGTCTGGCTCGGCGAGGGCCACCGCGTCGTGGGCACGCAGGCCACCGGCACCTTCGGGGGCGTGCAGACCACATCGCTGCAGCAGTTCACGAAGTGGGGCGAGCCGGTCACGATCGAGGTGCCGAAGGGCTGACCCGGTCCGGCCACCCGCCCCTCTCCGCCGCCGCCCGCGCCGTCGCCCGCAGGAACTCCCGCACGAGCTCGTCGGGGTCGGCCGCCGTGCGGACGCGCTCGGCGGGCAGCAGGAACTCCCCGAGCTCCGCGCTGTAGAACGCCTCCGACGGCACGACCGCCGACGCGAACCCCGCCGGAACGGGGTACCCGTACGAGTAGAACGCTCCCTCCTCGCCACCCCCGGGCCAGAAGCCGGCGCTGCTCAGCTCGTCGGAGTAGCTCTCGCGCATGACCTCGTCGGGGCAGTGCGGCGCGCCCCCGGGATGCGCCGGCGCGGGACGCCCCGAGAACCGCGTCACCGCGAGGTCGAGCGCTCCCCAGAAGAAGTGGACGGGGCTGCTCTTGCCGCGGAACTCCGCGCGGAACGCCTCGAGCTGACGCTGGGCGTAGATGAGCTGTCGCCAGAACGCGTGCGCGTGCTCGGGCACGTAGGTCGCGTGCACGGTGTCGGTCGCGAACGGCAGCGCGACCTCGACCTCGTTCGGCGACGCGTGGATCTCGGGGCGCACACCGAGCTCGTGGAGCGCCCCGAAGACCGCGGCGTAGAAATCCGCGACCGACAGCCCGGCCAGGGGCAGCGCGATCTCGCGGCCGTCACTGCACCGGATGCCGAGGCGGTGCGCGATCAGATCGAACTCGATGTCGAGCAGGCCGGCGCGGGCATCGAACGCCCCGGTGCTCAGCCCGCGGGCGGACACCCGCAGGGTCGCGTGCCAGTAGTGGTTCACGGCCGGCGAGGAGACCATGCGGATCTTGCCCACGATCTGCAGCCACATGTGGAGCGTGTCGCGGGTGGCCTGCCAGTCCGCCACCGCGAGCCGCGGGAACGGCTCGCTCACGCGCCGTCCTCCCGGGCTGCGGCGAGCTGCTCCTCCCAGTCGGCGGGGAGGCGATCCGCAGGTCCCGGTACCGTCTGGTCGAGGGGGCGGGTCGTGGGCGGGGCGAGCGGGGGTCCGCTCACGACGGCCGAGGTCTCGTAGTCCCACCACCACTCCTCCCCGGGCTCGAAGCTCTGGATGTAGCGGTGCCCCGTCGCCTGGAAGTGCGCGGTCGCGTGCCGGTTCAGCGACGAGTCGCAGCATCCGACGTGTCCGCACGCGGCGCACCGGCGAAGGTGCACCCACCAGCTTCCGCTCGCGTCGCACTCCTGGCATCCGGTGCCGCTGGGAGCGGCACGCCGATCGATCTGCTCGGGCGTGGACATCACGCGAGGTCGGCGATCGCGTCCGTGATCACCTTCGCGACCTCGGCGGGGTGACTCTGCATGACGAGGTGCGGCGCGTCGAGTTCCACGACCGTCCGCACCCCCGCGCGCTGATAGCCGAACCGCTCCACGTCCGGGTTGATCGTGTGGTCGGCGCTCGAGACGATGCCCCACGCGGGCTTCGTCTTCCACGCGGCGACGGGCGCGTTCTCGCCGAACGCGAGAGCCGCGAGCGGCCGCTGCGACACGGCGAGCACCTCGGCGCGCTCGAGCGGCACCCCGTGCGCGAAGACCTCGGGGAACGCCGACACCTCGACCGAGACGTCGGTACCCGCGTCGAGCAGGGCGCGGGTCACGGGCGCCCAGCTCGCGGCATCCGCGAAGGCTCCGTGCACGAGGACGATGGTGGGTGATTCGGACATCGGATGCCGCTCCTCTCGTCGCAGCCCGGTCGCTGCGAGTGGGTGCCCACGCTAGGCAGCGCCGGGGCGGGGCGGCAGGGGCATTCGTCGAGACTCGGCTTCGACAGATGTCGAAGGCGGGTTCCCTGGAGAACCCCGATCGGTGACAGGCTGGGAGCAGGGTCGAGACGGGAGCGGCGGATGACGGGGCAACGGCGTCGAATCGGGATTCTGCTGTTCGACGGGGTGAAGGCGCTCGACTTCGTCGGCCCGGCGGAGGTGTTCTCCGAGACCAATCTGACGACGGATGCCTACGAGCTCCGGTTCTACTCGCCCACCGGCGCGGACGTCACGGCGTTCATGGGCCTGCGGATCGGCGTCGACGGCGCCGCATCCGACAGCGGACCGCTCGACACGGTGATCATCCCGGGCAGTGAGCTGGCTCCGGGTGTGTTCGATGACCCCGACCTGCAGAAGGCGATCACCGCCCTCGCCCGTCAGGCCCGGCGGATCGCGTCGATCTGCAGCGGGGCGTTCGGACTGGCCGCGACGGGACTGCTCGACGGGCACCCGGCGACCACGCACTGGAAGTTCGCCGACGCTCTGGCGAGCCGATACCCGAAGGTGGAGGTCGACTCCGAGCGCATCTTCACCAAGCAGGGCGACATCTACACGTCCGCGGGGGTCGCGGCGGGCATCGACCTCGCGCTGTCGCTCGTCGAAGACGATCACGGGGCCGAGGTCGCGCGCAGCGTCGCGCAGCACCTTCTCGTGTACATGCGCCGCTCGGGCGGGCAGTCCCAGTTCTCGGCCGCGCTGAAGATGCCGGCTCCGCGCACGAGCATCGCCCGCGCGGTGGCCGACTACGTCTCCGACGATCCGACCCGCCCGACGAGCGTCACCGAGCTCGCCGCGCACGTGAACGTCAGTCCCCGACACCTCACGCGCGTGATCCGCGACGAGCTCGGCGTCACCCCGGCGGCGTACATCGCGTCGCTGCGGTTGGAGCTCGCGGTGAATCTGCTCGAGTCGGGGGCCTCGATCGCCCAGTCCGCTGCGGCCGCCGGGTTCGGCTCCCCCGCGGCCCTCCGCCGCGCGTTCCTCGCGCGCTACCGCGTGACCCCGTCGGGGTATCAGCAGCGGTTCCGGTCGACGCTCGCGCAGCACGCGCAGGAGCTCTCCGCCTGAGCGGGCGGCTCGTCCCGCACGATCGGAACGGCGCAGCACGGGTCGCCCCTCCACGCCTCGATGCCTTCCCGCACCGCGAAGACGGCGATGACGAGGGCGGCCACCGCATCGGCCCAGGCCCAGCCGAGGACGCTGTTGAGCAACAGGCCGACGAGCAGCGCCGCCGAGAGGTAGGTGCAGATCAGCGTCTGCTTCGAGTCCGCGACCGCGGACGCGGAACCGAGCTCTCGACCGGTGCGACGCTCGAACCAGCTGAGGAAGGGCATGACGACGAGGCTCAACGCCGCGATCGCGATGCCGACGGGCGAATGCTGCGCCTCCCGGATGCCGAACAGCGAGAGCACGGCATCCACGCTCACGTACGCGGCGAGGCCGAAGAACGAGAACGCGATCACCCGCAGCGCCACCCTCTCGCGCTTCTCGGGGTCGGGCGCCGCGAACTGCCACGCGACGGCCGCGGCCGACAGCACCTCGACGAGGGAGTCGAGGCCGAACCCGATGAGCGCCGCCGACGAGGCGATGCCGCCCGCGACGAGCGCGATCACCGCCTCGACGGTGTTCCAGGCGATCGTGATCGAGACGACGATCCGGATCCGCCGGCGCAGGACCTCGCGCCGCGCGAGCGCGGTCACGGGTTCTCGCAGCATCCGGGGACGGTGCAACCGTCCTCGACGGCCAGCGTCGCCTCGACGAGCGCGGTGAGCGCCGCCGCCAGGTGCGGGTCGGCGATCTCGTAGCGCGTCTGTCGTCCTTCCGGCTCGGCGACGACGATGCCGCAGTCGCGGAGGCACGCGAGGTGGTTCGAGACGTTCGAGCGCGTCAGCTCGAGCTCGCGAGAGAGCACCGCGGGGTAACTGGGCGCATCGAGCAGGGTCAGGAGGATCCGCGAACGCGTGGGATCCGCCATCGCCCGACCGAGCCTGTTCATGACGTCGAGGCGCGAGGCAATGGTCAGCACACGCTGACTATACAGCCATGGCTGACCGATCTCTAGGCATCCGCCCGCTCGTTCGCGCGGCGGACGAGATCGCGCAGCGCCGCGACCCCGGGGGTGTTCGGCTCGGCGAAGAACTGCGTCATGGTGCAGCCTCGGGATGCCGGGATCGCCAAGGTCTCGCTGCGCAGCCCCACCCACCCGTGGGACTCGATGTAGACCAGCGGCCACGAGCTCGTGTGCGGCCGGACCTCGCACTGCTGCCAGAGCTCGACGAAACGCGGATCGGTGGCGCTGAGCGTGTCGACGATGTGACGCAGGCGCGGGCTGCGCGGATCCGCGTGATACCGCAGCGACGCGACGAGATTGCTCGCGGTCCGCCGCCAGTGCGACTCCGAGTGCGGGTCGGGGTAGTGCTCGAACACCGACAGCACGAGGTTGAGCCCCGGCCGCAGACCCCCGGGCGCCAGGAGCCGACCGGGCTCGTTGACGCCGATGACATCGAGCGTCCCGTTCGACAGGTACGCCGGCGTCTCGGGATGCAGGTCCAGCAGCGCACGGATGCCCGCGGGGACGTCGTCGCTGATGGCCGGCGCCTCGTGACCGGCGGACAGGTTCGCCATCCGCTGCAGGTGCTCGTCGCCGTACGCGTCGAGCAGCAGGGCGCGGCTCAGCGCCGACAGCACCTCCGCCGAGGGGCGGTGGCCCCGGCCCTGCTCGATCCGCAGGTAGTAGTCGGCGCTGATACCGGCGAGCTCGGCCACCTCGGCGCGGCGGAGACCCCGGACGCGACGCCGAGACGAGTCCGACAGCCCGACCTGCTCGGGAGTGAGCGACTCGCGTCGGTCGCGCAGGAACTCGGCCAGCGGGCCACTCGAGGTCGTCACGCGCATCCTCCACGCGAGTAATGGAACGGTCGCTCCAATTCTCCGCGCGGCAGGGATCGTCCGTGCGGCGCAAACGGACACGATTGCGCGAGAACCGGACGTGCCCGTTGAAGGGGCCGGGGGTGCAGCGGGTACCGTGTCCGCGTGGGTCGACCCCGGCGATACGACGAAGATCAGCTCCTGGATGCCGCGCAGGAGCTGTTCTGGTCGCGCGGATACGACCGCACCTCGATGGAAGACGTGGCCGCGGCATCCGGAGTCGGCACCAGCAGCCTGTACGCGGCGTACGCGAGCAAGCTCGGACTGTTCCTCTGCGTCTTCCGCCGCTACTGCGAGGGGCGCGTGTCCTTCGTCACCGCGGCGACGGCCGCACCGAGCGTCGACCTGGCGGTCGCGGTCGCGCAGTTCCTCGAGCGCGTCGTCGACGAGTGCGGGTCGTCGGCGGATCGACGCGGATGCCTCCTGCTCAACACGATCGTCGAGCTCGGCGACCGTTTCCCCGAGGTGCTCGAGATCTCCACGGCGACGACCGCGCGGATGGAGGGCGTGCTGGCCGAGAAGTTCCTCCGTACCGCCGCGGAGCAGGATCTGATCCTGGATGCCGCGGACGCCCGCGCCCACGCCGACCGCACGGTCCTCGCGTCTCAAGGACTCATCCAGCTGAGCCGACTCCGCGTCCCGCGCGAGCGCCTCGCCTCTCTGGCGGCGTACTCGGCGCGTGCATCGGTCTGGCAGAGCGCCTGATCGAGCTGCTGCTCGACCGTGCTGAGCGGCGGCGCGCCGGCATCCTGCTCGATCGTCGATACCCGCGCATACCCAACCCGCATAACTGGAGCGTGTCGTAAAGGCACCCCTTAACGGATGGACGGCACAGATGGGTACGTCCCATCAGAGCCTCACAGGTGAGTGACGGGGCCGATCCTTTCGCACTTGAGCACCAGGGCCGTCGCGGTTGGCCAGTCGTACGCGGGCGCCGCGACGATGGTCGCGTACGCGGCCGCGGCTGTCACGTCGACGTCGCTGGATGCCGGGGCCGAGCCGAAGGCGGGATCATGGCGAACCTCGCTACTCGGCTGCCGATACTCCCCTCTCCCGGATTGAGAGCTGGCTGAGCGCGCGGCACTGTCTGTCCCGTATGAGCGAGCTAATCCGGGACATGCTTTCGGACCCCTATACCGTACGCGGCGCTGCCGGAGATCTCGCGAAAGTCGCGGCTTCCGGAGGGACTCGCAAAATCGATACGTATAGCGATCCCCATTCGGACGCCTGACGCGCCAGGGTTTCGGATTACGTCGGCCGTCTAACCTGCGCAATCTCATCGGCGGCCTCGTGGGTGATGCGAAACCGATCGGTTTCGCACGACCCGCTCTTCAAGCCTTCGCCCCCTATCGGGCGCCGATACTGTGGGGTGCGCACGAGAGACGAGAATCGCTATGCCCCTGACCCTCACCCCGCTTTTGCTTGATGCGGGGGTCAACCCGGCGCAGACCCTCGTCATTCGTCATGCCTTCGTGATCGAGCCGGAGGAGAGTGGTCTGACGGGTCTGCACGCGGACTCGACCCACGCGGAAATCTTGGCGTACACGGCGACGCAGTCTTCCGTCACCAGGCGGTTCCCCGCTGAACCACCGCGCTTCTGGGTGGTCTTCATCAAGGAGGGTGGCGACCAGGCCCGCCTGTGGTCTGTGGTCGAAAACCGTGGCGAGATCGCACGCGACGACATACGCCGGACGTTTGACATCTCGGAGACCGAGCACATGACCGACCTCCGCGGGCGGCTGGTCATCGGGTGGCAGTCCCCGCGCACCTGGCGTATGAGCGGCGCCGCGGCCGGCGCCTACCCCGTGATGGAGATTGCGGATGCCGAGCCAATCCCGTTCCCGGGGTTCGATCAGCTCATCCTGAGCCATGTGCAACTACAGGCCGTCATGCGCGAGCACCGCTACGCCTCATGGAGAACGGCGCTTTCGTCCGTCGTGGGGATTTACCTGATAACGGACACGCGAAACGGCCGGCACTACGTCGGCAAGGCCGACGGCGAAGAAAGTATCCGGCAGCGGTGGAACGCCTACGCGACCAACGGCCACGGCGGCAACGTCGAGCTGAAGACCCTCGACCCATCGAGCTTCCGCTTCTCGTTGCTGCGGGTCTTCGACCCGGCCACACCGACCAGGGATATCAACGCCGCAGAGAGCCACTTCAAGCTCGCGCTCGACTCCATGCGACACGGCTTGAACCGTAATTGAGACGCTCGCCGGACTTCGGGTGCCTGGAGTGCTCGCGTCCCGGGCTGTGGATATGCGTAGGCGCTGTACCAGGCGCGCCATAGTGTTTTCAGGTGTCCAAGTCAGAAAGCGGCCTGTTCGATGCTTCTCCCATTGCTGATGAACTGGCTTCAGCTCGCAAGCAGTCCCGTCGAATGGTCAGTGGCATTACCGGCATGTTTGGCCCCCTGGGTCAGGTGACCACTGCTCATCTGCCGTTTCTCGCGTTCATTGAGCGATCCCAAGCCTTCTCATTGGGCGCGATTTCGATGATTGAGGCTGGTAACCCATTGGCTGCCGCGACGCTGCTCCGTTCGTTCGCGGAAAATCTCGCGGTCGTGTTCTACCTTCGAGCCCATCCCTCGGATACGGAGAAGCTACAGCCCGGTGCGAGGCAGGGCATCGAAGTCGGGCGCATCATCGCGCAGGCGGAGAAGCACCTCGCAGGCTTCAAGAGCATGTATGACCAGCTGAGCGCCATGGCGCATCCGTCGGGAGCGGGGAGCTTTCATACCCTCGTCGCGGGCGAGGAGGGTGAGTTTACTTGGCAATCTCATCCCACCTTCAACCACATCGACGATGCGAAGTACCTCTTGAGCCTGCTCGAGGATCTAGGTGAGCTCACCGGTCAGGTCATCCGCGCCACCGCGCGGGATTTCGCGGCCGGTGGCTCGACGGAGCCACCGGCAAATCGACCCCATCGGGCCGACTGATCTGCCGACCGGACTGGGGTGGCGTAATCCGATTCATGTCGTCAATCTCGCTCCGGGGTTCCGACATGTGAGCCCCGGCTGACGCGTGACCGATCGTTGTTGGTCAGCGCGCTGGCGGGTCCAGACGAGGATCGCTAGGGCCTCCGCGGGTTCCCTTGTGGGGCTCCTCGATGATCTGCTCGTTGATCACCGTCGCGCTCGTCGCTGACGTCGGCACTCGGGAGGTCATCGTGGATTTTTCCTGGATTTGATGAGGACGTAAAAGATGATGCCGACTGCAGGAGGTCGCGGTTGACAGCCGGGGTCGCCGTTGGCCATCGGCTATCGAGACTTACTTGGAGTCGGGAGCTGGACCTATGCTCACTGCATGTCGACTGATGACGAGCTTCGCCGCGAGCCCGGAATTCGTGCGGTGAGCAGCTTCTTCGGACACTTCGGTGGAGAGGACGTAGTAGTGCGGCCGGCGGACCCTGCGAAGCCAGCCTTCACGATCGAAGTGCTAGTCACGGACGGGGAGGCGACGTTCCCACCCGCGGCCCCTGTGCATGAGGGCGATCTGGTCGAACGCAAAGATCCCCGGGGTGGTGTGATCGAGTACACGATCGATCGCTACGAGTTCAGTAAGGACCCTTTTGGTCACGGCGACGACCACTGGACGGCCCAGCTCGTCGAAAAGCGTCACGTCGCACGTCGTTTCGCGGAGCCGCACATCGTTGTTAGCGGAGGCGTCAACCAGTTTGCTGTTGGAGATGGCAACACCTTGCAGCTCACTAACCAGACAGTGCACTACCCGGACGTTGTCAGGGCCCTCGGTGAGATTCGCAACACCATTCCGCGTGAAGCGCTGAATGCGGGTGAACTCCAAGAGATCGAGGAAGCCTTGATGGACGCAACGACCGCTGCGCGCGATGCCGAGAAGCCAAGCGTCGTAAAGCGCGCACTCCACGGCGTCAACGGTGTGATCGGAGACTTGGCAGGCTCAGCGAAGAGCGGAGCCGCTGACAGCGTGAAGGCGTGGGTCACCGCGGCAACCGCTGTACTCCTGAGCCATATCGCGGGGCTGTAGACCTCTCGCGACGAAGGGCCCGTCACCGCTCGCCAGCCGACTCCCGCGGCCCCACCCGCACTCTCAGTGATGCCTACGCTTTGCGCTACGCCGTCCGGTAAACCATCCCCAAACGGACACATCGAGGAAGTGCTTTTGAGCCAGCACATCCCGGCGACGCTTTCGTAACTTTCGCAATGTGGTACGTTTGTAGCACGCGACCGAAGGGTGGACCCATGAGCACTGCAACACTCGACCTGGTCATGCCCGCCCCCGAGGAGCGGGAGCGCACCGCACGGGTTGTGCGCTTCTTTGATACTCACCTGTCGCACCTGACTGCGGCGCGGACGCCCGTGCCTGAACCTGCTCCCACGCCAGACTTTTACCTCAGTGGGCCTGACGAGCGCGACCGCGTCGAACTGACTGAGCCGCTGTTCCGTATCCTCAAGGACGTCGCTGAGGCACTGAGCCAGGGCCAGTCGGTGAGCGTCGTCGCGCGCGACAAGGAAATCAGCACTCAACAGGCTGCCGATTTACTCGGCATCAGCCGACCGACCGTTGTCAAGCTCATCGAGCAGGGGGAACTGCCGGCAACCATCCCCGGGGAGCAGCGCCGGAAACTGCGTCTAGCTGATGTACTCGCGTACCGCGACCGGCTCTACCAGGCGCGGAGCAGCTTCATCGCTGAGAGCTCCCAAGCCTACGACGACGTCGACCCTGACGAGGCGGCCGCGTTCGTCGCGGCAGCACGGAAAGCACACTAAGCCTGCGCGGGGCGCGCTGGCTGTGGCAGACTCCGGCACGTGTACCGCGCTGTCCTCGACACTGTCGCCCTCGTCCCCGGCAAACAGCGCGATTTCCTGCTGTCACTGGCGATGGAAATGGCGTACACCCCTCTGTGGAGCAGCGGGACCATAGGCGAGCTCGAGGACGTACTCGCCCGCATCGATGAGAAACGCGAGATCCCAGACAGGCCCGAATATCGGGCCCGTCTACTTGGGAACATGCAGGGCGCGTTCCCTGGGGCGCTCATCGAGGCCCCCAGGGAGCGGGAGTACGGCTACGACATCGTCGACGAGTTCGACGGACACGTCGTCCATGCCGCGATCATCGGAAAGGCTGACGCGCTGGTCACAGACGACAAGGAGGCCGAGTTTGAAAAGAGCGCCGCGCTTATTGAAGCGCAGGTAGAGGTTGTCAGCGTCGCGGACTTCGCTGCCAACTGCGTATCCGCGCACATCGACGCCGGTGTTCGCGCGGTCCGTGCCATGTCTGAGCGGTTCGTCGCTCCGCCGATGACGCCGCTTGAAATCCTCGATTTGCTCGCTGAGCGTTACGCAATGCGCGAGGTACAGCAGATGCTAGCCCCGCGCATTCTCACAGCAGAGTAAACGGCGGTGGCCAGACTGCAAGCCGACCCTATGCTCGCGCTGCGCCCGCCGCATCTTGCGCATTCGTCACGCGTGCCCCATAGCAATCCCCTTCCGGAACACCTGGGATGTGCGGCTCGCTCAATGTCCGAGGCTCGCTGTACGGTGAATCCAACGTGGCGCAGCCAGGGGGCTGCTGCTCGATTGGGGGGAACATGGCCGACACCAAGATCATCTTCGTGGCCTTTGCGATTGAAGATGAACGGCAACGAGACTTTTTGAAGGGGCAATCTCTGCATCCTCGTGCACCGTACGAGTTCATCGACATGTCGGTGAAGGAGCCTTACAGCAGCGAGTGGAAGCAGCGTGTGCGCACGCGCATCCGCCGCTCGCACGGGGTGATCGTGCTCGTCAGCAAGAACTCCCTCACATCCTCTGGGCAGAAGTGGGAGATCCAGTGCGCCAAAGAGGAGGGCAAGCCCGTCCGCGGCATCTGGGCGTACAAGGACGACCGCACGACTCTCGCCGGAGTGACCACTGTTGCGTGGAGCGATGCCAACATCGCCGGCTTCATCGATTCCCTCTGAGAGGCGCTCCCCGGGACATCTGATGCGAAAAGCCCTGATCGTCGGGATCGACCACTATGACCACATCAGCCCACTTCGGGGTGCCGTCAACGACGCTTACAACGTCAAGAGCGTCCTTGAGCGCAACTCGGACGGCACCCTGAACTTCGCGACTCCAAAGCTCCTCGCAGGCACCGGCCCCACCTCGCCTGTGAGCCGCACAGACCTACGCGACAGCGTGGGAGCGCTCTTCGCGGACGACGCCGACATCGCCCTGTTCTACTTCGCAGGCCACGGCTACATCGATGACACCGGCGGGTTCCTCTGCGCCAGTGACTGCCAAACAGGCCACGACGGTCTCTCCCTTCACGAGGTCATGACCATGGCCAACCGGTCGCGGGCAAAAAACAAAGTGATCATCCTCGATAGCTGTCACGGCGGTATCGCGGCTGCGAACTCTACGGCCACACAAATGTCCGAAATCTCCGACGGGGTCACCATCCTGACCGCATCCACCGCGGATCAATATGCCATGGAGACCGGAGCCGGGTCCGGAGTGTTCACCAGCCTGCTGGTGGACGCCCTGAGCGGAGCAGCCGCCAACCTCGTCGGTGCCATCACACCCGGCAGCGTGTATGCCCACATTGATCAATCGCTCGGCAACTGGGCGCAACGGCCGGTCTTCAAGACGAACGTCAAGAAGTTCGTCTCTCTCCGCGAGGTGGACGCACCCATCGACCTCACTGACCTCCAAGCACTCACACGTCTATTCCCGGACCCAGCAGCAGAGCTTCCCCTCGATCCCAGCTACGAACCGGAGCGATCTGGTGCAGAACCGGACGGCACCCCCGCTCCGGATCCCGGACACACGACGGACTTTGCGATCTTGCAGCGTCTTGTCGCCGTCAACCTGGTCCGTTCCGTGCGCGCACCGCACATGTGGCACGCCGCCATGACCTCGACCGGCTGCGAGCTCACTGTCCTCGGGCAGCACTATTGGAAGCTCGTTAGTCAGGATCTGATCTAATGTCGGAATCTCGCTCCCCCGTGGACATACTCAACGGCGCTGACCTCATGAGCCGTCTTGCCGCGATCGAGCACGAGAGATGGGCACATTGGCAGCGTTACGTCCACGACCAGGGCATCCGCCAACCGGATGGATCACTATTAATTCCGTCCGCGCTGGTCACCCGCTGGGACGAGCAAATTGAGACCCCTTACAGTCAGCTGTCGGCGGACGAGCAGCGCAGCGACCAAGATCAGGTGCAGCGTTACCTCCCGACAATTCGTGACGCCCTGGCGGAATGATGCGCCGCCTGGGTAGCGCTCTGGGTGGTCCACGCAAGCGTCCTCATAGCCAGGTCTCACAAGCACAGGGTGAGTTGGTCGCGGCCCTCAGCGCTGACGTCGATCGCCAACTCGCCGCGGCTGAGCATGCATCCGCAGGGATGGCTACACGAGCATCGATCTTGATCGCTGCGGCTGGCGTCACATCTGGATTACAGGTTTCCGCCGACCTCGCCATACCCGCCATCCTCGCCGTAGCCGCCGCGCTGGTGGGGGTGAGCTTGATGCTGATGCGTACGGCCGAGGAGGTCCCCATTCTCGAAGCCGAGGAGACGTTCTTGGGCACAGTCCCCCGTAACAGCGAGACGCAATCTCGTGCACTGGAAAAACCGGGTTCTCCTGGCAAACGAGAGGTCGCTCCGGAGGCGCCGCGCCGTTCTCATCACCGGTTTCGCCTTATTGGCATCCTCCATCAGTTGGCAGCTCGTGATCGGCATCGTCAACGTGCTCAACGGAGGAGGTGAATAGATGGGATCCCAAACACCTCCACCCCGCCACCTCCGCCTCAGCGACCCTCTCGAGTGATTCGAGAGTCGCCGCCGCCAAAGGCAACGCCGCCCCCGGCCCCACGGCCAGCACCCCCGCGGACCCGGCCGAACCCATAAGACGGAGAGGGCCGTGGTCGGCCCAGGGATTTCTGACCACGGTCCTCACGGTCCGTTTCTGAGATGGTGTGAACTAGTCGCTCGCACACCATTTGCACGCCTCATTTCTCAGACACGCCCTAGCTGTACGAGCGGTGCACGTGCCAGGCATCGCCGACCTGGAAGACGTCGAATACCAGGCTCTCCCCCGCCGCGCCTGTGGCCTGGAATCGCCAGCCCACCGCAGGCTCGCGGGCCTCAAGGGGCGCCGACCAGCCCGGCTCCTCGAGTCGTGTGGGCGTGTCCGTGACGCGCCACCGGCGGCCGGCGTAGACGAGTCGCGTCGGGGTGCCGTCGACGAGCCACAGAGTGGCCGTGGGGTCGGTTGCCGTTCGCGTCATGGCATCCAACAATAGAACATGTGTTCTAGTGTTTCCAGATGGTGATGCGAGGGAGGCTGTGGTGGGCAGCAACCGGAGGTACGCGCGTCACTACGACAGGCTGATGGACCAGCGCATTCTGGCGCAGACGGCCGCGACAGCCGGCCCGCTGCAGACACTGTCGCCGGCAGAGCTCGAACTGGACTCGGAGCCGGTGACGATCGACCCTCATCCCAAGCCGTGCGGGCGTGGGTGCGGTTCGGGGCTATCGCCCTGCGCGTCGACGCCGAGGCCTGCAGGTGGACGTCGCGGGCGGTCGGCATTCGCTTCACCGGGGGAGACAAGCAGCTGCAGGCATGGGTCTGGAACTCAGCCGTCAGCGAGCGTCCACCCCTGCCCACGACAACGGCCTGAGTCCGACGCCAAGGGGCTCATGTCTGTCGCGGTGTCGGACCTCAGCTCAGGCCCCCATCGGACGCCCCTGGGGTAGTTCGCGGGCCTGACGGGCGGGAAGGGTTTGCCGTCGTTGTACTTCCGCTCGAGGCGCTCCACCTCTTTCATCGCGGCGGCGTTCAGAAACTGGGAGAGGTTGCGGAACCCTTCCTGCGCGAACGTGTGGAGGATGGCACCGCGGATGCGGTCGGTGTTCTCGAGCTCCTGGTAGAACGACACCTTCGGTGGATATTTGGTGCGCTTCTTCGGCGCCGTTACCTCCGCCGCGGGTGCTACCTCTGCGGGCTGCTGCTCGGGCGCAGGGGCAGCGGGAGCCGGCTGTGTGGCCTCGACGGGCTGGTCGTCGTCGAGGCGCCCGACGAGGGACGAGAGGGTCTTGCGTGCCATGCGGGTCCCCTATCTCTTTCCGTTGGCCCAGAGGCTCGTGAGCTCTAGGGCGAGGTCTTTGTAGTCGTCGATCGCGTTGACGGTGGCGCGGCTGCGCGGGTAGGTCGTGACCACCTCTCCGGTAAGGGGTGCGTCGGTGTGCATCACGTATTCGCGGATGTAGCTGCGGAACCGCGGAAGTGCGTCATTTGTCGAAGCCGCGTGTCGGACCCCGCGAGTAGGGTCGGGGCCAGGGAGGCGTCATGGCCGAGTTCAGCAGGGGTTTCGGAGCACGTCGACGCGCCTCCGACCCGCAACTCCCCCCGGGGCAGTACCTCACCGACGACTTCCCCGTGCTGTCCGCGGGCCCGACTCCTCGCATCCGGACCGAGGACTGGCAGTTCGCGATCCGCACCGAGACGGGTGCGACGACGACCTGGACGTGGGACGAGATCCACGCGCTGCCGATCGAGGACGTGTACACCGACATCCACTGCGTGACCCGGTGGTCGAAGTTCGGCACCTCGTGGCGCGGGGTCTCGGTCGACACGCTGCTCGCCGGCATCGACAGCGCAGCTCCCTCGGTGATGGCGCACTCGTACGGCGGCTACACGACGAACGTGCCCGTGAAAGACCTGATGGGCGGCAAGGCCTGGATCGTCTTCGAGTTCGACGGGCAGCCTCTCGCGCCCGAGCACGGCGGGCCGGCGCGCCTGCTCGTGCCGCACCTCTACTTCTGGAAGAGCGCGAAATGGGTGCGCGGCCTCGAGCTGCAGGCGCGCGACGAACCCGGCTTCTGGGAGCAGAACGGCTACAACATGCACGGCGATCCGTGGCGCGAAGAGCGGTACTGGTGACCGCCACGCCCTGGCTGCCCGCGCACGTCGAGTCGGTCACCCGTCTCACCGCGCACGCCCGCTCGCTCGTGCTCGACGTGCCGGGCTGGACGGGGAGCCTCCCCGGCCAGCACCTCGACATCCGTCTCACCGCCGAGGACGGCTACCGGGCCGAGCGCTCCTACTCGATCGCGAGCTTCGGTCCCGGCGAGCGCGTCGAGCTCGCGGTCGACGAGGTCGAGGACGGCGAGGTCTCGCCCTACCTCGTCGAGGAGGCGCGCGCCGGCGACTTCCTCGAGGTGAAGGGTCCGCTGGGCCAGTACTTCGTCTGGCGCGAGGACGACCCCTCACCCGTGCAGCTCATCGCCGGAGGCTCCGGCATCGTCCCCCTGCTCTCGATCGCCCGGGCGCGCGCCGCCGCGGGCACGGCCCAGCCTTTCCGGTTGCTGTACTCGGTGCGTTCGGCACCGGATGCGATGTACGCCGACGAGATCGAGGAGCTTCGGGCTCTCGGCATCGCGACCGAATGGATCCACACGCGCCTGGCTCCGCCCGGATCGCCGCGAGCCGCGGGACGCGTCTCGATGGCCGAGCTCGAACGCCTGACGATCCCGCCCGCGGAGCGGCCCCTCATCTACATCTGCGGCCCGACGGCGTTCGTCGAGGCCACCGCCGATGCGGTCGTCGCCGTCGGGCATCCGCCGCTGCGGGTGCGGACGGAGCGGTTCGGCGGAACGACCTGACCCGTCAGGCCCGCAACAACCGCTCCTCGCGCAGCGGGATCACCGACGCCTCCGTCGCCTCTTCCTCCCACAGCCGCAGCAGCTTCAGCGCGAGGTGCAGGGTGCTCCGCTGCAGGCCGTCGGCGAGCGCGGCGCGCACCGACTCGGGGAGGTGTTCGAGCCGGTAGTACAGCGTGGTGCGGTGGATGTGCAGGCGTTCGCAGGCGACGGGCACACGGCCGGCGGCATCCAGGTACGCCTCGACCGTCTCGCGGGGCGTCGGATCGTCTCCGGCGATGAGGTCGAAGGCGGCCGGGCACGCCTGGTGGAGCAGCGCACGCGAGCGCGGCACGGTGTGCATGAGGGCCCACCCGCCGAGGTCTTCGGCGCGCACCGACACGACCTGATCGGGCAGGGTCGCGCGCAGTCGTGCCGAGGCGATCGCCCGCTCGACGGCGTCGTCGATGTCGGTCTCGCCCGCCGCGCACACCGCCATCCCGAGGCCCCGCGGCACCAGTCCGTGGACCGCGGCCTCGCGGGCGACGGCATCCGTCAGCTCGTCGATGTCGCGCACCGGAGCAGCGAGGAAGACGGCGGCGCCCTCGCGGATGCCGACGAAGTGGACCGCCCCGTGCAGGGTGAGCGCGAGGTGCCGACCGAATGCCGTGACCGCGAGCTCGCGCGCCGGGTCGAGTCGGACCACGAGGACGTCGAGGTCGTCGGCCCGGCCGTCGATCCACCGTCGGGCGCGCACCTCACCGAGCGCGTTGCGGCGATGGCGCCGGTCGGCATCCAGGAGTTCGGCGAGCACGGTGTCGCGCGAGGCGGCCAGGCCCGCCCCGAGATCGAGCAGGTACGCCGCCGCGTCGATCACCGCCCACTCGAAGGAGCCGAGTTCGCTCTGCACCGCGCCGACGAGGCGCAGGCACGCCGCTCCCCGACCGAACGGCACGTCGACGCACACGCCGTCGCGGTCGGCGGACGCGGGGGACGACGTCTCGCGCAGGCGCACGGGGCGAGCGAGCATCGTCGAAAGCTGTTCCACGATCTGCGGCGGATGCATCCCGACTCCTCGCGTGCGGTCCGGTGGGGGTGCTCACAACATAAGGCGGCGACGCACGCGGCAGCGTGGCCCTCTCGCACACACGGTACCGCTCCCACGACACGCGAAAGGCGCACCCCGGACACCCGGAATGCGCCTCTCGTCAGGACTTCACGACTGGATGAACGCCAGGATGTCGGGGTTGATCACGTCGGCGTGCGTGGTGAGCATGCCGTGCGGGTAGCCCTCGTAGATCTTCAGCGTCGAGTTCGCGAGCATCTCGTGCTGACGGATCGCCGCGGCCTTGTACGGGACCACCTGGTCGTCATCGCCCTGGAGCACGAGCACGGGCACCGTGATGGCCTTGAGATCGGCTTCCTGATCGGTCTCGGAGAAGGCCTTGATGCCCTCGTAGTGCGCGACGGCGCTGCCCGTCATGCCCTGTCGCCACCAGTTGTCGATGACCGGCCGCGAGGGGGTGACGCCCTCGCGGTTGAAGCCGTAGAAGGGACCGGATGCCACGGCCTCGAAGAACTCGGCACGGTTGGCCGCGAGCGCCTCACGGAACCCGTCGAACACCGACAGCGGGGTGCCCTCGGGGTTGTCGTCGCGCTGCAGCATGAGCGGGGGGACGGCCGCGACCAGCACCGCCTTGGCGACGCGGCCCTGCGGCTCCCCGTACTTCGCGACGTAGCGGGCGACCTGGCCGCCGCCGGTGGAGTGGCCGATGTGCACGGCGTTCTTCAGGTCGAGGTGCTCGACCACGGCGCTGACGTCGCTGGCGTAGTGGTCCATGTCGTGGCCGGTGCCGATCTGCGACGAGCGGCCGTGACCGCGCCGATCGCTCGCGATCACGCGGAAGCCCTTGCCGAGGAAGTAGAGCATCTGCGCGTCCCAGTCGTCCGACGACAGGGGCCAGCCGTGGTGGAACACGATCGGCTGCGCGTCGGGGTCGCCCCAGTCCTTGTAGTAGATCTCTGCGCCATCTTCGGTGGTCACGAATGCCATGACGTTGCCCGCTTCCTTGTCTCGACGAGTGCGCCACGAACGTGGCTCGACCACTCAACCCCGCGAGGGCCCGCGGGGCATCAGACGTTCGTCGAGAACCGGGCGGGCGGCGCGCGGCCACGCCCGGCGAGGGGAGGAGAAACCGGGACGGGAGGACCGACGCAACGGCATCCCTCCTCCCGTCGCCGAATCTCCTCCCCTCCCGGCGCCGCACGGCGAGCAGCGCCCCGCGACGAGCACAGCCGAACGGAGGAGAAACCGGGACGGGAGGACCGACGCAACGGCATCCCTCCTCCCGTCGCCGAATCTCCTCCCGCGACCCGGACCCCCGGCCCGCCTCGCCGCCCCACCTACTCCGTCACATCCCCCCGATCCACCCGGAACGTCTCGCTCCGCCCGTCCGGGGCCGTGACCGTCACCTCGGCCACGCCCGAGCCCCCGGGGAACACCCGGAACCGAAGCCCGTCGAGGTAGTCGTAGTCGGGCCGGTCCTCGCGCGCGCCCCACGGCAGCACCGCCCCCGGCCGCACGTACAGCGGCAGCGAGTCGAAGCCGTGCGTCTCGCGACGCCACCCTCCGCCCTCGACCCGCTCGCCCGTGAGCAGATGCGTCCACTCGCCGGCGGGCAGGTAGAACGCGACCTCACCGGATGCCGAGAACACCGGCGCCACGAGCAGATCCCCGCCGAGCATGTACTGGCGGTCGAGGTGCAGGGTCGTGGGGTCATCGGGGAACTCGAGCGCCATCGGCCGCATCACCGGGACACCGGTCGCGGCCGCCTCGCGCGCCGCGCCATACAAATACGGCATCAGCCGCAGCTTCAGGCGCGAGAACGCACGCGTCACCTCGACCGCTTCGTCGTCGAACGCCCACGGCACGCGGTACGAGTCCGAGCCGTGGAAGCGGCTGTGCGACGACAGCATCCCGTACGCGACCCAGCGCTTGAACACGGCCGGGTCGGGAGTGCCCTCGAACCCGCCGATGTCGTGGCTCCAGAACGCGAACCCGCTCCATGCGAGCGACAGTCCGCCGCGCAGCGTCTCGGCCATCGACGCGAACGTCGAGGAGTTGTCGCCGCCCCAGTGCACGGGCATCGTCTGCCCGCCCGCCGTCGCCGAGCGCGCGAAGAGCACCGCTTCCCCGGCCCCGCGCTCGTCGACGAGCACCTCGTGCACCGCCGCGTTGTAGAGCTGCGTGTACAGGTTGTGCATGCGTTCGGGGTCGGTGCCGTCGAAGTAGACGACATCGGTGGGGATCCGCTCGCCGAAGTCGGTCTTGAAGCAGTCCACGCCTTGCGCGACGAGACGCCGGAGGTACGACTGGTACCAGCGCACGGCATCCGGGTTCGTGAAGTCGACGAGCGCCATGCCCGGAGTCCACAGGTCCCACTGCCACGGCGACCCGTCGGGCCGGCGCACGAAGTACCCGTTCGCGACCCCCTCCGCGAACAGCGCGGAACGCTGCGCGATGTAGGGGTTGATCCACACCGACACCCGTAGGCCCCGGTCGTGCAGGCGTTGGAGCATGGCATCCGGGTCCGGGAAGACCCGCTCGTCCCAGGTGAAGTCGGTCCAGGTGAACTCGCGCATCCAGAAGCAGTCGAAGTGGAACACCGACAGCGGCAGGTCGCGCTCGGCCATCCCGTCGATGAACGAGGTGACGGTCTTCTCGTCGTAGTCGGTCGTGAACGAGGTGCTGAGCCAGGTGCCGAACGACCACGCCGGCACGACGGGCGGACGCCCGGTCAGCGCGGTGTAGCGCTCGAGCACGTCCTTCGGGGTGGGGCCGGCGATGACGAAGTACTCCAGCGCTTCTCCCGAGACCGAGAACTGCACGCGCTCGACATTCTCGGACGCGACCTCGAACGAGACGTGCCCCGGGTCGTTCACGAGCACGCCGTATCCGCCGGACGAGACGTAGAACGGCACGCTCTTGTACGCCTGCTCGCTCGAGGTGCCGCCGTCGGCGTTCCAGATGTCGACGGTCTGACCGTTCTTCACGACCGGCCCGAAACGTTCGCCGAGCCCGTAGACCGTCTCGCCCACGCCGAGGTCGAGCTGCTCGTGGAGGAAGTGACGGGATGCCGGGATGCCGGTGTCCGCACCCCGGTTGGAGATCACGCCCGCGTCGACGTCGGCATCCGCCGCGAGGCTCACGCGACCGACCGAGCGGTGCCCGCTGCCCGTCACGCGCTTGCCGTCGAGCTCGAAGGAGAGGTCCCACGGTGCGCCCGGCGCGATGCGCGCGACGAGCCGACCCGCGGTCAGGGTTCCGGCCTCCGCATCGACCTCGCCGCCGCCCACGGCCCCCGGCAGCGCGAACCCGCGGCCGCGCCCGGCACCGTCGTGATGCACGATCCGCACGCGCACGACCCCCTCGAGCGGCGACGACAGCGTGACGGTCAGCAGCGTCCGGTTGAGCACGTCTCCGCGCGTGGCGATGACCTTGGTCGGGGCGTGCACGACGAGTCCCGGTCCGTCCGGGGTGTCGTCGGTCCGGCTGATGTCGTAGGCCTCGGCCGCGTAGTCGACGGTCACGCCGGGACGCATGAGCCAGAAACCATCGGTGAACTTCATTACTTGACTGCTCCTGCCGTGATGCCGCGTGTCAGCGTGCGTTGGAAGATGAGGAAGAAGATGAGCGTCGGGATGATGCCGAGCAGCGCCGACGCGCTGATGGTGGTGACGTCCATGAGGCGGTCCCCCTGCAGGACGCTGATCGCGACCGGCACGGTCTGGTTGTCGTTGGATGCCAGGAACGTCAGCGGGATGAGGAACTCGTTCCACGTCCAGATGAAGAAGAAGATGAGCAGCACCGCGAGCGTCGGGCGGCTGATCGGGAAGATGACGCGCCAGAGGATCTGCCAGCGGCTCGCACCGTCGATCGCCGCCGCCTCGAGGATCTCGCGCGGGAACGTGCCGTACACCGACGACAGCAGGTAGGTGCCGAACGCCGCCTGGACGACGGTGAACACGATGATCACCGACCAGACGTTGTCGTACAGACCGACCTCTTTGAACATGTAGTACAGCGGGTACAGCAGCGCCTCCTGCGGGAGCAGGTTCGCCAGGAGGAACAGCAGCACGATGCCGGTACGCCCGCGCACCCGCCCGATACCGATCGCGAAGGCGTTGAGCACCGAGATCAGCACGGCGAGCACCGCGACGACGCCGGAGATGAGGATCGAGTTGCCCACCTTGCGGGGGAAGTCGACGCGGTTCCAGAAGTCGACGATCCCGCCGAAGTCGAGCTGCTGCGGGAGCGCGAGAGGTCCCGAGGTCGCGTAGTCGAGGGGCGACTTGAACGAGTTCACCAGCACGAGGTAGAACGGCGCGAGCACGAGCAGCGCCCCGACGACGACGAGTGCGAGCAGCAGCCAGTCGACCGGGCGGCGGCGTGTCATGCCGCCGCGACCCCCGCGTGTGCCGCGGCCGGGTCCGCCGGCGCGTCGCCGCGGCGGGCGCTCGGCGGCGGTCGTGGTGAGAACGGATGCCGAGGCCATCACAGTCCCGCCCTTTCCTTGCGTTCGAGCGAGCCCTGCACCCGGATGAAGACGATCGAGACGATGACGACGACGATCGTGAGCACGGTCGCGATCGTCGCGCCGTAGCCGACGTTGCGCTTCGTGAAGAACTCGAGGTAGGCGTAGTAGGCCGGGACGATGGTGGAGCCCGCCGGCCCGCCCTGCGTGATGACGTAGACGGGGCCGAAGACCTTCAGCGCCGCGATCGTGCAGGTCAGGGTCACGACGAAGATCTCGGGGCGGATGATGCTCATCGTGATCGCGGTGAAGCGCTGGAACCAATTCGCCCCGTCCAGTTCCGCGGCCTCGTAGAGCTCGGGGTCGACGCGCTGGAGCGCCGCCATGAAGACCACGACGGGGTAGCCGATCTGCACCCACACGAGCACGACCATGAGCACGATGAGCGCCGAGGGCATCTGTCCGAGCCAGTCGTAGGCGGGCAGGCCCAGGCTCGTGAGGATCTGGTTGAGTGCGCCGGTGTCGCCCGGGCGGACGATCCAGCCGATGACGATGCCCGCGACGGCGATGGGGAGGATCTGCGGGAGGTAGTAGGTCGCGCGGAGGAAGCTGCCCACCTTGCCGCCGAACTTGCGACCCACGACATCGAAGAGGAGAGCGGCGACGGTGAGACCGACGACCGTCGGCACGACAACCATCGCCAGGATCATCCACACCGAGTTGGCGAACGAGGTCCAGAAGTCCTCGTCGCCGAGCAGCTTGGCCCAGTTGGCGAGGCCGATGAACTCGGGGTCGCCGACGCCGCGCCATTTGGTGAAGGTCAGGAAGACGTTCCACACCAGCGGGACGATGACGATCACCAGCAGCAGCACGAAACCGGGCAGCAGGTAGAGCCAGTAGCCGGCGGTGCCGCCCCGGCGTTGGGGGATGGCCGGCTGCTCGGGTGGCAGAGCCACGCGCGCCGGACGGGTCAGGAGAGCCATTCGCGATCCTTCGTTCGAGAGGGGTGGGGGCGGCGCGACGCGCCGCCCCCACCGGGGTCAGCGGAAGTCCGCGGTGCCCTCGTCGTACTTCTTCCCGAGGTTGGCGTTGGTGGTCGCGGCATCCTGCGTGCCGGTCACCAGGCCCTGGAGCTCCTGCACGAGCACGTCGTAGAAGCCGGGGGCGGGCCAGTCGGGGTAGAACGACAGACCGTCGTCGGCCAGGATGCCGTTGAACGTGTCGATCAGCTCCTTGCTCTTGGCATCCGTGATGTCGGCGGTGTTCGCCGCGACCGGGACGCCACCCGAGTTGCCGATGATCGCCTGGATCTCGGGGCTCATCGTGATGTCGATGAACTGGTAGGCGAGGTCCTTGTTCTTCGAGCGCTCGGGGACGACCCAGAGGTTGCCCGACGATCCGAGCGACAGCTTCGCGTCGGGGAAGGTCGCGAGCGACCAGTCGAATTTCGCCTCCTCGGTGAAGCGGCCGTACCACCACGACCCCGAGACGAAGATCGGCGAGGTGCCGTTGATGAACGAGACGCCGGCGTCCTCGGCCTTGACCGACGAGACGTCCTTGGCGATGTACCCCTTGTCGACGTACTCCTTAAGGGTCTCGGAGGCGTAGTCCACCTCGGAGCCGTTCCAGTCGACGGGGTTCTTGTACAGCTGGTAGTCGTCGACCCACGAGCGGTCGGCCTTCGTCAGCGCGAGCTGGTACCAGAGCTGTCCGAGCGGGTACTCGGCGCCGGCCTCGGCGAGCGGGGTGATGCCCTTCGCGACGAACGCGTCGAGCGCTTTCACGAACTCGTCGTAGGTCTTCGGCACCTCGATCCCCGCGGCCTTGAAGGCATCGAGGTTGTAATAGACGCCGACGAACTCGCCGTAGTTGGGCACGCCGTACCAGGTGTCTCCGCCCATGACCCCGTCGGACGAGTACTTCGCGGTGGTCTGCAGCGACGGGGCGAGCTTGGCATCCCATCCGTACTCGCTGACGGCGTCGCCGATGTCGGCGATCAGGCCGGTGCTGGCGAGGAAGCCTGCCGTGGCATTGCCCTTGTTGAACTCCATGAGGTCGGGGGCGGCGTCGGTGTCGAGCACCTGGCTGGCGGTCTTCTGGATCTGCTCGAAGGATTTCTCCTCGACCTTGACCGTCGCGCCCGTCTTCTCCTCGAAGATCGGGATCGCGGCGTTCCAGGCCTTCGCCATGGCGCTGTCGGCTCCCTCGTAGTGCCAGAGGGTGAGGGTCTTGCCCTCGCCGTCGGTCGATCCGGCGTCGCCGCCTCCCCCGCTGCAGGCCGAGAGGGTGAGGGCGGCGACGGCGATCGAGCCGACGGCCGCGAGGGCTCGGGTCGCGCGTCGTTGTGCGTTCGTGCGTGCCATCGTTGGCACTCCTTTCACTGTGATCCGCTGGTTCAGTGGTGTCCGCTAGCGGCGGCGGATGCGCTGCGCCCGGCGTCGAACCATTGTCGAAGCGCTTCGATGACGGGCGAACAGAGCGAGATGTGGAGTTGGGGGTCAGGCGGAGGGAGCCGCGGCGACGGAGCCGCGCTCGAGATAGGTCGGGGCGATGAGGTGGAGACCGGATGCCACGGGCCGACCGGCGATCAGCTCGATGGCGAGATCGACGGCGAGTTCGCACGAGCTCTGCGGCACGAGCGGGATCGAGTCGATCGGGGTGGGCTGCGCGTCGGTGTCGAAGCTGCTGCCGACCGACACGATCGACACGTCACCCGGGACGCTCTTGCCGAGGGCGGCGAGCTCGACGAGGACGACCTGGAGCACCTCTTCGGGAGCGTGCAGCACGATGCCGGTGATCCCCGCGTCGACGAAGGCCCGCACCGAGCGGCGCACGTGGCTGCGATCGGTGACGATGGGACCGGATGCCACGGACGTGGCGCTCATCCCCCGCTCGGTCGCGCGCTCCGACAGGGCGGCCCGCACGCGAGAGGGGAAGTTCGACTTCTCGTACGCGCGCTCGGACCCGCCGATGAGACCGATCGCGCGGTGTCCGGCGTCGGCGAGGCGGTCGACGGCGTCGACCGTGGCGCGCTCGAAGTCGAGGTCGACGCACACGAGGTCCTCGTGGTCGTTCGGGATGCCGACGAAGATCGTCGGGGTCGCGCTCGCGCGGGCGATCTCGACCCGCGCGTCGTCGGGGGCGACGTCGAGCACGAGGATGGCATCCACGAGTCCGCTCTGCGCGACCCGCTTCATGCCGGCCGACGCGTCTTCGTCGGTGAGCAGGAGCATGTCGTACTCTCGGCGGCGCGCGGCGACGGTCATCGCGTGCATGAACGACATGTGGCTGGGCGCGTGCGAGTCGGCGCGCAGCGGCTCCGACAGGGCGAAGATGTTCGTCTGGCTGCCGGCGAGCATGCGAGCGCCCGCGTTGGGGCTGTACCCGAGCTCGTGCACGGCGGCCTGGATGCGGCGGCGGGTCTCGGCCGAGACCGGACGCTTGCCGCTGAGCGCGTAGGAGACGGTGCTGATCGATACGCCCGCGGCGCGGGCGACCTCGTCGATCTTGACCATAGCGACTCCTTCGTAGCTGTCGAAGCGCTTCTCGGAAGCGCTTCGATGGCAAAGCTAGATCAGGTCGGCGGGGAGCGCAAGAGGTAAGTTGGCGATCGCAACAAAACGGGTGCCCCGCGGCGCGGGCGTAGCGCGTGGCGAGCGGAGGAGAAACCCGGACGGGAGGACGAGTGCCGCGGCATCCCTCCTCCCCTCCCCGAATCTCCTCCCCCGAGACGCGAGATACCCCAAGACTTGCGCCCTCCCCCGGTCACGCTTCCCGGCGATGGCGGTGGTGAGCGGAGGAGAAACCGGGACGGGAGGACGAGCACCACGGCATCCGTCCTCCCCTCCCCGGAATCTCCTCCCCTCGCGAGGCGAGGCACCCCAGGACCTGGGCACCTGCGTGCGTGGATCGCGGGCGGCGCCGTCCCGCGCGTCTGAGGAGCGGCACCCACCCCGCCGAGGTAGCCTGACCCCTCGGCATCCGAAGAACTTCACCCCGAGGACCAACGATGAGCGCGAACACCGCACCCGTGCCGCCGGAGAAGCTCGCGCGCCGAACGCGGATCCTCACCCCGTTCTTCGCCGTGATCTTCGCCGCCGTCGGTCTCGCGTTCACCGGCTTCGGCCTGGCGTCGCCGCCGATGCTCGCGGCCGGTGTCACCGAGATCGTCTTGAGCGTTCTCCTCGTGATCGCCGCCTTCGTCGCGTCGCCGGTCGTGCGGTGGGTCGCGCTCGCGGTCGTGGTGGCGGGCGCCGCCGCGGCGACGGTGCTCGCCGTGACGATCCTCCCGAACGACCTGGGGATCGCGGCCACGTACCTGCTGGGCATCTTCGCGATGCTCGGCCTGACCTGGTTCATCCTGCACAGCTCCGCGCGCGCCGCGCATCCGGCTCGGTCCTGACGCGGCGAGCGCGCGGGGCCGCCGCCGCTCCGCGCGGCGCGCGACGACCGCGCCGGGCGCACGGCGCGCCACGGCCGCCCCGAGAGCGCCGCGCGCCCCGGGAGCCCGGTGCTTCACCCGCCGTGAGACCGTCCCGCTCCGGGGCCGGATTCAGTCCTTCGGCAGCGCCCGCTTCGCGACGACGCGACGCGCCTCGACGGCCGCTTCGGCGAAGTCGGTGTCGGGTTCGCCCATGACGATCGCCGTCGCGCGCGCGTGCGCGCTGACCACGTCGTACGGCGAGATCACCGCCTGTTCGATCGCCCCCTCGGCCCGGAATCCGATCGTCGCGAATGCCCTGCTCAGACTGCGCTGGGTGTCGTGGTCACCGCGCCCGAACTGCGTCGCGAGCTGGTCGGCGAGGTCTTCCTGCGCCCCTTCGGGAACGAGACCGGATGCCGTCCGCCACGCCGCCCGCGCCACCTCGGGGTGCGGGTCGCGCAGCACCGCCGGGGTGATGGTCGAGAACGCGACGGGGTCGCCGATCTTCGAGAGCGTGTGCAGCGCCTGGCTCCGCGCCTGCGGGATCTCGGACCGCACCTCGGGCAGCAGCACCTCGACCGCACGCGACGGGTCGTGCCGCGTGAGCGCCCACGTCAGCATGTCGCGGACGAAGAAGTCCGGCTCGACCGCGCACCGCGCCACGAGCTCGACGACGTAGCTGTCGTCGGGGCGCGTGCCCGCGGCGAGCGCGGCCTCGAGGCGAGCGGAGGCATCCGGATGCTGGAGCGCTGCGCGCAGCCGCTCGGCCGGCGTGGAATCGGTCATGGTGGTCCCTTCGGTGCTTCCAGCGTCGCACGCCGCGGAGGCGGGAGGGCCGGTGTGACGACGCTCGGGGCGAGGGCGAAGTTCGGGCTCGATCCGGGCGGGAGGGATGCCGCGAGCCTCCGCCCACGGCACGGTCGGGCGCGCGGAGGGAGACGGCATCCCGATCGACGCCGCCGCCCCGGCTCAGCGCCGGAGCGCGCGCTGTTCGATCAGCTTGCGGACGACGTCGGCGAAGTGCGGCGCGTACTTCGCCCACTCCTTGTCGAGCTTCGCGACGTCGATCTTGCCCGTGTGGATGAGTTCGCACAGCTTCATCCAGCTCTCCCCCGTCGCCGCGGTGAGCGCGCCGGCCACCCCGGCGTTCACGACGACGCCGGCGCCGGGGATCAGCTTGAGGAAGCTCGTCGCCAAGGCGCGTCCCGCGACCTGCACCCCGAACTGCGCGAGGGCGCCGGCCGAGAGCATCGTCTTGAACTCGAGGTCGTAGATGGCGGCGATCCGCCCCATCATCGTCAGCTGGATCGGCGCCAGCGTGACAGCATCCGTGACAGGAAGCGGAACCGTCGCCGCTCCCGCGGCGGCCGCGGTGGCCGCGGCGATGATGGGCCGCGCCATCTCGCGCTTCCACGGGAGGTTGAGCCGCTGCGCGATGCGAAAGGCGTCCTTGTCGCTCTCGGGGGCGAGGGCTAGGGTCTCCGTGACAAGGTCACCGAGACCGTGCCCCTTGCCCTTCCCGTGCCGGTCTCGGGTGGAGGTCAGGGTCACGCGGCGATAGGGCACGTGCAGCGGCTGGCCGGCGGCATCCACGGGTTCGTGCAACCAGTCGACGAAGGCCTGCAGGTCTTTCGCGATCCCGCGCTGTCCGGTGATGGGATTCTTGATCCAGTCGACCTTGGTGAGCACGAGGATGACGGGGAGTCCACGCGCGTCGAGCTCACGGATCATCGCGATGTCGGCGGGCGTGAGCCGGTCGTCGTTCGCCTTCACGCAGTACCAGACGACGGAGATCTGGTGGTCGCCCGGGTGCGCCGCGATCGCGTCGAGATGGTTCCGCAGTTGCTGGTCGGGCGGTACGGGAGAGCCGATCTCGAAGCCCTCGACGTCCCAGATCCCGAGGGACTCGTCGCGGTAGAACTGCACGCCCCGCGTGACGGGGAGGCCCTTCCCCACCTTCGCCCAGTCGCGTCCGAAGACGGCGTTCACGAGCGAGGACTTCCCCACGCCGGAGCTGCCGACGATCGCAAGGTTGAACCGCCCGTAGCGCGACCGCGCCTCCGACGACGCATCGACGAACGCCTTCTCGTCGAACGCCGGCTTCCTCGCGTCTTTCTTCGCCATCGCGCCCCCTCGTTCTCGCCGCTTTCGTCAGTGTCGCATTCGGGGTGGTCGCGCAGCCGCCCCTGGACAAGGGCGAGGCTCACGCCCCGAGGACCTCCCGCAGCAGCTCGTACTCGTCATCCATCCCCGCGTTCGCCCGCCGGGGGTCGTCCGACCGGCCCGTCCGACGGACGTCGGCGAGGTAGCGGCGGTCGGCGTCGAGCCGGGCACGCGCGTCGGTGCCGACGTTGCCGTGCCCCGGGATCACGACGCGCGCGGCATCGGCGTACGGCTCGAGCAGGTCGAGGGCGCGCTCGTATGCCGGGACGTCGTGGGGCCAGAACGGCAGCGGAAGCTCGACGTCGCTGAGCATGTCGCCCGCGACCAGCACGCGCGGCTCCGGAAGCCAGACCGCCGTGTGCCCGGGGGCGTGTCCGTCGTGCACGATGAGCTCGACGTCGAACGCCGGGGTGCCGGCATCCACTCGTCCCATGATGTCGACGAGGTCGGGCGTGAACTCCGGCCCGAGGGCCGCGACGAGGTCATCACGCTCGGTGCGGGCGAGCTCGGCGGTGAGGGGCGAGGCCCACCGCGGGCCGTCACCGAATTCCGGATGCCACAGCACATGGTCGTGATGCGCGTGGGTCGCGAATCCCTCCGCGACGGTGATCTCGCGCTCGCGGAGCTCTCCGGCGAGCGCGGCGAGCTCGTCGGGCAGCCACGCGGGGTCGATGAGCAGAGCGCGCCCGTTCGCCACGAAGACGGTGGTGTTCGTCTGCATGACCCGGCTCGTCCGCACGAGCACGCCGGGGGCGATCTCGCGGAGGGTTGCCATGCGCCGAGCCTACAAAGGGGACCCGGTCTGCCGGGGGCGCGCTCGATTCACCGCGTTGACGAGGTACGACCCTCGCACCGCGAACGCGTACTTCTCGTGAGGACTCACTGAGCCGGGGTCCGCCGAAACGGCCCGGACGACGGCGGCACCCACTCCCGTCAGGAGCGCGATGTTCTCGACCGTGAGTCCGCCTTCGGTCATCAAGGATTCGACGATCGCCCGGATGCGGTCATCGTCGGGGATGTCGAATCCGTGCGCGAGGTGGCCGGCGAGCACGGAGAGGCGCATGTTCTCGTCCTCGGACAGAGTGGGGGCCCCAGCCCGCATCCCGGCCGGATGGGGGTCTTGCTTCAGCACCGAGGTCAGTCGCTCGCTGTCGATCCCGGTCATGAGATGCAGGGCATCGAGCGACAGCTTCCCCTGGGCGATCAGCCCGGCGAGCTGAGTCGTCGGTTCCTCCATGGATGCGTTCATGCGTCCTTCCGCCTGGCTCACGGCTGCCGCCGCGACCCCGCCCACCCGTCGCCGTCGCGTGAGAAGACGATCCGGTCGTGCAACCGCGACGGCCGGCCCTGCCAGAACTCGAACTCCGTGGCATCCACGCGGTATCCGCCCCAGTGCGGTGGGCGCGGCACGGGCTGGTCGTCCGCGAAACGAGCGGCGACCTCGGCCATCTGCTCCTCGAGGGCGGCTCGGGATGCCACGGCCTCCGACTGGTGGCTCGCCCACGCCGACAGCTGCGACCCGCGCGGACGCGAGGCGAAGTACGCGTCATCGCGCTCGGGCGGAAGCGGGGTCGCGGTGCCGAGCACGATCACCTGCCGCTGCAGCGCGTACCAGGGGAACAGGATCGAGACGCGCGGATTCTCGGCGAGCGCGCGTCCCTTGCGCGAGAGACGGTTGGTGAAGAACCAGAGGGCGCCGTCGTCGTCGATTCCGCGCAGCAGCACGGTGCGCGAGGTCGGTGAGCCCGTGGCATCCACCGTCGACACGACCATCGCGTTCGGCTCCGGGAGGTCGGCCGCGTCGGCCAGCCACCGCTGGAAGAAAGCGAGAGGGGATGCCGCGAGCGCGGCGTCGTCGAGCTCGTCGAGCGTGTAGTCGAGCCGGTGGGCGAGGGGGTTCTCGGTCATCGCGCGGGGTCTCCGGTCGGTCGCGACGCCCCGTGGATGACGACCGAACACGTCAGTCTCGCGCGAGCGTCGATGCATGCAGGCTACCGTGGTGCTCGCGCGACATGGGGCTGAGGGATCGACCGATCAGCACCGCTATGTCGGACGCCGGGGGGCAGCATCAACGATGATCGACGGGAATCACGGCGTGACGAACCACGGATGGCGTCGCGTCTGGTACGTGGCCTACGGATCGAACATCGACGCGGCGCGCTTCGCTCAGCACCTGGACACGACGGCGCAGGATCGACGAGTTTCCCGGCGTCGAGCGCAGTGGGTCACTCTCAACCACGAGCTCTACTTCGCGGGAACGTCGACGACGTGGGGAGGTCCCGTCGCGTTCGTCTCCGTCGTGCCAAACGCGAAGGTTCACACTCGTGGGCTCGCTCGACTCCTCAAGTGGAAAGACATCGAGACCGTCGTCCGAAAGGAGAACGGGGCGGCGGATGAGGATCGGCTTCTGACTCACCTCCCATACGAAGGACGGTGGACTCAGCTCGACGTGACCATGAGCGACACCAAGGGCAAGTACAACGCCCTCCTGAGGCTTCCAGACATCGATGGAGTGCCAGCCGTCACCCTGACGACTGTTCGTCCTCTGCCGCTCGGAACCCCCACTCCCCGCTATCGGGAGCTCATCGAGGCCGCCTCCGGTCAGTCCATCCGCATACCGTCTCCTGAGGACGCGTCGTCGAATCGTGAGTTTCTTCCCCCCGAGGAAGTGGTCATCAACCCGACGCTCAAGGAAGGACACTCCCCGGGGATGACCGCTTTGACGCTCCCCACGTCAGCGCGCCCGGACCGCGAGGCGATCCTGCTCGGAAAGGTGAGCTTCAGGGGGGCGAATCGCTCGACGTGGATTCAGTTCGGTAAGCAGGTCGACGAGGGAAAAGCACTCATGGACGCGACGGTCGCGAGGGACCTCGGCGCGAACCTCGAGCATCGCACCTCAGACCGAAACGCGAGACTCGGCGACCAGGTGATTGTGTCCTTCCGCCAGCCCCTCTACTACCGGATCATCAGCGGAGAGCTCAGCGATATCCCTGACAGCGATGTCGTCTACCTCTCCCCGATCGACGCCTCCGACTTCGACGGCTGGGCGCTCCTCATCACCGAGAAGGGTGGCGGACCCGTCCGCGTCAAACCCAGGGATCATGTCCCGCAGGGAGCCGCGCGGGTCGCTTACGCGCTGCGCGTCCTCACCTCGATCTCGAAGGACTCCGACGGGAATCTCTCGGGTCACATCGCACTGCAACCCCTCCCCGATCCGAACCCCTTTCTCAACAGAATTCAGAGAGGAGCTCGGTGGTTCGGCGAGCGCGCAATCGGGGCACCGCCGCTCGCGCTGCGCTCGACCGAAGGCCTGGTCGGAGATGACGGAAAAGACGTCGTTCGCGTCGACACCACGGCCCTCGATTACCTCGGGTGCGCATCAGGCGACTCAGTCATCGTCAGCTGGGCGCGGAAGCGTTGTCGCGCACGGGTGCTGCTGCACACGGACATCACCAGGGAACGAATGCGAGCGCAGCTGGCGGAAACCACAGGATCCCAGTCGCGAGAGTCGTCGGGGGATATTCAAGCGCGGGGAGAGGTTCCTCACCATCTGCAGGCCTGGCTTTCTTCGTCCGTTCGGCATCAGCTCCAGATCCCCCCGGACAGCATTGTTCGCCTGCGACGCAGCACCACCCGAACCTTGGCGAAGCACTCCGCGTTGATTTCTCTGCCTTTAGCCGGATTGGTTTTCGCAGCGCTGGCGGTTCCTGACATTGGCGTCCTTGCGCTGGCCGCAGTTCCCCCTGTCATCTTCCTCGCGCTCGCGCAGATCCGAATGCCGCATCGCTGATTCGCGCGAAGGGCGAGGCCCCCTCGGGCGAGAGCAAGCCCTCCTGGGTGCCCTTTCGCCGCACCGCTAGGTGACCCTGAGTGCGCGCACGGGATCTTTATTGGAACGCAATCCCGCAACATGCAGAGGCCTTCCCGCCATTTTCGTGAGAAGACGTTCAGGCACGGAATGCCTGCCGCACGCCCGAGGTTGGGTTCGCGTGGCACTGCCCCTCCACGAAAGGACTCTCCTATGAGCCTCTTCAGCCCCACCACCGTCGGCGCCGTCGACGTCCGCAACCGCGTCTCGCTCGCGCCGATGACCCGCCTCCGCGCCGGAGCCGACGGTGTTCCCGGACCGATCGTCGCGACGTACTACGCGCAGCGCGCGGGCATCGGCCTGCTCGTGACCGAGGGCGTCTTCCCGAGCGACGAGTCGCGCGCGTACCCGGGCCAGCCCGGCATCGTGACGGACGCACAGGCCGCCGGGTGGGCGAAGGTCGCGGATGCCGTGCACGCCGAGGGCGGCACCGTCTTCATGCAGCTCATGAACAGCGGGCGCGTCACCCACCCGCTCATCACCGGAACCGACCGCATCGTCGCCCCCTCGGCGATCGCGATCCAGGGCGAGACCCGCCTCGCTGACGGCACCAAGGTCGACTACGCCGTGCCGCACGCCCTCGAGACGTCCGAGCTAGCCACCGTCCGCGACGAGTTCGTCGCCGCCGCCCGCCGCGCCGTGGATGCCGGACTCGACGGCGTCGAACTCCACAGCGCCAACGGCTACCTGCTGCACGAGTTCCTCTCCCCCGCCTCCAACCAGCGCACCGACGAGTACGGGGGTTCGCCCGAGGCCCGCGCCCGCTTCGTCATCGAGGTCGCGCGGGCCGTGGCCGCGGAGATCGGCGCGGAGCGCGTCGGCATCCGGATCTCTCCCGCCCACAACATCCAGGACGTCTGGGAGACCGACGACGCCGAGACCCGCGCCACCTACGAGGCCCTCGTGACCGGCCTCGCACCCCTGGGCCTGGCGTACCTGAGCGTGCTGCACGCCGACCCCGCCGGCGCGCTCATCCAGGACCTCCGCCGCGCCTTCGGCGGAACGTTCATCATCAACTCGGGCTTTTCGAACGTCACCACGCGCGAAGAAGCGGTGTCGGTCGTGGAGGACGACATCGCCGACCTCATCGCCGTCGGCCGCCCCGCGATCGCCAACCCCGACCTCGTGACGCGCTGGGAACAGGGCGCGGAAGAGAACGAGGTCGACCAGGCTTCGGTCTATGGGGGCGGCGAGCGCGGATACACGGATTACCCGGTGCTGCAGGGCTGAATTCCGGATGCCAGGGGCCTCGCGAAGTGGTGCGCCTGCAAGCGAGGCCCGGAAACTCCCCACCGCCCGAGACGCCGGAGCCTGATTCTAGAAGAACAGTCAGAGGAGCACGAGGGCCGCCCGGAGGCGACCCTCGTTGTCCTCCGACGCAGTCTGCTCAGGCAGGCATCAGAGGTGAGCGAATGCCTCGACCTTGCTGTCCAGCGGCACTTGCCACAGCGGAACCTTCCACGCTGCCGTACCGCCGGCGGGCACACGATCCGTGTAGGTGGTGTCGACACCCACGATCTTTCCATCGCCATTACGGGCGATCACGTCGATGCGGACCATGTCCTGGTCTTCGGTGAAGTTGCTGGTAACGGTGCCGCTGACGGTCATCCAGTCGTACTCGGAGCCGGTGGTCACCTCACCCATCGTGAAGGATCCTGTCTCAGCGGCGGGCGAGTTGGTCGCCGCACTGGCGGTCGGCCCTCGCACCTCGATGCGGTCGATCTGCGCCGATCCCACCTGCAGGAAGCGGCCGACGTACCATGAGCTTCCCGAGAGGATGGTGCTGTAGTCCGTACCGGTGTCGAGCAGCACGCCGTTGGCATCGTAAGCCTCCACCTCGATGGCAGCGTTGCCGAAGACGTAATCCTCATTCGGGTTGGTCAGCTGCACGGCGTACCAGCCCATGCCGCTCTCGGTGTCGACGCCAAACGCGGTTTCACCGAGTGCAAGTTCCTGCGCGGCAGCGGTCGCAGACTGGTCAGCGGTCCCGGGTGCCTCTTCTTCGGCAATGTCGGAGGTACCGACCTCGCCGACGACCGTGTCATCAAACGCACTGTTGAAAGCTGTGGCCACCACAACGAAGAAGACGACTACCCCGATGATCGTGCCGACAACCGACACGATGATCGCGGTGACGCCCTGCCACTTGGGCTTGTCTTTCTGGAAAAGCGCCACGATGCCGAGGATGAAAGCGATCGGCAGCAGAATCCACCCGACGATCAGGGCACCAGGGATGCAAGCGAAGATGAATCCCACGGCCGCCAGCGCGAGCGCCACGATCCCGAGGATGTTGCGCGACTTCTTCTTGGGCTCGGGAGCTGAGGATCCGGGGACGACGAAGTCGCTCCCGCTAGACGCCGTGCCCACGGGACGAACTTGGTCAGTCCACGCAGCGCCATCCCAATAGCGCTCCTGGCCTTCGACGCCAGCAGGGAACCAGCCCGCGGGCGCGGCTGGAGTGATCGATTCAGTCAAGGTGTTCCCCCACGGAAAGGGCCACGTCGGATTCGTGGCTTCTGCTCTGAGTGCTCGCCGTAGATATGCGAGGCTCGACAGTCTATGAGGAAACACTCATGCGATTCATAACAAATACACATCCGATGTCCCCACGCCCTCTACCGGACGGCCTCATCGAGTTGATCGAGGTCGGCAGCTCAAAGCGCGGCAGGCAGCGCAACGAGAACCCACGGGTGCAACAGCCCACAGAGCGACGTTCACCGCACGACTGGACAGGACAAATCATCTCCGACGCGAGTGCCGTCATCCTGCCGCCGGTCCTCGCTTCGGGCGAATGGAAGGGCAAGCTGCGCGCTCAGCCTCGTCGATAGGGACCTGTCCCCGATCACGCTGTCCCGCGGGACGTCGGCGACGCAAGTTCTCGACGTGCGCGAGGGCTGAGCGTGAGCCTTATATCGCCCCCGATAACCCCCCGCGACTACCCTGATGGCATGAACATCCGCGCGGGACGAGAAGCGGCCGGCATGAGCCAGGCCGAGCTCGCCCGCGCCGCCCGTGTGGCGCAGCCCAACATCTCGGCCTACGAGAACGGTCGGCGTCAGCCCAGCCCCGAGGTCCTCGAACGGATCCGTCGCGCACTGGTCGGCACGCTCAACGAACGCCTCTTCCGTCACCGCGACGAGATTCATCGCCTCGTCGCCGAGCATCACGCCACCGCCCCGCGGGTGTTCGGATCCGTCGCTCGTGGCGACGACACCACGGCATCCGACATCGACATCCTGGTCGACTTCACGCCCGAAGCCGGCCTTCTGGATGAGGTGGGCCTGCGCCTCGCCCTCGCCGATCTGCTTCACGCCGAAGTGGATGTCATCGCGTCCGACACGCTCCGCGGTGAGTTTCGGAAGCGCGTGCTCCGCGAGGCCGTCCCGCTGTGAGCATCGAGAGTCGTCAGGCACAGGATGCCGCAACCCGCGTGATCGCGGTGTGCGAAGTCATCGCACTGATCGTCGAGAGAGGCGAAGACCACTTCCTCCGCGAGGTGGAAGCGCAGTGGGCCGCCGAGATGGGGTTGATCCGAATCGGCGAGGCGGTCGCCAAGATTCCGCTGCCGGTTCGTGAGCGATTCGCCGGTCAGCCATGGCGCCAGATCATCGACATGCGGACCTTCGCGGCCCATCAGTACGACGGTCTCGACCCGCACCGCGTCTGGAGAACTATCACGCGCGATGTGCCGCGGCTGCGCAATTACCTGAGCGATGTGCTGATACCGGGTCTCTAGACCGACCGATACCGCTGCACGATAGCCCCCGAACCGAACTCCCACCGCTCGATGAGCTCCAGCTTCAGCTGCTTCCCAACCCCGTCGAGCAACCGCGGCCCGCGCCCCGCCACCACGGGATGCACGACGAACGTGTACTCGTCGATGAGCCCCGCCGCGGCGAGCGCAGCCGGCAGCTGCACCCCGCCGAGCGCGATGCCCCGGCCCGGCCGTTCCTTCAACCGGCGCACGGCGTCGACGACGTCACCGTGGAGAAGCTCCGCGTTCCAATCGACTGCGTCGAGAGTCGCGGATGCCACCACCTTCGGCATCCCGTCGATGATCTCGGCGAAGGGGTAGTCGTCGGTATCCATCCAGTCGGGCCAGACGCCGCACTCCGGGCGACGCCACGCCTCACGCATCATCTCGTACGTGACGCGCCCGTAGAGGAGCGTGTCGGATCGGCGGAGTTCGTGGGTCCAGAACGCCATGGACTCGGAATTCGGGGGCACCCCCTCCTGATGCGAACAGCAGCCGTCGAGAGTGACGTTAATGGCGTAGCGGAGGGGCTGGGTCATAGAAGTCTCCTTCGACTCGGCTGACGGTGGCGTCAGATTGTCGCGGAGCTCGCATGATGAGTATGTCCGTTGCCGCATCCCGCTCGACCCGCGCAATGAAAGCGGTGTCGTGCGGAAATCTCCAGCTCGCGCCCACGCCAGCAAGCTGTAAGTATTGACGTTCAGCTCCTGCTTCCGCACGCGCTGCTTCGCACAATCGTCTGGAGTTAATCGATGTCCGACACCGACTTTACGCCGTACTTGGAACGCTTCCACAGCGAGTATGCCAGCCCCGATGATGCAGGAATGCCTCTCGACGACGAGGGGGACGATGGCTACTTCTGGACAGCACCTCGCCACAGCACCGAGGATGCCGTCAACGAGCTGTTCGAGAACGAGTTGTCTGAGTCCGACCTGGAAGAACTCGCCGCAGAGCTGAACGGCGAGTACCCCAACTGGGCACGACGAGACGAGCTCTAACTGCAAGCTCGCGGACCCGCAATGCGGGTCGAGCTGACAGGGCGCGGGACCACTCGTTGAGTTGCAGTCGCTAATTCACAGCAAGTCGATCGCGCAAAACATCTCCTGCAGTGTGGCGCAAGAGGGGCTCCTGGTCGACCGAAAGACGAAGCGCGGAGGCCCGAGACAATTCCTTCCAGACAGACCCGAGTGGGTGATTCAGGGTCACGCAAAGAATCAGTGAGTCTCACCGTAGATCCCGAAGCTCACTCGATCAATTTGACGGTGCATCACACATTTGGAATTCGCGTACGCTATGCCGGCCAATGCGATGCGAACGAGTGGACTTCCCGGGCCCAGGATATCTATGCACACGCAAAGTTTCCGAGATGCCAGCTCATCAGCCAGCTAGAGCCGAGCTGGATCAAATGACAACGGGCTCAGCAGCCAGGCAGCGATAGGCCAACGAAGTTCGGCGGCAAGCCGTCATCGGAACTTGTTCTGGCTGAAGCCCACCCGCACCCCCTGCACACGTGCCCGCTCGGGATATCGTGCGTCACGGTTCCGCAGCCCTCGCAGAGCGGCTGCCGAACCACATCAAAGACATCCATCCAGCGATGATAGGTCCTCGGCACCTCGGCGAGTCCGTCTGTATATGACGCCGTGACACCGAGCCCACCAGACGAGGTGATCACGGCAGATGCACTCCGCGTGCTACCGCGCTGAACGACTCGCCCGCAAGCGTTACCGCGCGGACGCGGCTGGCGTGCGCCGGATGCCGTATCTGCGTGCTCGCGACACCGCGCGTATCAACCGCTTGTAGCCAGATGGCCAAGAACTATGCAGCTGGCGCCGAACCGTTGCTCTGCACAGCGTGACAGCTACCGAAGGTCGGCACGCAACGGGTGCTCGCGGGCTCGGGATCGTGTAGCAACACCATTCGCGGTACGCCGTCCCCGTCTAGCGCTGGGCTTCACCTGTTGATCAGCACGGGGTGAACGTCTTCGACCGCGCCTGGGAAAACCGTGCCCTCCGCGGCCGGATGCTCTGATGTCAATCAGTCAGACCGTGTTCGGCTTCGCGGCACCACACCCGTGACGGGTTCATTCACCTGCGACGACGGTGGCACGATCATCATCGCGCAGGCGTGATAGGCGGGCTTTTTTGTCGCCCTTGAGTGCTCAACCGCCCTGCACCAGCCGTGCGCCCACGTGACCCCCGCAGAACGAGCCGTTTTCACCTCACGGCGTCCCGAACCTCGTACGCTCGAACTTGAATCAGTTGAAGCATTCTCCGGCTGTTCGCCGCCAGCGGCCGCGACCCCGCCGTCGAGATCCTGAATCATCACGATGACGAACTCTTCTTGCTCATGCGCAAGTCAGGGCTCGTTCACGCATGGGCGCCTGCTTTGCCTTGCGGTCGCCGCTTTCGACGCATCGATTGGCTCGCTGAGAGTTGAAAACTTCAGATCGACTTCATGGACGCACCTTTAACTCGTCCCACAGATCGCGGGCCGCTTTACTAAATGGCCGGTTCTGATCCTAGGCGAAAGCCTCTACCCCCATGGCCAGAATTCGGCCCCACGTCTCGCCGGCGACCGCGCGGCTTGGCGCAATCGACGTAAGCGATCTGCATCTTTACTCGTGATGTTAGCTGCGGCGCGTAGGCGCCACCATCCACGCTGTTTTACGCATCCTCCGGCTGCCCTATTTCCGACGCGACTGCGGCCGAAAATGGCAACCCGCGCATCACCGAGTCCATATATTCCCAGTCAGGCTCACCATCACCGGCAACCGGAAGACGAATCTCCGTGGTCTTCATCCGTGCCATGTTCCACTTGTAGCCATAGCTGAATCGAGAACGCTCGTAGCGGATCATCGCCGCGATAAAGAGCATTGACCACCGGCTCATTTCAAATTTTGGAACCAGCACCTGGACGTCGTCTGAGGCGAAGAACGGCCGGTCCTGGTAGAAGGCGATGCCGACGGAATTTCCGTTGTACGGGACGGTGAGGCAGTGCGCTTCGAAAATCGGGGCGAGGTCACACATGTCTGTGATGCCATTATTTTTCTCCGACGCGCCGATGAAGCGCGTCGAGCCGGACATGCGATCGGCTTTCGTTACCCGTCGGCCTTTTTTCACCTCAAAGAGCGCTTGGAGCGCGATCGGCTTCCAATTCGCGGGATTAGTCAATGCGATCGCCGGGTCAACGGCACGCGCGAGGCCTTTGTGGGTGGGGATCTCCACCTTCTCCACCCACTTGGGGACCACATCGGGGATGTGCAGCGTCCCTAACGTGCGATTTGCCTCACGGCCGAAGGCACTGTAGCGGAACGCGTTGGCGCGGATGCACATCGCGTAGAAGAGCCGCACGTTGAGCGACATCTTCGAGTCCTTCGGTGTGAGCACTGCGACGTTCTGAGCGGTGTAGAACGGAAACTGCTGAACGTATGTTGACAACAAACGCGATCCGCCGAGCGCGACAGTCAGTAATCCAGCGGGGTGCGGCGGCACTCCAACTACTGGCTCAACGAAACCGGCCACGCCCGACTTTCCGTTGAGGCCGCCGATCCGGCCAACAAAGGAAACACCGCTGAAGCGATCCGCCTTCTTCATCTTGTTCATGTCGTACTTATTTCCGTACTCGATGTCGAAGAGGTCGGAGATAGTCGTCACTCGCCCAGCTCCGCTTCGACGTCGTCGCCGTCGTCGATAGATCTGCTCAAGGAAAAAACGGCGTAATCGAGCAAAACCCTTTCAAATTCAGCTTGGCCAAGCGCCGAGTAATCGGTTTCCATATAGGCCTCTGCGACCCACTCATCATCAGCGGTAACCTTACGCATGACGGACTCACCGGGCGCCACCTGGCGATTACGGAATGCCTCGACCCAATGGTCGCGCACTGCCGGCCAACTATGGTTCTTGTCAACCCGCCCCAGGTTCTTCACCTTGACAAAGGTATCGTCGCGCCAATAGCCAAACCAGGACTTCCGGTTTGACGTGGTGTGCGGGACCCCAGCTGTGAAGACCATGATGCAAGTGATCACGCCAACGGGGTGGAACACCTCGGGCGGCATCGACATGACGGCCTCAAGGGAGTGCTTCTTGAGGAGGTTTCTCTTGTGGGCACTTGGGGCGGTGGCGCAGGAGATGGGCACGATAGCAATGCCCGTGCCGCCCTTCTCGAGACTGTCAAGCATCTGCTCCACGAACCGGAGCTCGTGCAGGTCTTCTTTGGTCTTTGCGTACGGCGGGTTAACCATCCCAATGTTTGCCTTGTGCGCCTTCACGCCCTTGGCGATCGCCGTGTCGAAGCATGAACCCTGATACAAATTTGCTTTACCGTCACCGCGGAGGATCATGTTTGACGCCCCGAGCGCATACATGCTCGGATTCTGCTCGATGCCGATGAGGCGGTTCCTTTTGATGTCCTCGACTTCTGCCTCTGTCGTGGCCGTCTTGATCATCTGAACCATCGACGAGATGAGGAATCCCCCGGTGCCAGCGCAGATGTCGAGGACCTTATCGTCCTTCCCTACGTTGGCGAGAAGCCCGAATAGCTCGGTCACGTGCCGAGGGGTCAGGACGATGCCGAGACCCTTACCATCCCCGCCGGTGTACTTGAGAAACTCGCCATAGAACGCTCCGACTACATCGAAGTCGTGGTAGATCGTGATGAACGGCATGACCTTCTCCGCGAGCATCGTAACGATCTCGTTCAGAAGACCCTTCGGGTAGCCCTTTGTTGGCTTGCGCAGCTCAGGGTGCACCTGGATACCCGTGAAAGGCTGGGTCATGTTGTCCAGCTTGGCAACCGGCAGCTTCGCCTCCCGGATGACCTTCTTGATCGACTGAATCCAGTATTCAGGCAGATCGCCGGCAGGGTATTCGTGGTACGTCTTGGCGAAGACCACATCCTTGAGCGCGATGAGGCTGCCGGCGACCGCGAGCGGCTTCTCCTTCTCTTCGAGCTCTGCCTCATCGCGCATGAAAACGTGCATCTCCATGGCGAAGGCGATCAGGTCCCGCTCGCGCTGACGTTGAACTCGAGGGTCGAAGGACGCGGCAGCGATCAGGTCGCTTAGGCCGATCATGGACGTGATCGGGGCGCCTGTAGGCGACACGAGGTCCTGCTCCAAGCCGGAGCCCTTGGGCGTGACGAAAAACGACCATGCATTGTTCTGCGGCGTGCCGGAGACTGCGATCGAAATCACGGTGTAGTTGGGCGAAAGGTGTCGCGCGTAGTGGAGTACGCCGTCGACCGCGTAGTCCTTGGGCTGGTCGCGGTTCGCCGACTCGTGCTGCTTGACGACGGCTTTACACTCGACCAGCACGACCATATCGGGGGTCTCGGGGCTGGTGATAATGAACTCGGGGTAGCCCGCGGCACTGCCCTTGCCAGTCTTAGACGCCTTGGACAGCCCTTTGCGAATGGCTTCGACAGTCGACTGCTGCTTCTCGACTACGATGCTGTCTTCATCATCGTAGTAACCGAGCTCTCGCAAGAGAGATTCAACAAGGTCCTCGGTAATACGTTCGTTTGCCATGGCAGTCCTTACGGCGGCGGTCACTTATCCGCCAGTGGTCGAAGGTTCCATCCTGCCTCAATTGGGGGAACATCTTGCTTACGGTCGATGGCGAATCGCGCAGCGATCGCGGCGGAAGTCGGGCTGGCGGCGAAACACGACGTGCACCCGAACCCAACGACGGATGCCGCGATCCGCGCCATCACGCGAGCCCATGGCATCCGTCCGCGTCGGTCTGATCAGCTTGGGAGCGGTGGCTTCGACAACACCGGCCGGGCCGCTTCGCACCAAGCCGTCAACTGTGCTGCCCCGCATCAGCGAACCGCCGCCTCGAGATCTGCAACCCGATCGGTCGCCCGTCCGCAATATTCCCGCTGTTGACCTACTGCGCCGGCTGCCCCGACATGCAGGGTGTGAGAGGTGAAGTGCTTAGTGGCCTTTCGGGAACAAGGAGGAAGCGGTGCTCTCGAACGACCTATCGTCCGACCGTGACTCGGCGAAGGAGCACCCACGTCGATTTGTTCAAGGGGACCACCTCCTCGGCCATCAGCACGGATGAGGGAACGATACTCCTCGGGTCTGGCCCATGTCCCGCCCCCGGAGTACCGTCCTCACCATGACCCCCACCGAACTCTTCCTCCACGCCGATGCCGCGCTGCGCGAGGTCATCGACCAGCTCGATCCCGCTGACTTCTCCGCCCCGGTGCCGAAGGAGTGGAGCCAGCTCGAGTCGCCGACGCTGCTCGGCATCCTCGGGCGGCACGCGTACGACGAGGCGTGGATCCCCGACGTCATCGCGGGCCGCGCGGCGGCCGACGGCGACGCGCACGCCGACGTCGATCTGCTCGGCGACGACCCCATCGCGTCCTACGACGCACTAAACGACACGGCGACAGCAGCCGTGCGGTCGGGTGACATCGCCGAGACCTTCCGCTTCACCTACGGCGACTACCCGGCGGACGAGGGTTTCGCGCACCTCGCGACCTACCGTGCATTCCAGGCGTACTCGATCGCGAAGCATTTCGGCATCCCGTTCCACCTCTCCCCCGAGCTGATCGCCGGATTCAACGAGCACGTAGTCCCGCACGCCGACGAGTGGCGGCAGTGGGGCGTGTTCCCGCCGGCTATCGAGCCGCCCGCAGGTGCCGGCGCCGAGACGCGCTTGCTCTGCACGCTCGGGTTCTGGCAGCCATGACGTCCACGGCCAGGCGATCGGCACCGGTTTGCCTGTGCGGGCGCTCGCATCGCGCGCGCTGTCCATCACCGCGATAGGAAAGACCATCGCGCCCATCACGGCGACGGGTTCTCGATCAAATTCAACTGCGTCCCGTCGATGTCGATCAGGTTGCCGATCCGCAAACACGACGGCTGGGTCGCCACCGGATGAACGCGCGGGAACCCGACGGTCTGCTCGACGACACCCGCCGACGTGATGCTCCGGTACAGCTCATCGACGTCGTCGACCCGGATGCTGCACATGAACGAGCTGCTCGCGGGGTCGAGGTCGGCGAAGGGGAAGAACTCCAGCGTGAGGTCGCCGCGCCGGAGGATCAGCCAGCCCTCGTCCCGATAGTCCTGCTCGAAGCCGAACCTGCCGTAGAACGCGATGGTGGCGTCGAAGTCGCGCGACGGCAGGTTAGGGACGGCGCGATCGGTCATGCCGGAGACCCTATCGGGCCACTCGGCTGAGCGGAGAGGTCCTCGGCGACAGGCTCCCGGAACCCGCGGATGATGAGCAGGATCGCGAGCCAGACCTCGAAGGCGAACACCGGCAGCGCCGCCACCCCCGCGACCGGCCCGTTGGGGGGATGACGGCCCACAGCTGGCAGAGATTGCTCACGAGCACGAGCGCGCCCCCGACGAGGCTCAGCGCGGCGAGCGCGCGCGGCACGACACGGGCGTCCCACAGCAGCCACCCGAGCAGGATCGTGTTGACGCTGATCATCAAGCCCTGGCCCACGAGGAACGAGGCGGTGTGCATCGCGGATGCCACCTCTGCCACCGCTCCACCAGCCATCGGCGCCCACATCATCGCGAGCATCAGCAGCGTCCCGGCGATGATGATCGCCGCCTCGACCGCGCGAAGCGGAGCGAAGGTGGCGTGAGCGCGCCGGCCTCAGCCAGGAGGAGGTCGCCTGCCGCTCCGGGCTCACCTGCTACGTATCGGAAGCATGAGAAGGGCGAGTCGCGGCCTGGCAACCCAGCGAATCCCACGCTTCGTACATTGATCGCGATGGCTCAGGTACTTGCTGTCCCGGTGGAGGAGCTAATGCCCGATGCCCCGCCCGATCTTCGAGCGCGCTAAGTCCGCGCACGCGGGAACTTCGTTCAAGCGGAGCCCACCCCCGAGTCCTCTTCAACCTGATCTAGAAGGTCATCGCTGTCGAGGACGCCTCGTTCTTCTAACGGCGCGTAGTAGGCATCGAGATCGATAGCGAGCGCCGTTCCGAGTCTGGACAATGCGCGGAAGAGATGCGTCGCGAACCAGATGAGTTCCTGCCCATCCGGCGCAAACGTCAGCTGGTCAGTCTGATCGAATGCTCCGCCGCGCACCGATATGCCCAGGTCAAGCGCGGTTGGATCGCTCGCAGTGATCGCGTCCTGTGCCGCGTCCCCTCGGATGCTGGTCCACTCCAGATCCGTGCTGAGGAATGCTCCCAGGATCGGCTTGCTAGACGGATCCTGCGGCGGGTAAATGCCACCGGCATGCCTGATCGAAGCTGACGTACGGTGTAGCGCTCGAACACTGGCCACCTTGTCTCGGGCATAGTCCAGGTTTGCCTTATTCATCATCGGTTTGATCTCACAGGCGGCGTAGATGCTCTCCACCGGCACGAAACGAACCCCGTTGTCATCGAAGAACAGCGGCGAGTACTGCTGGTCGTAGACCGCCAGATCTATCTGATCGCTCTGGCGACCTTGCGAATCGATTGCAAAGACCGGACCGACCCCATATCGTCGCGGCAAGAACTCCGCGAGCACCTCGACCCAGCGGGCCTCAGTGGAGTCACCCTTGGTGCCGGGATGGTTCGTAAATGTCGGCATAATGCCGAGTCCGGTAAGCATGTGTTGCTGCTTGGCGGCGTAGGCACGTGAGAGGTCGAATGGCTGGGCCATGGTCAAGGCTTCCCTTCGTTCGTAGGCTCTGGTAGGTCGCCGGCAAGAGAAACATCACAGGGCCGAACGACGACACCTCGTGCGAGGTGGACATCGTGTGAGTAACTGCTTCCAACCCGTCGTGCGACCAAGAGGATGACTGGCGCCATCGCTTTCGCAGAGGTCGCTATGAGTGTCGCGCGGTCTGTTGGGCTCGCGGGCACGTCCATCGGGTGTGAGTGCCAGTCGCCCAGGTACCCTAAACGCGGGTCGCGCTCGCGCAACCCGCGAACCGCCGAGCGTGTTGCCCCACGAGGAATGCGGTAACTTGTGCGCCCACGCGCATTCGTTGAGATCTCCACCATGTCCGTGATCCATTGAAGTCCTCCGGTGTGAACCCCCACGAGAATGCCGCCTGTTTCGAGCGGATGCGAGCGGTTCGATGCAAGGTCGATCCGCACCAGCGTGGATTCTGAGAGCAGAACCATCGGCCTACTCATCAATAACCTCCGCAACGGGGGCCTCAACTGGCGCCGCAGGGAAGCCGTACGTTCCGGGTCGATCGAAAGGCTCTGCATCGAGTGCGACCAGCACGGTCACGTTGTCTTCTGCATCGCGCGAGCGGCCCGCAAGTATGGCGACTGCGGCGAGAGCGGTGTCAGCTGCGGCACGCGTGACCGCTGCCGGAGGCGAGTTGTGCACTGGTGATGTGCACCCGAGCTCGAGGAAGCCCGTCAACCCACTCTCTTCCCCTGCGGGAATGACGGGATACTCGGGTGGTGCACGTCGCACCAGCGGGGTATCCGTGGTGAGTTGACGCCGGATTCGAAAGGCGCGCCCCTCCCGGAAGAGCGCGACGGTGAGGAACGGCACTTGCTCAACGGCACAGGCTTGCGCGATGGCCAACGTGGTCGCGAACATGCCCGTGCAGTCGACCACAAGATCGAAGCCCCGAACAATCTCCGCGACCTCCTCCGGGTTCGCCGACAGTCCACCCAAAGTGGTGACCTCGCACCAGGGCGAGGCGCTCTCGATCAAGACTTTTAGTCCGGACGTCTTCGTGTATCCGACCATGTGCGCGGGCAACACGTGACGCACCAAGTTCACCGAGCGAAGCTCATCATCATCGCTGAGATGAAGTACGCCGGTACCGCTGGAAGCAAGGGTGAGAGCGACCTGTCCGCCGATGGCCCCGACGCCCACAAGAAGTACACGCCGGGTCCGGAGGATCGCCGCGTCCGATCCCGCCCGACGTAACCTGCTGGCGACATCTCGGGGTGAGGCTATATGTGGCACGGCACGCAACGAGTCTTTGTCGCCGGAGAAGGAAATCACCAAAGCTTCAAGTTGTCCATGCTTCGGCCATACGAGGACGGCGAAATCGTACCCGCCGCTTGCCCTGCCCTCTTCGACGGCGGCGCGTCTCCCCACTCCATGCATCAGGTTCTCACGCTGGCGACGAGTCAAGCAGGACAGCAATGCATCAAAGTTTCGTGGCGTTTGCCGGACGACGCTACGGTAGAGCACCACGCCTTCGAGCGGGTGATCGGCAGCCGGCCCCCGAGTCAGGGTGAGCAGCACGTCCGCCTTGCCATGAAGGACGTGAACGTCACCGTTCCTTGGATTCGTTCCCACGAGGCCCGGCAAGTCGATCTCAGCCCGCCGGGGTGACAGTCCCTCGAACATCGCCCAGGCGTCAAGCGCGCCACCTTCGGGACCGAAGGCTGTCTTGGCACCCTCAGCCCATTGCTCCAGTCGCCCTCGCAGCCCTTCCCAGGTCTGCCCGGCGAGCTGGCCAGGGTCGTCGTCCGCCCATAGACAGATGTACCCAGTTCCGGGCATCACGTGATCTGCAATCAACCCCGGGACTGCTGTTCTCGCTGCGACCGCCGGCCACCCGTCGACGATCGTGACGGACATTGCGTCCGCGTCTGTGAGATCGGAGAGTACTTCAGGTAAGGGCCCGGTCCATTGCGCCTGATTCGCATCCGGAAGAGGACTGAACCCGGCGCGCACAAGTTCAGAGCAGAACGCCTCGAAAGCCGCTAGATCATGCACGTACGGCCGGCGGAGCTTCTCAGTCATGTGGACAGTGCGAATCCTCGCGCTTGTGTCGGACCCTCAGCCGACACCGCGGTGATGCGAGGAACAACACTTCCGTCCGCCGCGCATCCCGGAGGCAAAGGGAGGATCTGTCCGCGCTCGTTTGCGCCGAGGATCTCGCGCCAGATCTTCGCTGCGCGACACCGGTCAGAAGACGACGCTTCGTCCGCTTTGTCGGCCAACTCGATGAACAGATTCGCGGCTGTGCGCCACTGCTGAGCAGAAAGTCCCGGCGTGAGTGACGTACCAAGGATCGGATCAGCCATTCCATCGGTGATCGCTTTGCTGAACTTGATACCTACTTGACGGAGAGATGCCGCAAGGAGCTCCGCCCACGACCCGCCACTGACGAGATTCGCCTCCCAGACGTAGTAGGCGGCGATCTCGACATACAGTCCGCCGGGACGAGCATCGCCAAGATGCGTGTGACGGACTTGCCTCAAGAGCCGCACGATCGGCTTGTACGCATTGCGGTCACCGACGGTCGGGCTCGCTGTCCGTGTCGATAGCGCCGCCGACGCTTCTGCAAACGCCACGGGGCTCGTCTTCATCCATCGCGTGTTTGCATCAGACCAGTCCGTTCGATCTCGAGCCGGAATTCCCCAGTGTTCACCCCACGGCACCGCCGGTACGGCATCCACACTGAACCCGAGGTCGGGCCGGGCCGAAGGAGGACCGAAATCCACCTTCACGCTCCTCGCCTGCAGCGTGACTCTGCCACCATCTTCGACCCGCCCGTACTGACGGATCAACAACTGCGCGACACGGTCGTAGATCACCGAGGGGTTGTCACGAATCGACAACTTGGTAAAGCGCAGGAAGATATCGACGTCCTTCCCGGGGTGTCGACCTGTCTGGCGTGCATACGAACCAATCAGGATCGAGTCGACTCCCCATTCACGCAGAACCGCATCAGACTCGAGAAGGTCCCGCACCTCCGTGTGCGCAGCAATCGCTAGCTTCTGCTTGTCCGGGCTGATCGTCACGTTCGATACAGCGTCTTCGAACTGACTGGCAAGAGTTTCCATCTGGTCCTTGCGGTCTTGGTGTTGGTGGCAACGGTGCGAGGAGTACCGACTATGGACCGAGGCTACCCACAGCCTCCGACATCCCGCGTTCGTCCCGTTGCAAGCGAGCCTCGCGGACCCTCGCTCACTTGGCAGTATTGCCAAGTGACTGACAAATAGCGGTGGATTTTGCCATCTTCACGCGGAACCTACACACGGCTCGGTCACATCCCCGGCGCCATATCCGCGAACCGCGAATAATGCCCCTGGAACGCCACCGTGATCGTGTCGGTCGGCCCGTTACGGTGCTTCGCCACGATCAGATCGGCCTCGCCCGCGCGCGGCGAGTCCTTCTCGTACGCGGCCTCGCGGTGCAGCAGCACGACCATGTCGGCATCCTGCTCGATCGAGCCCGACTCACGCAGGTCGGACAGGGCCGGCTTCTTGTCGGCGCGCTGCTCGGCGCCGCGGTTCAGCTGCGAGAGGGCGATGACGGGAACCTGCAGCTCCTTCGCCATCAGCTTCAGCGCGCGCGAGAACTCACTGACCTCCTGCTGGCGCGACTCCACGCGCTTGCCGCTCGTGAGCAGCTGCAGGTAGTCGATGACGACCATCTTCAGCCCCTCGCGCTGCTTCAGGCGACGGCACTTTGCGCGGATCTCGACCAGCGTCATGTTGGGGCTGTCGTCGATGTACAGCGGTGCGTCGTTGATGCGTCCGCGGGTGGCGGCGACGGTGGTCCAGTCGCGGGAGTCGAGGGTTCCCTTGCGCATGCTCTGCAGCGGGATGGCACCCTCGGCGCTCAGCAGGCGCATGGCGATCTCGGAGCGGCCCATTTCGAGCGAGAAGAAGATGCAGGGGGCGTTCGACTTGATCGCCGCGGCGCGGGCGAAGTCGAGCGCGAGCGTCGACTTACCCATGGCGGGGCGGGCGGCGAGAACGATCATCTGGCCCGGGTGCAGGCCGTTGGTCAGCTGGTCGAGGCCGGCGAAGCCGGTGGGGATGCCGGTCATCGATCCGTCGCGGCCACGAGCGGCCTCGATCTCGTCGACAGCGGCATCCACCGCCACCGTCAGGGGAATGTAGTCCTCGGCACTGTCGTCGCCCGAGACGTTGTAGATCTCGGCCTGGGCGCTATTGACGAGCTCGGTCGGGTCGCCCTCGCCCGAGTAGCCCATCTGCACGATGCGCGTGCCGGCCTCGACGAGACGACGCAGCAGCGCACGCTCGGCGACGATCGACGCGTAGTACCCGGCGTTGGCGGCCGTGGGGACGATCGAGGTGAGGGTGTGGAGGTAGTCCGGCCCCCCGGCGCGCTGCAGCTCACCGGTCTTGATGAGCTCGTCGGTCACGGTGACGACATCGGTCGGCTCGCCGTGCGAGTACAGCGTGAGGATCGCGTCGAAGATCAGCTCGTGCTTCGGCACGTAGAAGTCGGGACCACGAAGCGTTTCGATGACATCGGCCACCGCGTCCTTCGACAGGAGCATGCCGCCCAGAGCGGACTGCTCGGCCAGCATGTCGTGCGGCGGGGTGCGGTCGGGGCGCGGTGCTTTTCCGAGACGCTCTTCGGCGATATCAGCGATCGACACAGGCTCTCCTTCTGTTCTCGGACGCACTCACCCATCGCGACACGAGAAGGGCGCGGTGACGGCCTCGGCAGCATCGAACCAGGGGGTTCCGACATCGACGCGCGCGGGGGAGAACGGGTGTGCCCGAGGGGCTGCACCCACGTTAAGGACGGCGCTCTCCACACGCAAATGAGCCTGTGGATAACTCTGTGGAGAGATTGCGAGAAACGCCGCCCAGGCTGTGCACAACCTCTGTGGACAACTTGGGGTCAAATGTGGAAAGTCCGCTCGCAGGACGCCTCTGACCTGGGCTTTTTCTCTCCACAGGACGTGGGGGAAAATTCGGCTTGAAGTGGGAGTTGAAGGTTGCTCGACTTGACAAGAAGGTGTGTACAACCAGGGGGATAACTTCTGGCGTGCGCTACTGGGGGGCTGCTTCCGTGTCAAGTTCACGTTCGCGTGGGCGTGTCGTCCGGACAGGCGCTCTTCACCGTGCGTTCACGTGTCACACGCGCCTCACGCGCCACCGCCGAAAACCCCTCGTCGACCGCGGAAAGCCTCCGACGCGGCGTCGTCAGGACGACTCCGCGCGCGGCGCGTGGCGGTCGGCGAGATCTCGCGCGAGCTCGCGGAGGGGCTGCCGCGCGGCATCCGGAGCGAGGACTCCGCCCGCGATACGCCTCAGTCCGCGAGACGCCAATCCGCGAAGCTGAACCCCGGCGACACCACACAGCTCACGACGACCTCCTCGTCGGCCACGAGCCGCGCCGCCTGCCACACCCCCGCCGGAACCGTGTGCTGTAGCCGCTCCCCCGCCGCGAGATCCTGGCCGAGCACGATCGTGTGAGCGAGCGCCGGTGATTCACCGTCCCCGCCGAGCGAGAGGGCGAGCTTCCCCGGCCCGTGCCACAGCCACACCTCGTCGCTCGTCACGACGTGCCACGCGCTCTCCTCCCCCGGCGTCAGCAGGTAGTGGATGCACGTGGCCGCCGGCCGCTCCCCCGCGGGCGTCTCGACAGCGTAGCCGCCCGTCCACATGCGGCGGAACCACCCGCCCTCGGCGTGCGGTTCGAGGTCGAGCAGGACGGCGGTGGTGGGGCGGTCGTCAGTCATGGGCCGATACTCCGGTCTCTCGGGTGAACACAGCGGATGCCGACCGCACCACGCCGTCGATGAGGGTCGCGACCGCACGCCCGGCACCGTCGGTCGCGAGGTTCTCGATCGTGTCGTCGACGGCATCCACGTCCAGGTCGAAGAAGGCGAGGTCGGCGGCCGCGCCGACCGCGAGGTAGCCCGTGCGGGCGGGACCGGTGTCGAGACCCATCGCGTGGGCCCCGCCCAGGGTCGCCGCGCGCAGCAGCAGCGCGGACAGGTCGCGGCCGGTGTAGCCCTGCGCCCGCGCGAGCCGGTGCAGCGCCGCCACGTCGGCCAGCAGGTCGAGAGAGGGACTGGATGCCGAGGAGTCGGTGCCCACGGCCAGCGCGTTGCCCTCGACGAGGTACGCCGCCACGGGCGGCTCGTCGAGGCCGATGACGGCGTTGGACCGCGGGCACAGGGCCACGGTGGTCCCGCGGGCCCGGAGCGTCGCGCGGTCGCGCGCGGTCATGTACACGCCGTGCGCGATGTGGCAGTCGGGTCCGAGCACGCCGAGTTCGTCGACGAACTCCGTCGCTCCCGTGCCGAAGCCCTCGTCGCGCAAGGCCTGGAAGCTCGCGGGCCGCCGCTCCCGCCACGGCAGCGCCTCGCCGTGCTCGCGCTCGAACGCGGCCTCGCCCAGGTGGATGTGCAGGCGACTCCCCCGCTCCCGCACGATGTCGGGGATCTCCAGGAGCGGCTCGACGTCGAGCGAGTACGGCGCGTGCGGCGACAGGCCGGTGCCCGGCGGGGAGGGCAGCGCGTCGAGCCGCGCCTCGACCTCCGCGCGGCCGCGCTCGGCCCACGCGGCGTTGGTCCAGCTCATCACCTCCCAGTAGGTGATGCCGTGCAGCTTCGCGTCGTGCAGCGCCGAAGCGGCCTCGACGTCGGTGACCACGTCGGCGACGGCGGTGGTACCGGCGGCGATCATCGCGTTCGCTCCGGTTCTGGCATCCGCTCCCCAGTCGTGCGGGGTCTCGTAGACGACCTGGAACGCCTGGGCCCAGTCGTCGAAGCCGTCGTACGTGCCTCGGCCCACCTCGGCCATGCCGGTGTACTGCAGGTGCGCGTGGGCGTTGACGAGGCCGGGGGTGAGAACGCCCGACCAGTGCACCTCGTCGAAGGCGACGCCGCGGGTGCGCAGCTCGTGCACGACCCACTCGCGCTCCCCCACGTGCCGGATACGCCCGGCCGCCACCGCGATCGCCCCGCCGCGGATCGGCGGCGCGGTGATGGGGAGGACGAGGGATGCCGAATACACCACGACACGACCGGCACGCTCTTGCACGGCGTCAGCCTAGGGTCGCGGTGTGACGGGCGTGTGTCGTGAGACGCGAAAAGGCCCCGCCCTGCCGAAGCAGGAGCGGGGCCGAATCGTGCGTCGCGAATTACTTCGCGGCGACCACCTGGAGGGTGATCACGGCGGTGACGTCGTCACGCAGGCGAACGGTCGCCTCGTGCTCGCCGACCGACTTGATCGAAGAGGTGATCTGGATCTTGCGCTTGTCGAGGTCGCCGAGACCGGCAGCCTTGACGGCGTCGGCCACATCGGCGGTCTTGACCGAACCGAAGAGGCGACCCTCGTTGCCGGCCTTGACGGCGAGCTTGACGGTGTTCGACTCGAGCGTGTTCTTCAGGGCCACGGCCTCTTCGTGGTCGTGGATCGCGCGGGACTCGCGAGCGGCGCGGATCGACGCGACCTGCTTCTCGCCACCGCGGCTCCAAGCCACGGCGAAGCCCTGCGGGATGAGGTAGTTACGGGCGTACCCGTTCTTGACCTCGACAACGTCACCGGCGCTACCGAGCCCGGTGACCTCATTCGTGAGAATCAGCTTTGCCATCGGGTGCTCCTTAGCGGCCGGCGCCGGCGTAGG